>Ga0302325_10011555_pt1 | contig 19015 bp, 23 predicted proteins | sample Palsa_T0_2_FD_201948 | JGI IMG/M metagenome (GOLD analysis project Ga0302325, IMG submission 201948) | Peat permafrost microbial communities from Stordalen Mire near Abisko, Sweden - Palsa_T0_2 | ecosystem: Environmental > Terrestrial > Soil > Palsa > Peat permafrost | place: Sweden: Abisko...
TTAGCAGTTGATTCCGAGGGCCGCGGCGGTCGAGCTGTGTCCGCTTGTGGGACTAAGTGTGCGGGAACGATTCCGAGCCGCGCGAGTCACCAAGCGGTTCCCGCTACGTTGCCCGCATCATGAACAGGTACATGATCCCGAACGCCACCACCGTCACCGCGATGCTGACACCCGCCAAGGCTTTTAGCAGCGGTTCTTTCCACATCAGGCGCGCGCGCGGCGTGCTGGCCAGCCATCCTGCCACGAACCCGCCCGCAAATCCACCCACGTGGGCCCAAAAATCCACGCCCGGTATGAAGCTCAAGACCAATCCGTAAATCACCCAGCGCATGTAAAGGGACTTCACTTGCATCCCGAGCGAAGAGCGATCGGTAAAACCGAACGCCAGCATCGCGCCGATCAGTCCGAAGATGCCCGCCGACGATCCTGCCGAAATATGGCCGCCGATGTGCGAGCTGGCCGAAAAACCCGTCACAGTCGAGACAAAATAGAACACGATCAGACGGCTGGTTCCGTACAGCGTTTCCACTTCGGCGCCCAGATCGAACAGCACCCACGAATTCATCAGAATGTGCAAAATGCCGAAGTGCAGAAAGCCGGCGGTGATCAAGCGCCACCATTGTCCTTGCATCATGAATGCCGGAAGGCTCTCGCCGGCCTGGTTAACCACAGGGTCAAAATAATCCGCGATGAACAACGCCGTATTGATGAGCAGGATCATCATGGTGGTGAAGCGCGCGTGCGGAATCAACCCGCCCAAAATCTCGCCTGGATTGCGCCGCTCCACCGCGCGCGGGCCTAAACGAGCCTGGCAATAGGGGCATGCCTTGTCGCTGGTTGTCACAAATGCCCGGCAATTCGGGCACATCCGGCGGTTGTCCACGCACCCATTGTACAGTGCGGTCTCCAGCCGCCGTCTCGCGCGCGCGTAGCGCTGCCATTCGGGCGCGGAAACGCGCTCCCACTCGATTGCTACAATTGAATTCCGGATGCCCAAGACGGAGCAGGAGCATCGCCAAGACATCCTCGACGTAGGCAAGCTGATCTATCAAAAAGGATGGGTCGCGGCCAACGACGGCAATATCAGTGTGCGCCTGGATGACGGCCGCATTCTATGCACTTGCACCGGCGTCAGCAAGGGCATGATGACTCCGGCCGACATCATCGTCTGCGATCTCAAAGGCAACAAGATCGACGGTGCTCGCGAGCGCACCACCGAGATCGCGATGCATCTCACCATTTACGAAATGCGGCCCGACGTCGCGGCCGTGGTGCATGCGCATCCGCCGGTCGCCACCGGATTCGCCGTCGCGGGACGGCCGCTCACCATGGCTCTGCTGCCCGAAGTGATCGTCAGCCTGGGATGCGTTCCGCTGGCCGAATATGGATTGCCGGGAACACCCGCGCTCACCGCCGGCATGCTGCCGCTCATCCCGAAATACGACGCCATCCTGCTGGGCAATCACGGCTCGGTGTGTTACGGCGAGGACCTGTACAAAGCGTTCTTCAAGATGGAAACCGTGGAGCATTTCGCGCGAGTCGCTTTAGTTGCCGAGCTGCTGGGCGGTCCACGGGTTTTGCCCCGCCACGAAGTGTCAAAGTTGTTCGAGTCGCGCGAGCGCTATGGCGTGAATTCGAACGCCCATATGGAGCCGGGCCGACCGGTGGTCGCCGAAGATGTCGATGCCGCGGAGGCCGTGCGCGAGAAGCAACCCCTCACGCGGGAGGATTTGATCGCCATCATCGACGAGGCGTTACGCGCCCGCGGCGTCCTCACCTGAAGGTCAAGCCGATGCCGAAGGCACCAAAGAAAGAGACTAGATCAAATGGCGCGCGAAACGATCCGACGGATCCGCAAAGCGGTAAACTCCATGCCGTGTTTAGCCCCGCAGACGTAAACGCTGCACTGGGGATTCACTGGGCAGGCACATTCCTCCCCAAGCACCGAGTCGGAAATCCAGGCGGTTTCACGGAGCTATTTGTTCGCGTCGAAAAGGGACGCTACCAGCTTACGTGAGGCCCGAAGACTGCGTGCCATAGAAGACCTCCTAAGCCGAGCACAACAAAAAGGACCAGTCCGATCCCTAGTCCGCTTGTCACTAGCAGCCAGAATCTTATCTGAAAGTCTTCCATCCGTGATCCGCGAGCACGCTTAAAAGCGGTACGTCCCAAAGTGGATTTAATGTACCGACCTGCCGTATGGATTCACAATGGCCTGTTTTGAATGGCGGGTTTGTCAAGTACACAATGTCGGATACACTTGATAAAATGTCAAACATGCTTGACATTCAACGCCACGCGGTATAAGCTTTGCTTGAGGTGTTACTCCATGACGGCAACTTGCAGTTGGCAGTCGCGATTGAGGAGACCGGTTTTCCTTTGGTGGACAGCAGCCTTTGCAACTCAACTGATCGTGTATTGGCTGTTCAAGTACACGGAACTGAGTTCCCCGGCCCGGCTGGTTTTCGGCTTCTTGCCGGCCCTCATGTGGATTTTTGTCGTCCTGGCATTTGTCCAAACCGTCCGCAAATCGGATGAACTCCGGCAGCGCATTCACATGCAAGCCGTATCCATTGCCTCCGTTCCGGCAGCCATTCTCATCCTGATTTTCGCCGGCTTGGAACGCGCCGGCATCTATCGCGCGAGTTGGAGCGACGTCGGGAGTTCCATGATGTTGCTGCTGGCGGCCGCCTACATCTTCTCCGCTCGGAGATACCGATGAACGACGCGGCGCGGAACTCGGAAACTGCCCAGCAACAACAGTGCACGGTTCGTAGCCTCTATTTTTCGGGTGCCGTGGCCGCGATTTCTTACGTCGCCGGCATCGTCTTCTTTGCCTTTCAAGCCCAATGGATGGCCCTCCTGTTCTGGTTGCTCTTGGTCCCTTCCTTGAAATGGGCCTATGTGCGATTTTTTCCCAGCGTATCGAAATGGCGGGGCTATGGGCGCGTCGACGATATGCTGCCGGCGAGCGTAACAAAGACCGGCGTGGAGGTCACTTATTACTCCCTTCTAGGTTGTCCTTTCTGCCCGATCGTGGAACGGCGGCTAAAAACATTGCAAAAGGAGATGGACTTCGCGCTGAGGACAATAGACCTCACTTTCAAACCACAGCTATCGGCGAGCAAAGGAATTCGATCGGTCCCGGTTGTGGAAGCCGGCAATGATCGCCTTATCGGGAATGTCACAACGGAGCAACTGGCCGATTTGATTGCTCGCGCGCAAGTATCCGAGCCATCTCCCCTGGTTAGCGCGTCATGAAGAACCGGCTTCGCGTTTTCCGCGCCGAGCATGCATGGTCCCAAGCGGACCTGGCGGCGCGGCTCAGAGTATCGCGCCAGACCGTGAATGCCATTGAAACTGGCAAATACGATCCCAGCCTGCCGCTGGCCTTCCGGATCGCCAAGGTTCTCAGTCAGCCTATCGAGGCGATTTTCCAGCCCGAGTTGGAAGAATCCGGCGAAAACGTATTATCGGAAGGGATGGCTTCGCGCTAGGCATTACGCGCCCGCGGCGTCCTCACCTGAGCCAAGCCGAAGCAGCGGAATCATGATCAGATCTAACGTGGCATGAACAACCATGGAGGCCACCAGGGTGCCCGTACCCAGGAAGAGCCCGGTGAAGAGGAGTCCGCCGATGCTGGTGCTGATCAATCCGGAAAAACCCAGATACAAGTGCGCCGAGCCGAATGCGATTGCGGCGATCAGCACGGCTACGAGCATCGGCAGATGCCACGGTCCTAGCGCCAGATAGCGCAGCAGGAAGCCGCGATAAAGCACTTCTTCGCAAATGCTGGCAGTGACGGAAAGAGCACCGTACCAGCGGAATTCGCCGTCCGTTCGTGGCAGGAAGAAGGCCAGGTGCGAGGTCTGCTTAAGCACTTTCTGGCGCACTCGAGGATTGCCCAGTGCCTGGAACTGGGGCGCTAGCACGGCGCAGAATACCAGTATGGTAAGCGCGGCGGCGGTCCAGCGGACCAGCGCCACCGGGAGCCATGAGATCCCGGTTGGAGCGAGTTGCAGCGACAATATTTTCGGCCCAACGGCCCAGAAGGCCACGCCAGCGGCGATCCATTCGTAGAGCGTTGTCTTCCGGTAGTATTGAATTCTGGCGCGCGGGTTCGAGCCGCTTCGCAATTCGCGCGTGTCGAAGTAGTCCCAAACTGGATAAAGGACCAGCAGGAACGCCGCCAGAATGTGCTCGATTACCATTGCGCCACGCGTTATCCAGGCTTAACTCATGGCTTAGCTCAACTGCTCGGCAGTCAGCGTCTCGGATGTTTCGGGGTCGATGCTAACGGGCTCGCGCTTGCGTCGCCGGCCAAAAAGCAACATCGCCGCCACCGCGATCGCCAAAACCAGTTTCACAACTTCAAGCACTCCATACAGCCCGTGCAACCGCCAAAACTGGGTGTAAGCCGCCGAGCCGGCGCCTGTTCCAAAGTCGATCAATCTGCCCATCGAAATCATTTCCGGTGTCACGCGGAAGTGCTGGAACAGCGCGATGATCACCATTCCGCCGGCCAAACCCGCCAGCAGCCCGTTTCGAATGGCGAACAATAAAATCGCCGTCAGCGCAATGCCCAACGCGATCTGGGCCAGCTCCCAGCTGACGAAAAAGAGCCGGTTCTCCTCGGCGGCCAGATAGCGGAGCAAAAGCCGCGAATTGTCCGGACCCAGCGTCTGAAACATTTGTGCGGCTTGCGGCGGCGGTGACGCCAGCACACGATCCACGGTTTGGAAGTTCTGCGTCGCGACGAAAATCATGAACAGGCTGCCCAGAATCAGGCACCCGCTGAGAAACGCCGCGATCCGGTGACGATGCATCGCCTTCTGTCTCTAGTTTATCAACCTCTCTTCAACAGTCCCTTCTTCCCAGGACACCTGCGAGCGCTGCCCCAAATTGCGCAGCACCAGTTTTTGTTTGCACGGCCCCAGCTCCGCCCGCACCAACACGCCGGCCGCGCGTTCTTCGGTTCCAGCCCGAATCTCCCCGCCCGCTACCATCACGGCCAGGGGCTGGATCAGGTAGCGTTGCACAGTGCGCTTCAACTCGCGCGCTCCATATTCGGCGCTTGCTCCGCGCTCCAGCAGGAATTTACGCGATCGGGCGGGCACTTCGATGCGAAACGCCTGCTCTCCCAGCCGCCGGTTAATGTGCGCCTGCAAGTCCTCGATTTGCTGATTGAGAATCGCGGTCAGCGCCTCGGAATCGAGCGGCTGATAGGTGACTACGGCGTCGATTCGATTGATAAACTCGGGCGAGAAATTCTTGCGCACCGCCGCCATCCCAATGCGATCCAGCTTGCCGGCGCGGCTCGATCGTGGCACGTTCGAATCGAAGCCAAACTCCGGCCGCAGCTCGTGGCTCATATCGCGCGCGCCCAGATTGCTGGTCAGGAAGATCATGGTCCTTTCGAAGTTCACCAGCGTGCTGTCGCCCAGCCGCAGCGTGCCCTTATCCAATACCCCCAGCAGCAGCCGCACCAGCGTCGGAGCCGCCTTCTCGATTTCATCGAACAGCACAATCGCAAGATCGCACGATTCGCTGGCCGCGGCGCTTAGTTTTTGCTGAGTCAATAAGGGCTGCGTCTCGCGATGCCCCAGGTATCCGGGAGGCGCGCCCAATAGCTTCGCCACTTCGTGCTCCATCTGATACTCGCCGCAGTCCACCTTCAGCAGCTTCTTGGGACTGCCATGCAGTACATCGGCCAGCGCTTCCACGGTCTTCGTCTTGCCCGTCCCGGTGGGACCCAGCAGCAGAAAGACTCCCGCCGGCTGCCCCTCGGGTGTCAGCCGTGCCCGGTACATTTCAACGAACGGCACCACCGCCGCGATCGCCGCTGGCTGCCCCACCAACCTTCGCGCCAATGCCACGCCCATTTCGCTCGCGCAATTGCCGTCGGACCGGATCCGCGATCGGTTTGAAGAGTGACGCATAACGAATTAATTCAGTCCTTCGCACAATTATGGAGCCACAATTGCTCGTGAAGCGGCTTTTGCCGCTGAAAACGTGCTCTTTTGAGACCGTTTCGCTTAAGAGTTTGCGATGAGGAATGAATGAATTAGACCCGCAATGCGAACGCTGGCCCGGCCATCCCCGTAGGGGTTGTGAACGCGCGACATCTTCTCGTAGGCCGCACGGTCGTCCAGCAATACCGCTGCCTCGCCGGCAATCCGGTCTTCATCGGTCCCCACCAGTTTCACGGTGCCCGCCGTCACGGCTTCGGGCCGCTCGGTCTTCTCGCGAAGCACCAGAATCGGCTTCCCAAGCGACGGCCCTTCTTCCTGAATCCCCCCCGAATCGGTGATCAGCAGATACGCGCGGCGCATCAAATCGACGAACGGCACGTAGCTCAGCGGCTCGATCAAGCGCACGTTGGCATGCCCCGCCAGATAGCGCTGCACCGGGTCTTGCACGTTGGGATTCGGATGTACCGGATACACCAGTTGCACGTCGCCGCGATCGGCGATCTTCGCCAGTGCGCGGCAGATGCGGGCGAATCCATCGCCAAAACTTTCCCGCCGGTGCGCGGTCACTACGATGAGCTTTTTTGACGCGTCCAGCTCGGGCCACTCGCGCCCGCGCAGCGTGCCTTGTTTCAATCCGTCGCGCACGAACAGGACCGCATCGATTCCGGTGTTCCCGGTCACGTGAATGGAATCCGCCGCCACGCCTTCTTCGCGCAGGTTGTGAGCGGCCATTTCGGTAGCCGCGAAATGCAGCGCAGCGAGGCGCGATGCCAGCACCCGGTTCATCTCTTCTGGAAACGGCTGCCGCATGTCATGGGTGCGCAGGCCCGCTTCCACGTGAGCCACGGGAATGCCGGAATAGAATGCCGCCAGCGCGCCGCACAATGTTGTCGTCGTGTCGCCTTGCACTATGACCATCGCAGGCTTTTCCGCTCGCAGGACCGGCTCCAGCCCAGCTAGAATCCGCGAAGTGGATTGAAACAACGTCTGGCCCGGCAGCATCAGGTCCAGGTCATGATCGGGCTTGACCTGGAACGCCTCCAGAACCTGATCCAGCATCTCGCGATGCTGCGCGGTGACGCAGGCACGAACGTCGAATTTGTTGGGATGTTCGCGCAGACTGCGAATCACCGGGCAGAGCTTGATCGCCTCCGGCCGGGTACCGAAGATCAACAGAATTTTGTGCATCAGCAGGGGCGCTGAGTGGAAATTGGCTACTTATGCCGGTAGGTGATTCGGCCCTTTGTTAAATCGTAGGGAGAAAGCTCCAGAGTGACTCGATCGCCGGCCAACACGCGGATCCGATTACGGCGCAGCTTGCCGGCCAAATGCGCCAAAACCGTGCGATCCTGATCCAACTGCACGCTAAACAGACCGCTCGGAAATTTTTCAACTACGGTTCCAGTAACTTCAATGCTATCTTCCTTACTCATCCTCCTCCTCGATGATGATTTTCTGCCGACTTGTAACGCAACCCTACTGAGCCGCGCACGTCAGTAAGCGGTCCTTCGGAGCTTCAACTGCTAGGTATCTTAGCAAACGAGACTCAGTTAGCGCCGCAGTGCAATCGCAGGCGTTGCGGAAGTTGAGGACCACTTTAGACCGGCGTCGCGCAACACCGTGCCTCCCGCGGCGATGATCACCTTGCCCCGCGGCGGCCCATGCAGCGTGCGCAGGGGAGCAGTCCAAACAGCGCACTCGATCGGCCGTCCGTTCTTGCCTTGAATGGTTCCACCAGGATCGAACGGAAGCTGATGACCCACCAGTTCGTTGCGAGTCCAACCCGTCAGTATTTCCGCGGCTGGGTTGCAGTAGGTGACGGCGCCCTGGAGGTCGATCGCGAACATGGCCAGCGGCGAAGCGTCCACCAGTGTATTGCGCAGTTCCGCCGCGGAAGCGATTCCCGCGTTGGCCAGGTCCCGGGGCTTTTCACCGGCTTCCATCAGCCGCAGATGCACCTTGGTGGCCGCGCGATCCGTGCTGGACGTTTTCAGAATCAGCGCGGCCAGCAGGTAGAGACAAGCGCTGATGAAATCCACCCAGCCTTCCAGGAAATGGAAGTGCGTAAACATCGCAAATCCGGAGTCCTTCAGGATCCGGAGCGATTCGTACACCGCGATCAGGCCGAGCAGGCCCGTAAGAACCTTGTCAACGCTGTTGCGCTGCCGCCGCAGCAGCAGGATGCACCACAGTATGGTGGCGAGGCAAAGCAATAAGGCTAGCGCCATCAGCGGATTGGCGCGGAAAAGTTGAGCCAGATACAAATGAACGCTCCCGGGCACTCACTGCCGCAAGCGATTGTATCGACCAGCAGTGGCTTGACAACTAGGCCGCAAGCGCTTACTTAAATGAAGGGGTTCTACTTAGGAAACCCGGTCGAACGGCCCTAGGTAATAAGGCCGCCCGGAACATCTGGTGGGCAAGTAGTTGTATGATGGCGATCGGTCGGGATACACAACAGAGGAGGCAACTCATGAATGGCCTTACCACACTGTCGGTTCTTAGTCTAGTGGCCTTCGGTACAGCGTTCGGCGCGGACTCCGCGGCCGCGCGCCTGCAAAAGATCGAAGATCGCCAGGCGATCGAGCAACTGCTGATGGGAGATTATCCGAGGGCTCTGGACTCGGGCGACTGGGCCACCTACGCGGCGCTCTTCGCCAAGGACGGCACGCTGATCATGGGCGGCGGAAGCACGAAGCGGACAGGTCCCGCGGCCATCCAGGAATATTTCAGCGCGCGGCCAACTCCGGCGCCGGCGGCGTCGACGGCTCCATCGCCCTGCCCTGTTCCCCCAGGCGGGCACAGAAGCGAGCATGTGGTCACCAACCTGACCCTGCAGATCAATGGCGATATGGCGACGGACCAGGCCTATTGGCAGACCATTGTCACCAGGGACTGCAAGTCCGTAGTGGCCGGCGCCGGGCACTACGAGGACGTCCTGAAGCGCGAAGATGGACACTGGAAATTTTTCAAGCGCGAAATCGTTGACGACATTCCGCCCCGGACCACTCCGGCGCCAACCGCACCCACCCCGTCCGGCCGTTAGATGTCCGACCACGGACTGATTGCCCGTGCGCTTCAATTTCATCCTTGGGACGCCATGGCTCCGGCGGCTCTGGAAGCCTTAGCCAAACGCGGACCCTTTCAGTTTTCCGCCGAAACCGGCTGCGGCGGCAGCACCATTGTTTTATCGCACCTCAGCCAACATCACACCGCGTTCGCCATAGAGGGCGCCGATCGAACCATCACCGGGCTTCGCCAATATTCCGGCTTCCGCGCGGACACCGTGGTCTTCGTCGAAGGCGAAACCAAGCGAACGCTTCCGCTGCATCTTTTTGAGGGCCGCTTGGATATGGCGCTGCTGGATGGACCGCATGCCTATCCTCTTCCGCAACTGGAGTTCGCTTATCTGTTCCCTCAGGTCCGAGCGGGCGGCTGGCTGGTTCTGGACGACATCCAGATCCCCTCGGTCTACGAGCTGACTCGGTTCCTGCGCAAGGAATCGTCCATGGTCCTGGAAGAAGTGGCCGTTCGAACGGCTTTCTTCCGGAAGACCCGCGAATGCGATCTGGGACCGGATGGCTGGCAACACCAGGGGATGAATGGGCGCAAAATCTTGCGCTATTCCTGGCGGGACCGTCTGCGCAATCTTGTTCGTAGCTGAGATCTTGTTCGTGACTGAAGCGCGCGCGTGAGCAAGCGGTGCCGTGGGCGGCGGCCCGTGCGATAGAATAACTGCAGCATGCCGGACGTACTTCGCATCGCCGATCGCGAGTTTCATTCGCGTTTGTTCGTTGGCACCGGCAAATACCGCAGCTTCCAGGAAATGGCGCGCTGCCATCAGGCGTCCGGCGCCGAAGTAGTGACGGTGGCGGTGCGGCGCGTGAATCTAACCGACCGCTCCAAGGAATCGCTGATCGATTACATCGACCGCTCCAAGATGTTCATCCTTCCGAACACCGCCGGCTGCTACACCGCCGACGAAGCCATTCGCACCGCGCGGCTGGGCCGCGAGGTCGGACTTTCGAATTGGGTGAAGCTGGAAGTGATCGGCGACCAGAAAACGCTGTTCCCCGATAACGAAGGCCTGATCGAAGCCACCCGCGTGCTGTCTCGCGAGGGTTTCGTCGTGCTCCCCTACACTAACGACGATCTGGTGAACGCGCGCAAGCTGATCGACGCGGGCGCCGCGGCGGTGATGCCGCTGGGTGCGCCCATCGGATCGGGCCTCGGCATTCAGAACACCACCAATTTGCGGATTCTGCGCGAGACCATCACTGAGGTCCCGCTGATCGTGGACGCGGGTGTCGGAACGGCATCGGACGCAGCCATTGCCATGGAGCTCGGGTTCGAAGGCGTGCTGATGAACACGGCCATCGCCGAGGCCGAAGACTCCGAGAAGATGGCGGAAGCCATGAAACTGGCCGTGCAAGCCGGCCGCTTGGCTTACATGGCGGGACGCATGCCGAAGAAGCTGTACGCCAGCGCCAGCAGTCCGCTCGCCGGCGTGGTTCGCTAGGGGTGGTTCGGTAATTGCCGAACTACAAGATCCAGCGTGAACAATGGGTGCCCCGGCCCCTGGACGCAGTCTTCGAGTTTTTCTCCGACGCGCGCAATCTCGAGGTGCTCACGCCCGCGTGGCTCAAGTTCAAGATTTTGACGCCTGCGCCAATACGAATCGCTGCCGGCGCTCACATCCAGTACCGCCTGAGCTGGCATGGTGTGCCTTTGCGCTGGACAACCGAGATCACGCGCTGGAATCCGCCGCACGACTTCGAAGACATCCAGTTATCCGGTCCCTACAAGTTGTGGCGCCACACGCATCGCTTTCTGGCCGATAACGGCGGCACTCGGATGACGGATATCGTCGAATATGCTCTCCCCTTCGGATTTTTAGGACGCGCTGCGCATGCGCTCCAGGTGCGCCGCAACGTCGAGAAGATCTTCGATTACCGCTATGATCGCATTCAGGAAATCTTCACCTAAGGCCGGGGATCAACTTATCTGCGTCATCTGTGTTTATCTGTGGCTACAATGTCCGCGTGATCTTGTCCACCGCCCGCGGCTGACTCGGAGCCGGTCTCGCGGGAACGCGAACCCCAATGCGTGGAAGGCTGCGAAGCATCTCCGCATGGTTAAGAAGAGCTGTGCCGAAATCCTCGGCGGCGCTCGGGTTGTCCGCGCTGATGTAGTCGAGAAGTACTTCTAGATCACTCAGTGCGTCTTCGGTGAAGAGGATTTTGTAAGCCACCGGCTGATTCGCTGCCGAACTTCTTCCAGTGGCACGACCTGGTCCGCGGACTGGATGCCCCGGTCGATGGCGGCCAGGGTCGCTTCGTCCTCTTCATCGAGCATCGGAGCGGATTGGTTGACGTTCTCCTTTTTTACCTCAGCCATAGCCACACCGTAGCGCGATCGTGATCCAAGCACAAGGACTCACAGTGTCCGCGTAATCTTGCTCACCGCCCGCGGCTGATCCGGATTCAGCCCCTTCTCCTCGGCCAGCGACAAGGCGAAAAATTGCGCCGGAACGATGTATGGGATGGGCGTGAAAAGTTCGTCCAGCGCCACTGGCAGCACAACGGCCCGGCGGTCGCGAGCAGCTTCCACGTTGTTCGGGTCGGTGACGATCAGAGTTTCGGCCTGCAACTCGGCCAGCTTGCCGATCATTTCGCGCGTGCCTGGCCAGGTGACGCCCCCGGGCGCGAACAGGAACGCCGGAAAGGACGCGTCCAGCATCGCTATGGGGCCATGCAACAGGTCGGCGCTCGAGAATCGCTCAGCCACGACGTAGCACGTCTCCATCAATTTCAGCGCGAACTCGAACGCGTTCGCGTAGTTCAAGCCGCGTCCCAGCACCACCGCATGCTCCATGAAACGATAGCGCTCGGCGCGGTGCGCGATGTCGAGTTCGAGCGTCAGGGCCCTGGCCGTCCACTCCGGCAAGCGCGCCAGTTCGTCCAGCTCGATGCCCGCTCCCAGCGCATAAGCCGCCAGATAGAGCAGCAGCAACTGGCCGGTGTAGGTCTTGGTGGCTCCCACCGCCTGCTCGTGTCCGGCCTGCACCAGAAACACGTGCTCGGCAATGCGCGCCAGCGTGCTGGAGCCCTCGTTGGTGATCCCGATGGTGCGGGCGCCTTGGTCGCGGGCCCGTTCCAGCACCAGATTCGTGTCGGTGGATTCGCCGGATTGCGAGATCGCGATCGCCAGCACGCCCTCCATCCGAACCCGCGCCCGATACAGCGTGAAGATGGAGGGAGCCGCCAGCGTCACCGGAATCCCGGTGGTGATTTCCAGCAGATAGCGGCCGAACTGCGCGGCGTTGTCGGAGGTGCCGCGCGCGGTTAGCAGGATGAAGCGCGGAGGATCGCGCTGCAGGATAGCGCGCAATTCCTCGATCGGTCCGCGATTGGCCTGCAGTGTCCGTTCCAGCACGGCCGGCTGCTCGCGGATCTCGTCTCGCATTTTTGACATGAGGTTGGTAACGCCGGCGGAATCCGGCTACAACGCGGGAGGCGTGCGCGTCTCGCTTCCCGTCCACGCCCTCCACGCCGGATTTTCCGACGGCGGCGGGATGGTAACGTGCGGCTTCAGCACGATCAGCGTCGCGCCTTCATCCTTGGTGGTCGTATTGTTTCTCAGCAGCGGAATGCGGCTGATCAAGGGAAACCCCGTAATGCTGTTGGCTTCCTGTTTCGTCATCAGCCCCCCCAGCACCGCCCATTCGCCACCCGCGACGTCTACCTTGGATTGGTATTGCGTATTCTCCACCACGGGAATGCCGTTAGCGCTGCTCGCGGCCAACTGCTTGAACTCGGCGTCGATATCCAGGGAAACCTCGTTGGCCCCGCTCACATGCGCCGTCACTTTGATCACCAGTCCCAGGTCTTCGAACGTGATGGTCGGCGGCGGCGTGTACACCGAACCCCCGCTGGTCGATCCAGATCCGATATACTCCGTGGTCGTAATCGGGTACTTCTCACCGACATGTAAGCTCGCCGGCTGGCCATCTACCGCGACAACTTGCGATTTGAAAATGCTCGTGCTGGTCGATTTGCTTACCGTCGCGAAAAGCTCCGCGCTCGTGATGCCGATGCCCAGCAGAGTGGAGCCGCCGCCGAACGTCATGAACGACGAGAAGCCCGACGGAACATAGTTGAGCAGATTCGCAGGCGTAAAGAAGGTCGCAATGGCGTACGACGTGGGCAACGATAGCCCATAGTTCAGCGACGACGAAGCATCCGTGGTCAGGATTTCGATCTCGAGGGATACTTGCGCCCGCGGCCGCAGCAGGTCTTGCAATAGTTTTTGGGCCAGCCGCACCTTGCCCACCTTGTCGCGAATTAAAATCAAATGCTGCGTGGTGTCCACCGTCAGTTTCTGTGCATCCAGCGCGCCGCGGATTCCGGTGGCGATCTCCTGGAGTTCTTGTACGCTGATGGCTTCCGGGAACGGCATCGCGATGGCCGCCGTCGGCTCGAACTCGGTGCGCTTCTGGGTGGTGTCATTGGCGACGAAGATCAGGCGCTGGCTGATGGGAACCAGGAATGAATTAGTGGCGGCCTCGAGCGAGTGCAGAGCGTCGCGATAATCGGCGCCCGTCAGCTCAAAACGGAATGCCGTCGTGGGCTTGTAATCTGCGTCGAATACTACTTTCAGATGCAGCGCCGCGGCCACCTGTTCCCAAAGCACCTTGGAGTCGCCCCTCAGGTCATAGTCCCGCCGGCCCGGCTCGGCCGCCAGTTGCGCCGGTGGCAGCGGTTTGCGGGCTGCTTCCAGATCCGCTACGCCGATATGTCCAAACAACGTTCGATCGATCTTTTCACTGGGCAACTCCAGCTTGGGCGGAGAAGCGTCTATCATGCTGGCGGCGGGCCGCAGCGCCTGAGCACGATCCCAATAGTCGATGTTGGTCGGGTCGGCTGCCGCAGCCTCCGCATAAAGAACGTAGGCTTTGACGATTTCGCCGGCGCGCTCCGCCTTCTGGGCCTGCCGGAATAGCTGCTCGGCGGAAGTGGCCGCCGCCAATTGTAAGCAGATAAACACCGAGCAGGCGAATGCGCGACAAACCACGCCCCGGCAAAGCTCCACGAGAGGGTTGACGTGCCGGGTCCAACCAGCGTGCAAGCAGACTTCGCCGAAGTATAAACATTCAGACGGTTTGGCCGATAAGGGGAGTGATACTCGGTATCCTTCATGGCAGCCACACTCGCACCGGCACGCACCGCGTTCAGTCCACCGATCCCGCAAACATTTGAAGACTTAGGCATTTCCCAGTCGCTGGTGCTCGACCTGGTGGTGCGCCGCCTATTGCTCGAGGGCTTCAGCAACCTGCAAACCCTCAGCAACACGCTCAAGCTGTCCATCCCGGTCTTAAACATTGTCTTCACCCACATGCGGCAACTGCAACTGGTGGAAGTGAAAGGCATGTTGGGGAACGACTATAACTTCGTGTTATCACAGGCCGGCAAGCTGCTGGCCAGCGAGCGGTTCCAAATCTCGCAGTATGCGGGCGCCGCTCCCGTATCCCTCAAGGACTACCATAGCGCCACCAAAGCGCAGGCCGCGCAGGTCCGCATCGACCGCAAGATCCTGCGGTCGGCGTTCTCGGATCTGGTGGTCAGCGATGCCCTGCTCGATCAGCTCGGCCCCGCGCTCATTTCGCAAAACTCCATTTTTGTCTACGGCCCCACGGGAAATGGCAAGACCAGCCTGGCGGAACGAATGCTGCGCGTCTATCAGGACGCCGTGCTCATGCCGTATGCGGTGGAAGTGGACAACCAGGTAATCAGCCTGTACGACCCGGTGGTGCACCAAAAGCTGGACATCGACGATCCGGACATCGATCCGCGCTGGGTTCTGTGCCGCCGGCCCTGCATCGTGGTGGGCGGCGAGCTGATCCCCAGCATGTTGGAATTGCGCCTGGACGAATCGTCGGGTATCTATGCCGCGCCGCTCCAGATGAAGGCCAACAACGGCATCTTCATCATCGACGACTTCGGCCGCCAGCTCATGTCGCCGCGCGACCTGTTAAACCGCTGGATCGTGCCCTTGGATCGCCGCGTGGATTACCTGATGCTGCGCTATGGCGTCAAATTTCAAATCCCCTTCGAGCTGATGGTTGTCTTCTCCACCAACCTGGAGCCCAGCGATCTGGCCGACGAAGCCTTCCTGCGCCGCATCCACAACAAAATCTTCGTGGACGCCGTGGACGACAAGGCTTTCGATCAGATTTTTCATCGCGTGGTCACCGGATTCAGCATTCCCTGCGAACCCGACAGCGCCGAGTATCTGCGCAAGCTGTGCCTGCGCGAAGGCCGCACCGAGCTGCGCGCCTGCTATCCCGGGGACATTTGCACTATTCTGACGTCCATCGGCAAATACGAAGGCCGCCCGCCGTTCATGAGCAAGTCGGAGCTCGAGCGCGCCACCGCCCTCTATTTCGCTAAAGGGTAGCGGATCCCCGTCCTCAATTCTGAATTCTTGCTTCTGGCTTCTGAATTCTCGCCTCCGGCTTCTCACACGGCGTCGGCATCCACTTCGACGCGTCTGGCTCCCGTTTGAAGTGCGTGCTCGTAATGAACGGCTGATTCAAGTAGCGAGGATCTTCCACGACGGTGAATACCGTCAACCAGTCCGTCCCATACGCCGTCAGCCGATCGAAATATTCCGTCATCACCGTGTCCTCGCTGTAAGGAACACCGTTCTTGCGCAGGTACCCCACCTTTAGATTCGTTGTGACCACCTTCAACGCTCCGGGTTTGCCCGGCCCCTGCTGCAGACTCACGCCCAGCCCGCCGGGCTGCGTGAGCCGATCCCACACGGCCGCCGAGTTTCCTTGCCAGGTCCGCTCCGCCTGCGGTTTTTGGGATTTGTCAAAATACAGCCGCCGCGTTTGCTGCCCGGCATCCGTATCGATTCGCAGCGTCGTGTCATTCTCCCAGCTAATCTGCAGCCGCCCCGGCACGCGCATCAGCGCCGCCGCGCCATAGGCCTTGCACCCGTCGCTAGCCAACTTGGACGGATCCCACGTGTCGGCGATCTTGCGTCCTTCGGCGCTGAGCGGGACGCTGGCGTAGTCGCCTTTCTTTGGGATCAGCATGCGCCAGCGCCAGTCTTCGGTGACCACCGAGACCCAGTTTCCCGTGAGATCGATCGGCGCGGACTCCTTGGGAGTTTTCGCGGGGGCAGTTTTCGCGGGCGCTTGGCCAGCCGCGGGCGCTTGCGGATTCGCCGGTGCACCCACCGCCAATATGACCAACGCCGCTGCCGCGCTTCGCATGCTCATTTCCCCGACAGATTTCTATACACCGCTTCGATAAACATCGCAGTGGTCCACGGTCCGCTGTCCGATCCATATCGCGAGTCGTATTCGAGCGTGGGCCGCGCCGCCTTCACCTGCTCCAGCGTCATCCCTTTTTTGATCGAGTCCTGAATCCGATCGCGGATGATCGTCACCATGTCCCGATATTCCACCACGTCGGCTTCATCGCAGATTCGCCCGTGACCCGGGATCACCATCGTGCCGCCTTCCTGCCAGTCTTTCGGGATCGTGATTTCGATGATGCGATTCAAACCCGCAATCACGCCGTTGATGCTTCCGCCTTTGTCGATCACCGGATAGGTCGTCGTCACGAAGATATCGCCAGTGACGATAACGTCCGAGCGCCGGAAGAATACCAGGCTGTCGCCGTCCGTGTGCGCGGCCGGAACATGGAAGAGCTGAATCGCTTCGTTGTTCAGCGTCACTTCCTTGGAATCGCCCGGATATGCTTCGGTGGGCCACGCGCCAATTGGCAGCAGTGCCTTCTGGCCACTCGGCGCGCTCACTTCGGCCAGAACCGCCTCATGCGCAAAAATCATCGCACCCGGACCCGCGCTGTCGATCGCCCGTCCGCCGCCGGGAGCCCGTCCAATCGCGGCCAGCCGCTCGTTTCCTCCAATATGCTCCGGATTTGCGCTGGTGTCGATGATGAAACGAATCGGTTTGGTCGACAATTTTCGGATCGCAGCGATCACCTGGTCCGTGGCCTTGCCATCGCCCGCATCCACCAGCAGGACCCCGTCTTCGCCCACCTGCACGCCCATGTTCGCGCCCGCGCCGGCCAGCATGTACACGTTTCCTTGCACCGGCAGCACGCTAATTTCACCTGCGGTCCCGCTAGTTTGGGGAGAAACCACGCGTGGAAAACTCTTGCCCGGCGCCGGTGGAGGGAAGATGCGGTTGTCCAGATCCTTCTTCTCCAATTTCACGATGTATTCCGGATAAGTGGTCGCGGCCCCGCCTCGCGCCGCTTCCGCCGGAACGCCACTCTTGGTGAGGAATTCCTGAATATGCGCCGTCTGGCCGGGTAGGTAATGCGGCACCCATCCGTGCGGACGCCCGCCCAGCTCGTCGAAGATCTGCGCCGGCCCGCAATTTCCCCACGCGTCGGCATTCGTCGTGAGGCTCAGCACAAAGTTCGTAGTTCGAATGAGCGGCTCGTCCAGATACACCGGATCATTCACGAAGCTGGCCAGCATCAGATAATTTCCGTAACGCGTGAAATACTCCGTCATGGTGGCGAGATCGCTGGTGGGCGCGCCGTTCCGCAATAGCCAGCCGGTCTTGATGTGCGTGGTCTCGACCACCAGCATGTTTCGTTCCCAATGTCCGGTCGAGAACCTCGCCCAGGTGTGCGGCGCAAGCTCCGACGGATGCTCGCGTCCATCCATCCAGATGGTGCGTGGCCGGCCGTAGCTACCCAGCAGGCTGTATGCTTGCAACTCTCCCGAAACCGGATCGACGATCTTCGAAAACCGAATATTCGCTGGCCCGCGCATCGCGTAGGTGACCACGTGCGGGATGCATTGGCGCTCAAACGTCGACCGCGCCGATTCGTCCCAGCTCTGGGCCTTGCGCCAACCCGATTCGTTGAGCGGCAGCCCGGTGTAGTCGCCGAGCTGCACGCCTCCACGATGCGGCAGGTCTTCCTGGAACGTGGCCGCCCACTCGCCGCCCAAATCCATCTGCGCGAAGGCCGAACCTGCAGTTACCAGGAGCACGACGCCGAGTCTTTGTCCGGTAGTAAGAGACATACGTAAGCCAACGAGTCTATCGCAAAAGGAGCCGAAGCCCACAACCCACCGCCGCACCCCTCATACTGAAGATGTCCGGCCATGAAAATCCTGCTCATATCCACCTACGAACTTGGCCATCAGCCATTCGGTCTCGCCTCGCCCGCGGCCTGGCTGGCCGAGCGCGGTCACCAAGTCGCTTGCGCGGATTTGTGCGTGGAGCCGCTCCATCCGGATACCGTTCGTGACGCCGGCCTGATCGCGTTCTATCTGCCCATGCACACCGCCACGCGGCTCGCGGCCAAGGTCATCGAGAAGGTGCGCAAGCTGAATCCGGACGCGCACCTGTGCTGCTACGGACTGTACGCTCCGCTCAACGAATCGTACTTACGAAGTCTGGGTGCCGGCACCATCCTGGGCGGCGAATTCGAGCCTGGTCTGGTTTCGCTCGCCGCGCGTCTGGCCTCCGGGAGCCCGAGCGCTCCGCCCCAATTGGAACCGCTGATCTCGCTCGATCGCTTGAAATTCCAAGTTCCGCTGCGGTCCCTGCTCCCTCCCATTGAAACCTACGCCGGGCTGCGAATCGGCGCCGTGTCCAAGCGCGTCGGATACACCGAAGCCAGCCGAGGCTGCAAACATCTGTGCCGCCATTGCCCGGTGGTACCGGTGTATCAAGGGAGTTTTCGCGTAGTCCAACCGGAGATCGTGATCGCGGACATTCGCCAACAAGTGGCCGCGGGCGCCGAGCACATGACCTTCGGCGATCCGGATTTCTTCAACGGTCCCACGCATGCCATGCGCATCGTGGACGCGCTGCATCACGAGTTCCCGAATCTCACCTACGATGCGACCATTAAGATCGAGCATCTTTTAAAACATCGCGATCTGCTCCCGCTCCTCCGCGAGACTGGCTGCCTGTTCGTCACCAGCGCGGCCGAATCGGTGGACGACGCGGTGCTCGCCAAACTCGATAAGGGCCACACGCG
>Ga0302325_10011556_pt1 | contig 19015 bp, 14 predicted proteins | sample Palsa_T0_2_FD_201948 | JGI IMG/M metagenome (GOLD analysis project Ga0302325, IMG submission 201948) | Peat permafrost microbial communities from Stordalen Mire near Abisko, Sweden - Palsa_T0_2 | ecosystem: Environmental > Terrestrial > Soil > Palsa > Peat permafrost | place: Sweden: Abisko...
GTGGTGAGGTCCACGCCATTCTCCGCCCGGCCGATGTGAAGCGCGCGCGTGAGCCGCCCCGGACCATCGGTGCGCGTCCCCTTGGGCAGGCCTCCGAGTGGCTCGAGGCCCCGCACCAGCACGGCCGACGCCACGCCCTCCCTCCCGGTGACGACGTTGAAGCAGAAGTACATGCCGTAGATGAGGTAGACGTACGCGTGGCCCGCGGGGCCATACATCACCAGGGTGCGTGGTGTCCGGCCGCGGGCGGCGTGACTGGCTAGGTCGCCCTCCCCGAGGTAGGCCTCCGTCTCGACGATGCGCCCGGAGCGCGTCTGGCCGGAAATGCGGTGCACCAGCACCTTTCCCAGAAGGCCCCGCGCCACCTGGAGCGCCGTCCGCTCGTAGAAGGGCCGGGACAGCACAGGCCCCACCTGGTCCGTCGGCTGCCGGCTCTTGGCGGTCACCCGCATCAGTCAAAGCCCGACTGTCCGCTCTGTGTCCAGTCCCTGTGGCGCATAGGATGCACGCACCTTCATGGCCTCCCCGCAGCGCCTCTCGGGCGTGCTCCTCCCCGTCTTCTCGTTGCGCTCGCATTCCGACTTCGGGGTCGGTGACTTCGGTGCCGCCGAGGGCCTCTTTGCGTGGCTCGAGGCCGCCGGCCAGAAGCTGTGGATGATGCTTCCGCTTCTGCCCACCACCGCCGGGGACCCGAGCCCCTACGCCACGAGCGGCGCGGCGGGCCTCAATCCCCTCTTCATCCACCTCGACTGGCTCGAGGAGTACCGCGATGCGGGGGGCCTCTCCGTCCTCAGTGCCCGGCAGGCCCAGGCCCTGGCCGAGGCACGCGCGGCAAAAAGCATCCGCTACGACGTCGTCTTCGAGCTGAAGGCCGCCGCCCTTACAGCGGCCTTCCAGTACGCCGAGGCGCACTCCTCGGAGCGCACCTGGGCCTTCGAGCGCTTCCGGTCCCAGGAGAGCGACTGGCTTGACGACTACGCCCTCTTCACCGCGCTCGCCGAGGAGCAAAGGCGCCGTCCGTGGTGGGACTGGCCGGAGGAGCTCGCGCAGCGGCGGCCCGAGGCGCTGGCCGCGGCACGCGCCCGCCTGGCCCGGCGCGTGCGCTTCTTTGCCTGGCTGCAGTGGGTGGCCCACGAGCAGTGGGGGCGCGTCCGCGCCCAGGCCCGGGAGCACGACATCCAGCTGTGCGGCGACGAGCCCTTCATCGTCGGACAGGACAGCGTGGATGCCTGGGCCTTCCCCACCCTCCTACGCAGGGACGCTCGACTCGGCGTACCCCCGGACGCCTTCTCGGCCACCGGGCAGGACTGGGGCCTTCCCTGGTTTGACTTTCCGGCCATGGAGCACACGGAGTGGAAGTGGCTCCGTTCTCGCGCTGGCCAGAGCGCCACGTACTATGACCTCCGCAGGGTCGACCACGCCGTCGGCTACTTCCGCCAGTGGATTCGCGACCAGACGACCCCCACCGGACGCTTCGTGCCCCAGGACGAGCCGGCACAGGCGGCCCTGGGCGACCTCCTCTTCCGGATTCTGGCCACCGGCGCGGGAATCCTGGCCGAGGACCTGGGCGTCATCCCGCCCTTCGTCCGCCAGACGCTCCAGCGGCAAGGCATTCCTGGCTACCGAGTCCTACGTTGGGAGCGCGACGGGACGGTGTTCCGGGACCCCTCGACGTTTCCAGCCGTCTCGCTGGCGACGACTGGCACGCACGACACGGAGACGCTGCGCGAGTGGTGGGAGACGACGAGCGACGCGGAGCGCCTGGCAGTGGCCGGGGCCTACCCGGCCTTCGCCGCGCTGCGGCCGCCGCCGGCCACCTTCACCGAGGAGGTGCACCGGGCGCTTTTGGAAACGGCCGAGACGTCGGCCTCGGACCTCTGCATCCTGCCCTGGCAAGACGTCTTCGGCCTCCCCGACCGCATCAACCTGCCGGGGACGGTGCAGGACGCCAACTGGAGCTACCGCATGGCGCAGCCGGTGGAGGAGCTCCTCGCCCGCACCGAGATGCAAGACGTCGCCACCCGTCTCCGCCAGCTCACCGAGCGCGGCGGACGGCTCGTCACCTGAGGGCACCCAAGAGCGCCGTCCTCGCGCTCGGCCTGCTCCTCGGCTGCGCCGGGGCGCAGAAGCGCGATGGCCCGGTGGTGACGGACATCGCCTTCAAGGGGACCAAGCAAGTCAGCCAAGGGGACATCGAGGACCGCCTGGCCACCAGCCAGGCCAACTTCTTCTCCTACGTCTTCGGCCCGGTGCCCACCTACGACGCCACCACCTGGACGGCGGACCTCCGCCGCATCGAGCGCTACTACCAGTCCCTGGGCTACTTCCAGGCCGAGGTGGTGGATGAGCAGGTGCTGCCGGATGGGAAGGGCGGCGTCCGGCTCAACCTCACCATCGACGAGGGCACCAGCACCCGCGTGACGGCGGTGGACGTCGAGGGCATGGAGGGCCTCCCGGAGGACATCCAGAAGAGCGCGCTGAAAAACCTACCCGTCCAGGTCGGCCAGGTGTTTCGCGAGGCGGACTGGGAGCTGCTCAAGACGCAGCTCAAGTCACGCCTGCGCGAGCTCGGCTACTCGGACGCCGCGGTGGGCGGGGAGGCCTACGTCGAGACCACCAACCAGACGGCACGCCTGCACGTCATCGCCGACCCCGGACCGAGGGTGAAATTCGGCAGCATCTTCATCACCTCCGGACCTCACCCCGAGGTGCCACCGGAAACCATCATCAAGACGGCGCGGGGGGCCGTCCCCACCGGCGCCTGGTTCAGCGAGTCCGGGCTCGACGAGGCGCAGAACCGCGTCTTCAAGATGGGCGTCTTCGGTGCGGTGAAAGTCACCGCCGGCTCGCCGGACCCCGGGAGCGACACGGTGCCCGTCCTCATCGACGTGCGCGAGGCCCCCTTCCACACCGTGCGCTACGGCGGAGGCGTCGGCGCAGACCCGTCGCGTGAAGAGGTCCACGCCATCGCCGAGTACACGGACAGAAACTTCCTCGGCGGGCTGCGACAGCTCTCCTTCAAGGCCAAGGTGGGCTGGGCCTTCGTCCCGCAGATTTGGGACCTCCAGGCCAACGGCCTCATCTTCGACTTCCTCACCCAATTCACCCAGCCCAACTTCTTTCTGCCGACGCTCAAGTTTCTCGCCAGCCTCGACCTCTACAAGCAGGTGGAGGAGGGCTACGGCTACTACGGGGGCCGCGCCCGGGTGGGCGTCGCCTGGAATCCCTTCTCGCGGCTGACGCTGAGCCCGAGCTACGCCTTCGAGCTGGACAACGTGACCGGCATCACCAACGGCCTCACCGGGGACATCCCCACCCTGGCCTACGGCTGCGACACCAACACCACCTCCTGCGTGCAGCGGCTGTCCTACCTGGAGCAGACCGCGCTGTGGGACGCCCGGGACGACGTGGTGGACCCGAAGCACGGCTACTACCTCGGAATCTCCTTCCAGGAGTCGGGCGCCTGGCTGGGAAGCGGCTTCGACTACATCCGCATCCTCCCCGAGGCGCGGGGCTACGTCACCATCGGGCCCATCACCTTCGCGCTGAGGCTGACGCTGGGCACCATCCTCCAGCCCAACCCGTGCAGCATCACTGAGGCGGCCATCTCCACGCAGAATTGTAACCCCTCGCCCATCGTCAACCGCTTCTTCGCCGGCGGCCCGGGCAGTAACCGCGGCTTCGGCACCCGGGAGCTCTCCCCTCTCCTGCCGCTGCCCAACCTCCCGCTGACGCCCACCACCCAGGCCGGCTCGCTGGTGAGCTCCACCGGCCTTCCCTCGCAAGTCCTCGGCAATGCCATTCCCATCGGTGGCAACGGGCTGCTCGACGCCTCCTTCGAGGTGCGCTGGGCCTTCGCCCGCGACTGGGTGGCGGCCACCTTCATCGACGCCGGTTTCGTCAGCTACGGAGAGCTGCGCTCGGACGACTTGTCCACCACCCAGGTGGCGGTGGGCGTCGGCATCCGCTACCGCACACCCATCGGGCTCCTGCGGCTCGACCTCGCCTACCGCCTCAACGTCGGAGGTCCGCTCCCCGTCATCCCCGTCCGGCCGACGGTGGGTTACACGGACAACACCAACTGCCTGGCCCTCACCTCGGTGGACCACGGGACAGGGTACGCCGGCGCGCCCTTCAGCCGGTGCGCCTTTCAATTCGCCGTGGGGGAGTCCTTCTGAGCGGCCAGGGCAAGAAGGAGCGGCCGCCCTTGACGACGCCGGCGCGCTACCTCCTGCGCGCGCTCGGCGTCGTCGTGGGCCTCGCACTTCTCCTCGTCCTGCTCTTCAACGCCGCGCTCATCTACCTGCGCACGCCGGCGGGGACGGCCCGGCTTCTGGCCATCGGGCTCGGAGCCGCCAACGAGGCCATCACCGGCCACATCGATGCGCAAAACGTCACCATCCGCGGCAGCCACGTCCTCATCCAGGGGGCGCGCCTCGTCGACTCCGAGGGGACGCTGGTGGCCTCCATCGAGAAGGCGGACGTGGACATTGTTTTCCCGGCCCTCCTCCTCGGCCACATCGAGGCCCGCAACGTCCAGCTCAGTGGGCCCGTCTTCTCGGTGGTGCTCGACGAGGACGGCTCGAACCTGGACCGCGCCTTCGCCCCCAAGCACCCCGACCCCGGAGCCCCGCCCGTCCGCCCGCCGCCCATCACCTTCATCGTCCACCACCTGGACATCGAGCAGGGACGCGTGGAGGTGAAGACGCCCGAGGGCCCCCCCTTCCTCCTGCAGGGCCTCGCCCTCGCGGGCGACGGCCGTTACGTCCTGCGCTCGCAGGACTTCCAGCTCAACGTCCAGGGCAACGGCGGCGTGGACAAGCCCACGCCCGGGCCCATCAGCCTCCTCTTTCAAGGAGAGCTGCGCGGACGGCAGCTTTCCCTCAGCGCCGACGTCCACCTGGCCGGAGGAAACCTCGTCGGCGACGTGAAGAATGGGCCCGAGGGCCTGGACGGGCACTTCGCGCTCGACGTGGACCCCTCCCTGGCCCGGGCCCTGGTGCGCAGCTGGCCCCTGCGCGTGCCCCTGGCCCTCAGCGCCGAGGCCAGGCACTCGGGCGCGGGCTACTCCCTCTCCGGGGACGCCGCCCTGGGGCGTGCCCGCGTCGAGCTCCGGGGAGACGTCAACCTCGAGGCGCCCGCCGCGCAGAAGGTGCGCGTCTCCGTCCAGCACCTGGACTTCGCCGAGCTCCTCGGCCGCGGGCCGAAGAGTGACTTGGGCCTCACCCTCGACGGCGAGGGAAACGGGACGAGTTGGTCCACGGCCAAGGGAAGCCTGCGCCTCAGTGTCCCTCCGAGCCGCATCCGCGGCGCCGAGGTGGGCCCGGTGGCCGTCGTGGCGCGCCTGGAGGCAGGCCGCCTCGACGTCTCCTCCTTCAGGGCCCAGCTGCCCGGGCTCCAGCTTACGGGCGCTGGTGAGGGGACTGCCCGCGCCCTCGAGGCCACGCTGCACCTCGAGGTGACGGACTTGTCCGCACTGGGCAGGACGCTGGGCGACGTCGTCTCGCTGCCGCCACTGTCCGGCCAAGGGGCGCTGCAGGTCGAGCTTATGGGCCACCCCACCCACCCCGGGGGCCACGTCGAGGGGCACTTCGCCACCGTCTCCCTGGGCGCCTTCTTCGCCCAGGGCTTGGAGCTCTCCGTCAAGCTTCCGGACGTGGCCCGGCCGCTGGACGCCAACGCCACGCTGGCCTTTGGCCGCCTGTCGCTTGCCGGCCGCTCCCTCAAGGACGTCCATGCCACCCTCGTCAGCGAGGGGCGGGGCGTCCAGCTTCAAGTCACCGCGGCCAGCGGCGTGCACGTCGCCCTGGCCGGGACGGCGGACGCTGACGCCCGCGGCCTCCTCCTGGACACGCTGCTGCTCGAGTTTCCCGACGCACGCTGGGCGCTGAAGGCCCCCGCGGCGCTGCGCTTCGACGAGAAGCACCTCTCGGCGGAGCGGCTGGAGCTCGTGAGTGGCGCCCAGTCCCTGGCCTTCGAGGGCGGCGTCTCGGCGGGCCACGTCCAGGCCTCCCTCGAGGTGGCGCACCTGGACTTGGGCCACCTGCCCTCCGTCCTCGTGCCGCCCTCCACGCGGCTTTCCGGCATTCTCGACGCGGCGGCCTCTGCCCACGGCGCGGAGGGGCACCCCGACGTCACGCTGAAGGTGGACGTCGCAGGGGGAAGCTGGCACGGGCTGACGGACGTCACCGTCCACGCCGACGCCGGACGCACCGAAAACCGCCTCACCCTCGGCGCGCACGTCGCCGCGCTGGGCAGCACCCTGGACGTCGAGGCCGAGGCGCCGGAGAGCCTCCTCGGCCACCGCGTCCACCAGCCCGTTGCCCTGCACCTCTCGGCCCAGGGCGTGGACGTGGGCCTGGCCCTCTGTGACTTGGCCCGGGCGGGCTTCTTCCTTGAGGGCTGCCCGGCGGGCGCGGCCCTGGCCCTGGCGCACGTCGGCCTCGAGGCCACGGTGGGCGGCTTTGCGGATGGGCCGTCTGTGCACCTCACCCTCCATGCCGCGGACTTGCGGCTGAAGGGCCTGCCGCCCGTGGACGCCACCTTGGGGGTGGAGGCCGACGAGGGGAGTCCCGTCGCGCTGAAGCTGTCGGCCACGGGCCTCGAGGGGACACTGGAGGTGCAGGCATCCTTGAAGGCCACCACCGGGCAGCTGCTCGCGCGAAGGCCAACCCTCGAGGGGGGGCGCACCCTCCCCGTCGACATCGCCCTCAAGGCCGCGGGCCTCAAGCTGGCCCTCCTCCAGGAGACGGGGTACCTGCCGCGCACCGTGCAGGGGACGCTGGGGGCGGTGGCCAGCCTCACCGGCACGCTCGCCGCGCCCAAGGGGCAAGCCGAGGTGGACGTGGAGAATCTCGTCCTTCCGCCCTGGCCCGGAGGGCAGGCCCACTTCAGCCTCACCGCGGAAAACACCCTCGACGCGCGGCTCACCCTCACCAGCGCCAAGGGGGAGAAGGGCATGGTGCACCTCACGGTGGGGGCGCCGCTGTCGGAGCTCCTTCTGCGGACCGACCCGGAGAAGCTGGCGCGCGCCGCGGTGCTTCTCGAGGGGGACGTGGGCCCCTTCGAGCTCCGGGACTTGCCCCTGGACGCCAACCGCCTGCGACGCGACCGGCAGCTCCTCGACGGGCAATTCCGGCTCACCTTCGATGGCCGCGGGACGCTGCTGGCGCCGGTGGTGACGGCCACCGCGCTCGCCAACAGCCTCGGCCCCAAGGACGGCGCCCACTTCGAGGGCACGGCCAAGTTTCACTCGGCAGAGGGACGGCAGACGCTGCAGGTGAAGCTGTCCTCCGCCTCCGGGGGCGCCCTGGACCTCGACGCAGAAACGGCGCTCGACCTCTCCCTGCCCGGGCTAAGGCACGGGCTGCACCCCGGAGCCGCTCCGCTGAAGGCCACGCTGCACTCGGTGCGCTTCGAGCCGGACTTCGTGGCGAGCTTCATCCCGGCCATGCGCAGCATCAGCGGGAAGCTGGAAGTCGACGGGAAGGCCCAAGGGACGCTCGGCCAGCCGGACGTCGAGGGTTCCATCTCCTGGACGAATGGAGCCATCGGCATCATCGGCTTCGGCCTCTACCAGGACATCCAGCTCAAGGCCTCGGCCAGCAACGCGCGCTTCGCCATCGAGCAGCTGTCGGCCAGGGTGCAGAGTGGCACGCTCTCGCTTCAGCTGAAGGGGGAGCGCGGCGCGGAGGGCTTCGCGGTGTCGGGCGCGCTGCACACGCAGGACCTTCCCGTCGTCCTCGATGACCAGCTGTGGTGCACAGCCACCCTGCAGGCCGACCTCGGCGGGACGGCCCGGCCCTGGGAGCTCGACCTCTCGCGCATCAACCTGAGCCAGGTCGAGCTGCAGATTCCGGAGGCCCGGCGCAAGGACCTCCAGCCCCTCAACGCCCCCCAGGACGTCATCCTCACCCGGCACGGCGTGCCGGTGGACACCCGCCAGGCCGCGCGCGCCATTGGCCTCGACCCCCGGCACCGGGGCCTCGCCGCCGGCACCCAGGCCGCGCCCAAGAGCTACTTCCTCAAGCTGTCACTCGAGGCCCCCAACCACATCGCGGTCCGCGGCAAGGACGTGACGCTGGAGCTCGGCCTCTCCAAGCCCTTCCAGGTGGACCTCGGGGAGCAGGTGAGCATCGAGGGAGAGGTGAGAATTCTCCGGGGTCGCGGCGACGTCTGGGGCCGCCGGTTCGAGGTGCAGCCAGGCGGGCAGGTGCGCTTTCTCGGCCCTCCGCAGGAGGCGCAGCTCGACGTCACCGGCGTCTATACGAGCGTGCAAAGCCAGGCCAAGGTGTACATGCACCTCTCCGGCGCGGTCACCAACGTGCGCGTCACCCCGTCCAGCGACCCGCCGCTGGGGGAGTCGGAAATTTACACCTTGCTTGCCACCGGACGGACGACGCTGGCCCAGAGCAGCGTGGGGAGCAGCACCGCGGTGGGCGGGGACGCCGGCGCCTCCATCGTCGGCTCCTGGGCCGCCACCCAGCTGAAGAAGGCGGTGGGCGTGGCGCTTCCCATCGACGTCCTCTCCGTCGAGGTGGGCAACGACGAGCGCGTGGGCAACCAGACACGCCTCGAGGCTGGCAAGTACCTCACCGACGACATCTACATTGGCTACCAGGGACGTACCAACGCCGACCCCTTCCGCTACCAGAACTCCAACGCCGTCCGCGTCGAGTACCGGTTTCTTCGCCGCTGGAGCCTGCAACTCGAATATGGCGATGCCAACGCTGGCTCTCTGGACGCGGTCTGGTCCCGCGACTACTAAGGAAACACTCCCCATGACTTCCCTCCTTCTGTGGGCGCAGGTGCAAGCCCCCTCCCTGGGGTGGCTCACCACCAAGCTGCTTCGCCTCACCCTCAGCTCCGCGGAATGGGTGCTCTGGCTTCTGGTTGCGCTCAGCGTGGCCTCCTTCGCCGTCATGCTCGAGCGGGCCGTCTTCTTCGGCTCGCAGCGGCTGCGCAACGCCGACGCGCTCGCCGACTGGCTTGCGCACGGGGAGCTGGAGCGCGCCGAGAAGGCCCTCGTCGGACAGACGGGGATGGAGGCGGTGGTGGTCCGGGAGATGCTGCTCGCCGCGCCCCAGGGCGCGGACACGGTGGAGGAGGTGCTCCTCAGCGTGCTGGCCCGCGAGCGGGCCCGCTACGAGCGCGGCCTCTCCTTCCTCGGCACGCTGGGAAGCAACGCTCCCTTCGTCGGCCTCTTCGGCACGGTGCTGGGCATCATCAAGGCCTTCAATGACTTGGGGGCGGTGGCGGTGAAGGGCAGCGCCATCCAGCAGACGGTGATGGCCGGCATCTCCGAGGCGCTGGTGGCCACCGCGGTGGGCCTGGGCGTGGCCATCCCCGCGGTGGTGGCCTACAACGCCTTCACCCGCTGGTTGAAGACGCTCGTCAACCGAAGCCAGGCGCTGGGCTACGCGCTGGTGGGCGCGATGCGGGCCCGGGCCGAGGGCGTCCCGACCGAGAAGCCGGCCCCCAGCCTGGCCCAGGGGCGCTGATGGCCGGGCAGCTCCAGGACAGCGACGAGGAGATTACCGGCATCAACGTCACCCCGCTGGTGGACGTGGTGCTGGTGCTCCTCATCATCTTCATGGTCACCGCCAACTTCATCGTCCGGGAAACCATGGAGGTGGACCTGCCCCGGGCCGCCAACGCCGGCGAGACGGTGCAGGGCCTCGTGGCGGTGGTGATGGACAAGCAGGGACGGCTCTACCTCGACGGCGAGGAGGTGTCCGAGGCGCAGCTGCGCACCAAGGTGGCGATGAGCGTGAAGAAGGACGCCGAGACGCGGGCCATCCTCAGCGCCGACCAGGCCCTCCCCTACGGGGAGGTGATGCACCTCATCGACGTGGTGAAGGGCGAGGGGGTGACGCGCTTCGCCCTCAACATCGAGAAGGATGCCCGGACGCGAGCGGCGGCGAGCAGCCCCGCGCCGTGAATGCCGCCGTGGTGCCGCTGCCCGCGCAGCAGAGGCAGTTTCCACTCCTCGGCGTGTTTCTCTTGGCCTCGCTCCTCGTGCATGCGCTGGCCCTCGGGCTGGCCAGCCGGTGGCGGCCCGCCGTGCCGCGGCCAAGGCCTGCCTCGGAGCTGGTGGTGGTGGAGGTGGAGCGGCCACCGCCGCCCGAGCCCGAGGCCGTCGTCGAGCCCCGTCCCCGCCCACGGCCCAAGTACGTGGCCGAGGCGAAGAAGCCCTCGGCGGAGGAGCCGCCGCCCCCCAACGACACGCCACCGCCGGACAACGGCCCGCCGCCGCCGGTGGTGGTGGGGCTGACGCTCGAGTCGACGACGACGGCCAGTGCCGTCTCCGTGCCGGTGGGCAACACCCTCGCCGGCAAGCCCGCCGCACAAGGCCCGGCGCCGGCCGCGGTGCGGCCGGGCTACGCCCCCTCCTACCTCGTGGACACCCTGCCCGTGCCGCTGACGCCGCTGGACGGCGCGGAGCACTACCCCCTGGCGGCGAGAAACCTGGGCATCGAGGGAGACGTGGCCCTCCTCGTCACCGTCGAGGCCGACGGGACGGTGAGCTCGGCACAGGTGCTGTCCGGCCCGGGCCATGGCCTCGAGGAGGCGGCCAGAAGCGCCCTCCTCCAGGCGCGCTTCAAGCCCGCCACCCGCGGCGGCGTGCCGGTGGCCACCGACATCCGCTGGAAATTCACCTTCACCCTCACCCAGTGACGGCCCGCGGGGCGGCCTTCTTCTGCCCATCGCGCGCGTCGCAGGTGGTGGAGCGTTCGAGCAGCCCCTGCACGAGAAAGTCGCGGAGCAGCGCCACCCGCTGCGGGACGTAGCGGGCCGACGGGTAGACGACGTGGAGCGCCCCGCCCGGGGCGGCGTAGTCCGGAAGGACGCGCACCAGCCGCCCGCGCTCCACGTCCTGGGCGCACGTCGTCCAGGGCACGAGCCCAATCCCCCCGCCGGCCAGCATCATCTGCCGGATGAAGGCGAAGTCGTCCGCCGAGACGCGGCCCCGGACGTCCACCGTCTCCACGCCCTTGGGGCCCGTCAATTCCCAGGTGGCGCGACCGCGTCGCGCGCGGAAGAGGAGACAGTCCTGGCTGGCGAGCTCCTTCACCGACTTGGGCCCGCCGGCGCGCCTTAGGTAAGCCGGGGCGGCGAAGAGGCGCGCCTCGAGGGAGCCCACCCGTCTCGCCACCAGGGAGGAGTCATCCAGCTTCCCGGCGCGGACGGCGAGGTCCACGCCCTCCTCCACCAGGTTGAGGAAGCGGCCGGTGAGCACCATCTCCACGTGAATGCCCGGGTGCTTCCGGACGAAGCGGGCCACCAGGCCGGCCAGCACATTCACCCCGATGTCCACGGCGGAGGTGACGCGGACGACGCCCTGGGGCGTGGACTGCATGTCGCTGATGGCGGCCTGGGCCTCCTGAAGGCCGCTCAGCGCCCGGGACACCGTGTCGTAGTAGGCGTGCCCGGCGTCGGTGAGGTGCACGCTGCGCGTCGTCCGCTGCAGAAGGCGCACGCCGAGCTCCGCCTCCAGCCGCGAGACGCTGCGGCTGACGCTCGACTTGGGGAGGCCGAGGGCGCGGGCAGCAGCGGTGAAGCTGCCCCCCTCCACCACCCGGGTGAAGACGGCGACATGGTTGAGGTCGGGTGTTGTCATTCCCGCAACAGTGTAATCCCTTCAAGAAGACTGTCCCAGCGGGGGCAGCCCGGTTAGTTAGCGGCGATGCGCCACCTACCCACCATCGCCCGCATCCTCCTCGGCCTCGTCTTCACCATCTTCGGCCTCAACTTCTTCTTCCACTTCATCCCCCAGCCGCCTGCGCCCCCGGCGGCCGGCGCCTTCGCCGGGGCCCTCTTCGCCAGCGGCTACCTCTTCCCGCTCTTGAAGGTGTGTGAGGTGGCGTGTGGAGTGGCGCTCCTGGCCGGACGCTTCGTCCCGCTGGCACTGGCGGTGCTGGCCCCCATCGTCGTCAACATTCTCTTCTTCCACGCCTTCCTGCACCCGGCGGGACTCGTCCTCCCCCTGGTGGTGCTGGCGCTGGAGCTCTTCTTGGCCTTCTGCTACCGCGACGCCTACCGGCCCATGCTGCAGGCGCGCAACACGCCCAAGCTGTAGGCCGTCCCCGAAGAGGGACGCCCAAGCCTCAGCCCACCTCCCGCCCCAGCCGGCGCCGCGCCTCCTGCACGGTGCGCAGCGCCTCCTCGGGCGTGGGGGCGATGGCCGACAGGTGGCCCATCTTCCGTCCCGGCCGGGCGACGCGCTTTCCGTAGAGGTGCACGGTGACGCCGGGGATGGCCATGGCCGCGGCGAAGTGCGGCGGCTCGGGCTTGAGCCACAACTCCCCTAGGAGGTTGACGATGGCCGCCGGGCGAAGCACCTCGGTGGAGCCCAGGGGCAAGTCGCACACCGCGCGGGTGACTTGCTCGAACTGGCTCGTGGCGCAGGCCACCTCGGTGGTGTGAAAGCTGTTGTGAGGCCTGGGGGCGAGCTCATTCACCAGGAGCTCCCCGTCCTCGGTGCAGAAGAATTCCGCCACCAGGAGGCCTTCCACCCCCAGGGCCTGGGCGATGGCCTGTGTCATCTCCTCGGCGCGCGCGGACAGCGCCTTGGGAAAAGGCCCCGGAAGGACGCTCCACTCCAGAATCCCATGCACGTGGTGGTTGAGGGCCGGGGGGTAAGTGCGGGCCTCTCCCGAGGGCCGCCTGGCCACCAGCACCGACATCTCGTGACGGAGGGCGAGCGCCTGCTCCGCCACCACCGGGCCCCCGCCGAGGGCTGTCCAGGCCGCCGGCACCTCGGCAGCCGTCTGCACCACCACCTGTCCGCGGCCGTCGTAGCCGCCGCGGGAGGACTTCACGTAGGCCTTGCCGCCCAAGGCCTCCACGGCGGTGCGCAGCTCCGCCTCGCTTTGCGCCTTCCGGTAGGGGCCCACCGGGAAGCCGTGGCTTGCGAGCCAGTCCTTTTGCCTCGCGCGGTCCTGGATGACGAAGAGGACGTCCGGCCCGGGGCGCATCGGCACGAGCGCCTGCACCGCGCGCAGGGCCTCCACGGCCACCTTCTCAATCTCCACCGTCACCACCTGGCTGTGGCGGGCCAGCTCCTTTGCCGCGGCCACGTCGTCGAAGCCGGCGGTGATGCACGTCTCGACGACGAAGCGCGCCGCGCAGGAGGGGTCCGGGTCCAGCGTGGCCAGGTGGTAGCCGAGCGAGCGCGCGGCCATGGCCGTCATCCGTCCCAGCTGCCCGCCACCGAGGATGCCGAGGGTGGCGCCGGGGAGAATGGCGCTCATGAGACTTCGCTCTCGCGTGCCTCCCGGCTGCGCGCCTCGCGCCAGGCGCGGAGGCGCTCGCGCACCTCGGGATGCACGAGGCCGACAATCTCCGAGGCCAGGATGGCCGCGTTGGCCGCCCCCGGCTTTCCGATGGCCAGCGTTCCCACCGGGACGCCCTTCGGCATCTGGACGATGGAGAGGAGAGCATCCACGCCTTGAAGGACGGTGGCCGGGACGGGGACGCCGAGCACCGGGACGAGCGTCTTGGCCGCCACCATGCCTGGGAGGTGGGCGGCGCCGCCGGCGCCGGCGATGATGACCAGAAGGCCGCGCTCCTCGGCGGTCTCGGCGTACTCGAACATCCAGTCCGGCGTCCGGTGCGCCGACACCACCCGGGCCTCGTAGGGGACGCCGAGCTCGGTGAGGATTTTTCCCGCCGCCTCGAGGTAGTCCCAGTCGCTCTTGCTCCCCATGATGACCCCCACCAGGGGCCTCGGGGACGTGTCCGGTTGCTCCATGGAGGGAGTGTAGTCCAGCCTTGCTCAGCCGCCGAGTTCTCGCTGGGCCCGCGCCACGGTGGACTCGATGAGCTTCTGGATTTCGCCAAGCCGCTTCTCCGTCTTGGCCTCGAAGCGGAGCACGAGGAGCGGCTGGGTGTTGGAGGCGCGGATGAGCCCCCAGCCGTCGGAGAACGTCACCCGGACGCCGTCCACGTCGATGATGTCATGCCCGTCGGTGCGCAGGAGCTCGGTGGCCCGTCGCACCAGGGCGAACTTCTTTTCCTCCGGCACGTCGAAGCGGATTTCCGGGCTGGCGTACGTCTTCGGGACGTCGGCCAAAAGCTTGCTCAGGGGCAGCTCGGCGTGGGTGAGAATCTCCAGAAGCCGCGCCGTGGAATACACGGCGTCGTCGAAGCCGAAGTAGCGGTGCTTGAAGAAAATATGCCCGCTCATCTCGCCGGCCAGCTGGGCATTCGTCTCCTTCATCTTGGCCTTGATGAGGCTGTGCCCCGCCTTCCACATGATGGGCTTTCCACCACGGCGGGCGATGTCCTCGTAGAGGGAGGCGCTGCACTTCACCTCGCCGACGATGGCGCTCCCCGGGACTTCCGAGAGGACGCTGCGGGAGAAGAGAATCATCAGCTGGTCTCCCCACAGCACCGTGCCCTGGTCATCGATGACGCCGATGCGGTCCGCATCCCCGTCGTAGGCGATGCCCACCTCGGCCTTCTCCTTGCGGACGGAGGTGATGAGGTCCTGGAGGTTGGCCAGCACGGTGGGGTCGGGGTGGTGGTTGGGAAAGCGAGCGTCCATCTCGCAGAAGAGGGGGACGACCTCGAAGCCCATGCTGCGGAAGAGCGGCACCGCCACCTCGCCGCCAGTCCCGTTGCCGGCGTCGATGACCACCTTCATCGACCGCCCCATGTGCACCGTCTGGCGGATGAAGTGGCCATAGGGCGTGACGATGTCGAAGGGCGTCACCCGGCCCTTCTTTCCGGTGTCGAAGTCCCTGGCCTCGATGAGCTGACGCAGCGCCTGAATCTCGTGTCCGTGGAGCGTCGTCTTGCCGTGCCCCACCTTGAAGCCGTTGTACTCGGGGGGGTTGTGGCTCCCGGTAATCATCGCCAGCCCGTCCACGGGAAGGGTGTTGGCGGCGAAGTAGACGAGCGGCGTGGGCACCACGCCCACGTCGAGCACGTCCAGGCCGGTGGAGGTGAGGCCCTCGCAGAGGGCATCGCGGAAACGGGGGCTCGACTCACGGCAGTCGCGCCCCACCGTCGCCGAGTGGCCTCCCTTTCTGCGGATGACGGTGCCCAGGCCCCGGCCAAGCAGCGCCACCACCTCCTCGGTGAGGTCCGACCCCACCAGCCCGCGGATGTCGTACTCGCGGAAAATGTGCGAATTCATTCCCAGTGCCTCCCTCTACAGCGTGCCCACGAGGCGCCGCTGTCTCAGCGCCTCCACAATTTGTCGGACATCCTGGCTGCGCTCTTTGGGGATGACGAGGACGGCGTCCCCGGCGTCCACCACCACCGTGTCCCGCATGCCGAGGACGGCCACGGTGCGGCCACCCTCCGCCAGCACCACGCAGCCCGCCGAGTCGAGCAGGAGCGTCGCCTTGCCCACCACCACGTTGCCGTCGGCGTCGGTGGGGCGGACTTCCGGGATGGCGGCGAAGCTGCCCACGTCGGACCAGCCGAAGTCGCCGGGGACAACGGCGATGTTGCGGGCCTTCTCCATGACGCCGTAGTCCACCGAGACCGACGGCAGGCGGGGAAAGGCCCGGGCCAGCGCCTTCTGGAAGCCGCGCTTACCCACCAGCGGGGCGAGGGCCTCCATGGCCTTTGCCACGTCCGGCAGGTGGCGAGCGAAGGCCTCCTGCATGGCCCTGGCGGCGAAGACAAACATGCCGCCATTCCAGAGGTACTCCTTGGAGCTCACGTACTCCTGGGCCAGGAGCGCATCCGGCTTCTCGACGAAGGCCTGGACACGGAAGGCCCCCGGGCCGAGGGGCGCCCCGAGGCGGATGTAGCCGTAGCCGGTTTCCGGCCGGGTGGGCGTGATGCCCACCGTCACCAAGTCTCCGGAGCGAGCCACCTTCACCGCCTGCTGCAGCACACTCCGGAAGCCGGCCGGGTCCGCCACGTGGTGGTCCGAGGGCAGGACGGCCAGCACGGCGTCCGGGTCCCGGGCGGCGATGCACCAGGTGGCGAGCGCGATGGCCGGGGCGGTGTTTCGGGCCACCGGCTCGACGAGCACGTTCTTCGAAGGAAGGCTGCGCACCATCCGCCGCACCAGCGCCGCGTGGACGGGCCCGCAGACGACGTAGGTGTGCGAAGGCGTGGCCAGCCCCTTGAGCCTTCCAAGCGTCTCCAGCAGGAGCGGCTTTCCCGAGGAGAGGGGGAGGAATTGCTTGGGGCGGCGCACGCGGGAGAGGGGCCAGAAGCGCGTGCCCGAACCGCCGGCCATCACCACCGGGTAGAGCGTCATGGGGAAACGAGCTCCTTCCAGGCCGGGAGGTCCTCTGTCCGGTCGAGCAAGTTTCTGACGATGCGTGCTGTCGCACCCCAGATGGTGTGGCCTGCGTACTCGAAGAAGTAGATGTCGCGCTCCGCCCCACGCACCAGGCGACGCTCGATGCGCTGCCGGGCGGGCTCCTGCAGCGCGGCCACCGGGACCTCGATGAGCTCGGCGATTTCGCCGGCGCTGACGGCGAAGGCCGTCCCCTCCGGGAGCCGGCCGACGAAGGGCACGACGCGAAACTCGGTGATGGTGGGAATCTCGTCGAGCATCCCGAGGACGTCGACGTCCTCGGCGTGCACGCCCAGCTCCTCCTCCAGCTCGCGGAGCGCGGTGTGCAGCGGCGTGACGTCGCTGGCGTCGCGCACGCCACCGGGAAAGGAAATCTGCCCGGCGTGGTGCCGCAGCGTCTCCTGCCGCCTTGTGAAGAGGACGACGGGCACCAGGGAGCGGAGGGTGAGGGGCACCAGCACCGCGGCCTCGCGCAGCTCGACGCCCGGCAAGTCCAGGGGCTGGCCGGGATGCTCTCTCAAGCGAGCCGCGAGCTGGTCGAACAGCGGTTCCACCGTCCGCTACTCGCTGGCCCTGGCCAGCGGGCGCGCCGGGGCGGCTGTCTGTGCCGCCTCCGGGGTGCCCTGGGGGTTGAGCCGGCCGGTGCCGAGGAGAAAGAGGAGGAGTCCCCCGAGGAGGAGCCGGTAGACGATGAACACCACCGTCGACTGGGTGCGCAGAAACCGGAGCAGCCAGGCGATGGCCAGGATGCCGGAGACGAAGGCCACCACCGTCCCCACCAGCACGTCCACGCCGGTGAAGGGCTCACCGCTGCGCACGAGGTGCCGCATCTCGAAGAGGCCGGCCGCGGCGGTGGCCGGCACGGAGAGGAGGAAGGAGTAGCGGGCCGCGTCCTCGCGCCGAAAGCCGAGGGCCAGGCCGCCGGTGAGGGTGGTGCCGGAGCGGCTCGAGCCCGGGATGAGGGCCACCGCCTGGCACAGGCCGATGATGATGCCGTCCTTCCACGTCATCTCGCTCAGCGTCCTCTGGTGGGCGGCGATGCGCTCGGCGAGGAGCAAGAGCAGCGCCAGGACCACCATGGCCAGGGCGATGACGTAGAGGGAGCGCAGCGACGTCTCGATGTGGCGCTTGAAGAGCAGGCCGAGGATGCCGATGGGGAGCGAGCCGACGAGGACGTACCAGGCGAGCCGCGCGTCCTGCGTCCCCAGCGGCGCACCGCGGAAGAGGCCCTCGAAGAAGGCCCGGCCGAGGCGCACCAGGTCCGCCCAGAAGTAGACGATGACCGCGGCCACCGTCCCGAGCTGAATCATCGCCGTGTAGGCCGCGCCCGCGTCGGGCCAGCCGAGCAGCTCCGGGACGATGCGGAGGTGTGCCGTGGAACTGATTGGCAGAAACTCGGTGACGCCCTGGACGATGCCCAGGACGACGGCGCGCAGAAGACCCATCGGAGCGGCCTCTCATGGCGCAAAGCGCTGGCAGCGGCAAGGGTGAAAGGACACCCAGTCGAGGCGTCGCGCGCGCCCCAGGGCGCTTTTCCTTTCCTCCGTACGGCCGAGCGGCACGTCCCTTTCTGTCGAGGACGTCAAAACGTGGAGAGGCGCGCGCTTCCGTGGAAGCGGCTAGAGAGAAAACCGACGGGACATCCCCCAGCGAGCCGGTGCTAGGGTCCGGCCCCGCGTATGGCTCCCTCGCGCTGGCCGATGCGCCTCCCGGCGGCGGTGGCTAGACCGCTCGCGGTTGCTCTGTGCGTCCTCGGCACCCCGCGCCCCTCTTGGGCGGCGGACGAGGACCTGGCGGCCATCCAGCTGCGCGGGACGCTGCGGGTGCTGGTGCTGGCCGGGACGAGCCCCGAGCTCCCGCGCTCGGGCGAGGGCTTCTCCGACGCGGACCTGGTGCAGGACTTTGCCGCCCGCCAGGGGCTGAAGGTCCAGGAAGTCCCCTGCGCCCGGACCGACCAGCTCATCCCCGCCCTCCTCGCCGGCAAGGGCGACGTCGCCGCCGCGGCGCTGAGCCTCTCCTCACCCGGCGCGAGCAAGGTGGCCTTCACCCAGCCGGTGCGCGTCGTGGACGAGGTGCTGGTGGCAAAGCGGGGTGCTCAGGGCCTTCCCACCCGCGCCGCGGAGCTGGCCGGGCGAAAAATCTCGGTCGTGGAAGGCTCGCCCGCCCAGGAGACGCTGGAGGCCCTGCGCGCCACGAGCCTTCCCACCCTCCAAGTCGACCCGGTGGGCGCCCCCGTCGACGCCGAGGAGCTCCTCTACGAGGTGAGCCACGGGGAGCGCGCGCTGGGGGTCGCCACCTCGGCCGAGCTGGACAGCGCCGAGACGTACAACCCGGGGCTGCAGCGCCTCTTCACCCTCGCCGAACGACGGCCCACGGCCTGGGCCGTCCGCCCCTCGGCCCAGCACCTGCGCGCGGCGCTGGATGGTTTCCTCCTGGAGAAGGGGCTGGTCACCTACGCCACCCGCCGCTTCACCGGGGACCTCGACGGCATCCTCAAGCGAGGCGAGCTCCGCGTCATCACCCGCAACAACGCCGTCAGCTTCTTCCTCGAGCGCGGACAGCCGCGCGGGTTTGACTACGAGCTCGCGGCGATGCTGGCCAAGAAGCTGAAGGTGCGCCTGACGATGGTGGTGCCTCCCTCGCACGACCTCATGGCCCCCTGGCTCCTCGAGGGCCGCGGCGACGTCATCGCCGCTTCCTACACGGTGAGCCCGGACCGCGAGAAGCTGGTGGACTTCAGCCGGCCCT
>Ga0302325_10011557_pt1 | contig 19014 bp, 14 predicted proteins | sample Palsa_T0_2_FD_201948 | JGI IMG/M metagenome (GOLD analysis project Ga0302325, IMG submission 201948) | Peat permafrost microbial communities from Stordalen Mire near Abisko, Sweden - Palsa_T0_2 | ecosystem: Environmental > Terrestrial > Soil > Palsa > Peat permafrost | place: Sweden: Abisko...
TCCTCGAAGCTCGGATGATAATCGAGATGGTCGCGCGTGATGTTGGTGAAAGCCGCCGCCGCTAGGCGCAAGCCATCGAGCCGGAATTGATCGAGGCCGTGGGAGGACGCTTCGATCGCCAGGTGCGTTACGCCTTCGCCGGCGAGCGCGTCGAGCGTGCGATGGAGCGCAACCGGGTCCGGCGTGGTCAGCGAACCGTGAGCCTCGCCGCGCGGCGACACGATGCCGATCGTGCCGATGCTCGCGGCGCGGTGCCCGAGCGCCGTCCAGATCTGCCGCGTGAACGCCGCGACCGAGGTTTTGCCGCTGGTGCCGGTGATGGCGGCGATGGTCCGTGGCTGGCGCGGGAAGATTTTCGCGGCGATCAGCGCCAGGGCGCGGCGGGCGTTGCCGATCTGCACGAAGGCCACGCCTTCCGGCAGCGGCGTGTCCGGCCGCTTTTCGGCGAGGATCGCGACCGCGCCGGCGGCGATCGCAGGTGCGATGAAGTTGCGGCCGTCGGCCTTGCCGCCGGCAATCGCCACGAATACGTCGCCGCGCTTGACCGTGCGGCTATCGCCCGACACGCCAACCACATCGAGATCGGCAGCGCGGGTCTCGATTGCGGCGTCGGGCGGCAGAATCTCGCGAAGCTTCATGGCGGTTCGCTTGAAATGCGGCTTCCGCCTTACCTGCTTTCCCTTGCCGAGGCCAGTATCAGGCGATCGGCGGTCGGCAGGTCCATGCGCGGTTCGATGCCGAGGAGTGGCGCGATGCGCGCGACCACCGCGCCGCCCACGGGCACCGCGTTCCAGCCCGAGGTGGTGAAGCCGTGGGTTTCGGGGCTGGCCTGCGGGTCGTCGAGCATGATCAGCAGCACATAGCGTGGCTGATCGGCCGGCAGCACCGCAATGAAATCGGTCATCACCTTGGTCTTGGAATAGCGGCCGTTGATGACCTTGTCGGCGGTGCCGGTCTTGCCGCCGACGTAATAGCCCTTCACCTCGGCCTTCTCCGCCGTGCCTTTTTCCACATTGAGCCGCATCAGGTAGCGCATCATCTCGCTGGTCTCGGGCTTAATGACGCGTTTGCCGAGCGCGCTCGCTTCCGCCTCCGTGCGCCTGAGGAAGGTGGGCGGGATGAGGATTCCGCCGTTCATCAAAGCGGCGACGCCCATCACCGCTTGGAGCGGCGCCACCGACAGCCCGTGGCCGAAGGCGATGGTGATCGTATTGAGCTCGCCCCAGCGCTTGGGAACGATCGGATCGGCGCTCTCCGGCAATTCCGTGCGCAGGCGGTCGAGCTGGCCCAATTTCTTCAGGAACGCTTTGTGCGGGTCGACGCCGACCGCGAGCGCCGTGCGCGCCGCCCCGATATTTGAGGAATAGGTGAAGATTTCCGGCACCGTCAGCACGCGGTTTTGGGCGTGGAAATCGTGGATGTCGAATTTGCCGAATCGCAGCGGCATGCGCGCGTCGAATGTCGACTTGAGCGTAACCTTGCCGGAATCGAGCGCCATGGCGATGGTGAAGGCCTTAAACGTCGAGCCCATCTCGAAGACGCCGGTGGTCAGCCGATTGATACGCGTCGGATCGAGCGCCTCGCGCGGATTGTTGGGATCGTAATCCGGCTCCGAGACCATGGCGACGACCTCACCGGTGCGCACATCGAGGACGATGCCAGCGGCGGCCAGCGCCTTGAACTTGGCGCGCGCGGTGACGAGTTCGTCGCGCAGCGCATGTTGCACGCGCAGATCGACGGCAAGCTCGACCGGATTTTGCAGGCGGTCGGTGGCGAGGCCGGCCAGGTGCAGCGCCGCGAGCCCGTGCCCGTCGAGCCACTTCTCCATGCCGGCGATGCCCTGATTATCGACGTTGACGTGGCCGAGGAGGTGCGAAACCTCGGGGCCGTTCGGGTAATCGCGCTTGTTTTCGTTGAGGAAGCCGATGCCAGGCAGGCCCTGACGATAGATCTCGCGTTGCTGCTCGGGCGTAATGTCGCGCTTGAGCCAGACAAAGCCGCGCTTGGACGACAGCCGCTCGCGCAATTCGTTGGCGTCGAGATCGGGCAGATCGGCGGTCAAAAGCTCGACCGCCTCGTCGACATCGATCAGCCGGCGCGGTTCGCCGTAAAGCGAGGGCACCCGCACGTCGGTCGCCAGAACTTCGCCGTTGCGGTCGAGGATATCGGGGCGCGCGGTCGCGATCGCGTCGCCGGTAACGACGCGGTGCGCGGTGCGGCCGTCGGAGACCATGGCGAACATGACCAGCCGCGCCGCGATAATGAAATAGACGACCCCGAAGGCGATGATCGCCAATCCCACGCGTGCCCGCGCCTTGGCGCCGCGATCGACGTCGCCGCCATACATAAGGCCGCGCATGAACCGCCGCCGCCAAGATCGCCAGGATTCCGGCAGCCACAGCGAAGTGATTTTCGCCATCGCGGTCATCGGTCGAGCCGTCCGGATTTTACCGCGGGCAGTTTCGTCACCACCGTGGCGGCGTCGTCAGCAGCCGCCGCGGCCGGCGCCGCCGGCGTCGCGACGCTGCCCGTAACCTGGTCGGGCTCCTGAAAATTCTCGATGATGTTGCCGATCGGATCGGCGCTGTCGGGCTTGATGAATTGCGGCGGGCGATCGGGCAGTTGATCGAGCGCATCGAACTGGGTCGGCGCGATCGGCTTGAGCGGGAGAAAGCGCTTGGCGAGCGGCTCGACACGCGCCGGACTGTCGAGTTCTCCCCACTCGGCGCGCAACATGGCGATGGTGTCGCGCTCGCGCCGCATCTCGCTGCGGATCTTGGCGAGGCGCTCGGCCTGCACCGTGGAATCGAATTTGATGCGATAGACATAGGCGGCCGCCAGCACCAGCGCGCCGATCACGACCAGATTGAGGATGCGCAAGATCATGCGCGGCTCCGCATCACGTCGGCGGGCGAGGGCAGCCGCGGCAGCTGCGTTTCGCTCGTCGCCGGGCGTGCAGCCGCATCGGTGCGCTCAGCCGCGCGGAGCTTGGCTGAACGGGCGCGCGGATTGGCGGCGACCTCGGCGTCATCCGGCGTTTCAGGGCGCCGCGTGAGCACGTGGAAGGTCGGCGGCGCCGATGCAATCTGCGGCCGATGCCGCGAGGAGGCCGGCGCGCGGCTGCGCTCGATGAGGAAGGTCTTGACGATGCGGTCCTCGAGCGAATGGAAAGCGACGACGACGAGGCGCCCCGCGGGCTTGAGCACGCGCTCGGCGGCGGCGAGACCGTCCGCCAGCTCGTTTAGCTCCTCGTTGACGAAAATACGCAGCGCCTGGAAGGTTCGCGTCGCGGGATGGATGGCGCCTACGCGCGGCCGCACGATTGCGGCGACGATGTCGGCGAGCGCGCTCGTGGTCACGATCGGCCGCGCGTCGCGGGACTTGACGACGGCGTGCGCGATCGACCGGGCGTGACGCTCCTCTCCGAGCGTGGCGATGATAGCGGCAAGCTCGCGCTCGCTCGCTCGCGCGATCACATCGGCCGCGCTCGGGCCGTCGCGCCCCATGCGCATGTCGAGCGGACCTTCGAGCCGGAATGAAAAGCCGCGCGCAGCTACGTCGAGCTGCATAGATGAGACGCCGAGATCGAACACGACGCCGTCGACGGCGGCTATTCCGTGGCTCGCCGCGATGGTTTGCAGGTCCGAGAAACGCCCTGCGGCCAAGACGAGCCGGCCCTGCGCTTGTTCGGCAATCGCCGCGCCAGCCGCGATCGCGCTATCATCACGGTCGATGCCGATCACCCGTGTGCCGGGCGTCGCCAGGATCGCGCGCGCATAGCCGCCGGCGCCGAACGTGGCATCGAGGTAGACGCCGCCCGCGTGCACGCCGAGCCAATCCACGGCGCGGCGGGCAAGCACGGGAATGTGACGGGCCAGTCCGCCAGCGACAGCTCCGCTGTCGCTGCCCATCATCATTCCCGTGCTCCGAGCGGTTTTGCCCCCGCCGTCCGGGTTCCCAGCTCCTGCCTGAAGGCACGGACCTTGTCGGTGGCCTCCGTAAGCTCCGCGCGAAAGCGGCCGGGCTCCCAGATTCGAAGTTTGTGACCGAGACCAACAAAGATGACCGCGTCTTTGATCCCGGCATGGATCTTGTGCGTGTCGGTCAGCACGACGCGGCCTTCGCAGTCGATCTTCAGGGTTTCGCTGGTGCCGTAGAGCGCGAGCGAGAATTGCTCGCGCTGCTCGGAATAGGGCGGGAAACCGGAAATCAGCGTCTCGATCTCCGCCAACAGCGCGTTGCCGCCGGCATCGAGCGCCGGCCGGTCGAGCGCCGGATGGCAATAGAGACCGTCGAAGCCATCGCGCGCGAGTATAGCCCGGAATGACGCCGGCACGGAAACGCGGCCCTTGGCATCCAGGCGGAGCACATAGTGGGACACAAACCGGTCCATCTCGCCCCTCGCCGTACGGCCAGCTTCCCGACCGCGGCCGCTGCAAACGGCACTTCCCGCCCGGCGCCGCGTTCATGGCTATGCCGCCGCCCAGTCCGGGCATTTCAGGCGCTTTTGGAAAAAAATGGGCTATCATGGGATGATATGGGCGTCAACGCGGCGGCGCTGCCGCTTCACCGCTTCGCTCGATTTCGATTAGTGAGGCGTAAGCTTAAGGAAAGGTTGAAGTCTTACTGCCGAAGCCAAATCGGCTGGCGCGGCGGCCCGACCGCACTACATGGGGGGTCTGTGTGTGACACCCGCCAAGCCACATCCATTGCATCGGTGCAATGGGCTTTGTTTTTTTCTCGTCGTGACTGCTTGCAGGCACAAATCGGCTTGTCAGCAAGACGACGCGTCCTAATGTTGAGACCATGTCGCTCCGTGTGTTTCCCGCCGAGTCCTGCGTCGTTGCCGAAGTCAGGCCCTCGCCCAATCACGGCGATCGCAAGGGCGGCCAACGCCCCGACATGATTCTGCTCCACTACACCGGGATGCCGAACGCCACCGAGGCGCTGGACCGATTGTGCGCGCCCTCGAGCGAAGTGTCGGCGCATTACTTTGTGTTCGAGGACGGCCGCATCTTCCAGCTGGTGCAGGAAAGACGCCGCGCCTGGCATGCCGGCGCTGCCTTCTGGGCGGGCGAGACCGACATTAATTCTTGCTCGATCGGCATCGAGATCGCCAATCCCGGCCACGATTACGGCTATCCCGATTTTCCAAAACGCCAGATCGCGGCGGTGACCGCTTTGTGCCGCGGCATCCAGACGCGCAACACCATTCCGCCGGCGCGGGTGTTGGCGCATTCCGACGTTGCGCCGTCGCGCAAACAGGATCCGGGCGAGAAATTCCCCTGGCGGACACTCCACGATTCAGGCGTCGGGCATTGGGTCAATCCCGCCCCGATCGGCAAAGGCGGCGCGGTGCTCGCGCTCGGCGACCGCAGCGATGCCGTCGTCGCGATGCAGCAATCGCTCATTCAGTACGGCTACGGGCTCGCGGCCAACAGCACCTACGATTCCGCCACCTACGACGTGGTCGCGACCTTCCAGCGTCATTTCCGCCCGGAACGGATCGATGGCATCGGCGATGAATCGACGCGCGCCACTTTGCGCGAACTGCTGGCGCAGCGCGGCCGGATAAGAACCATTGCCGCGCGCGCCCGCGACTTCGCCCGGCTGGCCACTTGACGGCGCCGGCGTGCGCCCCCATCCCTGTTCCGTCAGTCGGTCGGACGGCCGCTCCGGCAAAACCGAAAGGTTGCCGGGGAGGAAAGTCCGGGCTCCATGGACAAGCGGTGCCGGATAACGTCCGGCGGGCGCGAGCCTAGGGAAAGTGCCACAGAGAACAGACCGCCGCGGCGCGTTGCGTAAATCGCGGTAAGGGTGAAAAGGTGCGGTAAGAGCGCACCGCGTCGGCGGTAACGCCGGCGGCACGGCAAACCCCACCGGGAGCAAGACCGAATAGGGACGGCACGAGGTTTTCGCGCGCAAGCGCGAAGACTTCGAGGTCGATGTCTGGACCCGCCGTCCGGGTAGGTTGCTGGAGGCGCCGGGCAACCGGCGTCCAAGAGGAATGGCCGTCGCGCATGCGAAACGTTTTCGCGTGCCATCCAGAACCCGGCTTATAGACTGACTGATGCATACCTTAGGGCGTCCGGCGGTATCCCGCCGGGCGCCCGCCAAGTTTTGGGGCCGCCGGGATTTCTGCCCAGCTTTCATTTTGTGGAAGAATAAAACGCCACACTGGTTCTCGTAAGATTTTTCTTTCAAATATAGCGTAAGATATTGCAGAAACAGTGAAATTATTCTAATTCCCATTTTCCCGTAGGCTCAGGAGCAGCACCTTCTATGGGTAGTGCGCCTTTCGAAATCCGATCGAGCCATATGAGCCCGCTGGCGCGGCTGCCGATCTTTTTCGCGCTCGACGGCAAGCGCGGAATTGTCGCCGGCGGCGGCGCGGCCGCTGCGTGGAAAGCTGAGCTTCTCTCGGCCGCCGGCGCCCGCGTCGATGTGTTCGCGCCGGAGCCAACGGACGACATGCGCGCCCGCGCCGCTGCTCCGCCGGCGGGCGCGATCACGCTGCATGAGCGCGCCTGGCAACCGGCCGATTGCGGCGGCGCCGCCATCGCCGTCGCCGAATGCGCGGACGATGTCGAAGCGGCGGCCTTCGCCGCCGCCGCGCGCGCCGCTGGCGTGCCGGTCAACGTCATCGACCGCCCGGCCTTTTGCGATTTCGCTTTCTGCGCGATCGTCAACCGCTCGCCGCTCGTCATCGGAATCTCGACCGACGGCGCTGCGCCCGTGTTCGGCCAAGCGATCCGCGCCAGGATCGAGACACTGATTCCGAATGGCTTTGCCGGTTGGGCGGAAGCGGCGCGGAACTGGCGACCCCGGGTGCAAGCGCTGGCGCGGTCGTTCAGCGGCCGCAGGAATTTCTGGGAGAGATTCGCCGACCGCGCAATTGCCACCCCAGATACGGCTCCGACCGAGGCCGACCTTGAAGCATTGCTCGCGCCGACCCACACGGCGGAAGCCGGCTCCACCGTCGTCGTCCGCACCGGCCCGGGCGATCCCGAATTGTTGACGCTACGCGCGGTGCGCGCGCTGCAATCGGCCGATGTTATTCTGTTCGACAATCTGGTGTCGCCGGAGATTCTCGATTTCGCCCGCCGCGAAGCAAAGAAAATGCTGGTCGGCACAACCGGCCTCTCGGCCGCGTCCGGGCGGCACGACGTCAGTGCGTTAATGATCGCGCTCGCCAGAGCCGGACGTCGCGTGGTGCGGCTCAAGGGCGGTGACGCACCGGCGGTGACGGAAATCGCTGCCTGCCGCGCGGCGGGGATCGCCAGGTCGTGCCCGGCGTGACGGCGGCGCCAATGGCCGTGCGTTCGGGTGAGGCCGCCGGCGTGACCCAGGAGACCGATTTGGCCCGCGCACAGGCTTAACAAAGACCCACATTCGCGACGCGTTGACGGCGTCCTATGGGCCATAAACAACATATTGCGGAACCCTACCTTCGCCGCCTATCTATGGCTCGCATGGACACGATGACCACTCCGAATGCCGCCGCGGGAACCCAGACGCCCGAAACCGGCCGTGCCGCGGGCCTGATCGAGGTGCGGCTGACCGAGGTCGAGACCATCGCCCGCGACACCAACGTCTATACGTTCGCCCGGCTGGACGGCGGCCGGCTGCCGCCCTACAAGCCGGGCGCCCATATCGACATCCATTTGCCGAACGGGCTCACGCGCCAATTTTCGCTGCTCAATCCTGACGCCAACCCCGAGCGCTACGTCGTTGCCATCAAGCTCGACGCGGCAAGCCGCGGCGGCTCGCGCTATATTTTCGATGAGCTGCGCGTCGGACATACGCTCAAGATCAGCGCGCCGCGCAATAATTTTCCGCTGGTCGAAGACGCCGAGCATGTCGTGCTCTTTGCCGGCGGCATCGGCATCACGCCGGTCTGGTGCATGGCGCAGCAGCTCGCCGCGCAAAACTGCTCATGGGAACTTTACTATTCCTGCCGCTCGCGCGCCGATATGGCCTTCCTCGCGGCTCTAGAAAAGCTGGACCCGAAGCGCGTTCACCTCCACTTCGACGACGAGGCCGGCGGCAAATTCCTCGATCTGGCCGCCGCCATCGGCACGGCGCCGGCGAACGCGCACTTCTATTGCTGCGGCCCCAATCCGATGCTGGCGGCATTCGAGACGACAGCGACGAGCCGGCCGCACAATCATGTCCACGTCGAATATTTCACGCCCAAGGCCGAGGCCGCGACGGCGACCTTGGGCGGCTTCTGGGTCGAACTCGCGCGTTCCGGCGAAGAGTATTTCATTCCCGAGGGCAGGAAGATCCTCGAAGTGCTGTACGAGGCCGGCATCGACGTCGACTATTCGTGCGAGCTCGGCATCTGCGGCGAATGCGTGACGCGCGTCATCTCCGGCATTCCCGAGCACCACGATTCGGTGCTCAGCGAGGAGGAGCAGGCGACCAACGAGAGGGTCATGATCTGCTGCGCCGGCTGCAAGAGCGAGCGTCTGGTTCTAGATATGTAGACATTTCGTTGCCCCGCGCGCGCAATTACGCTAAGTCCGCGGCCGATGGGGCTCTAGTCGGAGGGACGCGATGGCCGACCACGGTGAACTCGAATATGCCACTGCAACGGGCAACGATGTGCCCGCGCACGAGCAGACCTACCGCAATTTCGTGACCTTGGTGAAGGGTGCCCTCGCGGTGGTCGTCGTCATTCTCATCGTGATGGCGTTTTTCCTCGCCTGAACTCGACCGCGCGCCGCGCGTTCGCAGCCAATAAGCGTATCGTCCCGGACCGACCGCGTGCGCAGGCGTCGGAGGAAACATGAAAGTTGCGGTTGTTGCCGAGGTCGATGCGGGCGAGCCGCGGGTCGCCGCAACGCCCGAGACGATCAAAAAGATGATCGGGCTGGGCGCCGAGGTCGCGGTCGAACCGGGCGCCGGCGTCAAATCCGGAATCCTCGACGCGGATTATTCGGCGGCCGGCGCCAGCGTCACCAAGGACGCGGTGAACGGCGCCGACATCGTGCTCAAGGTGCGGCGCCCACAAGCATCCGAGCTGTCGCGCTATAAGAAAGGCGCGATCGTCATTGCCATCATGGACCCCTATGGCCACGAGGATGCGCTGCGCGTGTTGGCTGAGGCCGGACTCGTCGCCTTCGCCATGGAGCTCTTGCCGCGCATCACCCGCGCGCAAGCGATGGATGTGCTCTCCAGCCAGGCCAATCTCGCCGGCTATCGCGCCGTGATCGACGCCGCGGCCGAATACGGCCGCGCACTGCCGATGATGATGACCGCCGCCGGTACCGTGCCGGCCACCAAGGTGTTCGTCATGGGCGCCGGCGTCGCCGGCTTGCAGGCGATCGCCACCGCGCGCCGCCTCGGCGCCGTCGTCACCGCGACCGATGTGCGGCCGGCGGCCAAGGAGCAGGTCGAAAGCCTCGGCGCGAAGTTCATCGCTGTCGAGGACGATGAATTCAAGGCGGCGGAAACCGCGGGCGGCTACGCCAAGGAAATGTCCAAGGAATATCAGGCGAAGCAGGCGGCGCTGGTCGCCGAACACATCAAGAAGCAGGACATCGTCATCACCACCGCGCTCATTCCCGGCCGCCCGGCGCCGCGGTTGATTGCCAAGGACATGGTGGCGTCGATGCGCCCGGGCTCGGTGATCGTCGACCTCGCCGTCGAGCGCGGCGGCAACGTGGAAGGCGTCAAGGCCGACGCGGTCGCCGAGGTCGGCGGCGTCAAGATCGTCGGCTATAGCAACATGCCGGGCCGGCTCGCCGCCACGGCGTCGAGCCTCTATGCCAAGAACCTCTATGCATTTCTCGAAGTCCTGATCGACAAGAAGACCAAGGCGCTCGGCGTCAATTGGGACGACGACATCGTCAAGGCGACGGCGCTCACCCACGACGGCGCGATCGTTCACCCCAACTTCAAGCCCAAAACTGCTGCATAGATGAGCGCGGCGTGAAGCAGGATATTCCGCAATGATAACCCTCTCGATCCTCGGCCAGCTCGATCTCCTCGCGGTGGCCCATTCCGGCGCGCCGGCACCGGCAAGCGATATTGTCGACCCGTTCGTGTTTCGCCTCTCGATCTTCTTCCTCGCGGTCTTTGTCGGCTACTACGTGGTCTGGTCGGTGACGCCTGCCCTGCACACACCGCTGATGTCGGTCACCAACGCGATTTCCTCGGTCATCGTGGTCGGCGCACTGCTTGCGGTCGGCGTCGCGCTCGTGGCCGACGATGCCGGCCCGCTTTGGGCACGCGCGTTCGGCTTCGTCGCGCTCGCCTTCGCCTCGGTCAATATTTTCGGCGGCTTTCTGGTGACACAGCGCATGCTCGGCATGTTCCAGAGGAAACAGAAAAAATCATGAGCGCCAATCTTGCCGCGCTGGCCTATCTGGTCGCAGGCGTCCTCTTTATCCTGGCTCTGCGCGGGCTTTCGCATCCCGACACCAGCCGGCAGGGCAATCTGTTCGGCATGATCGGTATGGCGATCGCGGTCGCCACCACGCTTGCCGCGCATCCGCCGGCCGGGCTCGCCGCCTGGGGCCTGGTGATCCTCGCGGTCGCGCTCGGCGGCGGCACCGGCGCCGTGATTGCGCGGCGCGTGCCGATGACCTCGATGCCGGAGCTGGTCGCCGCCTTCCACTCGCTGGTCGGTATGGCCGCGGTTTTGGTGGCCGCCGGCGCGCTCTATGCTCCCGCGGCCTTCGATATCGGCAGCGAGGGCGCCATCCATGGCCAGAGCCTGATCGAGATGTCGCTCGGCGTCGCCGTCGGCGCCATCACCTTCACCGGCTCGGTGATCGCGTTTCTGAAACTCTCCGGGCGCATGAGCGGCAAGCCGATCACCCTTCCGGGGCGCCATGTCATCAACGCCGCACTGGCACTCGGGCTCATTGCGCTCATCGTCTGGTTCTTTGAGGCGCAGCAGCATGTCACATTCTGGCTGATCGCGGGCACCTCGTTCCTGCTCGGCGTGCTCATCATCGTCCCGATCGGCGGCGCCGATATGCCGGTCGTGATTTCGATGCTCAATTCCTATTCCGGCTGGGCGGCCGCGGGCATCGGCTTCACGCTCGGCAATTCGGCGCTGATCATCACCGGCGCGCTGGTCGGCTCCTCGGGCGCGATCCTGTCCTACATCATGTGCAAGGGCATGAACCGCTCGTTCATCTCGGTGATCCTCGGCGGCTTCGGCGGCGAGGTCGCGGGCCCGAGCGGCGCCGCCGAAAACCGGCCGGTCAAGCTCGGCTCGGCGGACGACGCCGCCTACCTGCTGAAGAATTCCTCGAAGGTTATCATCGTGCCGGGCTACGGCATGGCGGTGGCGCAAGCGCAGCACGCACTGCGCGAGATGGGGGACAAGCTCAAGGCCGAAGGCGTCGATGTCAAATATGCGATCCATCCGGTCGCCGGCCGCATGCCGGGACACATGAACGTGCTGCTGGCCGAAGCCAACGTGCCCTATGACGAAGTCTTCGAGCTGGACGACATCAACTCGGAATTCGCCCAAACCGACGTCGCTTACGTGATCGGTGCCAACGACGTCACCAATCCAGCCGCCGAAGACGATCCGAAGTCGCCGATCTACGGCATGCCGGTGCTGCAAGTCTGGAAGGCGGGCACGGTGATGTTCAACAAGCGTTCGCTCGCTTCCGGCTATGCCGGCATCGACAATCCGTTGTTCTACCGCGACAACACCATGATGCTCCTTGGCGACGCCAAGAAGATGACAGAACAAATCGTCAAGGCTCTTTGAAAGTAACTGCCGATGGCGCAGGACAACCCTCCGCCCAAGCCGCCCCCCGCACGGCGCTCCTCGCGCTGGTCGAGTGCAGGTTCATCGCCCGGCAGGCCCAATCGCCTGGCGTTTCGCCTGATCGGTATTCCCGTGCTTGCCGTGGCCGGCGTACTGCTCTACCGCGGGCTGCACGATTATTTCGTGCTTCCCGAGTGCGCTTCCGCTCGCGCCAGGAACACGCTCGCCGACGTCCTCAAGCAGCTCAAATTGGAGCCGCTGCGCTACGAACCGCTCACAACCGTTTCCACGAGCAAGGACGAAGTAGTCTGCAGCGCCGCGCTACCGCTTGAGGACGGCGCCAATGTGTACGTCAATTACAATTTCTTCTGGCAAGGCGCCACGGCGAACATGAAGTATTCGATTTCCCGCAGGCCGCCGGAGAATTCGCCGCCGGCGCCGCCGCGCGCTTCGTAAGCAGCATCGTCATTGCGCGCGGAGCGGCGAAACTGCCGGAGATCCCATAATCACTCGCCCCGCGCCTTACCGTAGCCGCCGGCGGTCGGCGTCTGGATGATGATCGCTTCGCCGGCATCGATGACCGTAGCGTCGCAGCCGGCAAGCTTTTCCAGGCGCCCGTCCCGGCGCCGCACCCAATTCTCGCCGACCTGACCATCCTCGCCGCCGGCAAGCCCGAACGGCCGCACGCGGCGATGACCGGAGAGGATGGTGCATTCCATTTTTTCCAGAAAGCGGATGGCGCGAACGATGCCGTCGCCCGCATTCCAGCGGCCACGCCCGCCGGAATTTTTGCGGATGTGAAAATCCTCGAGCAGCACCGGATAGCGGAATTCCAGAATTTCCGGATCGGTGAGCCGCGTGTTGGTCATGTGGGTGTGCACGGCATCGGTGCCGGGAAAGCCCGGCCCGGCTGGCGAGCCGGAGCAGATCGTCTCGTAATACTGGTAGCAGTCATTGCCGAAATTGAGATTGTTCATGGTGCCCTGCGCCGCCGCCATGGCGTCGAGCGCCCCGAACAAGCAATTGGTCACCTCCTGGGATGTTTCCACATTGCCGGCAACGACGGCGGCGGGAAATTCCGGCGACAGCAGCGATTGTTTCGGGATGACGATGCGGATGGGGCGCAGGCAGCCGGCATTCATCGGGATATCGTCGTCGACCATGACGCGAAAGACATAAAGTACGGCGGCGCGGGTCACCGGCTCGGGCGCGTTGAAATTGTTCGGCTGCTGCGGGCTGGTGCCGGTGAAATCGACGGTCGCCTCGCGCTTCTTCCTGTCGACGCTGATGCGGACCTTGATCGCGGTGCCCTGGTCCATTTCCACGCTGAACGCGCTGTCGTGCAGCCGGCCGATCACGCGGCGCACGCTTTCCGCCGCATTGTCTTGCACGTGGCGCATATAGGCGCGCACCACCGGCAGCGTGAAGTGGTGCACCATCTTGCGCAGTTCCTGCACGCCCTTTTCGTTGGCGGCGATCTGCGCCTTTAGATCGTTGACGTTCTGCAGCGGATTGCGCGCCGGGTACTTGCCGCCGGTCAGCAGCGCATAAGCTCCCTTCTCGCGAAAGCGGCCGCGCTCGACCAGCTTGAAATTGTCGATATAAACGCCCTCCTGCTCGATCGTGGTCGCGTTCGGCGACATCGAGCCGGGCGAGATACCGCCGACGTCGGCGTGGTGGCCGCGCGACGCAACCCAGAACAAGATCTTGCGGACGTCGAATGCGGGTGTGCAGACCGTGATATCGGGCAAATGCGTACCGCCGTTGTAGGGTGCGTTGATCGCGTAAACGTCGCCCGGACGGATCTTGCCCTTGTTTTCGCGGATGACGGTCTTGACCGCGCGGTCCATGGAACCGAGATGAACCGGCATGTGCGGCGCATTGGCCACCAGCGAAGCGTCGCCGGCAAACACCGCGCAGGAAAAGTCGAGCCGCTCCTTGATGTTGACCGAATAGGCTGTGTTTTGCAGCGCCACGCCCATCTGCTCGGCTATCGACATGAAGAGATTGTTGAACACTTCGAGCATGACCGGATCGGCTTTGGTGCCGATGGCGCGCATGCGCTTAAGTTTTGCGATCCGTCGCAGCAGCAGGTGATTCTTCGCCGTCAGTTCGGCCTGCCAGCCCTCTTCGACGACCACGGTCTGATGCGGCTCGATGATAATGGCCGAGCCGCTGACCTTCTGCCCGGGCGCTAGCGTCTCGCGGGTGTAAACATGCGCGCGCCGCCATTTGCCGCCGGAGAAAAAGCGCGTGCGCCGCGCCGGGACCGGAAGCTTGGTCCGTTTGGTCTTTTGCGCCTTCTCCTTGAATTTCGCGCCGCCGCCGACCGCCTCGACCGACACCGCCTCGACGACCAACTTTTTGCCGCGGTCGATGAAACCGAAGCGCGCGTAATGCGCGCGCTCGAAGATGGACTTCATGGCCTTGAGCGAGGCGATATGCACTTCAAAGGGCGCATCCGTGCCCGCATAGCGAATGTGCGCGCGCCTATGGAGCTTGATCTTGTTGGCGGCGACGCCCTGGCCGGCGACCTCGTCGTGCACGCCACGCGCGAGCCGGCGCGCCGCGTCTTCCAGCGCCGCGCGTGCTTTGTCGCCAAACGGTTCCTCGATCGCCTGCTGGCGGACGCTGCGGACGTCGGCAAGCCCCATGCCGTAGGCGGACAAAAGCGAGGAGAACGGATGGATCAACACGCGCGTCATGCCGAGCGCATCGGCCACGAGGCAGGCATGCTGGCCGCCGGCACCGCCGAAGCAATTGAGCGCGTAACGCGTCACATCGTAACCCCGCTGGACCGAGATTTTCTTGATCGCGTTCGCCATGTTCTCGACTGCGATTTTGATGAAGCCGTCGGCGATCTCTTCGGGCGCCCGCCCGTCGCCGATGTCTTTGGCCAGCGCCGCGAAGGCTTTACCCACTGCGCCGGCGTCGAGCGGCTGGTTCTGTCGCGGCCCGAATATCCTGGGGAAAAAATCGGGAAGCAGCTTGCCGACCATGACATTGGCGTCGGTGACGGCGAGCGGACCGCCGCGCCGGTAGCATTTCGGCCCGGGGTTAGCGCCGGCGGAGTCGGGACCGACGCGAAAGCGCGCGCCGTCGAAATGCAGGACCGAGCCGCCGCCGGCCGCCACCGTATGGATCAGCATCATCGGCGCGCGCATGCGCACCCCGGCGACTTCTGTCTCGAAGGCGCGCTCGTAGTCGCCGGCGAAATGCGACACATCCGTCGAAGTGCCGCCCATATCGAAGCCGATGAGCCGGGCGAAGCCGGCCTGCCGCCCGGTTTCCGCCATGCCGACGACGCCGCCCGCCGGCCCGGACAGGATCGCGTCCTTGCCACGGAACAGTTCCGCCGCCGTCAATCCGCCCGACGACATCATGAACATCAGGCGCGCATTCTGCGGCCTGCCAGCGTTCAACTCGCCCGCCACCTGCGCCACGTAGCGGCGCAGGATCGGCGACAGATAGCTGTCGACCACAGTGGTGTCGCCGCGACCGACGAGCTTGATCAGGGGCGAAACCTCGTGGCTGGCGGAAACTTGCGCAAAGCCCAGCTCGCGCGCCAGCGCAGCGAGCCGCCGCTCATGCTCGCCGTAGCGGTAGGCGTGCATCAGCACGACTGCGACGGCGCGAATACCGTCCGCTTTGGCGCGCGCAAGTTCGTTGCGCATCGCGGCCAGATCCAACGCGCGCTCGACCGTGCCGTCGGCGCGCACGCGCTCATCGACTTCAACCACGCGCTCATAGAGCATGTCGGGCTTGACGATGTGTTTTGCGAAGATTTTCGGCCGCGCCTGGTAGCCGATGCGCAGCGCGTCGCCAAAGCCCTTGGTGATGAGAAGGAGCGTCCGCTCGCCCTTACGCTCCAGGAGCGCGTTGGTGGCGATCGTCGTCCCCATCTTCACGGCGCCGACGCGAGCTTCAGGAATTGGCTCGCCGGGCGCAAGTCCGAGAAGGTGACGGATTCCCGCCACTGCCGCGTCGGCATAGGCCTCGGGATTTTCCGACAGCAGTTTGTGGGTGACGAGCGTGCCGTCCGGCCGCCGGCCGATCACGTCGGTGAAGGTGCCGCCGCGGTCGATCCAGAACTCCCAGCTTCCCGGCATGCGGCGATTGTACTCTAATCCGAGCAATCCCAGGACGGCTACTTATCCCGCTGTAAAATGCCGGCAATCGTGCCGATCTCGTTGCGCGCATATTTGGGCAACCCGGCGCTGATCGAATCGCCGGAATTGAACGAGGATTGCCCCATCAGCACCTGCGCCGGCACGAGATTGCGCAGCACCGGCACTTTCTCGAATGAGCGCCTCTCGTCGAGCACGCTCGCTTTGATCGCCAGCGCCATGAATGCGGTGACCACCGTCTTGCCGGAATCGGCCGGATCGCCCTGGAACACGGCGAAGAGTTTGCCGAACTTCATGATCTGATTGACGTAGAAAATGTTCTGCTCGATCACGCCGGCGATCGGGGCGTCGAGCCCGGTCAGTTCCTTCAATCCCGCCTCATCGGCGTCGGCCGGCGAAAGTCGCGACAGCTCGCTTTGAAAATCAATGTGATCGGAAACTTTCTTGGGGCTGTCGCGCAGCTTGTTAACCAGCATGATGCCGATCGGAATCTTGCCTTCGAGCTTGTAGATCGACTGGATGCAGATCAGCATCGTCCGCCCGGTGCACCATTTGCGCTGCGGGTTATCGTTGCCGGTCCCCTGCGGATCCGTGAGCGAATTGACGTCGGCGGCGGCGATCGCGCTGTGCGTGATCGCTGGATCGATCTTTTCCAGGAACGGCAGGGTGACGTAATGCGCAAGCTCAAGCGAGCCCGGCGGCCGGTCGAGAACGAAGCGCGCCTGCGCCACATACATGGTGAGCTTCTCGACAACGGGAGCTGCTGCCGCGCCTGCGCTCACCACCTTGGTGACCGTGGGTTCGCTATAGCCGGGAAACAGCGAGAGAAATTTCTTCTGCGCGGGCTGCGTGCGCGCCCAATCGGCGAACGCGATCAGATTGATCCTGCCGTCGGCGCCACCGCCGGTCGCGTCGCTGAACACGATGGTGCCGGGCTTAAGCTGCGATGGATTCCAATCTTTCGCCGAACCGGCATCCGCGATGCGAAAATCCTGCGCGCAGGCGGCGGACAACGATCCTATCAATCCGACAAGCGCGATCGCGTGCCGTATCCACATTGCGCATTCTTTCGGTCGCGTGAGGTTCAGTTGGCCCGTCCGCCCCAGATATAACCCGGATCCGGGCGTGCGTGCGCGCGCGGATCGTCGGGACCGCCAAACAAGGGCGCGAACAGACCGCGCACCAGCGATTCCGGCGTCAGCGGCTGCGTTGGCGCCTGCCAGCCCGGCGCGGGATAATAGGAGCGGCCGGCCACGGAACGGCCATCGTCGGACGGCGCGGCCCAATAGCCCTCACTGGTCGTGCCCCAACCGTGCGAGTCCTCGTGCGACACAAGCTGGTATTGCGTTTCATCGATCCGGCCGTCGGGCGCGCGCCGGAAGTGCTCGATGAAGCCGCCGCCGGCTACGCGATCGCCGGTCATGTAATCGATCGGCAGATCGATCAGTTGACGTCGCGCCTCCGGCGAAGGTCCGTTGAGTAAGGTCTTGGGCGCGATGCCCTCAGACCAGATCGCCGTCATGATCGGCTCGAAGATGGGCAGCGCCACCCGCGCACCGGTCGCGCTGGGACCGAGCGAACGCCGCTTGCCGTCGCCATTGTCGTAGCCGACCCAGACCGCGACGGTCACGTCATTGGTGAAGCCGATGAACCAGCCGTCGACCGCATCTTCGGTCGTCCCGGTCTTGCCGGCGACGAAAGGCGAAAGCGAGCCGATGCCGCGGGCGGTGCCCCGCGCGACGACGCCCTGCAACATGGTCTTGAGCTGATAGAAGGCGGCGCGGTCGGCGGCGCCGATGAAGGTGAGCGGCGCATTGGGATGCTGATAGACCGTGCGGCCGTTGGCCTCGATCGATTCGATGGCGTGCGGCTGCGGCAGCGCGCCTTCGTTGGCGACCGCCGCGTAGAAGGCGGCGAGATCGATCATGCGCACCGGCTGCGCCCCGAGCACGAACGGATAATAGCGGATGCAGTCGGCGTAGATTTTCGCCGCGACCGCCGTTGCACAAACGTTGTCGAGACTCCTCTCGGGTAGGGCGCTGATGCCGCCGTCGAGCAAGTGCGCGGTGACGATATTGACCGAATTTTCCAGGCCGCGGCGCAGCGTGAACACGCCGCCCGCGTAATTGTCGGCGTTACGTGGCGTCCAAAAATCTTCTGCGCGCGCGGTGCCGCCGAAGTCGCGGGCCAGGATATCGCGGCCGTCGCGGCCACCAGCCCCGATCGGGGGCAACGTGATCGGATCGTCAGGCACCAACGTGTTCGGCTGCAAGCCCGACTGCAGCGCCGTCAGGTAGGTCAGCGGTTTTAACGCCGAACCGGGCTGGCGCTGGGTCTGCGAGGTGCGGTTGAGCTGGCTCAACGGATAGGAAAAGCTCCCGACCATCGCGAGGATGCGCCCGGTCTTGTTCTCCAGGACCAGTGCTGCGCCCTCGACCGTCGGCCGCATGCGCAGTTGCGCCTGCGCGGCGGGGCCGGCTTTGCCCTTGGCAGCGGGCTTGCTGTCGCTCCTGCCATCAGTCTTACCGTCGATGACGCGAACATAGACGACGTCATAGAGAGCAAGGTTGCGCCTGATCTCATAAGTCCAGGCGTTCAGCGCCATGATGCGACCGTCGCTAAGCCCGACGTGAATGACGCCGTCGCCGCGCTTGCCGCCCTTGTCGAGAACGACCGCGACGTCCCAGTGCACGTCGTAGAGCGGCAGGCGCAAAGCGGCGAGTGCCTGCTGCCAGACAGGCATCGTCGCCGCTGCGCCCGCCGACTTGTCGGCGCCGATTTTCTGCACCGCGTCCGCGAGGTTGGCTTCGGCGCCGCGGAACTTCATGCGACCGGCCGCGATCTCGTAATGCGCCAGACCTTCCTGGAGCGCGGCTTCGGCGTCGCGCTGCAAACTGGCGTTGATGGTCGAATGCACCGTGTAGGGCTCGGCCGTCAGGCTCTCGACGCCGTCTGCCTTCGCCTCGCGGCCGAGATAATCGATGAAGTGGAAGCCGGAATCGCGGTGCGGCCGCTCGTAAGCGACGAGCTTCGGCGGCGTGGCGAGCGCCCGGCCCTTCTGCTCGCCGCTGACAACGCCGTCCTCCTGCATGCGGCCGAGCACGTAAGCAAGCCGCTCCCTGGCGCGATCGGGGTGGCGATCGGGATTGA
>Ga0302325_10011559_pt1 | contig 19011 bp, 17 predicted proteins | sample Palsa_T0_2_FD_201948 | JGI IMG/M metagenome (GOLD analysis project Ga0302325, IMG submission 201948) | Peat permafrost microbial communities from Stordalen Mire near Abisko, Sweden - Palsa_T0_2 | ecosystem: Environmental > Terrestrial > Soil > Palsa > Peat permafrost | place: Sweden: Abisko...
GTGGCGGCCTTCTTCTGCGGTGCGGGAAATTGGGAAGTGACGTCTTTGATCGCGGTGGCTACTTCTGCGTCCAGTCCCGGACAGCGCGCCTCATCGGCTAAAACGCCTGCGTAGAAGCCATTTTGCAAGTAATCGTGCGCGGCGAGACAAGAGGAGAGGATGTGTTGATTCGTGAGCAAAAGGCCCGTGGGTGAAACGATTGCTCCGGTTGCGCCGCCGATTCGCACGGTTGCCAGGCGCAGGTTATCCAGGAAATCCGGAGACAACTCCATTCCATACCTTTGCTTCACGGCTTCGCGAGGAAAGCGATTGAAGAGCCACATGCCTTCGTCCGCAGTGGATGGGGACGCGAGCGAGAGCAGGAGAAGAAAGACGATACTCCACTTCATCCAGTTTCATTTTAGTCGGTTCACCCGACTGGGGCTGAGTAACGCTCCCTTGCGGTCGCGGCTCTGAAAGGGCCCACTAGGGAAACGGTGTTCTGCCCCGGCGGCGGCGCGACCCACCCCTCATCTCACGCATTCGGGTGTATTCTCATCTAAGTATGCGCAACCAATTTTCGAGATTTCTCGCGTCGGCGGCTCTGATTGCCGTAGGCGCTCCTCTTTTCGCCCAGCAGCCCACCACAGCGAAACCGGAAGAGACAGAAGTGTGGGAGCCGGTGCCCAAGGTGGTAACGCCGGGCGCGACTTGCACTGCGCCTCCGTCGGACGCGATCGTGCTCTTCGACGGCAAGAACCTGGATGAATGGGTGACAAACAAGGACAAGTCGCCGGCGAAATGGGACGTTGCGGACGGCGTGCTGACGGTGGCCAAGTCGCAGGGGAACATCGAGACGAAACGGAGCTTCCGGAATTACCAATTGCACATCGAGTATAAAATTCCCGAGAACATCACGGGCAGCGGCCAGGGGCGCGGCAACAGCGGCGTGTTCTTGGCCTCGACCGGGCCGGGCGATGCCGGTTATGAACTGCAGGTTCTAGATGGCTATAACAACAAGACGTACGTGAATGGCATGGTTGGGAGCATCTACAAGCAGGCGATTCCGCTGGCGAACGCCAGCCGCAAGCCCGGGGAATGGCAAGCTTACGACATAGCTTGGACGGCCCCCACCTTCAATAGCGATAGCACGCTGAAAACACCGGCTTATGTGACGGTCTTCCTCAACAACGTGCTGGTGGAGAATCACTTCGAATTGAAGGGCGAGACGCGGTACATTGGCACACCGTTCTACAAGCAATACGAGAGCGCACCGATTAAGCTGCAAGCGCACGGCGATAAGAGCGAACCACTCAGCTTCCGGAATATCTGGGTGAGAGAGCTCAACTAGCTCAACTAAAGGCTTCGAGGTTTCATGTTCCGCCACCTGCCTGCGCTGGCTCTCTGCGGGGTGTTTGGGATTGCTTATTCGCAAACGCCAAGTGCGCTGGTGACGAAGATCCAGGGCGAACTGGCGGGCGCTTTCCCGCCGGTTGAAGGCAGGCCCGATCCAAACGTGCCGCATGGCGAGTTCCTCGAAGGCGCGATTAGCGATTCGAGAATCTTTCCGGGGACGGAAAACGGTTTTCAAGTTTACGTGCCGGCGCAATACAATCCGGCCCAACCTGCGTGCCTGCTCGTGAAGCTCGATGGCTTGGGCGCGTTTGAGGGCACAGTGCTCGACAACCTGATTGCCAGCAAGGATGTGCCGGTGATGATTGGCGTGGGCATTGTGCCGGGAACCATTTGGAAAGATCCGGCGGGGACGCCGAAGCGGCAAGCCTACCGCTTCAATCGATCGTACGAGTTCGATAGCGTGAACGATCGGTTTGCCGATTACGTGCTGAACGAGTTGCTGCCGGCAGTGCAGAAGTTGAGAACCCGCGACGGAAGGCCGATCAATCTCTCGCCCAACGGCAACGACCATGCCGCGACCGGGGGTAGCACGGGCGGCATTGGATCGTTCACTTTGGCTTGGCAACGACCGGACCAGTTTAGCCGCGTCTACTCCGTCATAGGGACCTTCGTTTCGATGCGCGGAGGGCACGAATATCCAGCGTTGATCCGTAAGACCGATCCCAAGGCGATGCGGATTTTTTTAGAAGACGGCTCGACCGACGCTTGGAACCCGCTGTTCGGTTCGTGGTACGATGCCAACCTCAATATGGAATCGGCCTTGACGTTTGCGGGCTATGACGTGGCCCACGCCTGGGGCAACCATGGGCATGATGGGCGACCAGGACAGTTGATCTTTCCGGATGTGATGCGCTGGCTGTGGCGCGATTATCCGGCGCCGATTCGCAGTGGAGTCTCGCAAAACGCCACGCTGCAGGAGATCACTTTGCCGCAGGAGGGTTGGGAGAAGGTGAACCAACTGTTTGACGGCGCGGCTGGGCTGGCGGCGAATGCGAAAGGGGATGTGTACTGGAGCGCTGCCGGCGCGGTTCATCGGATCGCCAACGACGGCGAGCCAAGCACCTTCGTCAAAACGAAATTAGAAATTGCCGGCGAAGCGTTTGGTCCGGATGGAATGCTCTATGCCGCGGTTCCCGCTGAGAAAAAGATTATCGAGTTCGATCCCGAAGGCAAGAGCCGGACGGTTGTGGAGGGGATTGCGGGGCGTGGCATCGTCGTTACGCACGACGGCACGCTTTTCGTGAGCGAACCTGGCGCGCACAATGATATGCCGAGCAATGTTTGGCGGATCAAGGGCGGTGAAAAGAAAGTGATCGATGAGGGGCTGCTTACCGCATCAGGAGTAGCTTTTTCGCCGGACGGATCGCTGTTCTACGCAGCCGAACGGAGCACGAAATGGGTTTACAGCTACGTTGTTCAGGCGGACGGTTCTTTGCGCGACAAGCAACAGTTTGATTGGCTGCACATGACGGACGTTCCCAACGATAGCGGCGCAGAAGATCTGGCGGTGGATACGCATGGCAATCTTTACGTGGCGACGCGCATGGGCATTCAAGTCTGCGATCAGAACGGACGGGTGCGGGCGATCTTACCGTTGCCGGCACCGAGTGGGCCAGTGCGCAGCCTGTGTTTTGGCGGGCAACAATTCGATGTGTTGTATGTCACAGATGGAAAGCAGGTTTTCAAACGGCGGCTGAAGGTGCGTGGCTTTGCGCCGTGGGCGGCGCCGGTGGCGGTACCGAGCCAAGGGGCAGGTTAGTTATCCCAAACGAGGGTAAATTCCGTGACCAGGCGTTAAGCGGAGGCGGCATTTCGCCCCTGGAGTTTTTCTAATTTGGCGATTTGCACGAGCGTGGTCTCCACCATCCAGGCCTCGGGTGCCTGCGCTTTGGCCTTGGCGATTGCAAGATCGAAGTCCGCTTTTTGATCGAGGCCGCAGTAAGCTTCCGCGATTGTCGCCAGAGCCCAGTAGCGTTCCGCCGCGGCTATCTCGGGCTCTTCTGCAAGTCTTTTGCAAATTGGAATCACCTTCAGCCGGATACGATTTGCCAACACCTTGTCCGCCGTGGCCTCATCTCCAGTCGAGGCGGCCGCTCGCGAGTGCAACAGGAAAGCGCAATTGATGCCATTATAGGGATCGTTCCGAATGTAGAAGCCTCGCTCGTGTGCGGTAATCGCTTCGTCGAGCGCAGCGTGATCATCCGTCGCCTCCCAAAGTCTCTTATGGATCGCACCCCAGAGCCCCAGGGTCTCCGGATCGTTGGATGTTTCGGGATGCATTTCGCTCAGTATGCTGTGCGCTTCCTTCAGGCCGGCTATGCTACTGTCGGCTTTGTAAGTGGCGAGGGCGAGCTGCTGAATAATGTAGGGGTCCGGAGAGGTGACCCCCGACACACTGTTCACGGTCTTCTTTTTCATCTCTTCCCTAACCTGTTCGAGCATCACTTTTACTACCGGCCAATTCCCGCTTTTACGCGCGGCATCCGCGGCGTCCAGCAGAGTGCGCAGTGTCTCGCTCTTGCTGTCCGCCGGAGCCTTAGCGTCTTCTTCGGCACGGCGATCGCTTTTTGGCGTGGGAGGGTTCAGCTTCAAGAATGTATATACTGGGCTGTCATCCTTCTTTGCAGCCAAAATCTGCTGAATGGCAATGGTTAGCTCTCCCGTAAACCTCAGTGCCTCAGTGACTCCGATGTCTTCACCCAGATGCCGATATTTGCGAATCACGGTGTGCCCGACGTCGAACGGAAAGGTGAGTTCGCTCTCCGATACGATAATGGTGGTGTAGGGCCTAAGAGCGTGGCGTACGCCAAGTTCGTAAAAGGCATTCGGATTCATGGTGGAAACGTCAGCTATTACCACGTCGGCGGTTAGCAACTGCTCGTACATAGGGACGTCGATAACGCCCGCGTGGACAATCTCATCCGCCCGGACGCATTCAAGCCCCGCTGCCTTGACGGCTGGCTTGATTAGGTTGGAGTAAGACTTATCAAGATCTAACTTCCGACCGGTTTGATAATCGGTCTTAATTCCAAAGCCCATCACGACGAAGCACTTAGCCATTGCCAAATCCTTAAGCCAATCGCCGCTTAGGTTATCACAGCGCTTTTTGGGAGAGTTAGTGGCTTGTCAACAGGAACGACCCGTTGGCTACGGGCCTAAGCAGAAGCGGCGAAGTAACACTCTTCTCGCCGTGCGGCGAGTTGCTCAATGTCCAGCAAGCGCGGCGAAGAGCGGCCACAAGGGCAGGGATCAGGGTCGAGTGAAGCGGTGAAGCCGGTCCGCAGGCCGTTGTTGCCGCCGCCGCTCAAGATCATTTCACCGCCGTCCAGCAACGTGCAGCCCACGCCGGGGGCCAGGTGCCAGCCCTCGTGCGCTTCGCATTCGGCGCAAAGCAATCCGTTATCCAGGCCCAGGTACAGTTCGAAAATGGGCACACCGAAGGCCTGCCACAGGGTCACGCGCACCAGGTCCGTGAGCGGTTCGGTCCCGTAGTGCGTGGCGACGACCAGGGCGCGATCGATGGAGGAGGTATCGAGCGAACCGGAAGCAGCCTGTTCGGCGAAGCGACGCAATTCGTTGGCTGTGCCCACAACCACATTGGGGGCGAACGTTCGCAGGTCTTGCACCCGCTTAAGCCGAAAGGGTTGAACGCCGGCAAATTTGGGACCAGACGATAATTGCGCCAAGCGCAGAGCCGGCGAAACCGGGAAAGGCAATGGAATCGGCGGGTTCTTTCGGCCGCGAAACCGTTTCATGTTTGCCTGCACTTTGCCAATTAACATCTGGAGAGAAAGTGCGGGCGATCGCGACAATATTTACGTCAGGTTATTCCGTATGCTGCGTCCCGTTATCGCGCACAAGGAGCACTCGCGGCTTGTGGATCTGTTCTAAATTGGAACACAAGATTTGCGAAGCCTGCTGCGCGTCCAGACCCAATTCGTATAGGGCCTTGCTCTGTTGTTCAAGGATGGCGGAGTGAAAACCACGGGGAAAGAAACTGGAATCGCTGCCGAAGAGCAAACGGTTGACGCCCAGCACCTCGATGGCACGGCGAAAAACCGTAGCCAGCTCGAGGCCTTCGTACATCATCCAACGATTGCTGCTGGAGGTATCGAAGAAGACGTTGGGGCAAAGATCGGCCACCATCAGAGCTTCGCGAAACAGGCCCGCGCCGAAGTGCGGAATGACGAACCGCACCAGAGGGAAGTGCAGGGCGACGGGATGGAGGTCGATGGGATTTGAATACCGCAGGTTGAACTGACTGGCAAGGCCGAGTTTCTTGCGGACACCCATACTGATGGCCCCGCAATGCACGAAGACGACAAGCTGGTGATCGCTGGCGACTTCGAGAATGGGAACCAGGCGCGGATCGGTGAGCGAATAGGTGTGCATGGCGGGGAAAAGACAGAGGCAGTGCAGGTGCGGATTGGCGGCAGCAAGCTGGACGCGAGCGAGGGCGTCGGGCTGCGTTGGATCGAGCATGAAGTAGCCATAAAAGCGGTCGGGATGCGCGGCGACGGCAGTGGAGACGCTGTCTTCATCGGCTGGCATGCTGGCGATCAAGGCGGCGCGCCGAACGCCTGAGCGCGTTAGTTCGGCAGCCCAACGATCGGCGAGTTCGGAGTTTGCCGGCGGGGGAATTTCGAAGTTCAAGAGAGGCGCGAGCGCTTCTGCGTTGGCAGCTTTCTTCTGTTGCGCGAGGGCTGAATAGAATTTATGCGAAAAGAAGTGAACGTGGGCATCCTGAATTGCCAGTTCTCCCCAGGGAGTTTGCGCCATGCTGCTGTGATTGTAGCGGCAAGCGATTTTGGCGGTAAAAAAAGCTTCATGGGGATTCACCCCTAATGGTGGGAACGAGCGCCTGGTTGCGGCCATCTTTACAGGCAGAAAGCGGTTGAAAAGCGGCTTTCCAAAGGACCTGATAAGGAGGTTCCCCATGTTCAAAAGAGTTGGAGTGTTGGCGATGATTCTGGCGGGCAGCTTGGGAGTTTTGGCGCCGTCGGTGGCACAGGCGAGAGATTGCGATTATCACCGGCGTTGCGAACGCCGCGAATACCGGCATGACCGCTGGGAACGGAAGTACTACCGTCCCTACTATTACAACCGCTACTAAGGCGCGCAACCGGTGTTTGACGCAAAGAGCGCTCGGGCAAACCGCCAGATGTCGGCCGGAGAGTGCTGCCTCAGTGGCAGTATTCTCCGGTGCGTCCCCGGCTGCGCAAGCTGCTCACGGAACCGTCGATCCTGGAAAGAAAATAGGCGGCTGATGTTCTATTGAGCGGCCCGGAAAGGTTAGCTCGGCATCACGAACTTGATGCCTTCTCCTGCGGAGTCGAATCGGCCCATTACTGGCTGAAGCGCCTTGCGACCGGGAAGCGTCCGGTCACAAGGCTATCTATCCCGGGTTACTCAAGCGAAGAAGATTTCGCGTCAGTCATCCATTACTAGACCCTTCGCCGTTACTCACGATCTATCAGGAATCAAGGGCGTGGCGTCTAACCGCGGGCCTCGCCTAAAGTAGCTTGGGTGATGCTTCGGAATTGCACCGGAGGTCTACGAACGCTCATCGGTATTCAGGGTATTGAACAGCACCCCGCATGAGGTCGCGAAGAGCGGAAGCCTTGACGTAAGTATCCATGGCGTCCCCACTGGCTACAACTCTGACGAGCGGACCCACGGCGCTCCCCCGCAGTTCGACCTCATCACTCGGCGCTACGAAATGGTGACCGTGCGCGGTCAAACGACTTGGGATGGTCAGGCTGCCCGCCCTACTCCACGGCGGGTAGGCCGCGCGCAGGGTCAGCATGAATGGACCTTTGATTGCCCTATAACCAGCGACCTTAGCAGCTAAGAGAGAAATCGTGGCAGAACAACAACTCAGATTAAGCGTATCCAGCATTTCGAGGAACTCCAAATGACCCAATCCAAAGCAACCAGAAGCATCATCGACACACACCGGCACATTTTCGGTCCAAAGCTGCGTCAGAAATTCGTTGAGAATATAGGTTTTGACGACTCAAAGCCGTTGCCGCAGGCCAATGCCGGCGAAATGTTTTTCTATCGCGAGTCGGTCGACGTTGATTATTCTATGGAGATTCAGCGGAAGAGCGGGGTGTCGTCGTGCGTGAACAGCTATGGCGGCGAGATCGAGACGTTCGCCCAGCACATCATTCAAGCAAGCACCGTCGACACACTCAAATTCCTGCACGACGAGTCCTTCGAACTTCGAGATAGATTCCCCGATGAGGTCGCCTGCATGGCCAACGCTCATGCGCTTGAAGAGAACACGCGTGATGTTATTGACCCGCTGATCTCCAGGAAAGAAGCCTGCTGCATCAGCATTTCAACCAGCTACGGAGCCGGTGCAGCTCAGGTCTTTCTCGACTCCCCCAAAGCCGAATGGCTATGGGAGTACGCGCAGGACAAGGATGTTCTCGTTCATATTCATCCGCCCCTAGTATCGATTGGCGCTGCGGCAATGCAACAGTACCGGCTTATCGAAGCCCTAGGCCGACCATTTGATACGGCGCTGTCGGCAGCTCGCATGATCTACAGCGGCGTCTTTGACAGATACCCAAAGCTCAAGGTTCTTTTCGTTCACATGGGCGGAGCCCTCGCCCCCGTGATCTGTAGACTCGATTGGAACTGGGAGCTGAACTACAAAAACATTCAGAACCCGCCGATCCAAAAGGTTGATAAGAATCTTCGTAAGCCTTCGGAGTATTTCAAGTCGAATATCTACGTGGATACCATGGGGCCAAGCGCGGTCGGCCTCAAGGCCATGATCGAAATGTGCGGCGTTGACCGCGTCCTGTTCGGAACCGATTTTGGCCCTGTTCCAATGAGCCCGAAGCTGCACATCGATCTTATAGACGACACGATCACCGACGCTGGCGACCGCACCAAGATTTTCTCAACCAATACGCTTGCTCTCCTCCGTTTGGCTGAAAATGCTCCTCGCCTTGTGCCCCGAGCTGCTTAGTTTTATGCGCGACACCTTGGGAGCCGTGTTTGAGTTCCAGGTAGTGGGTTAGTTTAAGATTCCGGCAGCGGGCAACTTTCAGTTTTCCTGCCGTACGGCCGACATTCATGCCATCCCTGGACCTTGAAGAGTTGGGCGGAGAAGGGCGCCCAAATGAGCTATGAATGAACTGGAGCGATGGGCGAATTTCTATCTCCTCATGTCGGGAGCAGCCGCGACCCTGCTGGGGCTGATGTTCGTCGTAATCGCGCTCGCGGCTGAGCGAAGGTCGGGAGACGCCGCAAAGATTCCCATTTACCTCACGCCCACCGTCATCTATTTCGCTTCTGTACTTTACCTTGCTGTACTTCTGACCTTCCCGAACCACACACGGTTGTCGGCCTCTTTGTGCACTTGCCTCGGGGGTTTCACCGGTTTAGTTTACTCGGGGTCCTTCTTTTTTAATGCGCGCGGCGGTAAGAGGAATTACTACGAACTTGCAGGACTGGATCGTTTACGCGGTAGTTCCGTTTGCGGCATACGGAGTCCAGGTATTCGGGGGAGTCTTGCTCTTCCGCGCCCCCCAACTCGGACTCACCTTGGGGGCTGCCGGTATGCTGTCTTTGCTTGCGCTTGCCGTTCGCAACTCGTGGTCCATCGCTGTCGATGTCGTCTCTATGCCTCGTGGGCAGCAAGATTCGAAGTAGCACACTGCCGACTCTTCAAACTGACTTACTACCGAGTTTCCCAGGATGAAGTCGCGGTAAACCAATCTGCCTCTGCTTTCTTATCAGAGGGACGGATACAAGGACACAATGCCATGGCCATTCGCCGGGCATCTGCAAGGAATGAGGACGTTATGAAGATCGGTTATTTAGGAAAGCAGAATTCATTTTCGTTGGAGATGTTGCGGCGACTCCAGTTGGAACAATCCCGAGACGAGTTTTTCGCATGGCAGCAGGGCGATAAGGCGCCATCGACGGAATTGGAAGTGATAATCGCTTTCGGTAAGGTCGACTCCAAGGAAATAGAAGCTCAGACGAAGGTTGGTCTGCTTCAGATGGCCTCGGCGGGTTACGAAGGAGTGAACGTTGAAGCGGCGACGAAATTCGGTGTCTGGGTTGGCTCGGCACCGACGACGAAGACCGGCAACGGTGAGTCAGTGGCGGAACTTGCGGTGCTTCTAATGCTTGCGGCCTCTCGCCGGCTGAATGAGGAACTGGCCTTTACACATGGCGCGCAAAGCCGCCCGGAGAAATGGGAAGCGAATAGGGCGCTTTCCGGTAAGACCGCTTGCATTGTGGGATTGGGAGGAATCGGAGATCTGCTCATCGAAAGGCTCCGCGGATTCGGGATGATCTTGACCGGTATCGATAACCATCCGGAACACGCGCCGAATGGAGTTAGAGGATATGGACACGATGAGTTGAAGGTCGCAGCGGCGCAGGCGGACTATTTGATTCTGGCGATTCCGGGAACGAAGGAAAACGAAAACATGATCGACGCGACAGTGCTGGCCGGGATGAAGAAGAATGCGGTGTTGGTCAATGTGGCTCGGGGGACTCTGGTCGATGAACCGGCTCTGCTGGCGGCAGTGAAGAGCGGCCACCTCTATGGGGCGGGGTTAGATGTGGTGAAAGATGAGCCCGTGAGCGGAGGGAATCCGCTGCTGACGGAGCCGCGCATCTTCGTTACGCCACATATAGGGGGGTCTACGGACCTGATGCTCGATGGCACTGTGAAGTACCTGGGTGAGGTTTTGGCCAAGTATCGAGATGGATTGCAATCAGCGGGCATCGTCAATGAACCGAGGAAGCCGAGAGTGCATTTACGTGAATCCCCAGCTGAGAGTTCCGTACGGTGATCCGTAAGTGTGGCTTCTTAGGACTGGCAACGATGAACTTCCATTCCGCTGCGTTGATCGTTCTTGTGGCCCTGCCGCTATGTACTACTATGTCTGCGCAGGAACCGCAAACTCCCGTTCAGCAGCCCAGCTAGCTCCACTGCATCCACCAATTCAGGCTCTGAAGATGCGGGGGCAGCTGCAGCTAAAGACGCGGCGCAAAACCCGCTTGCGAGTACGATCAGCGTGCCTTTCCAGAACAACACCTTTTTCAATGTAGGGCCGTATCGACGGACAGAGAATGGACTGCTCATCCAGCCTGTTATTCCATTTAAGTTAAGTGAAAACGGGAACTTAATCACTCGAACCATTCTTCCGGTGATTTATCAGCCTCAGGTGTCACCCTCGCAGGGTTCGGATTTCGGTATCGGCAACCCCAATCCTCAATTCTTTCTGTCGCCCGCCCAATCCGGCCAGATCATCTGGGGCGCCGGCCCTCAGCTCTGGTTGCCGACAGCTACGAACAAAGCCCTGGGAGTCAATAAATTCGGTGGTGGGCCAGCCGGAGTGGTGCTGACCAAGAGGGCCAATTGGCTCGTTGGCACAGTAGTTGGCAACGTTTGGGCTGGAAGAAGTGGCGCTCACTATAACCAAATGACAATCACCCCCCTCGTCTTCTGTAACATGCAGAAAGGTTGGTATTTTATGTACGTTCCCATGATGACCGCGAATTGGGTCGGTAGCGCCAATGACCGCTGGACGGTGCCAGTCGGAGCAGGAGCCGGCCGAGTGTTCAAGGTGGGAAAGCAGCCGCTGAATGCTCGAACCCAGATCTTCAATAATGTCCTGCGGCCAAACGGCGGCCCAGCTTGGACGTTGCAAACTCAAGTTCAATTTGTGTTCGTCAAGAAGTGAAGCCAAGGTTATCTATAAATAACCAACAAGAACAGTCCTTCTCACCGACAACCAAAACAAGGCTGTAAGCGCTGTTGTCCAGATAGCCTTACCCATCGGCGAGCGCCGACGATCCCTTCGAGGGCTTGACTCGCCACAAAGATCGCAATCCCGCAGTGAACGCTGATTCTCGGGAAGTCCATACGCTTTCTCACCCGAACGGTTGTTCAAGCGACGGGCTTTGCGGCGTGAACAAACGGGCGCCGTCCGGTGTAACATACATATCGTCTTCAAGCCGTACGCCGAATTCGCCGGGAATATAAATGCCGGGCTCGTCGCTGAATGTCATGCCGGAGGCAAGCGGCAGCGCGTTGCCACGCACGAGATAGGGCCATTCGTGCCCGTCCATGCCGATGCCGTGACCTACCCGGTGGCTGAAGAATTTGTAATCCGGCCCAAAGCCGGCATCGGCGATCACCTTGCGAGCGGCGGCGTCCACATCCTGGCAAGCGACGCCCGGACGGGCTGCATCGAGAGCGGCGCGCTGAGCACTATGCACAATATCGAAGACGCGCTTCATGCGGTCGCTCGCTTTGCCTAAAACGAACGTGCGCGTAATGTCGGATTGGTAGCCGTCCACCGTGCAGCCGTCATCCATAATGACGGGAGTTCCTTCGCGAATGGCTTGCGCGGCAATGCTCCCATGCGGCAGGGCACTGTAAGCACCGACTTCAAAACTGGCTTCGCCACGGAAGCCGACCTGCCCGTAAGCGAGGTTAATCAGGCTTGAGGCTTGCTGGGTCGTCATGCCAGGACTCAAGGCGTGGAACACGGCATCGTAGACCGCGAGCGTGGCCGTGTTGGCGATCTTCATTAAATCCAACTCATGCTCGCTCTTGATCATGCGGCAGCCGGCGGTGACAGGCGTCGCGCTGACCAGTTTAACGCCCGGTGAAGCTTGTGCCAGGCTGTCGGCAAAGACGAAGGGCGTGCGTTCCTCAATGCCGAGAGCGCCGGTGACAATTTTGGCGTTTTGCAATCCGACGGCTAGCAGGCGGTAAGGACTTTCGTGTTCGTGCCAGGTGAGCACATCGGCACTTTCGAGCGGACCCATGTTGAGTTGTTCGCGGGCGCGGCCTTCTTCAAAGGATGGACAGATGCAGAATGATTTGCCGGATACGGGGACCACGGCCGCAAAGAGGCGCTCGCTGTTTCCCCAATGCATGCCGGTGAAATAATTCAGCGAAGTGCCGCCGGCGAGAAACAGGGCGTCGATTTTGTTTTCGCGCATCAATTGGCGCGCGCGTTCCAGGCGCTGCTCGCGCTCCGAAGTGGTAATGGGGTGAACTTGATCGCGCATCGATTTTAATTTCGCGATGGAGGGCGGCAGCGTGGGTTCGGCGGCTATAAGCGTATTGCGGGCAAGCAATGGAAGCCCGCTCAGAATGGCAGTGGATTGCAAGAAGCGTCGTCGGTTCGGCATGAAGACTATGGTACGAAGAGCGGTTGTGAAAGCGCTGGAAAATGTGGGAACGTCTCGTCCGTCCCCGCTTTGAGTTCCCTAGAAGATGGAACGGGCGCTGATGCCGCCTGGACTGATCCAACTCCAATAAGAATTGCCACCCCAGAATTTGAAATCAGGCGAGACCACGAACGCTTCAGCCACATAGGCGAATTGACCCGCCGGCAATGGAATCACACTCGAGAAGTTGCTGGCGACGGCGCTCGCGCTGGCCGCGTAGTCGGCCGCTTGAATATTGCCGCCGCTGCCGACGATGCCAGCCGGATTGCCAAACGCACTCGTGTGCAGCTGGCTATTGCCGATGACGATGCGGCGCGTAAAAACGGTTTGGCCCAGATTGGGGCAAGCTCCCGAAGCAAAGCCGCCCGCAACACAATCGTTGGCGGCAAGCAGGGTGACGGTCGAAAGAATAACAACGCCGTTGCCGCCGGAGGTCGTCATATTCAACCCTTGTGCGAGTTGCACCAACATGTTCTGGCTGGAAGGCTGAGAGAAATCCACGCCGTAGGCATACATGTGTCCGGCATCGCGGCAAACTTCGGCCACTTGATTGGCGCGTACCAGGCTCAGGCCGAATACAATTGTTCCGAGCAACAAAGGAAAGATAAGGAAAATCGATGCCAGCAGGAATTCAATGAGAGCGCTGCCCTCTTCCCTGCCCCGCCTTCGAACCGTCTTCACGGACAAGGCGACACCCCGTTGGCAGGGCTTTCCATGACGTCTGAAGCGGTGGCCGAGACGGGTATGGGCGAAGCGCTGCGCCACAGCGGCCCAAATGCTCGAACGCCTACATCGCCCGCGGACACTTGCACCACGTTCCCGCCGGCTGGGCCCCCGGGGCCCGTGATCGGACTTAGATTCACCGGCGAATAATAACTCACTGTGACGTATTGACTCGCTTTGCTTGTGGGAATAAAACCGAACGAATTCTGCGCGACGTATTGTTGGACGGAAGAGCCAAGGCAGGTATTCCCGGGGAGTATCTGCCCCGTTACCGCAAAGCGGACCCCCTCGCGGACGGCGTTTTGCAGCGTGGCGCGCGCAAAAATCGACCAGGCGACGTCGACAGTGAGCAGCAGCAAACCCAGCATAGGAACAAAGGCAATGCTGAATTCGACGAGAGCAGAGCCCGATTCGGAGCGGGCAAGTCTGCGAAAAGGGCTAAGGATGAACACGGCGTTTTTGACAGTTCTTGGCTCGGATCAATCAACGTAGCGGCCACCGGGTTGATCCGCCGGCCGCTACGTGAGTTCTATCGGCGCAATTCGAGCGAAACTTGAGCGTCGCGCTACTTCTCACCACTCAGGGCTAGAGAGAGGGAGGTAGCCCAAACGGCGCTATCGGCGGAGGTCGCGGTGGAGGTAGCCCATGCGGCCGATGTAGCCCATGCGGCCGATGTAGCCCATGCGGCCGACGTGCCCCAAGCCGCAGAGGTATTCCAGGCGGCGGAAGTATTCCAAGCGGCGGACAGGGCGCTCGTCACAGTTGCCGTCACGCTCGCCACGGCGGTGGTCTGCGAAGTAATGACCATGTTGCCCAAACCAACCGCGGAAGATCCCCAAACGTTGTTGGGGGTCAATGGGCTAAAGAAACCTTGCCAGGTCGATTGTTGATTGCATTGCAGATTCAAGCTTCCAAACAAGCCGTTGCCAATAGTTGGCGAGAGCGCGGCGCCGGAGGCGACGACGTTAGATTTGACTGCGGCGGTTAAATCAAGGTAGCCCGCCCCGCGGCTCATCAAGTCGTAATAATCGGTGAACGATTGCCCGGTCGTACTGTCATAGGCCACGCTTGAATTTGGAAACGTTTTATAGGCGGTTAGCATGAGGCGCGCCTTCACCTGATCCGGACTGAGCGAGGGTTGAGATTGCAGCAGATCGGCAACGGCGCCGCTCACCACGGCCGCAGCCATGCTGGTGCCGCTGAGTGCCATATAGTGTGGCGATGGCGTGGTGGCGCTGCCTGCCGCATTATAGTAACTGGTGGGCACGATGTTAGCCGGCGCCAAGAGAGCCAAAGTGGAAGTGGGACTGGCCAGGACGGAGACAATCGCGTTACCGGGCGCGACGATATCGGGCTTGGCCACGCCATCGATGATAGACGGGCCCTTTGAGCTGTAGCTGGCGAGTTGATCGTCCGTGCGCGTGTAGGTTTCCAGCGTTTTCATTGCGCCCACAGTGATGACATAAGGATCGTTGCCGGGCGCGTTGATCGTCCCATATCCATAGTTGTTTGCTATGTTCAGCCTGCCATCGTTACCCGCCGCGACCACCACCACGATCCCAGCCTTCCAGGCGGCTTCCACCGCCTGGCACAGCGGATCGAGCGTATAGCTTTCGGAGACCGGGCGTCCTAACGAGAGATTAATTACTTTAATGTTGTACTTGCTCTTGAGAGAAATAGCGTCGTCGATGGCGCTAATCACCAAGCTATCGGAGGACAAACCATACTGATTGAGCACTCGCAGATTGATCAGGTTTACCCCCGGCGCCATGCCCTTCAGCGTACGATTGCAGGTGGCGCATTGCGCATTGGCGCCGTTGCCGCCAATAATGCCGGCAACATGGGTGCCGTGGCCGAATTGATCGACGCCGTTGCCGCCGGTAAGATCGAGATTAAACACGATGCGGTTGCCGAAATCGGCGTTGGGAGCGATGCCGCTATCAATCACTGCCACGCCGACGCCCGCTCCGGTGAGACCGCCGGTTTGCGTCGCCGTCGCGTTGGTCGCGGCAGTCGCATAATCGAGCCGCGCCTGCAGCACATGGTCTACCGAAACGTGCGTGACGCTCGCATCGTTCGCAACGTTGCTTAGCCAAGTCGCGGGTAGGGTGTAAGCTCCACCGGGTATCGACTGCAACTGACTGCGAAACACCCCGTTGGGGCCGGAGATCCGCGCATGATCCGCCGCGGTAGGTACGTGGTTATACTGAACAATCACATTGACTGGCCCACTTCCGCTCAGGGCTTGCAGCTCGGCGGAAAGCTTGGAATTTTGGGCGCTGGCCAACCCACCTAGCACCAGCATGGGCAAGAACACTCGCAGCTTTCGCGTTAAGAGAATCCTTTTCAATTGATTCAGGTGGATTGCTTTAGCACTGGTTTGGTCCATAAATGTTTCGAGTCTTTAGGTCGCTCAATACGCTTATCGAGGACGCGAGCAATGCTTTTAGCCCCATTCCGACCCTATTCCGTCCCCCGAGTCAGGGCAGAAGCGAACGTGCGCTCCGGTTCGGAGCGGGTGCGTCACACCAACGACGCGCTGTGCTCGCTCCGAGTAAACAATGGCGGAATGGAACGTTGTGGCGTTCGAGGAGCGAGCCGCGCAGCAGCTATCCGAAACAGGGAGCGTTTTCCACCCTACTTCCCCTCCAGCGCTTTCAACGCCGCCTGCACCTGCGGATCGCGCTCCGCCAGCACTTCATCCCCCTTATCCACTCCGCGCGCTTGCGTCACAATCTCCTCCTTCAACCGCGATTTAATCCACGGTTGATCGCTGATCCACTCCGCGACGTTTGGCTGTATGTTACGCGCGGCCAGATTTACTTTGAAATCGTCCAGCAGATCGGCCGTAACTTCAAAGTGCTCCGGCAACGGTGAATGGTTCGCCAGATACTGTGTGGCAAACGCCGTTACCGCGCCACTCGAATCCAGCACGCCCTCTAGCGGCGTAAAGGGTTCTGGCGAAACCAGGATGTCCGGCTGAATGCCGCCCCCTCCCGTGACCGTTCGTCCCTTGTCGGTCTTGTAAGTGGGAGGACCCGCGCGCTTTTCCGCAAATGTCTCCGAGAGCGCGGAATTTCGCAGCGGCTTCTGTATGGTGCGTCCGCTCGGCGTGTAATAAAACGCCGTCGTGATGGCGAGACCTGCGCCACCGGAGAGCGGCATCACGCTCTGCACCAACCCCTTGCCGTAAGTAGGTTCGCCCACAATCAGCGCGCGATCGTGATCCTGCAGCGCCCCCGCCAGAATCTCAGACGCGCTCGCCGTCTTCTCGTTCACAATCAGCGCCAGCGCGAAATGGTACGGCTGCGCATTGCGCGGTACGTCCGCGCTATCTACCTCTTTCGAACGCCCACGCGCTGTCAGTATCCTTTGCCCCGGCTCCAAAAACATGGACGCCGCATCCAGCGCCGCCTTCACAATGCCACCCGGGTTGTTGCGCAAATCCAACACCAGCCCCTTCAATTTGTCGGGCGACAACTTTTCAATCGCGTCATGCAATTGCTTAGCGGTTTGCAGATCCCAGCTCGCCACCCGTATGTAGCCATAACCCGGCGCTAAGAAAAATGTGCGGTCCACGCTCGGCGCGTCCACTAGTTCCGGAGTGAGCGTGAACTGAAAAACCCGGGAAAAACCCTGCCGCCGCACGAATGCCGTAATTTTCTGCTGCCGCGCTTCCGTCAGCACCTCGACAATCTGCTGCGGGTCCAACGAGCGGATCGCCACGTTATTGATGGCCACCAGTTCGTCTCCCGCCTGGATACCCGCTTTGTTCGACGGCGTACCTGGAAACGTCTGCAGAAAAATCACTTGGCCTGGCAGCACCGAAACCACGCTGCCAAAACCTTTCTGCTCCGAATCCTGCATTTGTTTTAACTGCTGAAACTGCATCGGGTCGAAAAACTGCGTATGCGGGTCAAGCTGGCGCAGCATGGAGGGAATGGCGCCTTCGTAGACCATTTTCTCGGTAGGCACACCGCTGGCCGAATGCGCTTCCACGGCGCTCAGCACTTCGACGAATTGCCGCAGGTAAGGCTCCAGATCTTGCGCCGGATTTTCTTGCGGCGCACTCGGCTTTTCGGCAGGAGGCGTCTGGGCGAGCGTGAGACTCACCGTTAAGACGAAAAAACTCAGCGTCTTCATCGCGTGTATTGGGTCGCTCGGCGGGTTCGCGCACGCTGCAGCGCCAACTCAATCAGCGTGTCCAGCAATTCCCCGTACGAAATGCCGTCATACTCGAACATTTTTGGATACATGCTGATGGACGTGAAGCCCGGGATGGTGTTGATCTCGTTGATATACAACTGGCCAGTGGAGCTTTCCATCAGAAAATCCACCCGCCCCATGCCCTCACACGAAACGGCCTCGAAACAAGCCAAAGCGAGCCGCTGCATTTCCTTCCTCTGCGCTTCGCTCAGCTTGGCCGGCATTTCTATGCGCGCCTGGTTGAGTAGATACTTATCTTCATATGTATAGAATTCCCGCGAAGGAATGATTTCGCACGGCGTTGCGGCTCTGGGCGGATCGCCCCCTAACACTGCGCACTCAAACTCCCGGCCATTGACGCCGCGCTCCACCACCAGCTTGCGATCGTACTGCGATGCCGTCTGGAGCGCCGTTTCCAACTCGCGGCAAGTCTTGGCCTTCGTGATCCCGACGGATGAGCCCAGATTAGCGGGCTTCACAAACACCGGAAAGTCGAATGGCAGGCGCAGCGTTTTCGGATCGAATTCCCCGCGCGTCAGGCTCAAATGTTCCACTACCGGCAAGCCTGCTTCCATGCAGAGCTTCTTGGTAACCGCCTTGTCCATCGACACGGCGGAACCCAAAACGCCCGCGCCCACATACGCCAGGTCCGCGAGTTCCAGCAAGCCTTGCATGGTGCCATCCTCGCCGAACGTGCCGTGCAGCAACGGGAAGACCACATCGATATCACCGTTCGCGCCGGGCTCAGGCAGAATCGCCCTTGGACTCCATTTGCCCGCTTGATCGATGAAATATTCTATGACGTCGTACCGCGCGGGATCGAGCGCTTTCTTAACCGACTCCGCTGAGCGGACCGAAATCTCGTGTTCGCCCGATCGTCCGCCATAGATCAACGCCAGCCGAATTTTTTGGGTTGTTTTAGCCAAAACCCATTGTCGCGCGGCTGTTTTGCCAAAGCCCTGTTGACGCTCACAACAGCCTAAAGTTCACTTCAATTTGTGCCGCCACCTTTACGGCTTGCCCATTCTCGGTTCCCGGCTTGAATCTCCATTGACCTACCGCTTCGACTGCCTTCTGGTCCAATCCCAGCTCGAGCCCGCCGCCGACGTTGATATTTCCGACGATCCCATCGGCTCCTATCTCGACGGAGAGTAGCACCGTTCCGTCATACTTTGCGATACGCGCCTCTTCCGTGTACTCAGGTTCCACTTTGGATACCAATACCGGTGTCCTCACATCGCCGCCGATCCGATGTACGTCTCGGCCAGACGGTTGTCTCTTTGACATCGCCAACGAGTCTCGTATGTTGGCAGCCTCACCCCGGATTTTCTTCGCCTCATCCGTCTTGCCCTCCTGCTGCAACAACCGGGCGTAAAGTTCCATGATTGTGGCCGCGAAACCTGAGTGCGGGTCCTCCGCGTCCAGCGCGCCCTGATAAAGTCCGTCCGCTGCATCGAGATTGTTCTG
>Ga0302325_10011562_pt1 | contig 19005 bp, 20 predicted proteins | sample Palsa_T0_2_FD_201948 | JGI IMG/M metagenome (GOLD analysis project Ga0302325, IMG submission 201948) | Peat permafrost microbial communities from Stordalen Mire near Abisko, Sweden - Palsa_T0_2 | ecosystem: Environmental > Terrestrial > Soil > Palsa > Peat permafrost | place: Sweden: Abisko...
CCTGGCTTGGCAATCGTATCGCTCGCGAGTTCTCGGCCCAAGACGATATCGCGCCCCTGGCGATAGAAGGCTTGCTCCTCGAAATGCTGGCCGAAAGCGCGCGCTCCAGCGACGATCCGCACCTCTCCAACGCGCCGGGTTGGTTGCGGCGGGTGCGCGAGTTGTTAGAAGAGTGCTACCTCAACGCGCCGGGCTTGGCGGCGTTGGCGGCGAGTGCCGGCGTGCATCCCGTGCATCTGTCGCGCGAGTTCCACCGGCATTATCGCATGACCATAGGCGATTACTTGCGCAAGCGGCGTATCGAGCATGCCTGCGAACTTCTTTCGAACGGGCAGCTTTCCCTGGCGGAGATCGCGAGCACCTGCGGCTTTTCCGATCAAAGCCACTTTTGCTCCCGATTCAAGAAGCATTCGGGCATGACGCCGGCGAAGTTTCGCGATCTGTTGGGATGTTCTCAGCGCCGTCCGGCGGGGGTGTCGCGCTAGCTTAGTCATCACGTTCGGAGATACAGTCCCGTATCAAACGTGGCGCACGCACTCGTGCGCCACAAGTGCACCAGTGAGCACTTAGTCCAACACCTCTAATCGAAACTGAGCACCTGCTTCGTTTTCGTCTGTCTGGCAGCTACCCGGCTATAAGCATCCACAGCTTTCTCAAACGGCACGACCTCGATCGGCGGCGGTTTTAGATCGCCTGTTTCAAAACCTCTGAGGAGCTCGCCTTCGATTTCCGCTATCTGTTGCGAAGTTAATCCGTAACTGTCCACTCCAAGCAGACGGGAGAAATTGTGATAAAACTCGATGAGATTGAAACTGACGCGCGGTTCTCCTGCACTTGAAACGGCAACCTGACGCCCCCCGCGAGCGAGTGATCGCAACGCCGGCTCGAACAGCGCGCCACCCACCGTATCAAACACAGCATCGACTCCTCTTCCCGCGGTCAGTTCCAAGACCCTCTCGCGAAGATCTTCGGTCTTGGTATTGACTGCCGACCAAGCGCCGGGAATCGGCTCGAATATTACATCCGCGCCAATCACGCGCGCCTGCTTCCAATTCGCAATCTGCGTGGCTGCTTGCCCCACGGCGCCCGCGGCGCCAACAAATTAGAATTGTTTCGCCGGGCTGGATTTGAGCTGCATTCACTACCGATGCCCAGGCCGTAATATATGGAATCCCGATTCGCGATCGTGGACCACCATGGGAAATCCAGCGGCGGCCAAGCGCCGCGCGATGCGAGAGCCCAGGTATCCGAGCCCGATGAATCCCAACCGGCTGTGGGAAGTGACCGTTTCATCGATTATCGTTAGCCCTTTCTCCTAATTTGTAGCTCGTTTGCCGAATCTATCTCGTCCGTCCGATTTCGAAGAGGAACCAGATGCGCCGTTCGGTCTCGTCGATCCAAACCTCTAATAGACTCGCCGTAGCGACGTCGTTCTCTTCGTCGCACAGGTCGTGGGCTTCGCGCATACTGGCCAGCAACATACGGTTGTCTTCGCGCAATTCGGCGAGCATGTCGAACGGGTCGACATAGTCCGCGTCGTTGTCGCTCAGCCGTTGCAGGCGGCTAATGTGTCCGATGGAGCGAATGGTTCCGCCGCCGATCTTGCGCACGCGCTCGGCGATGGCGTCGGTCATCGCAAAAATCTGGTCGCCATGCTCATCGAGCAAGAGATGGTAATCGCGGAAGTGCGGTCCGCTCAGGTGCCAATGGAAGTTCTTGGCCTTCATGTACAGGGCGAACACGTCGGCCAGCAGCGCATTCAGAGCGCCGCTTATGTTTTTGACGGCGTCGGAGCCGAGGTCACTGGGTGTCGCAATGGTGGCCTCGCGGCGCGCTGCAAGTTTGTCATGGGTTGTTGACATTTTAGAAGTTCCTTTGCGTAGAGATGGACTACCTTGCTTTCGCCGCCGCAAATCTCAGACCGAGGGCCGCTGCGAGTGACAACAGGCCGACCAGACCGATCGGCGGAAGTGGGCTGGCTGTTCTGGGCAGTTCCGCAGGCGGTTGGGGTTGATCCGACGGAGACGTCTGCGCAACAAACACTTCCCCCATTTCAAGTTCCTCTTCGGTCGGCAATTGGGCTTTCAAAGGAGCCAGCTTCATGGCCATTACGGGAGGTTCCTTCAACGTGGCAGCGGGTTTCGTAGAGTTCACGGCAAGCTCAGCGGGCATGGAGGGCATTGACGAAGCCGAATTATGCAATCGGAGGTCCATCCCTCAACCTTGCGTAATCAAGCAAATCGCCCGAGATTTGGAATCTCCGCCGCCGCTCTGTCGACAAGCGTGTCGGCTGAAGGTCACTTCTGTGGTTTCCAATGAACGCAAAACGCCAAATACTTGCGTCGGTCGGGATCGCAGCGTTTTGTGCGGCTGCGTCGTTCGGCCAACAAGTGAAGACCGACTATGATCGCAACGCAAACTTTAGTCAATATAAAACCTATTCTGGGAAAAGGTCCAAACACAAGACTCGCTGTGGGTTGATCGCATCAAAGAAGCGGTAAACGCAGCATTGACAGCCAAGGGCCTGACGCCCGTGGAATCTGGCGGTGATATCGCGATCGTCGCCGTGGAATCGACTCAGGGCAAGACGTTAATTTGGCGTGGATCGTCAAGTGACACCCTGACAAATCCGACAAGAACATCAAGAATCTCGACAAGGGCGTGCAGAAGATGTTCGGTCGTTTTCCTCCGGACCTGAAGAAGTAAGCGACGAGCTTCTCCCGTTCTCCGGCGGGACGCCGGCCAGAGTTCTTCCCCTCGGTCATTCTGGCGGTTTCGCGCCGCAGCAGTCAATATTTCCCACCCTTTCTTAGTGCGGCTTCGATTGTCGCAAGCGGGAGCAGCAGAGTTAACGGCGCGTCCAACAGCGGAACGGCGCCGTACCCGGCATACCATCCCGCCACGCGTTCATTCTTGGCGTCGATCGCCAGCACCACGCCGCCAACTTCCGCTGCGGCCAACAGGCAGCGTCTGCCCGCCGCGAGCAGAAGTTGTCCGCCTATTCCCTGCCCTTGAAACCTGCGATCCACCGCCAGGCGCGCCAGGCGGAAGCCCGGCACATCATGGCGCGCCAGCCCACGCCGAACGATTTCCGGCGTCCGGGCGTAGTCCACCGAAGCTGGGCTCAGGCTATAAAAGCCAAGAATGGTTTTGTTGTCGGAATCGTCGATGGCGAGGAAAGTTTTCGCCCCGCCCAGGTCGTGGCTCTTGCGGGCGTAACGGCGCAGGAAATCGTTCAGCGCTCCTTCGCCGCAGTCGAAGGCGTCGCGGTCATGCTTCCTGGTGATCGCCTCTTCGTGCCAGGGCGTCAAGACTTATGACGGCTTTGGCAATGCCCGGGCGGCTGCCAGGAGCTTGGCGTTCGGGGCTGGCGGATTCTCCAGCAGATCCAGCACCCGCAGACTATCGCGTCCCGAGAGCTGCACGTGATCCGCCTCCTCAATGACGGCCGCGGCGGCACGCAAGGCGTGCCGAAGCACAAAATCCGTTAAGTCGGCGCGGCTCAGTGCCGCGGCTCGCAAAAGCAGAGCCTTTTCTGCGGCCCCAATCCGGAGGGACATCCGGTTATTGTCTTCCACCGCTAATCTCGGCATGACAATAAACTCCTCTCGAATATTGTACACATTCAAAGAGTACGCTGGAGAACGAGTTCTGTCAACCTGTCGGATTGATTTGTCAAGGCACGCGTGCCGTCCGTTTCGTCGGCAGATCCGTCCGCACTTCCCGGCACAATAGCCTCCCAAGCCGAAACAAGAAGATACTTCGGATCGAAGGAGCGAGGCTTCCGGAGCCAATTCCCGGTTGAACGCGCTGACGGGCGACGCAGCGCCTCAACCGGTCGGCCTTCGGACGGACCGAGGCTCTCGCCAACCCTACCGAGGCTCTCGCGACGCCGCGGATTTTCCCTGCCGTGCTGAAGATCCTCGCTTAACATCTGGCTGCACCCGCCCTGGATCGCAGCGCTTAGAATGAGTGAGTCCCACCACGAGAAGGAATGCTGGCTGTGAAGGTCGATCGCGGTGTCGAGTAGTTCGCGGCTGGATTGTATCCGCCATAGCGGTTCTATCAGCTTGCGGTACATTGAGGCCGCTTCGTTCGGACCAAGATCGCTGGGGTCGATCGCGCATATATACAAGAAGATTCGTATCGGGGAAAAACCTATCGCTCATTGCGCTCCTCGCGAGTGAGGCCGCCGCCGGCGCGGAAGTGTCCTGCGGCGGCAACGGTCCGGCAGACGTCTTCGGGTGTCAACCGGGGTTCTCCGGCATAGCGAGCGAGCCATTCACGGAAAAGGTTATTCAGCGTTGCATGTTCGGATTCGGCCCGGCGGAGAGCACCCTCGATAAGGGCATCGTCCCCGCTAAGGGTCACGTTTCTCATATCTTCAGGGTACACTGCACGTGCGCACCAGCGGGAAAAACTCCAATCTCATTTCCGGGACATAACCATCCAACCGCCTTTCCCCGAATGTCAAAATTAATATAATTTATACAAAGACCCCCTTGCATTTGCCGCGACGATGGGATAATCTAAATCCAATGATCGCTTCGAAAGGACAAGCCAGCGTGACTCGCGCTTTACCAAGCCCGGTTGCCTCTGTCTTTTCAAGCGGTCAAGTTCCGAAGCTTCGGCCCATTATTATTGAGGTCGTCGTACCCAGCCCCGCTTGAGGGCTTCGGACATAAGTTTCCGAAAGGCCATCGGGTGGGGAAGAAAAAACCACCTGGTGGCCTTTTTAGTTTAGAAGCGAACTATATTTGGAAGCGAAGTATGTATGGAGGAAAGATGTCGACGACTGCGCATCGTACGAGCGGCGTGACGGAATCGAAGCTCATGTCCGGCTCTCAGATTCTGCTGGAGTGCCTGGTTCGTGAAAACGTGGACTGCATTTTCGGCTACCCAGGCGGCGTTACTCTGCCGCTTTACGACGCTCTGTACGATCATCCCATCCGCCACATTCTAGTGCGGCACGAGCAGAATGCTGCCTTTGCGGCCGAAGGCTACGCGCGATCCACTGGACGCGTCGGCGTTTGCTGCGCCACGTCCGGCCCGGGCGCCACGAATCTGGTAACCGGATTGGTCGATTCGATGATGGATTCCATTCCCGTAGTCGCCATCACCGGGCAGGTTTCGAGCAAACTGATCGGCAGCGATGCGTTTCAGGAAGCCGACACGTTCGGCATCACGCGGTCCTGCACCAAGCACAATTTCCTGGTGAAGACCATCGCGGAATTGCCGCAGGCCGTCCATGAGGCGTTCTACATTGCATCCAGCGGCCGTCCCGGTCCCGTGCTGGTGGACATCACCAAGGACGTGCTGCAGGCGCAAGCGCATTACACACCGGTTTCGTCCATTCATCTGCCGGGCTATAAGGTTTTCACCGAGGGCCATGCCGGGCAGATCCGGCGCGCGGCGCAGATGATCTGGGAAGCGCAGCGGCCGTTTGTTTATGCGGGCGGCGGCGTCATCGCGGCGAACGCATCCGAGGAGCTGCGGGAGTTTGTGGAACTGACGGACGCGCCCGCGGTCACCACGCTGATGGGCTTGGGCGCATTGCCGGCTGAGCACCCGAACTACATCAGCATGCCGGGCATGCACGGCAGCTATGCGGCGAACATGGGCATGACGCATGCCGATTTGCTGATCGCGCTCGGCGTGCGCTTTGACGACCGGGTAACGGGACGCCTGGCGGCCTTCGCTCCGCATGCCAAGGTGATTCACGTGGACATCGATCCGGCGGAAATCGGCAAGAATCGCGTGGCGGACCTGCCCATCGTCGGCGACGTCAGGCGCGTGCTGGAGAAGCTAACCAAAATTCTTCAGGAGACCGCGCCCGAGAGCCGCGAACAGAATTCCAGCGCGCGCGCGGCATGGTGGAGGCAGATTCGCGAATGGAAAGCCGAGCATCCGCTGACGCCGGAAATTTCGACCAGCGAGATTAAGCCGCAGCACGTGATGCGCGAGATCGACCGGCTGTCGGGCGGGCGCGCTATCGTTACGTCCGACGTGGGCCAGCATCAGATGTGGGCGGCGCAGTTCATCCGTTTCAACGATCCACGGCTATGGATCAACTCGGGTGGTTTGGGGGCGATGGGTTTCGGCCTGCCATCGGCCATTGGCGCTCAGTTTGCGCGGCCCGATAAGCTGGTGTTCTCGATAGTCGGCGACGGCGGATTCCAGATGTCGATTCCGGAACTTGCGACCATCGCCAATCATGCCCTGCCGATCAAGATCATTGTGGTGAACAATGGATATCTCGGCATGGTCCGGCAATGGCAGGAGCTGTTTTATAACAATCGGTTGTCCCAGGTGGAATTGAATACCTTCCCCGACGCGGAGAAGCTGGCCGGCGCTTATGGCTTCAAAGGCCGGACCATCGAGAGCGTGCATCAGCTTGCTCCGGCGCTGGAGGAAGCGGTACGCGAGCCGGGTCCTTATCTGTTGAATGTACGCGTGACGCCGCTCGAGAACGTCTACCCCATGGTGCCGTCCGGTGGCGCGATCAACGAAATGGTGCTGGGCGCTCCGCAACCGGTGGAAGTATAACGGGATGAAAAGCTCGAAAAACCTCTTGCGCTCTTACCGAGCCGCGACCGTAAGGGAGTCGGTCCGATGCTGCAATTGATTTCATTACTCGTGGAGAACAAGCCGGGTTCGCTGATGCGCATCACGGGTGTTTTGAGCGCGCGCGGCTATAACATCGAAAGCCTCACAGTTGCGCGGACGCTGGATCCGACGCTTTCGCGGATGACGATCGTGGTGGATATCGAACCGCAACTGCGCTCGCAAGTGATCAAGCAAATGAATAAGCTGGTGAATGTGCTGCAAGCGTCGGACCTGACGGATTCCCCGGCTGTCAAGCGCGAGATGGCGCTATTGCGCGTGCGCACGCCGCTGGCCAGCCGGACGGCGATCTTGAAAGAAGCGGAAATTTTTGGCGCCCGCGTGGTGGATTCTTCTACCGAAGGTTTTGCGCTGGAAGCCACGGGAGATTCCGAGAAGCTGGACGAATTCATCGACGTAATGCGCAGCTATGGCGAGATCGAAGTGACGCGCTCGGGCGCGATCGCGGTGTCGCTGGAAACGAAGAAGCTGCGCCTGGCGCCGCCCATCCCGCGCAACGCGGCGGTGAATGAAGCCGAAGCAGACGAAAAACTGGAAACGAGACTCTAGAGAATCATGGCGAAACGATACTACGAAAAAGACGGCAATTTAAGCCGGTTGCAAGGGAAGACGGTGACCATTATCGGTTACGGCAGCCAAGGCCACGCGCACGCGCTCAACCTCCGCGACAGCGGCGTGAACGTGACGGTCGGTCTGCATCCGGGCAGCAGGAGCGCGGCCAAGGCTGTGGCGGTCGGGCTCAAAGTTTTGAGCGTTGGAGACGCGATCCAAGGCGCCGACATTGCGATGATCCTGGTTCCGGATCATATTCAGGGCGATTTGTATCAAAACGAGATCGCTCCAAACCTCAGTGCGGGGAAGACGCTGATGTTCGCGCACGGCTTCGCCATCCATTTTGGACAAATCCATCCGCCGGCCAATGTGGACGTTTCGATGATTGCGCCCAAGGCGCCCGGCCATCGCGTGCGCGAGCTTTTTATGGAAGGCGTCGGCGTGCCGGCGCTGGTCGCGATCCATCAGGATCCATCCGGCAACGCGCTCGAGAACGCCCTGGCTTATGCCCTGGCGCTGGGATGTTTGAAGGCGGGCGTCATCGAGACTACTTTCAAAGAAGAGACCGAGAGCGATCTGTTTGGCGAGCAGTCCGTGCTATGCGGCGGCGTCAGCGAGCTGATCCGGGCGGGTTTTGAAACGCTGGTGGAAGCGGGCTACGCGCCCGAAATCGCATATTTCGAATGCCTGCACGAATTGAAGCTGATTGTCGATCTCATTTATGAGGGCGGCCTGGGCTACATGCGTTTCTCGATTTCCGACACGGCCGAATACGGCGACTACACGCGCGGTTCACGGCTGGTAACCGCTGAGACGCGCCAGGAGATGAAGAAGATTCTCTCGGAGATTCAGTCCGGGCAGTTTGCGCGCGAGTGGATTGCCGAAAATAAGTCGGGCCGCGATAAATTCCTCGCTATGCGGGAGGAAGCGCACGAGCAGCCTATCGAGCGAGTGGGCAGAGAGCTGCGGGAGATGATGACGTTCCTGAAGAAAAAGAAGGAGGAAGGCGTACCGCAAGAGCAAGAGGCCGCTGCGGTCACCAAGTAGTGCCATGCGCATCCAAACATTCGATACAACGCTCCGGGACGGCACGCAAGGCGAAGCCGTCTCCTTCTCCGTCGAAGACAAACTGATCATTGCGCAGAAACTGGACGAGCTGGGTATCGATTATATTGAGGGCGGTTGGCCGAACTCCAATCCCAAGGACAAGGAGTTTTTCAAGCGCGCAAAGGACGTAAAACTGAAGCACGCGCGGCTGACTGCGTTTGGTTCCACGCGGTTCGCCAAGAATGCGGTGGATCAGGACCCGAACGTACGGGCTTTGTTGGAGGCGGAGACGCCGACGGTTTCCATTTTTGGCAAGAGCTGGGATCTGCACGTTCGCCGGGCGCTGGGCATCGATGAAGACCAGAACTTGCAATTGATCGGCGAGACTGTAAAGTATCTCAAAGATCGCGGCCGCGAAGTGGTGTACGACGCCGAGCATTTTTTCGACGGCTACAACGCTAACCCCGAATTCGCCATGCGCACGCTGGAAGCAGCGAAGAAGGAGGGCGCCGACGTGCTTTGCTTGTGCGATACCAACGGCGGCAACTTAACGCATCGCATTATCGAGGTGGTTTCCGAGGTTCGCAAGCGGTTCGACGGCGTTATCGGAATCCACACGCACAACGATTGCGAAGTGGCCGTGGCCAATACCATCGCGGCGGTGGAAGCAGGATGCACGCATGTGCAAGGCTGCATCAACGGTTATGGCGAGCGCTGCGGCAACGCCAATATCGTGTCGGTTATCGCCAATCTGGAGCTGAAACTGGGGCACACCACAATTGGCCGGGAGAATCTGCAAACGCTGACCACGGTGGCGCGGTACATCGCCGAGCTGGCGAATCTGCCGATGCGCAACGATCAGGCGTACGTCGGCCACAGCGCTTTTGCGCATAAGGGTGGCGTGCACGTGAGCGCGGTCCTGAAGGATTCGTCGACTTACGAGCATGTGAAGCCGGAGATGGTGGGCAATCGGCAGCGCGTTTTGTTGAGCGATCTTTCGGGACGCGGCAATGTTCTTTACAAGCTGAAACAGCACGGGCTGGCGGAGCGGCTGGATTCGGAAGCGCGGCGGCAATTGCTGGAGCGCATCAAGGATCTGGAGCATCAAGGCTACGAGCTGGAGGCCGCTGAGGGCACGTTCGAACTGCTGGTTCGCGAGGCGCTGCATCCGGGTTGGAGCGTCTTTGAAGTGGTGAATTACGACGTGACCACGCGGCTGCTGGGCGGGACCACTGCCACCGTTACGCTGCGCATTCAGGACAGCGTGCATACTGCCAGCGCGACGGGCCAAGGTCCCATGAATGCGCTGGATCTTTGTTTGCGCCAGTGCCTTTCGAATGTATATCCGCAAGTAAAGAACGTCCGCCTGACCGATTACAAGGTCCGCGTGCTGGAGCCGAAGAAGGGTACGGCGGCCAAGGTGCGAGTGCTGGTGGAATGGTCCGATCATCGCCGAAGTTGGGCCACCGTCGGCGTTTCGGACAACGTGATCGAAGCGAGCTGGGGCGCGCTGGTGGATGCCATCCGGCTGGAACTGATGCGCCTGACCGAGCAGGACGAAAACGTCGATAAAGTGGTCGAAGACTACTGTTGGGGCGTTTGACCGCGTGCAGCATCGCCCGCTGGATCGTGCTGCGGCTATTGAGGCTCGCATAATGCAGTGACGGTTCACGGCAGCCCAAGAATCGCTCCCTGACGGTCGCTCCTCCGCTACGAAGCACACTGCTGCACACCGAGCCGTGACCGTCAGGGAGCGGTCTTGTCACTGTATGAGGCGAACCTCAATAGGTACGTCTCGACCAAGCCCAGTCGATCGTCATTACGGAGTGACCTGGAGCGAGCCCGATTTGGATGTTTTGGACAAGCTTGCGAGCCGCCACGCCCATGGCGTGAGCGTGTCGTTCTTCAATCCAGACCATGTTTTTCCCGATGCTCGAGGAATAATTCATCGCATTCGGAACCCCTTTCCGATATGTCGATAAGCAAGAAGGTTCCGGCCTGCCTCAACGAGACCCGCCGTCACGATAAACTAAATATGGCGGCGACCACTCTTCTCACGTCCGACCAATTTACTCGCGACGCCCATGCAATACGATCAGTGGGGCAATCGGATTCGTGATGAATTGATCGCGGGCGAAATCGTCGTCAAACCGATGCCGGATATTCGCCACAGCATCGTGCAGGGCGAAATTGGGACGCGCCTCATCGTATTCCTCGACGCAAATCCGCACCTGCAGCTTGGGTGCCTATTTGGACTGGGAACTCAGATCGGCGAACTGGATGCCTTTGCCCCGGACGTATGCATAACGAATCGCAACCGGCTCGCCGAGCCCGTAGAGTTCTTTCAAGGAGCGCTGGAACTTGCAATCGAGGTAATCTCGGATACCGACACGGCGCAACATATGAAGCGCAAGGTTGACGTGTATCTCCAGCGCGGGTCTGAGTCCGTTTGGATTGTCTTTCCAGAGGCTCGGTCAGTCCAAATATATACTCGCGATTCGTTGCGTGAACTGAAGGCTGAGCAGGTGATTACAGACCCCCTCCTCCCCGGCTTCTCTTCCCCCGTCGCCGCTTTTTTCGAGCTGACGTAGCCACGCGAGTTAGAATAGTAGCGATGGCGGCCACTACCCTCCTCACGTCCGATCGATTCCTGGCGTTGCCCGAGGAATTCGACCAATTCGGGAGTCGGATCAAAGACGAACTGATTGGAGGCGAAATCGTACGAACGGCGCTGCCGTCTTACTTCCACGATCGCATCAAAAACCGCATCAACCGTTTGTTGATCCTTTACCTCCATGGGAATTCTCACCTGCCCTTCGACGCCGTCGTCGAAATAGGTGCTCAAGTAAGCGATTACGACACATTCGTTCCTGACGTGGCTATCGTCAAAACCGGTGAACAATCCCTATCTTCAAGAATCTACCGGGGCGCGCCCGAAATTGCGATTGAAGTTGTCTCCCCTAGCGACACCGCCAAGCATCTCGAACGCAAAGTCGACGCCTATTTGCAGGGCGGAGCAAAATCTGTTTGGATCGTCTTCCCTGAAGCCCGCTCGGTAACGGTTCATACCCGCGAGTCAGCTCACAAATTGAAGGGCGATCAAACCATCACAGATCCCCTCCTCCCCGGCTTCTCTTCCCCCGTCGCGGCGTTTTTCGAATTGACTTGATCCCTCCGCTCCGATGCGTCACTTCTTCACTCGATCTGTTCCGCCGTTCTCGCGTGTCCTTCTCGTCGAAAGCGGCAGCCGGGAGTTGTTCGAAAACCTGCTTCCCGTCCTGTACCAAAACCATGCGGAGATGACCTGCGATCTGGTGACCTGTTACGCGGACGTTCCGAAAAACTTTCGCCAGGATCAAGGCGCGGTCTACCGCGTGACGGATTATCCTCCCGGCGTGGCCCGGCAGCGGTTCTACAAAGAGCTCGGCGGCAACGGCTACAGCATTGTCGGCATCATCTGCTCGGCCGAGCCGATCATGACCAAATGGAAATGGATGCTGGCCGCGCGGCTGCCCGGCAAAGTTTTGGTCCTGAATGAAAACGGCGACTATTTCTGGATGGATCGCGGCCACCTGGCCACGATGCGCTATTTCGTTCTCTATCGCGCCGGTCTCACTGGCTCTGGCGCGGTCCGGACACTGGCGCGAGTGGTATTATTTCCGTTCAGCCTGTTATACCTGATCTTGTACGCTCTTACTGCCCATTTTCGGAGGATCTTACGAGCACAATGAAAGCTGTCTTCGTGGAACAGCCCGGCGGCGTCGAAAATTTGAAATACGGCGATATGCCGAAACCGTCGCCCGGGCCGGGCCAGGCGCTGGTAAAAATTGTGGCCACCGGCGTCAATTACATCGATATTTACTTCCGCAAGGGCGTGTATCCCGCGCCTCCACCGATCGTGCTGGGCAACGAAGGCGCGGGGACAGTGGAATCCGTCGGAGCCGATGTGACGAACGTCGCCGTGGGCGACCGGGTCGCGTATGCCATGGCGCGCGGATCCTATGCCGAATACGCCGTCGTCCCGGCCTGGCAACTGGTCAAGATTCCCGCGGCCGTCGACTTGGACACCGCTGCCGCCGCGATGCTGCAAGGCATGACCGCGCATTACCTCACCCACTCCACCTATCCGCTCAAACCCGGCGACTCGTGTTTGATTCACGCAGCGGCCGGTGGCACCGGGCGATTGATTGTCCAAATGGCGAAAATGCTGGGAGCGCATGTCATCGGAACGGTGGGCGATGAGGAGAAAGCCAAACAAGCCAAAGAGGCCGGCGCCGACGAAGTGATCGTCTATACCAAGGAAGATTTTGTCGCGAAGGCCAAAGGCATGCATGTGGTTTACGATTCGGTCGGCCAGTCGACTTTCATGAAGAGCCTGGATTGCCTGAGGCCGCGCGGCATGATGGTAAGTTTCGGCAATGCCAGCGGGCCCGTAACGGACTTTGCTCCACTCATTCTGAGCCAGAAAGGCTCGCTGTTTTTGACGCGTCCCACGCTGGCTAACTACTCCGCCACGCTGGAGGAACTGGATTGGCGGGCGGGCGACGTGTTGAAATGGATCGGGCAAGGCAAGCTGACGCTGCATATCCACAAGAAATATCTGCTTGCGGACGCCGCCCAGGCGCATCGCGACCTGGAGAGCCGGAAGACCACCGGAAAGCTGCTGCTGCGTGTCTCCTGATCTCGCCGCGATTCCGTTTCGCGAGCTGAAAATCGACGCGCTCCTGGTGTCGGCGCCGCCCAATGTCCGGTATCTGAGCGGCTTCACCGGAGACAACGGCCTGCTGCTGGTCACCCCAGGTGACACGCAGACCCTGTTCACCGATCCGCGCTTCACCATCCAGGCCGCGGAAGAATGCGCCTGCGAGATCAAAATCGTCAGCCGGACGCCGCTCGATCAAGCCGCGCTCGAAACCATTCGCAAAAGGCGAATCAAACGCGTCGGGTTCGAGGCGTCGCGCCTGTTGTATGAGGTTTATCGGCGCCTTAAGGAGGGCCTGCCGAAAGGCGTGAAGCTCAAGCCGATCGGGCCGGTGGTGGACCGGCTGCGAATGGTGAAATCGGGCGACGAAATCGCGCGAATCCGGCGCAGCGTGCTGACAAACTCGGAAGCGTTCGAAAAAGCCACGCGATCCATCCAGCCGGGCGCGCGCGAGTCCGCAATTGCGGCGGAGCTGGAGTACGAAATGCGGCAACTGGGCGCCGAGAAGGCCGCTTTCGAAACCATCGTCGCCATGGGATCGCGGTCGGCGCTGCCTCACGCGCAGCCCACCGGGCGGAAGCTGGCCGCCGATGAATTACTATTGATTGATATGGGCGCGTGTCAGGATGGATATATGAGCGACATGACTCGCGTGCTGTTTTGCGGCAAGCCCAGCCGCCGCGTCCGCAAAATGTACAACGCGGTTTTGAAGGCTCAGCTCGCCGCTATCGACGCGGTCCGGCCCGGCGTCACGGCGGCGCACGTGGATCGCGCGGCGCGCCGCGTGCTGGAAACCGAAGGCCTGGGTAAGGAATTCGTGCATTCCACCGGGCATGGCCTCGGCCTCGAAATTCATGAAGGGCCGCGCCTGGGACGCCGCGACAAAACAAAACTTGCACCTGGCATGGCCATTACAATTGAACCTGGCGCGTATGTGCGCGATTTCGGCGGGATTCGCATCGAAGACACCGTGCTGGTGACTCAGAATGGATGCGAAGTTCTCACCCCCACTTCCAAGGAGTTAAGACTTCTCTAGAATGACGAATGACGATATCAAAGAGTTGATCCAGCTGGTGGTTCAAAGCGGCATCGCCGAGCTGGAGCTGCAGCGGGGCTCGGATCGCGTGCGGATTCGCCGGGCGCTCGAAAGGCAAGAGATGATGATGCCCGCTTCCATGCCGGTGCACATGCACTCCCCTATGCCCGCCACGGTTGTTGAAGCCGGGCAGCCCAGCGCCGCTCCGCCTCCGCCTCCTCCGCCGCCCGCGAATGAGCATATTGTTAAGTCGCCCATTGTCGGCACTTATTATGAATCGCCGAAGCCGGGCGATCCGCCTTTCGTCAAAGTTGGCGACGCGGTTGAGCCGGGGCAAGTGCTCTGCATCATTGAATCGATGAAGCTGATGAACGAAATCGAATCGGAGATCGCCGGAACCGTGGTGGCCAAGCTGATGGAAAGCGGCCGGCCGGTGGAGTACGGAGAAGCGCTGTTCGCGATTCGTCCGCGCTGACGTAACATGTTCCAAAAAATCCTGATCGCCAATCGAGGCGAAATTGCCGTTCGTGTTATTTGTGCCTGCAAGGACCTGGGCATCAAGACGGTAGCTGTGTATTCGGAGGCCGATCGCAACAGCCTGCACGTGCGATTTGCCGACGAAGCGATTTGCATAGGACCCGCCAAGAGCGCGCGCAGCTATCTCGACATTCCATCCGTGATCAGCGCCGCGGAGATCACCAATGCCGACGCGATTCATCCGGGCTACGGATTCCTGAGCGAGAATGCCGACTTCGCCGAAGTCTGCGAGACCTCGGAGATCAAATTTATTGGACCCAAGCCGTCGGTCACTCGCGCCATGGGCTTGAAACAGCATGCCCGCGCGGCGATGGCGGAGTGCGGAGTGCCGATTCTGCCGGGCTCGGAGGGGATTCTCCAGAGCGCGGAAGAAGGGCTGGAAACGGCCGCCCGCATCGGATACCCGGTAATGCTGAAGGCCTCGGCGGGCGGCGGGGGGCGTGGCATGCGCATGGTTCACGAGGCCTCCGAGTTGCCATCCCTGTTGACGCAAGCGCAACAGGAAGCCGGTGCTGCGTTCTCATCGCAGGACGTTTACATGGAAAAGCTGGTGGTTGCGCCGCGGCACATTGAATTTCAAATATTGGCCGACGAGCACGGTAACGTCGAGGTGCTCGGCGAGCGCGATTGCTCCATCCAGCGGCGTCATCAAAAGCTGCTGGAAGAAGCGCCTTCGCCCGCGATGAGCGCCAAGCTGCGCGATAAGATGCGAACCAAGCTGAGCGCAGCGATGCAGCAGATCGGCTACACCAACGCGGGCACAGTGGAATTTCTGATGGATTCCAGCGGCAATCTGTACTTCATCGAAGTGAACGCGCGGATTCAGGTGGAGCATCCGGTGAGCGAGTCAATCACCGGCATCGACCTGGTGAAGAGTCAGATCCTGATCGCTGCGGGCTACAAATTGCCGGAGATTATCGAGCAGCCGGTGACCATCAAGGGCCATGCCATCGAGTGCCGGATCAACGCCGAAAATCCCGAGACTTTCGCGCCATCGCCCGGCCGCATCACCGCCTTGAATCTGCCCGGCGACGTTGGCATTCGCGTGGACACCGCGGCCTACACCGACTATGTGATCCCGCCGTTTTACGATTCACTGATTGCGAAGCTGATCGCTTACGGTCGCGACCGGACCGAAGCGATTGCGCGCATGCGGCGCGCGCTCGACATGTTCGTGGTGGAAGGGATCTATACCACTATCCCACTGCACCAGCGCATCATGACCGATCCGGATTTCATCGCGGGAAAGTTCGACACATCGTTTCTCGCGTCGCACGGCGCGAAGAAAGCTTCTTAGTACTCGCGTTCGCAAATACGGTGGCTGGTGCACTTGTGGCGCACGCAATCGTGCGTTCCCAATCGTGCGTGCCGCGTCACACTGATGTGAACGCCTGGTCCCGTCTTGAGAACGCTGAGAAGCTCGCGCCAATATCATTCGTCAGGAACAATGGCAATCCCGGAGCCAGGCGCAGGCGGCAGCCCGGCCTGCCCATCGCCGCCGTATACAATTCATAGTCACTGCCCAGTCCCGTGGATCTGCGGCCTATACCCCTGCCGAAAGCATCCCACGATGGATTTCGGCGTCAGCACCGTCACCCTCAAATCCTTCGGGCGCGGGTCACGCCTCGTGTATCCCTCCGGCGTCCAAAGAAGCAGCGAGGAGCCCAGCACCAGGTACGCGCAGCCATTTATCTGCACAAAGCAGCCGTTCGGCAACGAGCCAACCGCCGCACCATATGTCACCTTTTTCCCCTTGTCGATTCGCTCCGAATGCAACCCCAGATCCATTTCGTCGGCGAAGGGTAGGTCATCCAGCCGATGCGCGAGTTGCCAAGTCCTCTTGAAGGCGTTGTACCGCTCCCGGCGGCACTCGGCGCACGGCCTGTGCCCGGCGGCGAATGCCACGGCTTCGTCCAGGAAAAACAGCTCGGTATAGCGATTCGGGTACATCACCTCCCTGCGGCGGCCCCGGAATTCAAGAACGCACGCAATCCAGCGCCTGCTTTTGTAGACGCGCACGATTTCCCGGCCGGTGTTGTGCAGCGCGCCGCCACGGTTGCCCATCGTCGTGCCTCGTGCCGCGGTCCTGATTAGGTTGCCGAAGGGATCGACACGGTTTTGGATGGGCATCCAAACAATCTTGCCACGGCGTTCAATCGGAGCGAAGGCCCTGGCAAACTGTGTTGCGGCGCGCACCACCGAACCGGAGTTGTCCGATCAAGCTGCCTAAGGGATCGGGCAAAACCTTGTGGGCTGGCCTTTGGCCTCTGGAATAACTAAAACGTTAGGCTTTTTGGAAGAGGGGTCCGAAAGTTTCACACGCGAATCAATCCTATGGACCTGCCCCGGCAGCGCGAAGATGAGTGGTGTATCGTGAGGATTCGACGAGAAATCCAAAATGACAATCACCTTTCCTAAGGCTGGCGCGCCTTTCCTTCTGATATCTTTCCTTCTCGCTGTGTCCTTTGCAGGCGCGCAGTATCCATAAATAGCCCAGCCGATCGCGTCTATCGCAATGGCGTCATTTTCACAGCGGATGCCCAGCATCGAACAACCGAGGCGCTCGCGGTTCGCGAAGGACGGATTGTGTACGTTGGCGACAATCGGGGACTGACTCCGTTTGTCGGCGGGACAACCGTGACGGTCGACTTGAGAGGACGGTTTCTGATGCCGGGTCTGGTGGACGGCCACATGCATCCACTCGAAGCAGGGCTCGAGCTGTTGAACTGCAATCTCAACTACGAGTCGCTCACCGTCCCCGAATTGCAACAGCGAGTACAGAAATGCCTGGAGCAGGCTACCTCAAGAGACCCGAACGCTTGGCTCGAAGTGGTGAACTGGTTCCAAGAGAGCATGCGCCCCGCTGGCGTAAGAACCAGTCGAGCAACGCTGGATGTTTTGAAAACCACGCGCCCATTATCGTCCGCTCTTCATTTGGACACACGGTGCTTGCCAATACCCGCGCGCTAGAGTTTGCAAAAATCACAGCCAGCACCCCAGACCCGCTCGGCGGAAAGATCTGGCGCGATGCGGCCGGTCAGCCCACAGGTCTCCTGGAAGATGCCGCGTTCGCCGTTTTCTCATCGCTTCTGCCCAAACCGACCGCCGCGGATAATATGGCCGGGGCAACCGCCGCCCTCCAGGCCATGAACCGCCAGGGCGCAACCAGCTTCTTGGATGCCCTGGCTCCCGAAGAGGACATCGCCGCGTTCGCGGCACTTCGCCAGTCCGGCGCGCTCACGGCGCGTGCGCACTTTGCGCCGCCCATTCAACCGTCTGAAGCGAGTGATCCGGCCCACGCCTTGGCGCGGGTAATTGCGTTGGCCAAGCGCTATGACGAAGGCAGGATTTCGCGCGCACCAGGAATCACGGTCCGAAATGCAAAGCTATTTCTGGACGGAGTGATCGCGGGGCCCGCGTTCACAGGCGCGATGCGCGAGCCCTACTTCGTCAACTCGGGGACGGCAGAGAAGCCGGACTGGGTGCCTGGTCCCTCACGCGGCCCCGCCGTGTACTTTTCCGCTGGCCCGCTGGCCACGCTGCTCGTAGGCCTGGGGCGCGCCGGTATCGACCCCCACATGCATGCCGACGGGGATGGCGCCGTCCACGCCGCGCTCGACGGTATCGCAGCGCTTCGCAAGGCGCTGCCCGCAGCCGACATCCGGCCGGCTATCGCTCATGACGAGATTGTCGTTCCCCGAGATTTCCCGCGGTTCAAGCAGTTGAACGCAATCCCGGTGTTGTCCATGCAGTGGGAGAAGCCCGCTGGTGACACACTTGGCTTGCGGAACTACCTCGGTCCCGCTCGCATGAAGATTATCGAACCGGCCGGCTTGCTGGTCGCAGCCGGTGCCCGCGTGGCTTTTGGCAGTGATTGGCCCGTGGATAAGTTGGATGAATGGTTTGCCCTGAAAGTGGGTGTCACCCGTACCAATGCTCCAGATGCGCCTGCGGAGTTCAGGGGCCGGTTGGGCGATGATCCAGGCTTGTCTCGCGAGGATGTGCTACACGCGGCGACGATAAATGCGGCTTATGAGTTGCACGAGGACGATGCTACTGGATCACTTGAGGTCGGCAAGTTCGCCGATCTCATCGTGCTGGACCGTAATCCGCTGAAGGTCCCGTCCGAAGAGATCGCGGAAAACCCATGTGCTCGAAACGGTTGTCGGTGGCAAGGTCGTGTACAAAGCACCCGACTGGCCGGCGATCGCTCGCGAATAACTCCTGCCTTGCCGCATGCGGTTAGGAATGTTTTCTCACGCCGCGGATTGTTCAAGGCCGACAATGCCGAGCAGCTCCAAGCGTGCCCGCGTATTAGCGCGATCGTGGTTGCAACCCCTCAGCTTTCACATCCACCGCACCCTCCAGCAGCTTCCGACGTGTCTCAGCGATCGCCTCAGGCGTAGTCTTTGTGCATCTGCCTCAACAACTCGTCGACGAGCCATTCCTTCTGTCGATCACTCACCTTGTCCGGGTCGAAGTCGTGAAGTTGATCTGCTCAATGCGC
>Ga0302325_10011563_pt1 | contig 19005 bp, 17 predicted proteins | sample Palsa_T0_2_FD_201948 | JGI IMG/M metagenome (GOLD analysis project Ga0302325, IMG submission 201948) | Peat permafrost microbial communities from Stordalen Mire near Abisko, Sweden - Palsa_T0_2 | ecosystem: Environmental > Terrestrial > Soil > Palsa > Peat permafrost | place: Sweden: Abisko...
TTGGAACGCCGGCAAGAGTAAGCGAGAAAAACGCTTCCCCGGCAGCCCCCTGGAAGTGCGCCACGACCGCAAACTGCTGAGGAGTTGAACGCGCTTCAATGGAGTTGTATCCCGGGTAATCCGGAAGTCCGGAATCGCATATATAGAGTGTCCCCTCGCCATCGCCGACCATGGCGCGCGGATAAACCAATGCCTTGAATTGTGAGATCTGTGCGATTACCGGAGGCGCCACCGACAAGTCCACGCTATAAATGGCCGCCTGCTGCGCGACAACCGCGGTGAATCCGCTCTGGACGTAGGGGCGCAGGCCCGCGTCGAGCACCATGAGGTGCTGTGCGTCGACTTCGACAATTCCCGTCGGAGAAATGAGAGGATTGGATCCTGGAGGCATGGCTCCGAGAAGGCTTGATTGCGTCCATGTCGCTGTATTGATCGCAACCAGGTCCGCGGGCCCGGTTGCGCTTTGCTTGCCGCCGTCGCCGACAACGAGCGATCCGTCGGCACGGAGGAGCATCGAGAGCGGTTCGACGATCGTTCCGAACGGGTTGGGTAGAGTTCCGGCGTAGGTCGGCACCCCACCCACGAGCGCAATCTTAACCTCAATGACCGCGGTCGCACTTGGGGAGCCTGGCACAGCGCCCCGATCCAGGATGAGTGGGTTTCCCGTTCCGTTGACCGCCATCGCGATGGGAAACTTCAAGCCTAACGGCGGCACCGACGTGTCGTTCGCGAAGACAGTGGAGCTTCCGAAGCAGGGGCCTGAGGCGCTGAGGACCAGACTGTTTGACGTGGTCGTCGCCAGCGTCAGATCGTTGGTTGGTACTCCGGAAATCGGTGAGATTACGATGGACGGCCCAACGGCATTTGCGACGTAAGCAGAAGAGAACGGAGAGGAAAGGTTCAGCGCGACGGCCCAGGCCGCGGCTTGCGTATCAAGGCTGGGTCCTCCCGTTTCCGGCAATGGCGGATAGGTTGTTCCGTCGATGCTGATCGTGGCTGTCTGGGCCGGGTCCGGCACACCCGTCAGGGTCACCGCGCCAGTCTGCGGAGACGTGAGACGATACAGGACATAATCGACGTCGAAGTCGACGATGTAGGCGCCCGGATAGATTCCGTCTACTGCGAGTGCAACCGGCCCATGCAATGTGAGAGTCGAAGGCTGGAAAGGTTGAGGCCTTGGCGGCTGGGGGGTCATGGGCGGCAGGGGCTGCGATCCTGCGCTGTAGTCGTACTCTCCCGCACTGGAAATGCGCCAGAGTGAAGGCGGGATTATACCGTCGCCGCTCCCCAGGTCACATACCAGGAGGAAGCCATTCTGGTCGAAAGCGGCGCATTGCGGCGCGACCAACGGCCGTTGCGAAACCAGGGCCGGGATGGGAGCGATCGTTCCCGCCTGCGGTTTGCAGAAAAGAATCTTGCTCTTGTTGTCGACCACGACGCGAGTAGGCTGACTGGCGACGGCGTAGATGTCAAAGAATGTATCGAGGCCCTGCTTGGTTCCACGTTCCGTATAGATGCCGACGATCTTCGACAGCACCGATCGTCGCTGATACTCGTCCCATTCAGGGCTGAATTGCAGCGCGACCCATTGCGCGAGCCAATCGAGATAATCAGGTGGCGCCGTCCACGCGCCGTAGAGATTGACGAGACCGGCAATCACGTCTTGAATGTCGTTATGCGGACCGCTGCTGTTGACGATGGTCTGCCCGGCGGCGTGATTGTGGCGGATCACAGCGGTGATTGTGTTGGCAGCCGCGGCGGTGACGTTGAGCACCTCGGGCGTGGCTCCGTTGTAGGTGTAACTGCTGCCGGCCAGGAACTTGGTCCCCGTTCCGGCGGTTACGCGAATGGTCTGCGGCAACGGGCTTCCGGCCACCGCCTGGGGGACCGTGGTCATGACGGAGTTGTCGCCGTGGGTGGTGACCACTCCGTCATCGATGCCGGTGAGAATCTTCTCGAAGACGCACAGCATCGATCCGAGGCTGAATCCCGGGGCTGCCGGCGGAGACGAGAGGACGGCCGGAAGATACTTGAGGTAGCTGCTCGTTGTCATCCACCGCTCCTTTAACTCAGACCGCCGTCGGGGTCGGAAATGTAATCGCGCCCAGGCAAACCAGCTCGAAGTCAGCCAAGACTACGGAAGCTCCCGCCGGCGGTCCAATGACAAACCCGGGCGGACGGCCACCGAGATAGAGAGGATTTCCCGGTTGAATCGATAACTGCGAAATGAATCCGATGCTCTCGGGCGGCATGATGGCCTTGTAAAGGTCGCCCAGATATACGCTCTGGCCGACTTGCCAACCAGTTCCATTGACTCCGCCGACCACGGGATGAAAATAAAGCGCAACCTGATCTTTAATGTAGGTCTGAACATCGGCAGGACTCGTGATCAAACCTGAGTTGATTGCCGCCTGCCACGCCGTTGCCGTGATATTCACGTCGATCGGAAGATAACGCGGGCCGGTAACACTGAGCAGCGCGGTGAGGTCGCAGCGCGAACCCAGATATGCCTGGACGGTCTGAACGAGCTCGGGCGTCGGCTGCGGGGTAGCGGAAACCTCCGGCCCGATCGAAGGAACGATGATGACGTTCACATTGCCTGGAGACCGGTCCAGCGCTCCATATGCTCCTGACCCGTATACGTTGGTCGGCGGCAGACAACACACAATGGCAATGCCGGTGCTGGCCTGCATGGCCAGAAACTGGTAATCGTCGACAGTTACGGCGCGATTGCGATTGCGCAGCAGTTGCGGCGCGCGTTGCATGGCGCTCGCCACGGACTGCTCGTCGCTGCCGCCATAAGCGGCAAAGAGATTGGTGACGGCGGAGATGCCCGCGACCGGCGTGCGCATGGTCATAATCGCGCCGGCGCCAACATTCGCGGTGGATCCAGCCTCGACGTAGCGGTAGGTGGTGGCGACGATGGTATCCGTCGTCAGAGGAATGGTGCCGTGCCCGGTGTTCGAAAGGAGGTTGTAATTACCGAACATGATCTGCGACTGCACCGGGTAGACCCGATAGTACTGACCGGGACCGTCGGGAAAGTCGTCGACCTGCGTCCACGTCACACCGTTGACCTGGACGACGAGTTGCGCGTAGGGTGTGGCCGAACCGGGAGTGGCGAAGAGCGGTCCGTTGGCCAGTGGGAAGACTTGAAAAGATGTACCGTCTCCGCTTCCAAGCGCCTCCGGGGCAGTGATCGTCAAGGCGCTGTAGGACGAAACCGAGTTAAAGAGAATCCAGGACAGGCCCAGCGTCAGATTCTCGGTGGCCGAGAGGTTTGCGATGCGCAGCCCGACCCAATAGTAGGCGCTGGTGACGATGTCGTTGGTAGAGCTGGGGACGACCGTCGTCCAACTGGGCGGGGCTTCACTGGCCCAATCCGCGGGAACGTTGAGCTGGACCGTGCCGTCCTGGGTGAGACCGACGGTGCCATCCGCATTGGCCGGAACGGAGAGCGCCGTCCAGGACGACGGCTCGACCCCGGCCTGGGAATACAGCCACGTCACCGTCGCTGCGCCGGCGGCGAGGGGCGTGAACATGCGCAGAATCAGATTGAGCGTCTGCGTGCTCGCACTGTCGAAACCAAGGCAGAGCTGCACCGCCTGGCTCGCGGGGATGTTGATCGATGTGCCCGGCGCCGGCGGCACTACGAAATCGTCCGAGACGTTCGAGTATACGTTGAGGCCGGCTTTGCCGATCAGCAGCGACGCCTCCATGTTGATCGGCAGAATCGTGACACTCTGATCGGTCTCGAAGATGATGGGCGCCTCGGTTTCAGTGGCTGCGGTCTGGGCCAGGCTGCCCTGCGGGACCACCACCACCGCCGGCGTGGCGGCAAATGTGAGGAAGGATCGCGCCGGATTCGGAGGGTTGAGCGTGATGCCGAGAAGGTTGAGGAACGCGGCATAATTCTTGTCGGGAACCTGATTCAGACGATAGGTCAGGCCCTCCACCAGCCATGCGAACAGTTCGATGAGGGTGATTCCGACGTCGCTCGGACCCTGATTCGTCCACTTCGGCGCGTACTGCGGGATGAGCGCCACGGTATCGCTGACAAGATCCGCCCAGGTGCGATCGTCGAGGTCGGGCGGCACCAGCAAACCACGATTCGGATCGAATAGCATCAGGATTGCTCCAGGTAGAACGGATAGATCATGGCCTGCGGATCGAGACTTGGTTTGACGGTGTACAGTATCTGGATCAGCAGCATGGGGTTTTCAACCTGATTGGTCACGGTGACGGACTGCACCGAAATTCTCGGCTCCCATTGCTGCAATCCGTCGAGCACATACTGGCGCGCCAAAGCCGCCGTCTGTTGATTGTTGGGGGCAAAGACGAGGCGCTTGAGATTGCAGCCGAAGGTCGGACGCATTACGCGTTCGCCGAACTGCGTCCCGAGAATGAGCAGGATCGATTGCTGGATAATCGGGAGTCCGGAAGCCTCGAGTATCCCGGCGGTCACGTTCAACGCCAGCGGATAGTTGATGCCTTGTCCATAGAAGCTGGTCATTTCTGTATCCTCTTCATATTGCCGTCAGCAGTGTCTGGGTGACGATTGCGGTGAGCAGCATTTGTGGCGTCCCGGCAATCACTCCATCCGTCGATCCTTTGAGCGATGCGAGGACGACGGGATTTCCGCTGACGAAAAGCTTCGTCGCCAGCGAAGGCGAAGGCGTTACAGCGAGGACCGACGTACACGGCTTGCTGGGGGGCGGCCCCGTCACCGCGGGCGTTGTACAGCCGGTAACGTTCATCGCGCCGACAATTCCAGAAGCCAATAGGACGGGCGATCCTGCAACAGTGAGTTTTGGCGAGCCGACGGTTGCCACGGTCCCACCGTGCGCGGTGGCGGTCAACGGCCCGCAAAGAACCTTGCTCGATGCTGTTACGACTGGCGGCATAGTCTGTACCCTTTCAACTAGCTCACGTTCATCGATCCGGTGACGGCCACCGAAACGTTGTTCGCTTGCAAATTGATGTTCCCGGTTGCGGTGAGATTGATATTGCCGGCCGCGGTGAGGTTGAGATCCTTGATCGCCGTCACCGAGACTTTGCCGTCCACAGTCATCGACACCTGGCTCCCGTTGATGTGGGCGATGGTCACGCTTGCGGTGGCCGGGGTATCGTCGAGCGTGATGGTATGGCCAAGGCGGGTTTTTATTTTCTGCACGAAATTGGTGACCAGCGGCGGATAGACCGGAGGGTGCGCCGGGCCATCCCACACGCTTCCAATCACGATCGGCATGGAAAGGTCGCCGTCCTGGAATGCCACCATGACGGTATCTCCGATATTGGGCATGAAGTAGACGCCGCTGCCGAGTCCCGCCTGCGGCGAGACAACCCGCGCCCAGCCGCTCTCGTTCAGATCGGAAAGCCACGGAAAGCTCACTTTGACGCGCGCTCCCAACGCCGATGCCGGATCGGGATCGCTTCCGATCATGGGCGTCTGCAGCACCTTGCCGACGTAGAGGCCGTAGTATTTCTCGTTGCGATCGCGCGGCGGCGTGAGCTCGATGTCGGTCTTCTTGCGGATCAGCGCCAGCAGGGACGCTTCGGCCTGCTGGGTGATGTCGAACTCGGTCACGTATCCGCTGTCGTCGATGGTATGGGTCACCTTGCGCAGACGGTAGATGCCGCCGAAGCGGTTGCCCACACCCGCTACCTGGATGTAGCTGCCCGCGCGCAACGCGGGGATGCCGATGCAACTGCCGGTTCCCTCATAGAGTCCGTCAAGCAGTTGCTGCAGCAGGGACTTGGCGAGGGCCAGCCCATCGATCGGCGAGGTAATACTTTGGCTGTGAATCCAGCGCCGGCCGAGACTGGCCAGCATTTCGAGCGTTGCCGGCCCAAGCCGGTTGATGATGTCGTTGAGGTCGAGCAACGCCCCGGTGGCGATGCCGATGATGGCCGTGGCGAGCTCCTCATTGTAGCCGCGAATTACCTGCAGTCCGCTCATGGTCGCCGTGGAAAGACGCGGCGAAAAGCTGCGCAGGCTTTGGCCCCACTCGAGCACGTAGGCCTGGGTCTGAATCGGCAACTGGAAGTAGAGCGAATCCCAATAGACGTAAGCGTCGAAGAGATTGTTCTTCGCAAGGGTTTTGATGAAAGCGAAGTCGGTTCCGGTTTGGGTCATGCTGGGGTGATACCACGGCGACGGATCGACAATCGGAATGAGCAGATTTTCCGCGGCAATTTCCGCCACCATCAGCGAGTCTGTCATGAACTTGAATTGCCGCGGAATCGATTGGTTGTGGCGCATCCGGTAGGATTTGTCGTACCCGGAGATGGCGATCGTGGGTGGCCCGTTCTCCGGAAAATTAGGAGCGATCGAAGTAATCTCCCCCAGCATCATGGGCGTGAGATCGTTGCCGTAACCCATGTAAAGCTCAACGTCTTGCCCCGGAGTAAAGAGCGAGGAGTCGGTGAACTGATTGTTGGGATTGGAAATGACAATTTTGAACATGTCGGCGTCGTCGAGCGAACCCTCATAGGTCGCACTGATCACCCGTTGGGTGATATCGGCGCCCATGGTGATTCCGGAGATTTTCACGTCGAAACGTGGCGCGAAGTAGCTCTGGCTCATGACGATGTTTGTCCCGGTATCACCAGCGACTGCCCGGGAGGCAGGTTGAATGGATCTTCAATGTTGTTGGCGTTGGCGATGTCGCGCCAGCGCGATGGATCTCCGTAGACCGTAGCCGCGATGCTGCTCACCGTATCGCCCTGGATCACGTTGGTGACTACCGGCGCCGCTACAAAAAAGCCGCTCTCGACCGCGACCGTAACATCGACGTACTCGTGGAAGCGGACGTTCAACGTGCTGCGCACGGGCGTGCCGTCGATGGCGAACATGGTGAACCGCTGAGCCGCTTCCATCAGCACGCAGCGGAAACTGAAACTCCCCATCACGAAAAGCAGGATGGGCGGAGCGAAGGTGCTGGGAAGAGTTGCGAGCAACCCGGTGACCGGGTCGGTAAACTGGCGAACGTCGGCGCCCAGTTCATAGGAGTCGAAGAACAACTCCATGCTGAGAATCCGGCCCTTGCCGCGCACGTACTGAATCGGCGGCGCGTTGAGTCCGGGAATTCCGATTTCGGCAATGTTGTTGCCCTGATCGAGCGAATACTGCTCAGGGTTGTACATCACCTGAATCTGCTGTCCGGTGGTGGTGTTCACGATGAAGGCTTTCGCCAATTGCGGTGTATTGCCGGGCATCAGGAGCCTCGCTCGAATTCGACGCGGATCTGGCTCATCAAATCTCGAAACAGGGTGCGTCGAATCGTTTCAAGATTGGGCCCTGGTTGCGGCGCAGGCGCGTCGGCTGGCCGCCGGTCGTCATCGGCGCGCATGGGGCGAAGGTGCGCGGAGCCGGCATTGGCCGCCGGGCGCGGTACATCGGACGAAGGCGTGGCCGGCGGTGCCGGGGGCGGTGCGAATGCCGGCGCAACCACCGGCGAAATCGGCTGCTGCGCGGCAATCTGCTCCCGCCGGCCGGCAAGCCGCTCCTCGTTGCGCACCCCGTCAGATGTGGAGCGCCGCCAACCCGCTCCGGGGCGATTGCTTTCGGCCACATGCGTCAGCTCATGCGCGATCAAGCCCAGGCCAGACGGGGATTGCGGCGCATAGGCAGCCGAACGGAAATAGATCTCCTTGCCGACCGTCACCGCGTCGGCATGCTGGGAGCGAGTGTACGCGTCGGCGTGTTCGTCGACGTGAACCCGGGCCTGATCGACCTCCGGTCCAACCAGATCTCGCAACGCGTCACGCGTCCTCGGCGGGAGGGGTTCGCCCGGGGTCTCGTCGAACCCCTCTTCGATCGGTTCAAGCCGCGGCTTGAGGGGTTTGTATGGCGGGCTTTCGCGCCGCTCAAACCGCTCCCCGTTCTCTGACCGCTCTCTGCCGCGATCGATCACAGGATCGAGTAGTTCCAGCCAGGCGATCGCCGGCCGGTGCCGCCGCATGAGGCGCGACACATCGGGTCCGAGCAGGTCGCTCAGCGTCTCGACCGTTTTTGTCAAAGCAGCGCTCACTTAACCTCGCTCCAGCTTCAGGATTTCCTCGATCCAGCGGCGGCGATCCGCGTGGTCGAGGTTCAGGACATCTTCATAGGTCCAATGCACTCGCATGCTCAAAGTCGCTACCTCCTGGTAGACCCAGCCCAGGGGGTAGCCTAGGATCCCCCCGGGTGTGCCGCCGCGGTTTCGAATCTCTCGGAGCACTTGGGACACTTCACCTCGATCGGCCGCCGCGCCAGGCCGTTGATGCGGTTGTACATCTCTTGCAGGAAGGCCAGGTCGGCGCTGAAGAGCCCTTCCACGATGCCGGGGTTGACCTGGGGCAAGTTGCCAAGGCGCACGATGACGCGCGAGAGCAGAATCACGATCAAGTATGCCGGCAGATTCTGTACCCGCGGGTCCTTCATCGGCAATATCTCGTCCGCCGCGGTTGCCAGACGCATCATGCCGGTGCGATGCAGCGTGCCGCCCTTGTCCACGTACCCGTACGGAAGCTCGAATTCGTGCTCGGTAAGGAACATGTCTAAGCCCTCGTCACGCGCTCGATTGCGAGCACCAGCGTCTCGATCGAGATATCGTTGCCCTTGGCGTTGAGGGCGGGACCGTCCCACTTCGACGGCCAGGCGTTGTAGAAGTTCCAGCGCGCGACCTCGGTTTGGTTGGCCAGATCGTAGAGCACGACCGAACCGTTGCGGCGGGTGACCGTCCCGTCGATGATGTCCTGCCGCCAGGACATCAGTTCGCTCGACGAGGTCGTACCCCATTTCAGGGTGATGTCCCCGTAGCTGGTTTTCCCAGGAAGTTTGTAGACGGTGACGTTGTCGCCGCCTTGACGGGTTTCGATGACCTCGGTCGTCGCATCCAGGCCGGTGCACTCGATGAAGCTTGCCTGAGTGACGCCGTCCATCTCGACCAGGAAGTTGAAATTGCGAAATGGATCGACACGCAACGCTGTGGATGACATAAGCCTTCTCTCCTACTGCTCCGTAATGCTGGAACCGCCGTCCCAGATCCCGATGGTCACGATGACGAACTCGGCAGGATAGACCGGCGCCATTCCGATGGTGATGTTGACTTGCCCCAGCGCGCGGCTTGCGGGCGGATTGTTTTCGTCGTCAATCTCGATGTAGAAGGCCTGCGATGCCTTGGCCCCGAAAAGGCCGCCGGAGAGCCAGACGCGTGTCAGGAAATCGTTGATGGTGCGATTGAGCCGCTGCCAGAGTCCCGTATCGTTGGTCTGAAAGACATAGGGCAGGAGGCCCAGCTTCAGGGAAGTCTCGGCAAAGATGAAAAGACGCCGCACGTTGATGTACAGCCAAGTCGTATTGGCCGTGGGGACGGTAGTGCGCGCGCCCCACACCAGCGGCAGCACCTGCCCTGGGAAGATGCGCATGACATTGATGCCGGCCACGTTGAGAAGACCCTGCGTCACGCCGTCGACGATTACCTCAAGACCGACCGCGTCGGTGACGCCAAGATTGGCCGGGGCATTCTGCACGCCGGTCTGGTCGCTCAGCGCGTACAGGCCGGCGATGTGGCCGCTGGGCGGCACCAGAATCGTGTCGTTGCCAGTCAAGCTGCTGGGATCGTTGATTTCAATCCACGGATAGTAGAGGGCTGCGTAGCCGTTCTGCGACTGGCACCATGCCCTCTGGGTCATGAGCGGACTGGCCATCGAGGCGTCGGGCTTCAAACCCTGCTGAGTATGTAGAATCGCGAAACGGTCGGCCATCGTTTCGCAATGCGCGATGACCGCTTGTTGCACGCCCTGATCGGTGCGATCCGGAACGCAGACCAGTTGCACATCCTGGATGGGAACGAGCGCAGCGAGCGCTTGTTGATACTGGGCGAGTCCGATCGCAGATGGGTTGTCCGCCGCTCCGCCGGTGAGCGCGGTGGCGGGGATATCCGCGGGCCGATTCTGCGGTGGAAGCGCCACGCTCGGGATCGGGGGAAGCGCCAGATTGACATACTTGGATTGAACGACCGCGCCCCAGTAGTGGCTATGACGGGGATCCATCGAGAGATTGAGCCAGTTTTCCGGGACATTCGGGGGACTGGTGATGGTCAGCGAGAACTCGAACGACTGGATGGTCGTGGCGGTGGCGCCGCTGTCGAGGCTGTAGGTGTTGGTGAGGCCGGCGCCCTGCAGCGTGATGAAGGCTCCGCTCACGCCGGAGATCACTTGATCTTCATTGGTCGCGCCGCTGGCGATCTCGATGACGCTTCCCGGCTCGAGGCCGTTGGTGCTGTTGAGTCGGAACGTCGTCTGATTGACAATGAGGTCCGCGATGCGCACGGTCTGGGCGGCGTAGGTTCCAGTGAGATTGGTGGTCAGTACCAGGTTGTTCCCGACGATCCGGGCGATGATCGCGCGTTCCGTGGTGGTCTCGATGGTGACCGCGTCGCCGGGAACAAAACTCGCCGCGTCGCTGAGGTTGGTCAGAATGATGATGTTTCCACTTCCCGAGGTGATCGGCGCCTGCGCGCGCGCAGCGACTACTCCGCTGGCCACCGGAACAATCTGCGCGTCGGCGACGGCAACCGTGATGGAATTTCCGGCCACGCCCGACTGTTGGGCAGACACCTGTAGCGCAGTGTTGGCGCCCCCGCTGCGATCGGCTAACAGCAGCGAAGCGGTCAGGGCCGTTCCGACACGGACGATGTACGCGCTGGTCCCGCCGTTGTCGAAGAATCCCTTGACCGAATACGCCATGTAGAACGGCGGAGGTCCAATCATGTAGCTGCCGAACAGGCTTACAAATTGGGTCCAGTTCGTCACCAGGGTTGGCGTGAACGAGGGTCCATTGAGCGCGGCTCCGATAAAGGCCGTTGTGCTGGTGCCGACGCCAACAATCGGACCGTTCGCGGGAGCTTCCACGATGTAGACGCCTGGCGTGGTATAGGATGTTGCCATTTTTGTTTCACCTCATAGTGGAGTCAAGCTGATGTCGTAAATTCCGCTCGGGTCCGGTACGTTGAACGAACGCACGCCTTGTGCAAAGCCCACTGCGCGGACAGTGATTGTGTGTGGTCCCAGCGAGATGCCGGGGATGCGGAAGGCGCCATCCGCATCGGATGTGTAAGTCACGAGCGAGGAGTCGAGAAGGATCCACGCGTTGGCAATGGTTTGGGTAGGTACGGTTGCATTGCGGACGATGCCGCCGATAAAGACGAGCTTGTCTCCCGGTGCGTTGCCGTTCGGCAGGAGCGAAGTGGAGATGGTCGTTGCCTGGGAGCCGACGACATTCTGGTTCAGGTCCATCTCGAGGGTGATGCGACAGGTGATCGCCGGCCGCACGTAGGTATCGAGCGCGCTCCAGAAATCGGGCTTGGCAGCCATGTCTTCGGTCTCGGCCGCGATGATCGGCAACGGCAACTCGGGGTTGGCGATCGATCCGGTCAGATACTTCGGGGGCATGGTCGGGTTGCGCCACAGCAAGTAGATCACCTGGTCCAACAGGGAATGCTCTCCCGGCTCCTTGTCGGCTCCCGCTACGTCCGATGACTTATCCCAGGCGGTGATGAGATACGAACACTCCAGCCGCGCCGGGAAAAGCTGGGTCGTCACCGAACCATCCGGATTTCTGACCGTGGAACGCTGGTTCGAGCGAAGTTCCCGATTGTCGAGAATTCGGTAGAGGTACACATCGAGTTGCATCCCGGTGCCTTCGCTTTGCCATTCTTCATCGGGCACGGAGAAGGTAATCTCGGCGGTCGCCAGGGACGAGCCGGGCGCGGCTTCCCCCATGATCATGGCTTTCAACGAACTGTCGAGAAAGTCAATCATCTTCGTGTCCCAGTCTTGCGGGGCGGCGCATAGGCACTGATCGGTTGGGGCGCATCACGTTGCCCAAGCTTCTGAAATTCACGTCGCGTCGCCGCAACGATATGCGCCATGGAGATCGGAGAGCGATCCTGCGACGCCAGATACGCAGCCATCAGGGCGACGTTGCGGATATGTCCGCCCGAAAGTTCCAAATGCCGCGCCATGAAATCGAGGTCGATGTCCTTGCCCAAATTCGCCGCGGCGGGCCATACCTGGCGCCAGATGGTCAACCGTTCCGTCGCCGTCGGCAAGGGGAATTCGACAGCGAATTGCAGGCGCCGCAGGAAGGCGCCGTCAATGTGCTTGCGCATATTGGTGGCGAGAATGGCAACCCCATCGAAGGATTCCATCCGCTGCAGGAGATAGGAAACTTCGATGTTTGCGTAGCGGTCGTGGGCGTCCTTGACCTCCGATCGCTTGCCGAAAAGCGCGTCTGCTTCGTCGAAGAAGAGGAGCGCGAACGAACGGCGCGCTTCGCTGAAGAGCTCGTCCAGATTGCGCTCTGTCTCGCCGATGTACTTGCTCATTACCCGGGAAAGATCGACACGGTAAATTGCCATCCCGAGGTCGCCCGCGAGGATGGAGGCGGCCATGGTTTTGCCCGTTCCCGAAGGACCGAAGAAGACTGCGTTGACGCCGGCCCCGGTTGCAACTTTCCGGCCAAAACCCCACCCGTCCATGACCGCGTCGCGATTGCGCACGGCATCGGCAATCTCTTTCAGCCGTCGCAATTCATCTGGCGGCAAGACAATATCGTCCCATCCATGGCGAATTGGAATTGGCTGGGCAAGACGATCGAGTTGATGACGAGGCTGTTCCCGGCAGGCCTGCGTCAGCGCAGTAATCTCCATATGGCTGGAACCGAGGCCGGCGATTTGCGATCGTGCGGCGGCGTCCCGCACGGTCGCGTAGATGCGGCCGACATGGAACGGGTAGACTGCGGCAACCGAGGAAAGCGCCTCTTCCGTGCATTCGAGTCCATGCTCATGGAGCGCGCGCTGCCAGGCCGCGATGCGCAGGTCGGCGCTTGGGGCGCCAAGATGAATTCCAATCAAGCGCGAGGCGTGTTCCCCTCCCAGGGATAAGGGTCCCTCAGAGTCCACGAAGAGAAAGGCCAGCCCGGCGCACCCCGCAGCAACGGCGTCGATGAACGAATCAAGATTCGTTCGTTCTTCCGCCGCCGCGCGCGGAATGTAGACACCGGGCACGTCGCCGGCCAGACGAGCGTCGCGCAGCAAGTGTGGCAAATTGGCGAGAAGCGCCGCGGCAGGCGCATCCTTGCCCATGCTGCGCAACCGGAAGCCTCGATCACCGCAGATGGCGCTGGCCGTGCTGCGCCGCCCAACTCCGGGAGAACCCGAAAGCACGACGATCGTCGCCGTCACCAAATCCGCCGGAGTCCGATCCAGGTAGCATATCGTTCGCTCGACGGCCTCCCGTTCGGAGGGAGCCAGCAACAGATCGTCGAGGGTCACGGATTTGCCGGAGACCCCAGTTTCGCGACTCGCTGCAGCACCCAGTGCGAATTCAAGGACAGCGGAATCGACGGCCAATTCCGTCGCCAGGGTATCGCCAGGGCGCGATGCTACCAGCAGTCCAAAACGAAACAGCGGAGAGCGCTGCGAAAGCACGCGCCGCACCTCCATCCGTTCGGACCAAGTGGTTGAGAGGATATCGACCATGAGCGCCGCGCTCGGACGCTGTCGGCTGAGATCGTTGTGCAGATATGCGAAGACGCGGCCGTAACCGGGATGCAACTCCGCCGCAAGGCAAAGCAGCAGCGCGTCGACCTCGAGCCCGCAGAGTCCAAACCTCCGGCGGATGGTGTCGACGGGCACTTCGATTTCCTCAGCCGCACTGGCGCCGGCGCGCAGTTCGCAGCGCAGCCGATTCTCGGCCGCAATTCCGTCATTGCCAGGTGCGTCCTCAAGGGGTGCGCTCAGGAAGCAATCGACTTCCTCGTCGAAGACGGCTACGCTCCCCAGACCTCTCTGCTGCTCGATCGAATGGGCACGGCGAAATCGTTGGACTGCCAAGCGCAGAATCCCGTTGAGGCGCAACAGGTGATCGCCCAACTCGGCGGCGCTGTCCGGGTACGGCGGAAACCCCTCCGGCTTGGTTGCTTCCAGAATGCCGTTCATCCTTTCACCTGAGTTCCGTGGGCTGGCGCGCGATGATGCATGACGGATTGCTCCTCCAACGTCAGACTTAGCAGTCCTTGCACGGACCGGCGCTCGACCGTTCCGTTTTTTGAAATCTCCCCAAACTCATTCCGAATCCAGCACACGGAGAGCGCTTACTGGAAGAAGCACCAACTTCGACGGTGTAATTCGCACCACAGCAAAAACTCGCGGAGAGTTTCCGGAGTCGGAAAAGTCAACCACCTGGCCCTCAGCCCTTGCCTCCGCTGTAAGCTCTGCGAGCACCTCAGACGGCTCGGGCAAAAAGACATCCGAGATGGTGAATCTCACCCAGTCCCCGACCCGAATGCTCTTTCCGAACTCTTTCATCTTCGAGGTACCTGCACCCCTAATTGCACGCTTTGTTCCAATCGATCCGGCCGCGGTTAAAGCCTGTGAGAGGCGATCGGTTGCCAGCCGATCTCTTATTGGAATCAACGGGTTGGCGTCGCGAAACCATTTCGCGCGGATAGGGCGCGTGTTGGGATTGGGCAATCCCAACAGTCAAATTTGGCAGCGCAGACGTAAGCATACTTAGATAACTTCGCGGCAACGAAGCGAGTAAGCGACGCATTTTTAATGGGATGGGTGGTATGCCCGAATTGGCAGCGGGACTGCCAAAACTTACAGTCGCTTACTCAACACTCTTCCTGACCCGATGGGAAGCGCAAAGGGGGATAAGCGCCGATAACTCTTATTCAGCAGTTCTTACTTCCATTTGGTTTTTGCGGTGCGCTTGCATCTTGTGATAGAGAGTTCGTTCGCTCGTATGCAACAGGCGGGCCAGTTCTCTGCGAGTCCTGCCGCCCGTTTGCAAGGCTTTCGTGACCAATTCGCCTTCGATGCGCTTGATAAGCGTCCGGAATGGCAACTCTTCCTGCAGCATGATGATCCATAACCGGTTAGCGGCCTCGCGCAAGCTGTCGTGGTGGCCGGAATCGTAGGCTGGATCGCCGTTGTATTCGAGCCAATCTGTATAGTTCAGCGAGTTTCCATCCCCTTTCAAAACCAGGAACCGCTGAACCGCGTTCTCCAGTTCACGCACGTTGCCTGCGAAGCGAAAAGTTTCGAGGTAGCGCACTAGGTCCGGCTCGAGTGACTCAACTTTCTCGTGAGGACTCGCATGACGACGGGCAAACTCCAATAGCAGAATTGGCAGGTCTTCCCCTCGTTCCCGAAGGGGGAGGAGCGTCAGACGAATTACGTTCAGCCGCTGAAACAGGTCGGCGCGAAATCGTCCTTGCTCCACTAGCGGCTCAAGCGGTTGATTGGCGGCGGCAATAACCCGGACATGAACTTTAAACTCTCCGTCTGAGCCTACGGGGCGAATCACTCCCCGTTGCAGCACGTCCAGCAACTTCGGTTGGAGGCAAAGCGGCAGATCGTTGACGTCGTCGAGAAAGATCGTTCCGTGATCCGCTGCCTGAAACAATCCGGCGCGGTGGCTGTTCGCTCCGGAAAACGAGCCTTTCCTGTGGCCGAAAAGTTCGCTTTCCGCCAGCGCTTCGTTCACCGTGCTGCAATGGACCGTGACGAACGGGAATTCTCCGCGCTTCGCATCGAGGCGGTGGATGGCGCGTGCCAGCACCTGTTTCCCGGTGCCGGTTTCCCCTTCCAGCAGCACAGTTGCGTCGCTGGCCCGCGAAGCCTTATACGCTCGCTGGAGAACCGGCGTCATACGCGTACATGCAGTCACGAATCCCATAGATGCAAAGATCTCGCGAAGTTCGTCTTGCTCCGGTAGTTTTTCTCTCATGACCACTTCCATTCAGCCAAACGAGATCGATTCAGCGTTCAGCGAAGGTGCGAACGGCACACCCAGGTCCAGGTCTTGCAGCTTCCACACTCCTTGCATCGCTCACTGTCTCCAGAAACGACCATCCCCGTAGTATGGTGATTGCATCGTAGTCTTCGTTACTGAAATCCTTGAGTTTATGAAGCTTGCAGTCGTCCCGCAGGCCAGGCCTACGACTTCCAAAACGGGGAAGGGCCCACCCGCTCCATTTCGTATCGCGCCATGAACGCCGCATCCCCTGCTGCTTCCTTGGCATTTTCAGCATCGCGAAAGTACTGCTCCATTTTGCCGGCAGGACAGAACGCGATCAGCATGCGGCTGGGCGTCGCGGCAACAGAGGAAAATGTGTGCGGCACGCGGCGAGGAGCCAATACCGATTCCCCCGCATGTAGCTGCAGCCTTTGCTCGCCTACCTGGAAGGCTACTTCTCCCTCCATCACGTAAAACCATTCTTCCTGGTTAAAGTGCAGGTGCAGAGCCGGCCCACCCGGGAGAAGATGGGTGTGCTCCATGACGAATAAGCCGCCGGCGGTTTCACTGGTGGGCACCTTGAAGAGAATTGAGCTAAATCCTAACGAGTGGGGCTGGCCGAAGCGGTCCTCCCCGGCTCCCACTACATGCAGGGCGCTTGCGGGCGGTGCTGCACCAGTCTGGCCGCGCGCCTGGGTGACAAGAAAATCCTGCAGGCCGGCAACTGGCGCCGCGACGGCCACGGCTTTGAGAAACGAACGGCGTCGCATCGCGGCTCCTTCAGAAGCGTAGATAGGGAAACGGCCAAAGCATAGCGGAACGGGGGATCGCCGGGCAAGCAGAATTGCGGGGGGATCATCGCCCCACCCCTTGACACGATCCGCCATTAGAATCACAATGTAATTCTAATCATGCTAGGCGAATTCGAGTACCTGATGATCACCGCGGCTGCCGGGCTTGGAGACAAGGCCTACGGAGCTGCCATTCGGGAAGAGATTGAGCAGACCACCGGCCGCAAGTGCTCCATCGGTGCGCTTTACACCACCATCGAGCGTCTGGAAACAAAAGGCCTGCTCAAAACCTGGATGGGCGAAGCGACGCCGGAACGAGGTGGCCGCGCCAAGCGCATGGTTCGGGTAACTCCGAAAGGCGTCAAGGCGGCGAAGGATTTCTACGATGCGGTGATTCGCGTGAGCCGCGGTGCATCGTGGGTGGCGAACCGCACAGGGAGTGCCTCATGACAACCATCGGCTGGTCCTTCGTGGAGGCTGCTGCACGGCTCCTCGAGCGCGAGGAACGCGAGGTCGTGCTGGGTGATTTGCTGGAAGCCGGCGAGGATGGCCTGCGCGGGCTGTTCGGTGTATTCGACCTGGCGGTACGGCGGCGCCTGGCGCTTTGGAAGGACTGGCGTCCGTGGCTGGCGTCGTTCGGGCTGGCATTGCCGGGCAGCCTGCTCCTGATGGGTTTTTCCGTCTCTGTCAGCCAAACGTATCAACGGCTGGTTCATCCAACCATCTTCAAGGCCACCGGACTCACCGTGGGCCCAGGCCTTACCTTGCTGTTGTGCAACGTATTTCTTCTGGCGGCCTGGTCCTGGACGGGTGGATTTGTCATGGGATCGATATCCCGCCGAACCGTACGGGTCAGCGCCGTCCTATCGTTTCTACCCTGCGTATTTTGCCTGGCGCGGTTCCGCGTGGAGTCTCTCTCGCGGTTTTCCCTGCTTCTCTTTTTGCTCCCCGCGATCTGGGGAGTTTGCCGTGGAGTGCAAATCGCCCAAATCAAACTGAGATCGGCACTTATCCTGGCGGCGGCCGTTACCCTGCTTACCATTCCCACATGGGCCAGCAAAGGCTCATGGATTCCCAATTGGGCATTGAGTTGGCCGGCATGGTATCTGGTGGCGATGGCATGGAGAGGCCAAGGCGGGAGGGAGCGCGAAAGATGGCGGACCAATTAGCCCTATCCGTCAACGGAGCATCGCACCTGGTCTCGGCTTCGCCGGATACTCCCTTGCTCTACGTACTGCGCAATGAGCTGAAACTGTCTGGTCCGCGCATGGGCTGCGGCATCGCGCAATGTGGCGCCTGCGCCGTCCTGGTCGATGGAGCAGAGGTCCGCTCGTGCATCGCGCCGCTTTCCTCTGTGGCCGGAAAGCAGGTGACCACGATTGAGGGGCTGGCTCAGGTGTGGGCACAGAAGAAGGGTTTGGGCGAGACCGAAGCAGCCAGCACGTTGCACCCAGTCCAGCAGGCATGGATCGACGAACAAGTACCCCAATGCGGCTACTGCCAGAGTGGAATGATCATCGCCGCGGTGGAACTGCTCGACAGGAACCCAAATCCTACGCTGCCGGAGATCAAAGACGCCTTCACTAACAAGCCCCCATCCCCTCATCTCTGCCGCTGCGGCACCTATGCGGCCATCATCGATGCCGTGCAGCTCGCTGCCAAAACCATGAATGCCTGAGAGAGGTGAGCGCCTTGGTAGTGAAGACCGATCGCTCCGGCTTCAGCATTACGCCAACCCTCACCCGGCGCGGGTTCGTCACGCTGAGTGGCGCTCTCGGGGGTGGTCTCTTCGTGTCTTTGCAATTTCCCGCCCTCTCCGGCATCGCTGCGCAAGTCGAGCCCGCCTCAACCACCAGCCACCTGGTGTCGTGGCTGGAGATCAGGCAAGACAATACCATTCTCGTGCGCACCGGCCGTACTGAGATTGGAACCGGCATGAGCGCGTATTACGCGCAGGTCATTGCCGAAGAGTTGTGCGTCCAACCCGAATCGATCACGCTCCTTATGGGCGACACAGACAGTACCCCGGACGGCGGCTACTCCGCCGGCTTGCTTTCAGGAGCAGCGAACCTGCGCAAAGTGGGTGCCTATACCTACCAGGCGCTGCTCGGGCTGGCCGCAGACAAACTCAGTGTTCCCGTCTCTGCTCTCTCCGTCACCGATGGCGTCGTCTCTGCCGCCGGAAAAAGTTTCCGCTATGGAGAACTCGTTCAGGATCAGCAGCTCGATCTCAAGATTCCAGTTTCAGGCGCGCCGCCAAAGGTCGACCCAACATCTGGGATCGGTATAGCCGGATTAGACGGCCTGGTAGTGTTGGGAGATCCGCCGACCAAGCCGGTGAGCCAGTACAAAGTCGTCGGCAAATCTCACCCCATGCCCGGCATTCCCGGCAAGGTCACAGGCAAGACGCAATGGAGCTGTG
>Ga0302325_10011564_pt1 | contig 19003 bp, 12 predicted proteins | sample Palsa_T0_2_FD_201948 | JGI IMG/M metagenome (GOLD analysis project Ga0302325, IMG submission 201948) | Peat permafrost microbial communities from Stordalen Mire near Abisko, Sweden - Palsa_T0_2 | ecosystem: Environmental > Terrestrial > Soil > Palsa > Peat permafrost | place: Sweden: Abisko...
TGAGCCTGACGCCCAAGCACTTGGAGAAGACTATGCCCAATTGCTGCAAAAGGTTTGGAATTTGCATAACCTGCATGGATTAAGCGCCGCGGTTTATACACAAACCACCGACGTCGAGACGGAATGCAACGGCCTGCTGAGCTACGATCGCTCGGTGGCTAAACTGGACGCCCAGTTCCTGTCGCAAGCTAATGGTGTTGGGCGCAGACCATTGCATGGCCTCGTGATTGTTCCGGACGCAATCTCATCAAACGTTATTTGGAGTTATACCTTCCAAGTCCCCGGCTCGAACTGGTTTAGGCCCGATTACAATGCCTCTGGCTGGAAGCAAGGGGTGGCAGGGTTCGGCACCCCTGAAACGCCCGGCGTGCTGGTCCGGACAATTTGGAACACGGATGACATTTGGCTCCGACGTCAATTCGAGTTGGGGACTCAGGACCTGCGCGACCTTAAACTCGAAGCGCATCACGACGAAGACCTTGAAGTGTTTTTAAACGGGGTGCTCGCGGCCAGTTTGCCAGGATTCATTGAGCGTTATGAACAATTCGATCTTTTGCCAGAGGCGATCGCGACGCTTAAGCCGGGTCTCAACATTGTGGCCGTGCATTGCCACCAAACAACAGGGGGGCAGTACGTTGATGTCGGGCTAATCTTGCCGGACAAGCCGAGGTTGCCCGGTCCATAGACGTACAAACCGCTTCCTTGGCTAGGTGCAGATCAGCATGGCATGAAAAAACCGGCAAAGGACGCCGGCGTCCCCATATGTGGGCAAGTTTTAGTCCGTAGCTTGGGCTGTATGTAATTGTGGGCGTGTGCTTTGCACTTACAGAGAGAATTATCTAAAATCGTTTAAAACCAGATCGGTTAAGGCTTAAAATGATTTGTGATTTTTTTCAATATTAAGGAGTTGACAATTATGGGCAGAATTGTAATCTGCCTTTAGCAAATAGCATATTGAATCATAAATTTATGAAAAGATTCCAAACCGTTGCGGCCTATTTGGTGGCTCTTGCACTGACGGGCGCATTTACACTCAAGTCAGAACAACCCGGCAAAACTCGAGGCCATGCCACCGTCCGAACCGTCATGGGGATTGCTACTTACAATTCCGGTGGGGGTGCTATGACGCTTAAGCCCAACATGGAGTTGGAAGCTGGCACAACAATTTCCACAGGCCCCGATTCAGTCGTCTATTTGAACGTCAATGGCCTGTCCTCCTCTGTCCGTATTCAGGCCGACACCACCATGTCCATTCCTCAAATGGAGCGCATCGGTTCCGCGCGCGAAGGCGATACCGAAACGACCCTCGACATCAAATTGGGTTCTATTTTGGGCCAAGTCAAAAAGGTTTCGGGCAATTCGACTTACGAAATCAAGACCCCCCACGGTGTGGCGGGAATTCGCGGAACAGATTTCGAAGTCCAAGTTCAGCAATTGCCTGATGGCAAGTATTTGGTGACCTTTACCAGCGTGCAGGGAACCGTGATTGTCTCGGCTGTGGTTGCGGGCGAGATTCAAACCAAGACGTTGAAGACTGGCGATTCATGGACACCGGGCGAAGGCGATGTAGTCCCGACCGCGCAGCAGTTGCTTCAATATTATGAGAGTTTGATTAACGCGTTGATTATAGCTACGCAAAGCGGTCCCACGGGACCACCCCCGTTTGGCCCTCTGCCTGTATTCCCCACTGGGAGTCCCCCGGGACAAGGGAACACTTCAGGTGTTACCCCCAACCCTAACCCCGGTGAATAATAAATAGTTAGTACTGATTTTCCAAGCCCGGAGTAACTTGTGTTGCTCCGGGCTTTTTGTTTACATACAGGTCGTGCGCCTGAATTTCTTCAAATCGCCGACGTTTTTCATTGCGATCATTGTTACCCTTTTTGTGTGCGCTTTGGAAATCGGATTTGACCATTTGCCCGTGTTACAGCGCTTGGAACTGATGACTTTTGATTGGCGAGTACAGGTGGCTCATAACTTCCAAAATTTAGCGTCACAGGATGCCACGAATCTTGGCTTGGTCGAAATCAGCGACAACACCATTTACGAGGTCAAGCATGACCCACATTTGGGTTTCCTGGATGGGCTTTATTGGCCCAGGGATGTGTACGCCACAGGCTTAAAGGAGCTGACTATGGAAGGCGCCAAAGCGGTGGCCTTCGACGTTTTGTTCGCCGAATTGCGGCCCGACCAATCGTTGGTCACTTTACCGGATGGTTCCATCACAGCGCCGGACAATATTTTTTCCGACCAACTCAAAGAATCCAGCAACGTCATCCTGGCGGCCGATTCAGACGTCATGCCACAGTTGAAATTTCGCACCAACGCTTGGAACATCGCCAATATCTCCGTGGATCGAGATTCTGACGGCGTCCTGCGGAGGGACCGGGTCTTCGAAGAATATCGCGATTGGGATCCCGTCATCTTGCAAGCGGCGGGAGAACTGGAGTGGAATCTTCCCAAAACACGCGATGATCGAAAGAACCACAAAATCACTTTTGTCAGCCAGGTGGGCGGCGAATTATTTGAATTCCCCATCGACGATGAAGGGCGAATTGCCACGACAAACCTTCTTAATTCGCCGCCGCCCGGGTATCCGGATAAAATTGTTCCCTACCGAAACTTTCGCGCCTGGAGCATGGGCATACTGCTCGCCGCCCGTGAATTGGATCTGGACTTGGATCATCCGGACATCAGACCGGGCCAGGTTATTTTGCACGGCCCTAACGGGTTGACGCGCTCCATTCCAGTGGACGATGGGAATTATTTCTTTGTCGATTGGGCCCTCAAACAAAACGACCCGCAAGTGCATGCCGGCGCTTTTGAAGTTCTGTTGGCGGCGCAAATTGAACGAAAACATGGACACGAAGTGTCCAACCCGTGGAAAGACAAGCTTGTCGTGATTGGGTCCACGGCCACGGGCAATGATTTGGCCGACGTAGGCGCCACACCTTTGGAAAGCCATACTTTTCTCGTCAACAAGCACTTGAATGTGGCCCACTCCGTCCTTACCGGACGATTCGTGCATCGCACCTCGCTGGGGCTAAACCTACTGCTCATCGTGTTTATGGGGCTGCTGGCGGCCTGGCTTACCTGGGTAGTCGAGCGGGTTTATAATGGCAGTGCGCTTATGCTCGCAGTGCTGGCCGTTTACCTCGCCGTAGCTGCTTGGCTATATTTGGATTTCCGCCTTTGGGTGCCGATTTTCCTTCCATATGTCTGTGCCGGCTTGGTCACGCACGGTTGCTCTCTAATACAACGGGTGCGCTTTGAGCAATCCCAAAAGAGAATGATCAAACAGCTCTTCACCCGGGTGCTTTCATCTGATGTGGTCAACGAAGTTTTGAAGGAACAAACGATCAAGGTCAGTGGCCAGCGCAGCGAGATTACGATTTACTTCGCTGATGTGCGCGGGTTCACCGAATTGACAGATGTGACACAGGCCCAGGCCGAAGCCTACGTCAAAGAACATAACCTCAGCGGCGCGGCTGCTGAGGCCTATTTCGATGCCCAGGCCAAGGACACACTCGAAACTGTCAACGCGTATCTTGGCGTTATCTCCAACGTCGTCAAGAGCCACAAGGGCTTGCTGGACAAATACATTGGCGATTGTGTGATGGCCTTTTGGGGCGCTCCTTTGCCTAATCCGCAGCATGCCTTGGATGCCGTGCGAGCGGCCATCCAAGCGCAGCGCGCCATGTCCGAATTGAACCAGGACCGCCAGAAGAAAAACAAACAGCGCGAAGAAGAAAATGTGGAACGCGCGGCCAAAAGCCTGCCATTGCTTCCTCTGTTGCCGATACTTTCCATGGGGACGGGCATCAATACGGGCGTGGCGATTGTCGGATTCATGGGCTCGGAAAGTCACTTGCTCAACTACACCGCTTTCGGACGCGAGGTCAATCTAGCCAGCCGGCTAGAGGGCGTTTCAGGTCATGGCCGCATCATTATTGGCGAGGCAACCTACAACGCCCTAAAACGCGACGATCCCCAATTGGCCGGCATGTGCCTGGAATGGGCGCCTCGCACGGTCAAAGGCTTTCGCACCGCGGTTCGCATTTATGAGGTGATCTGGCAGCCTTCTACGGGGGTTCTGCAGCCACCAGGCGAAAACACCAACATCCGTGTCACTAAAACGCCGACTGTCTAAATTGACTTTCTCTTACCGAGTAGCTTGCTAGAATCCGCGCAATGACACGAAAAGACGGATGGCGCGTTCTGGTGGTCTGCCTGGTGCTTGGGCTTGGCACCATCGCGCTCTATTCCCCGGCATTTGGCTTCAACTTTGTCAACTATGACGACGAGCTCTATGTCAACGGTAACACCCACATCAACAAAGGTCTGTCAGGCGTGCTGGGGTGGGCTTTTTCCACTGGTTATGGCAACGTCTGGCAGCCTCTCACATGGCTTTCGCACGCGTTGGATTGCGCGATCTACGGGTTAAAGCCGGGCGGCCATCATGCTACAAACATCATTCTGCATGCTCTCAATGCCGTTCTGGTTTTCCTGGTCTTACGCCAATTAACCGGCGCATTTTGGCGTAGCGCCGCAGTGGCAGCCTTTTTTGCCTGGCACCCTCTTCATGTCGAGGTGTTTGCTTGGGTCGCGGAGCGTAAGATGCTCCTGGGCGCCTTCTTCGTCCTGGTGTCCTTATGGGCCTATTCTCTATATGCGGAAAAATCCAGATCACGGCTACCCAGCGCAAAATTCTATTACGTTGCAGCGGTCATTTTGTTCGCTTTGGCCGTTATGTCCAATCTGGCTGCGGCGATGCTGCCTTTTGTCTTGCTGGCATTAGATTGGTGGCCCTTGCAGCGTTTGACCCCGACGGAGTCGAAGCCGGTGGCCAAACAAGCCTTGTTCCTTTTAGCCGAAAAGGTTCCCTTTTTCATTCTGGCCCTCTCCGCCGTTGTGGTCACAATAAAGGCCACTGCCGGTCTCCAGGTCGCCGATCCGATTTCACAGCTTCCTTACCGAATTCGCGTCGCCACTGCGGGCATGTCGTGCTTCCGTTATTTGGCCAAATCATTTTGGCCCACAGATTTGGCGCCGGCCTACCCGTTTGTTCTGCATTACGCGAAATGGCAATTGATCGGTGTCGCATTGGCGCTGGTGGCAATTACTATCGTTGCTGTCGTAACCCGGAAAACTCGGCCTTATTGGCTGGTCGGCTGGCTTTGGTTTTTGATCACGTTGGTTCCGGCTCTTAATCTTGTGCAATCGGGAGCGCAGCCCATGGCCGATCGCTACATGTACATTCCGTCCATTGGATTATGGATGCTTTTCTGCTGGGAGGCTTTTGACTTGGCGGGAACATTGCCCAGCGGACGTTTGGTCTTGCAAGGTGTGGGTGCAGTTCTTCTGGTGGTTTGCGGCATTGCCAGCGCAATCCAACTTCGCGTCTGGAAAAACGAAGGAACACTGCTCGCGCGCATTCCAGATTCGAGCGTCAATGCGGTGGGACATGCCGACTACGCAAGCTATCTCATGCGTCGTCATGAATTGCCTCATGCTGAAATCGAGGCTGAAAAGGCCGCTGCCATTTCTCCAGATCGCCCGGCCTTCTTGCTGTTATTGGGCCAAATCTACCTTGTTGAACACAAGGCGGACCAATCAATTGAGAAATTGCAATCGGCGCTCCGGTTGGAACACGGCATGGACATCGCCCGACTGGAACTTGGTCAGGCTTTCCTGGAAAAAGGCAGGGCGAGCGACGCCGCCGAGGAATTCAAATCGGTGCTTCAGCGCGATCCCAAGAACTTCGTCGCGCATCATTGGCTTGCACGAGCTCTCCTCGCTCAAGGGCGGACGGCCGAAGCTGTGGGAGAGTACAGTGCCTCATTAGTCTCCCAGCCCGGCCAGCCCATTACGTTAAATGATTTGGCCTGGTTGCTTGCCACCGACCCACATCGGGAGATTCGCCGAGGCAGTGAAGCGGTCAAACTCGCCGATCGTGCCTGCGAACTAACTCATTGGCAGGAGCCAGCCTTGATCGGGACGCTGGCAGCCGCGTACGCAGAGGCAGGCGATTTCGACAAGGCAGTGCTGGCGAGCCAGAAGGCGCACGATCTGGCGGCGGCGCAGGGTCTTAAGGATTTGGCGGAAACGAATTTGCAATTGATCACCCTTTACCGCGGGCACAAACCTTTCCATGCCACGAAATAAACGGATTTCTGGCGCGTGAATCGCGTTGCCACTATATTCAAGCGATGGTTGTCAATTTGACGGAACGGGCTTCGGCTTTGGCCCTGGATTTACTCAAAGCTGCCCTGGCAGAACAATCCCCGCCCGAACGAGCCGATTCGGCCCGATTGGCGCGGATGATGAACGACCCTTCGGGCAAAGCCTTCACCGTCCAAATGGTGGATCAAGTGTTTCGCAGCCGAAATCCTCAGTGCCAAAGCGCGCGTTTTCGCTCGTTGCTCAAAAAATTCGGCGCTCCTGCCTATTTGTCCCCAAGTCAGCGCATGTTGATGCAATTGGGGGCATTGGTTTCGCATCTTTTCCCTGCCCCGGTCATGCAGGCCGTCGCTTCGCAGCTTCGACGCGACACGGCACAGGTCATTCTCCCAGCGGAATCCGGGCCGCTGCAAAATTTTCTGGCGGCGCGCCGGGCCAGTCGCACGGGCGTCATTGTCAACCAATTGGGTGAGGCTGTCCTGGGCGAGCGCGAGGCCGCCTGGCGCATGGATGCGATTCTGGGATTGCTTAACGATCCAAACGTGCCCGCCATCTCCGTCAAACTTTCTTCCATTCACAGTCAAATTAATTTATTGGATTGGGAAGGAACACTCGCTTCCGTTTGTGACCGCCTACGCCGACTTTACCAGGCCGCCCTGCCGGCTCAAAAATTCATCAACCTGGACATGGAGGAATACCGCGATTTGCATTTGACCGTGGCCGCCTTTGAGCGCGTTCTGAGCGAACCCGCCTTCCACAGCTTGCGCGCGGGCATCGTGTTGCAAGCCTATCTCCCCGACAGTTGGACGGTCTTGCAGAAGTTGACCGAATGGGCGCTGAGCCGTGTCGCCACGGGAGGAGCGCCCATCAAACTGCGCCTGGTCAAAGGCGCCAATCTGGCCATGGAATCTGTCGAAGCCGAATGGCACGGCTGGCCAAGGGCGCCCTATCCGAGCAAGGCGGATACGGACGCAAATTTCTGCCGCATGCTCGATTTTGCCTGCGATGCCAGGCGGGCCAAGGCGGTCCAAGTGGCAGTGGGCAGCCATAATCTATTTGACATCGCGCTTGGATTGGTCTTGCGCGAAGAGCGGGGTTTGGGCGAGTTGATCGGGTTCGAAATGCTCGAAGGCATGGCGCCTCACCAGGCCCGCGCTGTGCAGCAAGCGGCGGGCGGACTTGTTCTTTATGCGCCCGTCGTCCATCGCGACAATTTTAACAGCGCGCTTACTTATCTTCTGCGCCGGTTGGACGAAAATACTTCTCCAGAGAATTTTCTGCGCGACCTTTTCGATCTTTCGCCAGAAAGCGAATCATGGCAAAGGCAGCGCGCCCGCTTCGCCGCCAGTTGGGAAAACCGGGCGGTAACCTCGAGTGAGGCCCGAAGGTTGGAGCCGCTTCCTCAGCCATCTGCCGGTTTCAGGAATGTTCCAGATACGGATTGGACTCTGGAAACCCATCGTGTCGCATTAGCGACTGCGCTTGGCCAATGGCGAGCCGACGTGAATATCGTGCCTGGACCCGAAAAAGTGAACGCGGCCTTGGAGCGGTTGCGTTCCGCTCAACCAGCCTGGGAATCCAGCGGGTTGGTGCATCGCGCCACATTGTTGCGACAGTGCGCGCTCGTCATGGAGCAAGAGCGTTTCGACACCATCGCCTGCATGGTTCATGACGGCAAGAAAGCGGCCGGGGAAGCGGACGTGGAAATTTCCGAGGCGATTGATTTTGCGCGTTACTACGCAGAATTCCGCCCTTCTCAAAGCTCGCGCATGTCGCCCCTGGGCATTGTGGCCGTCACACCGCCCTGGAATTTTCCCTATGCCATACCTTGCGGTGGGGTCCTGGCCGCTCTGATGGCGGGAAATGCCGTCGTTCTCAAGCCCGCGCCGGAAACAGCAGTGACCGCGTGGCGTTTGGCGCAACAACTTTGGCGGGCCGGCATTCCGCGCGATGTCCTTTGTTTCCTGCCATGCGACGAGGCAGAAGAAGGCAAGGCTCTCATTACCGATCAAAGAGTAGCGGCGGTGGTTCTGACCGGCGCTTGCCAAACCGCGCGGCTATTCCTGGATTGGCGCCCCTCGCTTCGCCTTTTTGCCGAAACCAGCGGCAAGAACAGTATGATCATTACCGCCACCGCGGACCGTGATTTGGCGGCCAAGGACCTCATCAAGTCAGCTTTCAATCACGCGGGGCAGAAGTGCAGTGCGGCTAGTTTGGCGATCCTGGAGGCGGAAGTTTACGACGACGCCGCTTTTCGCGCCCAATTGCTGGATGCCGCCGAAAGCTTGCCGGTTGGAGCCTCGACCAACCCATCCAGCGTCGTAACGCCACTGATTCGTCCACCCGGGGAAGCTTTGCGGCGGGCTCTAACAACCCTGGATGAAGGCGAGGAATGGTTGCTGCGCCCCAGACAAATTGGCTCCGACACCTGCCTATGGTCTCCCGGCATAAAATTGGGCGTGCGACGCGGCTCCTGGTTTCACCGCACCGAATGCTTTGGACCAGTGCTGGGACTGATGCGCGCCCGGAATTTGGACGATGCCATGGCCATTCAGAATGACAACGATTTCGGTTTGACAGGAGGATTGCATTCGCTCGACGAAGAAGAAATTGCGCAGTGGCGCGAGCGCGTGGCGGTGGGCAACGCTTACATCAATCGCGCGATTACGGGAGCGATCGTGCAACGCCAGCCTTTTGGCGGCTGGAAAGGTTCGAGTTTCGGGCCGGGAGCAAAGGCAGGCGGCCCAAATTACGTCGCCCAGTTCGCCCAGTTCGAGGAGACCGGAACGCCGACAAATACGTACGAACGCTTTTGGCGGGAGTATTTTTCCCAGGCCCACGATCCATCTGGTCTGAAATGCGAGACGAATGTTTTCCGTTACGTCCCGTGCCGCGGAGTCGTCCTGCGGGTTGATGACAACGACAAACGAAGTTTGGAATTGGCGCAACAAGCCGCGCAGACTTGCGGCGTCAGGTTGCACATTAGCCTATCCGGCCATGAATCCGAGGAAGCCTTGGCGGCGCGTCTGCCGAGCTTGAAGTCCGAGGCCGAATTTCTTCGCACGATCAAGCCGCCCTCGGAAAATTTGCTTCGGTCGGCGTACGCAGCCGGGTTGAATTGGATTCATGCGCCGCTGTTAGCCGATGGACGCGTTGAATTGACCAGATGGTTGCGCGAGCAAAGTATCACCGAAACTCGCCATCGTTATGGGTTGGTTATGGAAACGCCTAAAAGAACGCCTTCTTAGAAAAAGAAATCGGTCAAGAGTGCTCTGGTGACGAGGGAGCATCACCCAGCAATCGTTGAATTTCGGCAACAATCGTGCTCAAGGAAGCGGTCTTGTCCAAGTAGCTGGAGACCTTTTTCTCAATCGTCTCGCGCACGGTACCGCGGTCGAAAACCGCACCCGTTAGAAGAAGAACCGGCACGCCCGGGGCTAAACGTTTGATGTCTTCCATAAGAACAAACCCATCCCCTTCCTCGATTTGGAAATCCATGATGATAAGTTGGGGGAGATCGTCCTTGATAATTTTCTTGGCCTGCTCCGGTTCCGCTGCGGTCGAAACCCGATACCCTTTGATCGTCAAAACTTCCTGCAACAATTCGCGAATATCCGCCTCATCGTCGATCGACAGAATATGTTTCTTCGTAGGCATAAGCGGCTTATGTTTGACGCGGCTGCTGGACGCCGGCCTGCAAACGTACGGTCACGACGCCGCCGACGATCTTGTCCTGATCGTGCAATGGGATGAGAGTGTAACGAATGGGAATAATCCGACCCGATCGTTCCAGCAAATTGGCCGGACGATCCTGAATCTGGCGACCGTCTCGCATGGCTGCGGTTAAGGGATTTTGAGAAGCTCCGCCCGCGGGGTCAGGCGGGAATTGCAGCACCCGTTCAATGGATTGCGAAATTAACTCCTGCGGTTCCCAATGAGTCGTCTGCACGACGGCGGGATTGACCCGGCTGATATTCAGCGCCCGGCTGATGACGATGACCATCTCCTCGATGGAATTGATAATCAGTTGATTATACCGCAACTGGTGGTCCAACGCCTGATAGGACCAGCGCCGTTCCAAATTTTCCTGTTTTAGGGACTGATTGGTTTTGACTAATTCCGCTGTGCGCTCTTGCACTTTAGCCTCCAATTGTTCGTTTGCCTCGGCCAAGGCGACGGCCGCTTTCCGTCGAGCGGCCAAGTCATCGCGCATCAACCATACCACCAAAAGAACGAGGACGCAATTGACACCCAAGCCCGTGTAAACCGTCGCTTTGGTGGCTTGCGCTTGCAAATGCTGCTGTTCGTCACGCTCCCGCAACAATTGGTTCTCGGACTTGTCGATGTTGCGGACAGCCCGTTCGATTTTGTTAATGGATTCAACATCCGGATGGGTGTTGAATTGCTGGCGCACAGCCTCCAACCCACCTTGTTCGCGCGCCTGAACCATGGAACGCGCCACGTCAATACGATTGCTGATTAGAAGCGAAAGATCCAGGAACCTTTGGTGGAGAGCTTTCTCCTCCTCATTCCTGCCTGTCAAGCGTTCGGCCTCGGTCCACTGCTCCACCATGGTGTTATATTCAACGCGATAACCTTGCTTGTCTCGCTCGTCGCCGGTGATGAGGAAGGTGCGCAGGGCAGCATCGCCGCCATGTAAATAAGAAAGAATTTCGCCGGCGTGAATAATAACGGCGTGAGTATGGTTGACCCAATCGTTGCTGCGGATGCTTTCCTTGATATTGTGGATGGAAGACCAGGCCACGTAGCCCAAAATGGCCAGCATCAAAATAAAAAGCCCAACGACCCGCTGCTCAATGTTTTCCTTCATGGCCGCGCGAACCGATACCCGGAAAGACTTTTAAAAGTTAATGACGATGGGAGCGCTCGGCGGGTTTTGCCCGGCCACAGGGTCAGAAGATGGCGGTTCCGTTTCAATGACAGTGGCCAATATTTGGCCCATGCCGTTAGAATAGGTAAACTCGGAAGCCGATGTCCAGTCCAAATTGAGGTAACCAGCCAGGCCGTTGGCGATTTGGCGAATAGTTGACCCAGAAGAGAATAGTTGCAGGGCGGAGTTGGTGCGGGCGTAATGGATGAAGCTGTTGACTTGATTCACATAGCAGGCGTCATCGACTACTCCGGGCATGTTGACCACAATCAACCGCGGCGTGTAGTTGCTCATGTTTATAAGGACCTGATCGGCCAGGATTGCGTAATCGTAAGGCATGGCCACCTGATAGAATTGGAAGGCGCCACCATTGGTGACTGGCAGGATCACCGTTTGCGCCGCCGGCACAAAAGCAACGTCAAGCACATCCTGCGGGCCCTGTTGGTTGGTCTCGACGCCCGTGGCGATATTCGTCAGCGTCACATTGGTGATGGTGCTCCATTCGTTCAAGGATAGGTCATTGGTTGTGACCATGATATTGAGGGAGGAGCCAACAATTCCGCCGATATTCAAACTAGCCTGCCCGTTGCTATAACCCAAACCCAGGAAAGGGGGGACGCCCCAAAAAGTGGATTGCGTCATGTTCGTAGAACCTGTGCCGGAACCCGAGCCCGAACCGTTGGTAGGCGTGTTAACGACAACGTTGGTGTTGGTTGGCGCACCCGAGCCTCCGCCCGGATTAGGAGGACCGCCGCCACCAGGCGAACCGGGCGATCCGTTAGGAGCCCCATTGGTGTAGCCTTCCTCATTGGAAAAGACGCTGACTAAACCATTGGTGGCCACTGATTGGACGGCGAAGTAAAAGACCTCATTGGTAGCCAGATTCGATATCGTGACGTTCGTGGTCGTGTTTGGGTAATTATTGGTGTAAATGTAAATGCCGCTGTTCGTGCCCCAGCAGACGTTGTAAGTCAAGACGCCTGCACTGGACGAAGGGTCCCAGGAAAGAGTGATTTGAGCGTCGGATCTTGTCGCCGGGAGCTCAATCATGCCGATCAGCAAAGCCATCCAAGTCAGATTCCAAAAGCGCATAAATTTAGTTTTTGTTTTTTTCTTCCAACAAATGGAAGAGCAATGTCTAAATTCTACTAACGCAGCTTTCGTGCCATTCGCACGGAGGGTTTCCATTTCAAGGTGATTTCTTAGCGCAGCGAAACATCCAGGCTGGCGCCTTCCTTAGTGCTCCGGGCGTAAATTCTTCCGTTGCTAATGCTGGCGGCATTCCAACACTTGCCGGCCAGAACATGGCTTCGGGCAACTTCTTGATAACTTGCGGGACTTGCCTTGACTAAAACTAAATCGCCGGCGTCACTTAAAACCAGCACGCAATCATCCACCAGCGTGCAACCCCCCGGACCAAAGCCTGCATGAGACCAAGCCACGTTACCGGTGGCGGCCTCCACGCAAACCAACGGAGCCTTGCCATATTGACCGTGCCCCGAAATCCCGTAGATATAACCTTGACTGTAAACTGGTGTGCTCCAGTGGTTGGCCAGCACTTTGGCCGGTTGATGCCAAAGCTGCGTCGCCACAAATCCATTGGTCCCTTTGGTGATCTTACAAGCGCTGCTCCCGATGTTATAGCCCGCCGAACAATAGACAATGTCTCCGCATACGACTGGCGACATCCCGGTCGCAACCGAAAAAGGAAAGGGGAAGCGCCATAGCACAGCCCCGGTTTCCGGGACGACGGAAACCAAGCCTTGCTGGGTGAAAAAAATGACCTGCCGCGTTGCGAGAATATTGGCCGTCACGGGAGTGGATTGGGTCATGAGATCGTCCTGACCTTTCCATGCCAGATGGCCATCGGTTTTATCAAAAGCCAGAAGTGCTTCTCCTGTGCCGCCTCCCGCCACCAAGACCAGTTTGCCTTCGATCAAAGGCGAGGCACCGCTTTCCCACTTAATGTTCCGTCCGGCATAATCCTTCTTAATGTCCGCAGCCCAAATCTCCTTGCCGCTGGCCGCATCCATGCATTTCAAAATCATGCGGGAAGAATACGTGTAAACTTTCCCATCGTCGTAAGTCGGTGTGGAACGCGGGCCGTCACCACCGCTGTTGTCTGGCGTTCCGCTGTCCCCGCCACCTTGGTATTTGGCTATGCCTAGAGGAACCGCCCACAATTCCTTGCCGGTCTTGGCATCCAACGCGACGCAGACTTCCTGCTCCGCGCTGTCCACCTCCCGCGCCTCCAATGTGAAAGCCCGGCCGCCGCCGACGCTGATGCCGCTAAAGCCATCGGTCATGGGTTGCTTCCAAACTTCCGCCAAACCATGGGCGGGCCATGCGGTCAGGATTTTTTCCGTGGACGAACCGTCATGGTTAGGCCCGCGGAATTGAGGCCAATCACTGGCGGCGGCGATGCTGCAGAAAAACGCCCCCGCCAAGGCCCCGTTGAAAATAGAAATGGATATTTTGGTGCCCATAACGAAGCAAAGGATCAGCGCTAGAATGGGCCCAAGTCAATAAGCAAATGGCGACACCAGAGACCATGGGTGTGCGACAAATTTCGGGAGGGCGGAGCGCCGCGAGCGCCGCGACGCCCTGATGATGTCAGCGACTCGCGGCGCTCGCCCCTCCCGGAAATCATCGGCAGTATGTACAAACTCATTAACTCTCCGGGTATCTCGGCAAAAGCCATTGGATCGTCCAATCTCTTGCATCTTCCCCTTTTACGCTTCGTTTTCATCATTTTTATTTTTTTTCAACCTGTATTGACCTGTATTGACCTGTATTGACCTATAGCCGACACTTGCCGGGCTCCAATCGGTGCTGAGAAGCTTCCGGGTTCTCCGCCGCTTTTCTTCATTTTGTTGGCTAATTTCCTGTTCTTGCTGGCCAAAGGCAGACAGGCGATTTTACCGCGCCGACTGCGACCGCCCGGAGGATGGGAATTTAGGCTTGGAGTTCCGCCTTCAGGCGGTCCCTCCTTTCGCCGGAAGCCGCCTTGAGCCAGGCCACCAGCGGATTCTCGAAATGTAACGCCGGAACGTTGCACAGGGGGAACATATCATTATTAAATGGGAATGCAAATAATTTACAATGGCGCTGGTTCTTCGCTGTTTTCAGCGGAACGCAGTCAAGCTCTGTTTGTTTGACGCGGTAGGCCGGAATGCCTTGTCCCGGCAGGGACAACCCATGTCATCTATTATCGAGTGCCCCTCCGGGGCATTCGGAATTCCATCGAAAACAGCGAAGAACCATGGCGCTCTTTGGGTTTGCAGTCGGAATGGGAACGGCTAATGTATAGGGCGCGTGTCCGATGGTGTAACGGTAGCACAAGGCCCTTTGGAGGCTTTTGTCATGGTTCGAATCCATGTCGGACAGCCAAGTCAGCCGTAGGCACTCCTTACTTCGCCAGAGTCCATAAAACCATCCATGGCAAAACAAAAACCCGCCCTTCCGAAGAAGAGCGGGTTGTAAGGAACAGATTACCGGTTGCCGGTTAATTAGGCTTTAGCTTGCTTGCGGGAAACATAAGCCGCGCCCGCCAAACCCAAGGCAGCCAAGGAGTAGATGCCTGCCCCGGTATTGTCAGGAACCGCGTTGCTGATGATGGGAGTGCCCGAGCCGAGCGTCACATCCGCAAACGTAATTTCATTGGCAGTGCCGCCCCAATCCACTGACTCCGCAGTGCCCGAAAAGGACACGCCTTCTGGAACCCAACCGCCCGAGCCGAAATTTGGAGTAGGCCCTGGTGGAGTCAACCCGAGATTAAGGGTGGCTAAGAGGGTGCCTGTGCCGTTAAGACCGCTCCAGACAGTCACCGAACCGGGGTCGTACGGGGCCGCATAATAGAAGGAGAAGCCACCGGTGAATCCAGCCGCCACATTCATAAATGCGTTGTTCTGGCTCAGGAAGATGAGCGCATTACCACCGCCGGGTTCAAGACCCGTATTGGATATCGGATTAGGATATTCCGCCAAGCTCAACGCGGAGGGGCTGAAGGAGATACCGTAGTTGGGTCCCACAGCGCCATTGAAATCGGCTCCGCCGTTGTAGTAATTTTCTATCGCTCCGTAGCCGATTCCGGTAACGTTCACACCGGGGAGCTCGAAGTTGAGGGAAATCGCGTCCGCCTGAGCGGACGTGACGGCTGCAAAGGGCAATAAAGCCGACAGCAGCGCGATTTTCAAATGTTTCATCATAATTGGTTGGTTTTCTTTTAAGCAGTAGCTCAATTGGTTTCGCTTTCAAATACCTGTAGCTTATTACGTGCCAGCACGTCAAAAACCGCCTTCTAATTGTCCATAAGTTGTTACAGTGCAACATTCTACGAATTGTTGTGATAGTCCAGGCTCCGTTATGAATTCCCGATCGAAACTGTCAACAATTCCGACATGCTGGGGTCTCACGCTGTCTGAATTATCGGCCACTTTATACGTAATATGATTATCATAAACACTTTATACATGTGCCATAAGGTGCATTATCCATGAGCGCACCGAAGTGTTAGTAATTCCGACGCCTTTGACTCGGCTAATTAAAGGCTCTGCGCCCGGCGCCGTTCGGCGAAATAGAAAATCCATAACGCGACGCCGAGCGCGGCGTAAACGAAGGCGCTCCTGGGCGCATCGCGCAAGAACCACCATGTGCGCCCATCCGCATAGAAAAACGAAAAAGGCGCCACCGAGAAAAATATGGCCAAGCCCATTATCCAGGTCCGGCGGCGCAGACGGCGGCGCGCCTCTCGGAAAGAGCGTGTTTCCTGGAGGTCTTGGGCCGGCAGCGCGGTCCTCGGGAGAGAGGTCTTCATGATCGCGCGGAGTTCTTCGGCCTCGCGCGGATTTTGTTGCAGATATTCATCCACTAAGGCCCGCGTATCGGCGCTGCATTCATTGGCGGCATAGAGCGGAATCAGGTCATCAATAATTTGTTTAGTCACTTTCATTTTATTTTTTTCTCTTTGGGGTTAAGGATTTCGGCGAGTCGGGCGCGGGCCCGGAACACCCTCACTCTGACGGCGACGATCGAGAGGCCTGTTGCCGTCGCTATGTCTTCGTAGGATAGGTCCTGCTCGGCGCGCAGCAGCAGGACCGTGCGGTCAATTTCCGGCAACGCCTGGACGGCTTTCATCGTGCGTTGGAATTCGTCCTCATAGACCGCAGCTTCATCCGGCTGGGCCGCTTTGTCCGGCAGGGTATCATCCAATTCTCCAAGCCTGGATTGGCGACGCCATCGATTGCGATGCAGGTTTCGCGCAATGGTGAATAGATACGCTTTGACGGTTTCCGTGCGTGGCTCCTGAGGAGCTGTCCAGGCACGGACAACGTTTCGGACGTAATGTCGCTGGCATCGTGCGAGTTCCCTGTCAACCAATACGCGAACCGATAAACGTCATCGGCGTAGCGCACATACAGCTCATGAAAAGTTATCGCACGATCATCCACGCTAACACTATTCAGCAAGGGCCGAAACGTTACAAAGAATTTGGCGGGTAAAGGCTGGTAAAGGCCTACCGGAAGAATCAGGGTTGGGTGCATAGGCGTTTTGAGGAAGTTCGAGGTTAACGCAAAGGCGCAGCGGCGCAGAGACGCAAAGGTTAAAAACGAGTCAATCGCTGCGGAGCCTGACAACTTGCGCCCACAAAATTTCTGGCAGCGAAAAATGAGCAGATCTTTGTTGCCTTCGCGTCTTTGCGCCTTGGCGTTAATGCCTTCTTCCGACAAAAATGACTTGGCAACCCGCCCGTATCATGGTAAGTATTCCTTGTCCACCAAAAATTATGCTGAAAAGCAAATCCATTAAAAATGGTTTGGCAGCAATGGCCACGGTGTTCAGCCTGTCATCATCCCCCGTTTTTGCCGGTGAGGCGGATATTAAAATTCCAGATTTGTCCGGGGTAAAGTTTAACGGGTTGGGAGGGGTCAGCGGTGCAACCTTGATGTATCTAGGTTTGGTGGTCTGCCTCGTCGGGGCCATCTTCGGCCTGGTGCAATACTTTCAGACCCGGGCTTTGGCTGTGCATAGGAGCATGGCGCAGGTTTCGGAGACAATCTGGGAAACCTGTAAAACCTATCTCTTCACGCAAGGCAAATTCCTGGCCATCCTTTGGGTTCTGATCGCCATTTGCATGGTATATTATTTCCTCGGCTTGCAGCACGAAGCTGTCATGAATGTCGTCCTCATCTTGTTTTGTTCCATCCTCGGCATCCTGGGCTCTTACGGAGTCGCTTGGTTTGGCATCCGCATCAACACGGTTTCCAACTCCCGCACGGCGTTTTCCGCGCTCAGAGGCAATCCGCTCAACACATTGGGCATCCCGTTGCGCTCCGGTATGAGCGTCGGACTGTTGCTGGTGGCAGTGGAATTGTTCTTCATGATTTGCATCTTAATGTTCCTTAAAGAAATGGCCGGCCCTTGCTTCATCGGTTTCGCCATTGGCGAATCCTTGGGCGCTTCGGTCTTGCGTATTTGCGGCGGTATTTTCACCAAAATCGCCGACATCGGCTCCGATTTGATGAAAATCGTGTTCAAATTGCCGGAAGACGACCCAAAAAATCCCGGCGTAATTGCCGACTGCACGGGCGACAATGCCGGTGACAGTGTCGGCCCGACCGCCGATGGCTTTGAAACCTACGGCGTCACGGGCGTGGCGTTGATAGCTTTCCTGGCCCTGGCCTTGTCGGAGAAGGTGGATCAGGGGACGTGCGCGACCCTCATCATTTGGTTGTTCGTCATGCGCGCGCTCATGATTCTCACCTCCTTGTTTTCCTACTTTGCCAACGAAGGTCTGAGCAAAGCCATGTTCGGCGGCAAGAAAGATTTCGATTTCGAAGCGCCCTTGACGCATCTTGTTTGGTTGACTTCGGCCGTATCAATCGCCGTCACGTTTATCGCCAGCAAATTGTTGCTGGGCGATTTCAAAGACGGTCATGGCGTGGCGCAGCCCGGCGTATGGTGGGTGCTTTCTACCATTATCAGTTGCGGCACGGTGGCCGGGGCGGTGATCCCTGAATTTACCAAGGTTTTTGTCAGCACCCATTCACGCCACGTCCGCGAAGTCACCAACTGTTCCAAACACGGGGGCGCGTCGCTGAACATCCTTTCTGGCTTTGTGGCGGGTAATTTTTCGGCTTTCTGGATGGGCTTGTGCATCATGGTCCTCATGGCTGCTTCTTATTACTTCTCTCAGAACGAGGCGCTCATGTCCTTCCTGCCCGGCGAAATTTGCTTTTGCCAAACCTATTTTCGCTTTCGGCCTGGTCGCCTTCGGTTTCCTGGGCATGGGACCGGTCACCATTGCGGTCGATAGTTACGGACCCGTGACCGACAACGCGCAATCCGTCTATGAGCTGAGCCAGATCGAAGCGCGCCCCGACATCAAGGGTGAGATTAAGCGAGACTTTGGTTTCGAGGCGGATTTTGAAAATGCCAAGTATCAACTCGAGAAAGGCGACGGCGCGGGCAACACTTTTAAAGCCACGGCCAAACCGGTGCTCATCGGCACCGCCGTCGTGGGAGCGACCACGATGGTGTTCGGGATCATCATGTTGCTCCAGAAAATGTATGATCTTCAGGTAGCTTCAGGAGTGTCTGGTCCTTTCAAGCCGGTCATTGACGCGTTGAGCATAGTTCAACCGGAAATTATCCTGGGCCTGATTATGGGTGGGGCGGTCATTTATTGGTTCACAGGTGCATCCTGCCAAGCGGTTGTGACCGGAGCTTATAGCGCGGTCGTTTACATCAAGGAACACATGAACCTTTCCGCGACCACGGCTTCCCAAAAAGACAGCAAAGAGGTAGTGCGCATCTGCACCGTTTATGCGCAGAAGGGCATGTGGAATATCTTCATTGTGGTGTTCTGCTTTGCCTTGTCGCTTCCTTTCTTCAACGCTTACTTCTTCATTGGCTATCTTATTGGCATCGCGT
>Ga0302325_10011565_pt1 | contig 19001 bp, 15 predicted proteins | sample Palsa_T0_2_FD_201948 | JGI IMG/M metagenome (GOLD analysis project Ga0302325, IMG submission 201948) | Peat permafrost microbial communities from Stordalen Mire near Abisko, Sweden - Palsa_T0_2 | ecosystem: Environmental > Terrestrial > Soil > Palsa > Peat permafrost | place: Sweden: Abisko...
ACGGGCAGCAGGCGCAGCAGGCCGAATGTCGATGACGCAACGTTCGTGAGGGTCAGCGTCGATTCAGAGAGATTCTGGCCGCTGCGATTCACGTCGTTCTTATACGTTGTTACATCGACGCCACTCGTCATCGCCGTGCCCGCAGCCACGGTCAGCGTCGCGCTGTTGCTGGTCACGCTGCCCGCCGAATTGGAAACGACAACCTCGAAGGTAGAGGCATCGTCGGCCAGAGTCGTGGCCGGCGTGGTGTAGCTTGACGCCGTGGCGCCCGAGATGGGCATCGTGCCTTTCTGCCATTGGTAGCCAAGCGGAGCGGTGCCGCTTGCCGAGACGGTAAAGGTTGCCGTCTGTCCCACGATCACGCTTTGAGCGGTTGGCTGCACCGTGATGGCCGGGGCAACTGCGCCGTTGGCACCGCTGCCACCTCCACCGCCGCCGCAGCCGCACAACAGAGACAGTTGCGCCAATACGAGGGAAATTTTCCACTTCATTTGGCATCCAGGCGAAACGCTTGTCAGATTCTTATAGCCATAGGATGCAGCCGCATCAAGAGTCTGCGCATCGCGACGGATCGTCGGAAACGGCCGACATATCGCCGAATCGAGCCTGTAGAACCGCGATTGCCGCAATCGCCGCCGTTTCGGTGCGCAGCACGCGTGGACCAAGGTTTACGCGGGCGAAAGCGGATAAGTCAAATGCCTCGAGCTCTTCAGGTGCGAATCCTCCCTCCGGACCAATTGCGATCTCGGCGCGTGAAGCCGACTTGGCAGATGCGATGTCGATCGAGCGGGCAAGGGCTTCGGTTCTCTGTGCCCGCTCGGGCTCCAACACGAGCCGCAGCACCTCACTCGCTGCAGCCTGTGCCGCCAAGCCCCCAAGGTAGTTGAGCAGCGGCAGAGGCGTGTCCACGCTCGGCACCCGGTTGCGGCCGGATTGCTCGCAAGCGCTCACCGCGACTGCGCGCCAATGCGCTTGTTTCGAAGCTGATTGGCTTGCATCGAGCCGCACCACGCTGCGCTGGCTCAAGACCGGCACGATGCGCACGACGCCGAGTTCCGTCGCCTTTTGCACGATGAAGTCCATGCGATCGCCGCGTGGAACACATTGCACGAGGGTGAGTTGGAAAGGCGATTCCCTGTCTATGCTGCGCGCAGCACCGGTCGAGGCGCTGACACGCGTGCCCTGCACCTTCTCGATGACGCCTGTGAATTCGCGTCCGTCGCCATTGAAGAGGACGACTTCGTCGCCGCTGCGCGCACGCAGGACCTTCGCCAGATGGGCGCCGGTTTCCCGGGGCAGATCCACCACGCTCCCGGACTGCAACTCGCCGTCGATGAACACGCGGGTCAGCCGCACGTAATCTGCCCGCAAATGAATGTGTCCTGCATATGCCAGCAATTGTCGCATATGCTACCCGGGAGCCAGACCGGCTCCAGCCATCGGATACGGAAAGGACTGCGCTTGCAGGTCGATCTTAAAAGCGGACTGATGCGAGGCGCGCGGCAAATCGCCTCGCCAAATTACGATGCGCGCCCTACGGGCGTCGAGGCGGATTTGATCGTCGTGCACGGCATCAGCCTGCCGCCGGGAGAATTCGGCGGCCCTTGGATAGAGCGGCTGTTCACGAATACGTTGCCGCTCGATATGCACCCCTATTTTGCAGAAATCGGCGAATTGCGCGTGTCCTCGCACCTTTTGGTGGCGCGCGACGGCGCCCTGAGCCAATTCGTCAAATTCACCGATCGCGCCTGGCATGCGGGTCAGTCCAGCTACAACGGCCGTTCAGCATGCAACGATTTCTCCATCGGCGTGGAACTCGAAGGGGTGGACACACTGGATTACGAAGCCGCCCAATACGACACGCTCGCTGAGGTCGTGGCGGCCCTCTGTGATGCATATCCTCGACTATCGGCGGATCGAGTGGTAGGTCATAGCGATATCTCGCCCGGCCGCAAGACAGATCCGGGTCCCGCATTCGATTGGCACCGGGCGCGCCGCTGCATGGTCACGGCCTGCCAACGCGGCTCACGCGGAGTCCCCGGATAGGCTCCTTAGGGAAAACCCCGGCTCTGGGCGCAACGTGAACCTGATCACGTTCCATTTCAGCAGATTTCCGCTCCTCGGCCGACGTTTAGGTGAGGTCGTAATCCATACCAGTTCGGTGAGTGGGAGGGCTAGTGTTTCGTTGGTTCGCGGACCTCCCGATCGAGCGCAAACTGCGTGTGGTGATAACGGTTCCTGCAATGGCTGCGTTCGCGGTAGCGATACTCATGCACGTTGCGACGAACCTGCTCCATCTGCGGGCGGATATGAAGCAGCGCGCCGCAGGCATCGCACGCACAGCCGGAGTCAGCGCGATCGAGGCGCTGGGCCGCGGCGATACTGCGGCCGCGATCAGCGCCCTCGTCGCTCTGCGCGATGAGCCGTCGGTGGATTTTGCGGAAGTCTATCTGCCCGACGGGCAACGGATCGCCACCTACGATCGCGCCGCAAACGGCGTGCGCTTGGGTGCCGACAGCACACCGGTATCGGTGCATGGGAATCAATTTCAAATCACGGCACCCGCCTCGCATGAAGGTGCCGTCCTCGGCTATGTGCATATCCTCGTGCCTCTCGCGGCGCTGTACCCAGATTGGCGGGGCTACGCGCTGATCAGCGTAGCGGCGATCGCCGCCGCCATCGTGATTTCCTACTGGCTAGCGGCGGGGCTTCAAAAGCAAATCTCCGGTCCCATCGTCAATTTGGCGCAGACCATGCAGCGCGTCTCCACCGAGGAGGACTACAGCCTGCGCGTCGAGCGCAGCTCCGAGGACGAGATCGGATCGCTGATCGACGGCTTCAACCAAATGCTCGCGCAAATCCGGCATCGCGATTCGCGTCTTGAAAAATATCGCCAATTTCTCGAACAGCAGGTCGCTGACCGCACGGAAAACCTGGGCAACGCAAATCGCGAGCTGCAACTCGTCATCGATGAGGCCACGCGCGCCAAAGAGGCGGCCGAACGCGCCAGCAGCGCCAAGAGCGAATTTCTCGCGCGCATGAGCCACGAAATCCGTACGCCGATGAACGGCGTGATGGGCATGTCGGAATTGCTGCAGGCGACGGAACTGACTCCGCGGCAGCGGCACTTGTCGCAAACCATCCATCATTCCGCGGGCGCTCTGCTGCAAATCATCAACGACATCCTTGATTTCTCCAAGGTCGAAGCCGGCAAGCTGGAGCTGGAAAGCATCGAGTTCGGCTTGCGCGAAACAGTGGAGCAGGCAATCGAAATCTGCGCGGCGCGCGCCCATGCCAAGGGGCTCGAGCTGGCGTGCGATGTCGGCCTCGACGTGCCGGCCAAAGTGCGCAGCGATCCGATGCGTCTGCGCCAGATCCTGATCAACCTAGTAGGCAACGCGATCAAATTCACGGACGCCGGCGAAGTGATCGTACGGGTCAAGCTCCTGCACGGCGATGATCTCCTGCGGTTCGAGGTGATCGACACGGGCATCGGCATTTCACCGGAAGTTCAGACCGACATTTTCAACGCATTCAGCCAAGCCGACTCGTTTACCACGCGAAAATACGGCGGCACGGGCCTTGGCCTCGCCATCTGCCGCGAACTGGCCACCTTGATGGGCGGGCAGATCGGCGTCGACAGCGTGGTGGGGCGCGGTTCGGTATTCTGGTTCGAAGTGCGGCTGTCGCCGGTGGTAGAGGCGTCCCCGACGTTCACCCGCTTGCCGCGGATGAGGCTGGTTGGATTGCGCGCGCTCATCGTGGACGACAACACCAGCAATCGCAACATCCTCACACAGCATTTGAATTCTTGGGGCGTCGAGGTCGTCGCCACCAAATCCAGCGCCGACGCACTCGCCGTGCTGAACACCGATGAAGGGCCGCAATTCGATTTTGCGTTGCTGGATGATCAAATGCCGGGCATGGACGGGATCGATCTGGCCAATCGCATCCGCGATGATTCGCGGCTCGCCGCAATTCGCCTCATCATGCTCACGACGCGGGATCACTACGAAAGCAACTCCGAGACCGTGCAGTTGTTCGCGGCGATTCTCACCAAACCGCTGCGACGTTCGCAGCTGCTGAATTGCGTGACTCGCGCCATGATTGCCGCGCCGGAAGCGGCCCTGGAGGAGACCGGCATACGCTCGGCACTGCCGGCCGCGGCTACCCGAGCCTTCGTGCCAAAGATTCTACTGGTCGAGGACAATCCCGTGAACCGGGAAGTGGCGGTCGGAATGCTGGAATCCTTGGGCTGTGTCGCGCACGCGGCGGAGAACGGCTGGCTGGCGCTCGAGGCGATGAACAATGACGCCTACGACGCGGTGCTGATGGACTGCCAAATGCCGGTGATGGATGGACTGACGGCGACGGCGGAACTGCGCAGGCGCGAGCAGAATTCGGGGGGAGCACGGGTGCCCATCATTGCGTTGACGGCCAACGCCATGGAAGGGGACCGCGAACGCTGTCTCGCCGCAGGCATGGATGATTTCCTGAGCAAGCCGTTTTCGCAGCAGCAGCTGGCGGCGCTGCTGAAGCGCTGGCTGGCGTTGCACGTGAACCCTCAGACTGAGCGGCGCGAGGCCCCGCTGCTGCCGCTCATCGATCCGGGTGTGCTGCGCAATATCGCAGCTCTGGCACGGCCGGCGCTGCTCGACTCGATGATTGAACTGTACATGCAGCATTCGCCGCCCCTGATCACCGCGATCGAAGAGGCGGCGGCGAGCGGCCAAGTCGAGGCGCTGCGCGTGGCTCTGCATACTTTCAAATCCAGCACGGCCAATCTCGGCGGCATGCGGCTGGCCACACTCACCAAGGAATGCGAAGGATTGGTGCGCGAGGGCGGCATCGTCAAGGCGGGGCCGTCGGTGCAAAAGATTCGCAGGGAATATCAAGACTTCTGCGGCGCGTTGCTGCGGGAACGCTCGCCGAGCGCGGCTTAGAGGATCCGATGCAGCAAAATCAAACTCATTCCATGGCAACCGTACTCGTCGTCGACGACGATCCGGGCGCACGGCTGCTCGTCGGCAGTGCTCTGGAGGTCGCAGGTTTCAGAGTTTTCACGGCGGCCGACGGCAAGAGCGCCATGAGTGAATTTCAGGCCCACCCGGCGGACTGCGTGGTTCTCGATGTGGTCATGCCCGGTATGAGCGGCTTCGATGTCTGCCGAGAGTTGCGCGCGCTGGCGAGTTCGCGCCACGTGCCAATTTTGATGCAGACCAGCTTGGATGATATGCAGTCGGTGCAACGCGCCTACAACGCAGGCGCCACCGACTTTACGACGAAAGGAATCAATCCAATGTTGCTGGCGGAGCGCGTCAAATTCCTGGTGCGCGCCAAAGAGACCCAGGACCAATTGCGGGACAGCGAAGCGCGGGTGCGCTATCTGGCGTACTACGACCCCCTCACGGGCTTGCCCAACCGGCAGCGTTTGCTGCAGATCCTGGAACAGCAGGTGGTGTGGGCTAATCCACGGCAACGCGGAATCACCGTGCTGATGATCGATGTCGACAACTTCTCGCGCATCAACGACACCCAGGGTCAGGCGGTCGGCGATAGCCTGCTGAAGGAGATCGCCCATCGCCTGCAACTGTGCTTGCGGGATACGGAGCGGACACTGCAGAACGACGGCGCGCTGAACGACATCAACGATTGGGTAGCGCGCACAGGCGGCGACGAATTCGCCCTAGCGCTGCCCGGCGTAGCGACGACCGACAGCGTCCAGGTCGTGGCGCAGCGGGTGCAGCTCGCCTTGGCGCGGCCCTTCGTGTTTGCGCAGCAGGAGATACCGCTGTCGGCAACCATCGGCGTAAGCATGTATCCCGGCGACGCGCCGACCGCCGAAGCGTTGATCAAGAACGCCGACGCCGCAATGCATCATGGCAAGAAAGCCGGCCACGGCCGATTGGAATTCTTCAAAAAATCGATCAGTACGCGCGCCGCCAAACACCTGTCCATGGAGGCCGATTTGCGCAAGGCCCTGGAGCGCAGTGAGTTCACGTTGAACTATCAGCCGCGTCTAGCAGTCGAGGGGATGCGCGTGGAAGCCGTCGAGGCTTTGCTGAGATGGTGGCATCCGCAGCGCGGTTTTGTCTCGCCCGACGAGTTCATTCCGCTGGCTGAGCAAAGCGGGCTGATCGTCGAGATCGGCGACTGGGTGCTGCGCGAGGCCTGTGCTCAGGCGCGACGTTGGCAGGATGGCGGCGGATATCGCTGGCAGGTCGCCGTGAACGTCTCGGGTGTGCAGTTTCGCGACGGCAGCTTGCCGGAGCGCGTGGCGCGCGCCATCCATGCCGCCGGAATCGAGCCGAGCATGATCGAGCTGGAATTCACGGAGGGAGCGCTCATTGAATATTCCGCCGTAGTCAGCAAGGCGGTCAAAGCGCTGAAGGAACTGGGCGTCGCGACCGCCCTGGATGACTTCGGCACCGGCTACAGCTCTTTGTCGTACCTCAGGCACTTCCCGATCGATACTCTGAAGATCGATCGCGTATTCGTGCGCGACATCGCCTCGAAAAGCGGGGGAAACGCGCCGCTGGTCGATGCCATCATCGCAATGGCGAAGAGCCTGGGGTTGGATACCGTTGCGGAGGGCGTGGAGACCGAAGAGCAATGGCACTACTTGAAATCCCGGCACGCCGATCAGGTTCAGGGGTTTCTGTTCTGCCGGCCCCTGGCGCTCCCGGAGTTGGAACGTTGGCACGCGGAATGGCTGCATTCCCATCTGCCGACCGCGAGCGTCGGGTGAACTCGTTCAGGCTCCTAGGGCACGGCACCCCGGCGCCAAACCACTTCGCCATCGGCGCCGCGCGCAAGCACGCGAGCCATCACGAACAAGAGATCCGATAGCCGATTCAAATATTTGAGCGCGTCCGCAGAGACGCTTTCCACGCGTGCCAACGACCAACAGCGGCGTTCCGCGCGCCGGCAGATGGCGCGTGCCAGATGGCACGCGGCCGCCGCGGGGCCGCCGCCGGGCAGAATGAATTCCTTGAGCGGCGGCAGGTCCTCGTTGAGCGCGTCCAGTTCCGATTCAAGCCGATCGACATGCGCCGGCTTGATCATGATATGGCCAGGGATGCACAGCTCTCCGCCAAGATCGAATAAATCATGCTGAATCTCCGTCAAGGCGCGGCGTATTTCCGGGGGCAGTGTGGGAATCCCAAGGATGACGCCCAAGGCGCTATTGGTTTCATCGACCGTGCCATAGGCCTCAACGCGCGAGTTCTCCTTGGCCACGCGCGAGCCATCGCCGAGGCCGGTGCTGCCGTCATCGCCGGTGCGCGTATAAATTTTGCTAAGTCGATTGCCCATGATTCAACCTTTCTTTATGGTGGCGTTCCATGATTCATTCCCCGGAACTGCAGGCGGCGCTGGAAGCAGCTGAAAAGGCGGCGCTGATTGCGCGCTCATTGTATCAGCGCAATATTGAAATCCGCATCAAGGCGGACAAATCGCCGGTCACCGAAGCCGATGTACGCTGTGAAATGGCGATTCGCGAAATTATAGAGGCGCGCTTTCCCGCGCATGGCTTTTACGGCGAGGAAACAGGATTGCATCGCCAGGATGCGGAATTCCTGTGGATAGTGGATCCCATCGACGGCACGAAGGCCTTTGTTCGCGAGTATCCGATGTTTTCCACGCAAATCGCCCTGATGCACAAAGGTGAGATTGTGCTGGGTGTCTCGAGTGCGCCGATCTACGGCGAAGTTGCCTATGCGCAGCGCGGTCGCGGCGCATTCCTCAACGGTAAGCCGATCGCGGTGAGCAGCGTGTCCACCGTTGAGTCGGCGCATCTGTCCTGCGGCAACATGAAAAGCCTCGCCACCGGCCGGCAATGGATGCGCTACGGCGCGATGATTGCGCAACTAAACCGCATTCGCGGCTACGGCGACTTTCTGCACTACCATCTGCTGGCGTCCGGAAAGATCGATGCAGTGATTGAAACCGACATCAATATTCTCGATATCGCAGCTTGCGTCGCCATTGTGAACGAAGCGGGAGGACGGTTCACCGAGTTGAACGGCGCCCCCATCACGCTCAAGTCAACGACCGTGCTGGCCAGCAATGGACCCATGCACGGACCGGTGCTCGCCGCCTTGGAGTAATCGGAATGCGCGGCGCGCGAACTATTGCCAGCGTATTTCGAGCGCGGTGGCGTGGCCGATGAGCACCTCATCCAGACTTTCCGCCTGTTGCCACCGCTGGGCACTCAGCATTTTCCGCCCAGCCATGATCTCCGCGAAACGCTGCGGATAGAGCGGCACTTGCTCCGGATCTCCGTAGCCGTCGGGGAATCGGGGCGCATCGGTGCCGGGCAGGTATTTATCGCTGGCACCCACGGTGTGCAGCAATTCGTGCGCAATCACAACGCCATTTTCGCCATCCATATCAGGCGCCGCGAACGCATAGACCACGCCGATGAGTCCTTTGGTCAGCCCCAGTGAATGGGGCACTTGCGGCGTCAATGCAGGATCGTGATACAGCACGAACATGCGAATGTCTTCCGGTTCATTCACGTGACCGCTCGCCCGCCAAGCCCAAAACCTAAGCCTCAAGCTCCACCAGGCCGTCGCAAGCAGGCCCGCGCCCGGCGCGCGCTGCGGCGGCCGCTCGTGCATTTCGCTGCGCAGCCGCGTCTTCACAGGCTCAGGCGCATTCAGACGGTAGCGCTCTGCTTCCCGGATGAAGAAGCCATCGATCGGCTTGAAGCGCTCAGCGTCGAGGGCCGCTACATAACGCAAGGTGACCGGACTCTCGTCGGCCGCGATGGGATAGATGGCGACGTACAAAGGTTCTCGCCATCGCGTGCTGCGGTAGCGGTCCTGCCATGTGGTCAGCGCCACTACCAGCAACACCAGCAGCAGGATGAGAATGCGCAGCATCTTGAATTCGCCGCGGGACGGCGAACCAGGCTGCTGTTTCAATCGGACGCCTCGACGTCAAATTCAGCGATTTCTCCGTTGCTCGTGCTGTACGACACGGCCAAGGGCTTGCAGCAGACCGGACAATCTTCGATGTACGATTGCTCGGGAACCGACAAATCCAGCGTCAGCGTGATTCGCTCCCAACAGTGCGGACAGGTCGCGTCGTGGCCTTGAACGAGAATCATTGTGTGCGCTCTTGGAAAATTCGATTGATTTCAATAGCTTATCAAAAATCGGCGCCGCTTGCAGTGAAGCGCCGGCCGCCCAGGCGTGCCTCCCGACGCACGCGCCGCAACGGGCACCGATTCTGCCTGCATCACACCCTAAGCGTGACTCGACCGTTATACTTCGGCATTGGCTGTGGGGCTAGAATTACGAGGAAACATGGAGCCGACCGATACTTCCAAGCCTGATTACTTTCATCGGGTTGTAGATTGCCAGTGGGCCTGTCCGGCGCACACCGACGTTCCCGAGTACATCCGTCTGATCGCTCAAGGCGAATTCACCGAGGCCTACATGGTGAACCGAGAATCGAACGTATTCCCAGGTATCTTGGGCCGCGTTTGCGACCGGCCCTGCGAACCTGCCTGCCGCCGCGGCCGCATCGAAGAAAAGCCGGTCGCCATCTGCAGACTGAAGCGCGTCGCGGCCGACAACCGCGACGACATCACTGCGCTCCTCCCCAAGGCACCGCGCGAAAAAAACGGCAAGCGAATCGCCTGCATCGGCGCGGGTCCGGCTTCGCTCACGGTGGCCAACGATTTGTTGCCGCTAGGCTATGAGGTCACCATCTTCGAACAATTCGCGGTGCCCGGCGGATTGATGCGGACCAATATTCCGGCATTCCGGCTTCCCGCGAATGTGCTCGATGAAGAAATCGGCTACATCGTCGACATGGGTGCGGACCTGCGCCTGAATTCGCCCATTAAGAGCATGAAGAAGTTGCTGGAGGCTGAAGAGTTCGACGCCATATTTGTCGGCTCGGGCGCGCCCAAGGGCAAAGAGCTCGAGCTGCCCGGTCGTCACGATACCGACCGCATCCACATCGGCATTACCTGGCTCGAATCCATCGCCTTCGGCCACATCGACAAAGTAGGCGAGAAGGTTTTGATCATCGGTGTCGGCAATACCGCAATGGATTGCTGCCGCAGTTCCCTGCGGCTCGGCGCGAAAAACGTGAAAGTCATGGCGCGCAAGCCGCGTCAATTCTTCAAGGCCTCGGAGTGGGAACTCGAAGACGCCGAGGCAGAAAAAGTCGAGATCGTCATCAATCACGCGCCCAAGGCGTTCGTGGTCGAGGGCGGCAAGCTGACCGGCATGATGTTCGAAAAACTCGAATACGACATCGAGAATGGCGACATTACTGCGACCCGCTCTTTGGGCGATGTATTCCTGCCTTGCGATGACGTCATTCTCGCCATCGGCCAAGAAAACGCCTTCCCGTGGATCGAGAAAGGCATCGGCATCGAACTCGACAAATGGAATGTTCCGAAGGTCAATGCGCGAACGTTTCAATCGACCCTTCCTGAAGTTTTCTTCGGCGGCGATGCCGCGTTCGGCCCCAAGAACATCATTTGGTCGGTCGAACACGGCCACCAGGCCGCAATTTCCATCCACAAGTTTTGCCACGATGAGTCGATCGAAGAGCGCCTGGCGCGGGGCATAACCTTGTCCAGCCGCAAGATGGGCATGCACGAATGGGCTTACAAGAACGAATATAACGGCGTCGAGCGCCGTCTCGTGCCGCATGTGGGATTGATCGATCGCTTCAAGAAGATAAACATCGAAGTAGAACTGGGATTCACCGCGGAAGAGGCCGCGCTCGAAGTACAGCGCTGCTTGAACTGCGACATGCAGACCGTTTTTACCGCGAAACTGTGCATCGAGTGCGATGCCTGCATCGACATCTGTCCAGTGGATTGCCTCACCATTACACAGAATGGCGCGGACGCCGAGTTGCGCGATCGCTTGACGGCACCCGCCACGAATCCGACCCAGGCCTTGTATGTCTCGGCGGCCTTGCCGCAAACCGCGCGAGTCATGGTGAAGGACGAAGATGTTTGCGTGCATTGCGGACTGTGCGCCGAGCGCTGTCCGACGGCTGCATGGGACATGCAGAAGTCGACCATTCGAATTCCGCTCGCCATCGATGAGGAGGTTCGCGCATGCCCAGCATGATTGCCGAGGCCAGCCGTGTAAACGATTTCGTGGTGAAGTTCGCCAACGTCAACGGCACGGGATCCGCCAGCGCCAATTCGCTGATCATGAAGGCGATCTTCCGCATGGGGGTGCCGGTTACCGGCAAGAATTATTTTCCGTCGAATATTCAGGGACTGCCGACGTGGTATGAAATCCGCGTAACCCGCGACGGCTATGCAGCGCGCGCCAGCCACGTCGACATCATGGTGGCGATGAACGCCGAAACCTACTCGAAGGACATCCGCGAGCTGCGCTCCGGCGGATATTTGATTTATGACTCGACTTGGCCCCGCAGCGCGCTCCTGCAGCGCGGCGACATCACCGTCATTCCGGTGCCGCTCGCCAAGCTGGTGAACGAGAATTTCGACGGCGTGCGCAATCGCATTCTTTTGAAAAACATCGCCTACGCGGGCGTACTGGCCGCGCTGCTCGACGTCGATCTCGATGTGATCAGCGGATTGCTCAGCGAGAGCTACGGAAAGAAGCCGAAGCTGCTCGACTCGAACACCAAGGCGCTACGCCTGGGGTATGACTACGTGAAGGCGAATTTGACTTCGCCGCTGCCGCTGCGCGTCGAGCACATGGAGAAGACCACCGGCCACATCATGATCGACGGGAATACAGCCGCAGGTCTCGGCTGCGTCTTTGCCGGCGCAACGGTAGGCGCGTGGTACCCGATCACTCCATCGACCTCGTTGATGGATGCGTTCAAGGGATTTTGCGAGCGCTATCGCGTCGATTCAGCGACCGGCGAGAGAAATTTCGCGGTCCTGCAGGCGGAGGACGAATTGGCGGCGGTGGGCATGGTCTTGGGCGCCTCATGGAACGGCGCTCGGGCGTTTACGCCCACCAGCGGGCCGGGAATTTCCTTGATGAACGAGTTCATCGGCCTGGGGTATTACGCCGAAGTGCCCTGCGTTATTTTCGACGTGCAACGGGTCGGACCTTCCACCGGCATGCCGACGCGCACGCAACAAGGAGACCTCCTGCTTTGCGCCTACGCATCACATGGCGACACGCGGCATGTGCTGCTATTTCCGGCAAACCCCGAGGAATGTTTCTACATGGCCGTGCAGGCCTTCGATATTGCCGAACGCCTGCAGACTCCGGTTTTCGTGCTATCCGATCTGGATATCGGCATGAACGATTGGATGTGCCCGGACCTGAAATGGGACGACTCATACCAGCCGGACCGCGGCAAGGTGCTGTCGAAGCAAGAGGTCGAGGGTTTGGAAAAATTCTATCGATATCTGGATCGCGATGATGATGCGATTCCGTACCGCACGTTGCCCGGGACCTCGCCCAAAGGGGCATATTTCACTAGGGGCTCCGGCCACAATCAATATGGCGGCTACACCGAGGATTCCGCCGAATACCAAGTTGTGCTCGACCGGCTGAAGCGAAAATTCGCCAACGCGCCGAAATACCTGCCCAAGCCCGCGTTGATCGGCAAGGGGAACAGCGCCGTCGGCATCGTGAGCGTCGGCAGTTGCGATGGCGCGATCCGCGAAGCGCTCGATGTCCTCAATCATCAGAAAATCGACGTGGATTATCTGCGGCTGAAGGCATTCCCGTTCAACAGCGAAGTGGAGGCGTTTCTAAAATCGCACGCGACCATATTCGTCGTGGAACAAAATCGCGATGCGCAGCTTAAATCCCTGCTGATCCTGGAGACCGCGGTGGAGAAGGCCAAGTTATTCTCCATATTGAACTACAGCGGGCTGCCCATTTCAGCGCAGCCCATTGTCGATGAGATCCGCGCCAAACTTGCGGAGGCACCGCGACTGAGCGCGGTGCCGCGATAAAACACCGAGCTCCACATGTCATACATTAACAAGCCGAAAGTCGCCCACCCCTCACTGCCAACCAACGATTTGGGACTGACGCGCCGCCAATACGAAGGCAGCATGTCCACCTTGTGCGCCGGGTGCGGCCACGATTCGGTAACGGCGTCCTTGGTCGAGGCGTGCTGGGGGCTGTCCCTGCAGCCGGAACAATTGGTCAAACTCTCCGGTATCGGCTGCTCCTCGAAGACGACCGCCTATTTTGTCAGCGGTTCGCATGGATTTAACTCCGTGCATGGCCGTATGCCCTCGATCGCCAGCGGCGCGAATGCCGCCAATCGCGGACTCACCTACGTGGGTGTGTCGGGCGATGGCGATTCGCTCTCCATTGGCATCGGTCAGTTGGTGCATGTCATTCGCCGCAACGTCAACATGCTGTACATCATCGAGAATAATGGAGTCTACGGGCTCACCAAGGGGCAGTTCTCGGCATCCGCGGATATCGGCAGCAAGGCGAAGCGCGGCGAGACCAATGCCTCGCCGCCGATCGATCCGGTGCTGCTGGCGCTATCGCTGGGCGCAACCTTCGTCGCTCGCAGCTTCTCGGGCGACAAGGCACAACTCGTGCCGCTGATCCAAGCCGGCATGCGCCACAATGGCTTTGCCCTCATCGATGTACTCTCGCCGTGCGTAACCTTCAACGATCACGAAGGCTCGACCAAGAGCTATGGCTTTACCCGCGAGCATTATCATGCGGCGGTTGAAGCCGACTTTGTGCCGCTGCTTTCGGAAATTGCGGTGGATTATCCGGCAGGAGAGGCTATTCCGGTCAGTTTGCATGACGGCAGCCGCGTGGTGTTGCGCAAGCTCGATCCGTCTTACGATCCGACGGACCGCACTGCTGCGTACAACTATATCGAGAACAAACTCAAGCAAAACGAGTATGTGACCGGACTCATTCACATCAATGAAGCCGACAACACCGAATTTCACAACCTGAATCGCACCGCGAAGGCGCCGCTCAACAGCATCCCGTTCGACAAGCTGTCTCCGGGCAGCGCGGCGCTCGATAAATTGATGGGGCGGTACCGATAGCACCGGTGCCGAGGTATTAGTGCCGGCGCAAATGGCTGGCGGAAAGAAAGATGCGGACCGGCTCGCCGATCAGTTCATAGATCGCCATATGCGATCGGAGCAGGGCCTCCGGGTCAGGTATATATCTCAGCACACTGAAGTCCCGCATCGCGAGGATTCCCACCGGCGCCGGCACGACATCGAAGCCGGCATCGGCAAACTCCTGCACGGATCGTCTCATGTGGGTCGCGCGAGTGACCAAGACAATGCGGTGCACGTTATCCGCCGCGAGTATTCGTGCGGAGTTGCGCGCATTCTGAAACGTGTCGTAGGCTTCGGCATCGATCCAGCGCGTCTCGACGCCGAAATTCCGCTGCAGCGAATCGTGCATCGCACGCGCCTCGATTGAAAACCCGGTGACCAGAATGGGCAGGCCGGTTTTCTTCGCAACGTACGCGCCGTAACTCAGTCGCTCGAGCAACAAAGGTTCGGCGGCGGGTCCTTGGTACTCGGGAGCAAAGGGGCGCTGGCCGCCGCCGCCCAGAATCACGATGGCTTGCGCATTGGCAGCCTGTCGAAAGTCGAGGGGCGGATACAGTTCCACGAGACCTGTCAGGGCATCCGACACGATCGGAGTGGACAGCAGCCACAGCGATGCCAAGCCCGCGAGTAAAAATATCCGGCCGAGGCGCGGCCGTACCTTGAGCAGCGCCAATCCGAGCAGCGCGAGCAATAGCGGTCCCGCGGGCGGCAAAATCAAATTCTTAAGCAGTGTCTTGAGTTGCAATAACCAAATCAAGCGTGAGCGACTCCTCTTGGTGGTGCGGCCCGACGGCGGGCTATGCAGTGCGCAAGTCTAGCGTGTGCGTGAAACCGCGGTGGGAAAGTGGCAATATCGGCAACCCTTCGAGAATTCGTGCAACAGGCTGGGCCGGCAATGCAAAAATACACTTATGTGACTGCCCTGATTTTAAGTCTCCCGATTGGCGTTGTATTCGCTGAGGCGCCGAAGATGCAGACCTGCGAATCCGCCCCGCAGCCCGCTTTTTGCAGCGCTGTTCGCGGCGTTCGGTCGGAGGGCTGGCCGGCGCAGAGCCGCTCCGAAGTGATGGCGCAACATGGCATGGTCGTGACCAGTCAACCGCTTGCCGCGCAGGCGGGATTGCAGATTCTCAAGCTGGGCGGCAACGCCATCGATGCGGCCGTAGCGACGGCCGCCATGCTCAACGTGACGGAGCCCATGATGGTGGGCGTCGGCGGAGATTTATTCGCCATCGTCTACATTGCCAAGGAACGCAAGGTCTACGTGCTGAACGCCAGCGGGATGGCGCCCACCGGCGCAACCGTAGAGCGGTTCAATAAATTGGGGTACGCCTGGAATCCAAAAAACTGGGGGCCGGGTTCGGGCATGCCCGCGGGCGGGATATTGCCGGTGACGGTGCCCGGAGCCGCGTGGGGCTGGCAGGCCGTGCTCAAGCGGTTCGGCAAACTCACCTTTAAAGAAGTGCTGGAACCGGCGGCGCAATACGCGCTAGGCGGATTTCCGATTTCCGAGCGCATCGCGCATGACTGGCGTCTGCCCAACGCGCTGCCCTTGCAGGCGTGCTGCACTTCGCAGGATCCCGATTCGATAAAGACCTGGTACGTCAATGGCGTGCAGCCGGTGGCCGGACAAATTTTTAAGAATCCCGATCTCGCGCGAACGATGCGGCTGCTGCAGGCAAAGGGGGCAGACGCGTTCTACAAGGGAGAGATCGCGCAAGCCATTGTTGCGAAATCGCAGGCACTCGGTGGGTCGATGACGCTCGAGGATCTCGCCAACTACAAGGGTGAATGGGTTGAGGCCGCCCGCACGACCTATCATGGTTACGAGATTCTCGAATTGCCGCCGCCGGCGCAGGCTTGGGCAGCGGAGGAGATTCTAAATATCTTGGGCGCGTGCGTGCCGCAATGGACCACGGGGCAGAGCCTGGCTTCGCTCGGTCCTAAGAACCCCGAGTACTGGCATTTCCTGATCGAGGCGAAAAAGCTCGCCTACGCCGACTTATATCGGTACAACGCTGATCCGAATTTCACGACCGTGCCGCTGGGCAAATTGCTGTCGGAGAGCTATGCCGCATCGCTTTGCGGAAAGGTGGATCCGCAGCACGCCTCGACGCCGGCGCCCACCGAAAATTTCTCCATGCCCGGCGACACTATCGTGCTGTCGACCGCCGATGCTGAAGGCAATATGGTCTCCTGGGTGAACAGCAACTTTTCCGCCTTTGGCTCAGGCGTGACGGTGCCCGGGTACGGTTTTATTTTGCACAATCGCGGCGCGTTATTCACGCTCAATCCCAAGAGCCCGAATGTCATCGAGCCTCACAAGAGGCCGTTCAACACCTTGTCGGCGGGCTTCGTGATGCACAACGATCAGCCGCTGATGACCGTCACGTTAATGGGCGGTGACATGCAGGCGCAAGGACACGCGCAGTTGTTGGTCAATATTTTGGATCTTGGCGCGAACTTGCAGGCGGGCGCGGATATGGCGCGATTCCGCCATTCCCAAATATCCAACACGCTGAGCTTGGAGGCGCCTCTGTATGATCTGGTTGGCGCAAAGCTCGCGGCGATGGGCCACACGGTGAAGTCCGTCAGCGGAGAGGATGTGGGCGGCGTGCAGATCCTCATGTTGCTAGACGGCTACTATCGCGCGGCATCGGACTTCCGCAAGGACGGCGAGGCGGTCGGCTGGTAGTGCGCGTTGGCGCGCGCAGCGAGCCGCCCGACCTAAGGCGGAAGCAATCTGCGTTTGCCGTCCGCGGACAGCATGATCCCCGGTTCATCAAGATTGGTTCGATCCCAAAGCTCGCATGTGACCTCGCGATGGCGCTGATCCAGCGCCTCGCAGTAATTGGTATACAGGCAGAGCCGCACGTTGGCGCCATGGCCGGCGCGCACTTTCAAGAACCAATCCGGATCGGCCAGCGCCTGGCGGGCGAATCCGACGATGTCCGCCGCGCCGCCGCGCAGCGCTTGTTCCGCTTGATTGAAATGATGTATGCCGCCGGAGAGCACGATGGGCGTGTTGAATCCAGCCTGGCGAATTTTCGCGCGGATGCGTGAACAGGCATCGACGTTGCGGCCAAAGGGACCTTTTGCGTCCGAATAATACGACGGCATGCACTCATAACCGCTGCGCCCGGTATACGGGTAGGCGGCTTCGCCGATCTTCGGCTGCGAGGCATCCTCAAATTTTCCGCCGCGCGACAACGAGATGAAGTCGATGCCGGCGCCCGCGAGCCGCTCCGCAAAGTACTCCGTGTCCTCGATCGTGCTGCCGGACTCGATGCAGTCTTCCGCGAGCATCCGGCAGCCTACGGTGAATGCCGGGCCGACCTGAGCGCGTACGGCTGCGAGCACTTCCAACGGCAGCCGAATTCGCTGATCCGGTGCACCGCCGTAACCATCGTTTCGCGTATTCCGCGCCGAGAGAAATGAGGCCATGGTGTAGGCGTGCGCGTAGTGCAGTTCGACTCCGTCGAAGCCGGCTTTGCGCGCGCGAGCCGCGGCAGAGGCGAACACTGGCGGAAGAGTGGCGGGCAAGTCTCGGACCGCGGCGACGTCAGTGTCGGTGACGCGCTCGCGAAATCCTTGCAGCAACGACTCAAGCTCACGCGCGGTCAAGGCCATTTCCAGCTGAGACGGAGAGAGCGCCGCCAATCGGCTTCGGACGCTGGACTCATCGCTGCCGGCCATTTGCAAGAACTCTCTGTGCCGCGGCGTCACCTTCAAGAAGCGCTCGAAGTATTTCTGCGCAGGCGGGCGGCGCCGAATACTCAAAAAATCGATGACTTGTATGAAAAGCTTGGTTTCGCCGTTACTGGCGCGGCGCACGCATTCCGCAAGACGTTCAAGCCCAGGCAGGAAACGATCATCGCTGATGCGCAGCAAGGGCCCGCTCGCGACATCACGCACGCCCGTGGCTTCCACGACCAATGCCGCAGGCCGACCGCGTGCAAACCTCTCATACCAAGCCAGAACCGAGGGCGTGACGTCGCCCTCTTCGGACGCGCGCCACGGAACCATTGCAGGAACCCAGGTGCGCGCTGCCAATCGGACTGAACCCACCATGATCGGGCGGAACAATTGCGACTGCTCCGCCTGAACAGAGGTTGGCCAGGCCGCGTCGAGCGGCGCGTACTTGATTCGCTCAGGCGGACGCCACGTGGCCATGGACTTCGTCGTCGGGGATCACGGCCGTCGCCTCGATTTCCACCAGTGCGCGCTGTTCGACCAAGCCGCTCACTTCCACGACCGACATGGCCGGAAAATGCTTGCCCACAATCTCACGGTACGCGGCGCCTATGTCGCGCGCCTCGCGAACATAGGCATCACGGCTCAATACATACCAGGTCAAGCGGACCAGGTGCCGTGGCTCCGCACGAGCTTCCTTCAGAATGCGCACAATGTTTCGCAGTGCTTGCGCCACCTGCCCGGTCAAATTGTCGCTGCTGAATTGTCCGTCAGCATCCCAGCCAATCTGACCGGAAATGAATATCATCTGTCCGCGCGCGGCCATGCCGTTGGCATACCCCTTTGGACGCGCCCACTCCGCCGGTTGCAAGGTCTTGGTGGTCATTGGGTGCCTGTCCGCCTAGTTGCCTTTGAAGGCCGGGCGTTGTTTCGCCGAAAACGCCTCATAGGCGCGGCGAAAGTCTTCGGTCTGCATGCAGATCGCCTGCGCTTGCGCTTCAGATTCAAGCGCCTGGTCCAGTCCCATGTTCCACTCCTGGTTGAGCATGGTTTTGGTCATGCCGTGCGCAAAGGTGGGGCCCTCGGCAAGCTCTTGTGCGAGTTGGGCGGCCGCCGCAGGCAATTCCTCAGCGGGCAGCAAGCGGCTGTAAAAGCCGCAGGCGAGCGCTTCATCGGCCCCCATGCTGCGGCCGGACAGGAGCAGTTCCGCGGCGCGGCCATGGCCGATGATGCGGGGTAAAATCGCGCAGGCGCCCATGTCGCAGCCGCCGAGACCGACGCG
>Ga0302325_10011567_pt1 | contig 19001 bp, 22 predicted proteins | sample Palsa_T0_2_FD_201948 | JGI IMG/M metagenome (GOLD analysis project Ga0302325, IMG submission 201948) | Peat permafrost microbial communities from Stordalen Mire near Abisko, Sweden - Palsa_T0_2 | ecosystem: Environmental > Terrestrial > Soil > Palsa > Peat permafrost | place: Sweden: Abisko...
CTGCACCGCCCGCTCATGTTTCTTCGCCGCGTCCAGTGTGCGAAACGTGCCTAAATTCCGGCGTTTGCCTGTCCTTGGGTTTTTCTTCCGGGAATACAAGCGATATTCTCCGGTCGCCAATTTCGAAATCATGGGGTCAAACTCCATTTGAAATTTATGAAGATCGCGCTGCGCGGGTCCGCGCCGCTTTTTGGGCCGAGGCGGAACGCTCGCCTGCGGTTCGCCGAGAGGCTGCGGAATGAGCCTGACGCGAAAGACCCGTATGCGAAGCGGCTCGATGGCCTTCTCGTTTTAGCGCTCCCAGAGTGGCCTGCGATCGCTTGGATGATGTTTCGTGATGCGACGCCTCCCGCCCGCGCGCATGTTCCCGTTGGGCGCTCTTTCGGGTTTTCTCCGATATCGATCCCTTGCGCGGCGGCGGTAGATCAACGCCCGCTCGGCGCGCTTCCGACAAACCAATCGCAATTGCTTGCTTGGCCGATCGCGCCCCGTGTTTGCCCTCTCGAATATGGTGAATTTCTTCGCGAATGAATTCACCCGCCTGGGTGCTGGCGGATTTCCCCTGGCGTTTGTCCCGCCGGGCACGTTCGATCGCTTCTCTATCGGGCATGATGACTCCTTTTTGTTGGTGGCGGCATTTTAATCCGATGACGGAAAATCACGCATCGGCGAATTTAGGATGTCAGAAAAAAAAGTTGAAATCAACGCGCCAGCCGAAGGGCTGCATTGATCAGGCCGATGTGCGAGTAGGCTTGTGGAAAATTGCCCAGCGCCAAACCATTTCTCGGATCGTACTCCTCAGCCATCAATTCGGTGGGCCCGGCCAGATTCGCATATCGATCGAACAATTCCTCGGCATCTTTGCGACGGCCGAGCAGGGCGTAAGCCTCGATCAACCACGCGGTGCAAATATTAAATCCCCCTTCGATGCCGGGCAGTCCATCATCATATCGATAGCGGAATACGGTGGGGCCATCGCGCAACTCTCGTTCAACCGCCTCAACGGTGGACGCAAACCGAGGATCGTCGGCGGGCAGCAGGCCGCTGAGTCCCACCGATAGCGTGGCGGCGTCGATCTCCGAGCCTCCATAGCTGGCGCAAAACGCCTTTTGTTGTTCGTTCCAACCATGATCCAGAACATCCTTGGCGATGACCTGCTGCAAATCCAACCATTCAGGTCGTTGATATCCGAGAAACTCCGCGACCTGCAGCGCGCAGTGGAGGGTCTGCCAGCACATGACTTTGGAATGCACGTGATGTTTGCGCGCGCTGCGAATCTCCCAAATTCCATGATCCTCCTCGCGCCATCGATTGGTGACGGCCGCCACCATGGATTCGGTCATGCGCCAGTGTTCGGGCGTGAGGGACGCGCCTTGTTTTGCCAGCAGGGCGATCAACTCGGCAATCGGACCGAGGACATCCAACTGAATTTGATGGGCCGCCATATTGCCGATGCGCACCGGCCGGCTGCCGCGATACCCGGCAAGCTCGGCGATGATGCCTTCAGGGCCGAGATGGCCGCCGGTGACGGTATATACTGGGCGAATTAAGGAGTTCGGCTCTTCACCTTCGAGAATTCCCAGAATCCAGTCGAGCAGTTTCATCGCCGGCCCGGCAGCGCCGAGTTTTGCCAGCGCAGCGGCGGCCATGGCGGCATCGCGCGGCCAGCAAAAACGATAATCCCAATTCCGCACACCCCCCGCACATTCCGGCAAACTGGTGGTCGCCGCCGCCGCGATCGCGCCGGTGGGACCGTAACATAACGCTCGCAACACCAGCGCGCTGCGGCGCACCAATTCCTGGCGAATGGATGGCAATTTCAGAGTGTTCGCCCAAACGGTCCAGAATCGCTCGGTCTGTTCGCGCCGCTGGGGCTCGGGGATGGCCGAGGGAACCAAGCTTGCGGTTCCATAGCATAATTCCATGACAACCGGGCCACCGCCCACGTCCAATTCGGTGACAGCCGTATCGTGGTTCCCCTCCCGGGTGATCGTCCAACGGATTCCCGGCGACAGAAGAACACACGGATCGACGCTGCCCTCGATGGACAATCCCGCATCGGCGGGGCGAAGACGCGTCTCCAGATTTCCGAAATTAATGCGCGGGGCGAAGGTGATTTTGATTCGTCCGGTTCCTTCGACGACGCGAATCAGGTCTGTGCGTCCGGCGCGCTGATAGGGTCGCCCGGCTGAACAATCCAAGTAGTCGATGACACGCAGCGATCCCCAATCGCTATGAAGCACGAAGCTGGGGCCGACATATTTTTGCGTGGCTGACTCGCCGCCGGAAACGGGAGAAATCTCGAAATATCCCGCCGTCGGGCCACCGAGGATTTCGGCGAACAACGCGCTGGAGTCGATGCGCGGCAAACATAGCCAGGACACTCGACCCTGCGGACTCACCAGCGCGCAAGTCCGCTGATCCGAGAGCATCGAATATTGCTCGATGGGGACCGCCTTGGAACCGGCCAACCATGCGGCGCGCTTTTCGGCGATGTCGGCCAGCAGCCGCGCGACATCCAGCGTGTTTGCCAACCGATATTTGGCCGCCGTGGGCCCTTCGCCGACCTTGATTCCCAGGTCCGGACCGGTCAGGGTGGCGAAGGCATCTTCATCGGTGACGTCGTCGCCGATGCACACCACAACCGATGCCCCCACGCGTTGGCGGAGCGATTGCAGCGCTCGCCCTTTGTCCGTTTGTATCACGCTCAATTCCACGACTTTTTTGCCGTGGCGAACGAATACGTTGGGATCGCCATTGAGCGAGTGGAGCAATTCTTCAACCGCCGCCGCCGCGGGTTTCTCTTCGGCGTTGCGATAGTGAAATGCGACGGCGGCTGGCTTTCGCTCGACCGTTGTTCCGGGCGTTTTTGTGGAGATTCGTTGCGCGTGGGAGTCCACTTTTCCAAGCAGTTCTATATTTTCCGGCGAGATCGGCGTGGCAAATCCGATATCGAATTCGCTCCCATGACTGCCGACGAGATGCGCGCGGTCCAAATCTTTAAATCGAGGTCCAAGATCCGCCAGCGCCCGGCCGGAAATGATCGCGACATGCGTCTGTGGCATCGCGGCCAGTGCCTTGAGCGCCACCAGCGACTCCCGATGCGCCTGGGCCTGTGACGGCTCGCTCACCAGCGGCGCCAGCGTGCCGTCGTAATCGGTCGCAATCAGCAGCACGGCCGCCCTGGAAACTTCGCCAATTTGGTTTTGCAGATCCTCCATAACCGGTATATCCGCCCCCATCATGCAACTTTGTCGGTGGGCACCGATAGCATCGGCTCGTTCAGGTGTATGCCGCACACTTTTAAAAATTGTGTGAGCCACCAATGCACGTTCTGTTCGCGGATATTGGTGCGAAGTTTCTCCATCGCCGGCCGCCGCTCGGCGGGGGTCATTAAGACGGCCAATTTAATGGCGTCCGCCACACAGTCGATGTCATAGGGATTCACCAGCACCGCCCAGCGGCCCAACTGTTCCGCCGCTCCGGCAAATTCACTCAGCACCAGGACGCCATTGCCATCAAGCTGACATGCGCAATATTCCTTGGCGACTAGATTCATGCCGTCCTTCAGCGGAGTTACCAGCGCGATGTCCGCCACCCGATACCACGCCAACAGCTCATCGTGCTCGACATGGCGGAACACGTAGTGAATAGGAACCCATCCCGGTTCGGTGAATTTCCCGTTGATCCGCGCCACCATCTGCTCGATCTCCGCCTTCAAATCCTGATATTGCTGGACCGTTTCCCGACTCGGCACAACGACCTGAAAAAGGGTCACTTTCTTGTGCAGATCGGGGTAACGTTCCAATGCCCGCTCAAAGGATCGGAGCCGATAGGGAATCCCCTTGGTGTAGTCCAGCCGGTCGAGCCCGAGAATAATCTGTTGACCGGGGAAATTTGCCCGCAGCTCCGCGGCGCTTTTCGTGATCTCCGGTCTCGCCGCGGCGACGGCATATTGCTCGTGATCGATGCCGATCGGAAAAACGCCGGCGACGCTGGCGCGTCCTTCCAAAGTCATGCGCATTTGTCGCGGCGTGTGCCGCTGCTCGACATCGGGGAGCAATTGGTTCACGCAATCGGAAAAATTTTTCAGATCGCGCATCGACTGCAGCCCAATCACTTCGTAATGCAGCAGCGCCTTGAGGACCTCTTTCCGCCAGGGCAGCTTGCAAAAAATATCCGGCGGGGGAAATGGAATATGCAGGAAAAATGCGAGCTTGTTTTGAACACCGCGATCCGCCAACGCCTTGCCCAACCCCATGAGATGGTAATCCTGTACCCAGATCAGATCGTCCGGCTGCGCCTGGCTTTGCACGACCTCCGCGAACAGTTTCTCCACTTTGAGCGCATTGGCCCAGAAATCCGGCTGGAAATTGCAAAGCGATTGCAGATCGTGAAAGAGCGGCCAGATGATCTGGTTGCAGAATCCCTCATAGAAATTGGTGTAATCCTCATCCGAGAGCGGAACTGCGGCGATCGGATATCCCTCGCGCTGACTAAATTCGGCCAGCAGAGCGTCCAGTTTTTCAGCTTCAATTCCCGACTCTCCAGGCCAGCCGATCCAGACTCCGCCCCATCGTTTCAGCACAGAGTCAAGTGCGGTCACAAGCCCGCCGGAACCGCGATGAATCGACCAGTCGCATTCCTGCTGCTCGATCACGATCGGCAACCGGTTGGAAACAAACAGAATCCGCATGGCTATATTCTTTTTATCAGAGAGTGGCCTTTTCATGGAACGCATAGATTCCTCTGAATTGCGCTTGGATGACACCTACTATTGTTTCGATGCCCAAGGACGACACGTCACAAAAGGAGATTCATCATGAAAGCGAGTGTCATTCATCAGTACGGCGGCCCCGAGGTCTTAAAGTATGAAGATTATCCCGATCCAACCGTTGGCGCGGGACAAGTGCTGGTGCGCGTCGCCGCCACCAGCATCAATCCTATCGACATTGGACGCCGATCCGGCATGATGAAAGAAGTCTTCCCTATCAAGTTCCCCGGCATCCTAGGTCGGGATGTCGCCGGTACGATTCTCAAACTCGGTGCCGGGGTTGAAGGCTTTTCCATCGGAGACAAAGTATTTGCAGTCGCAGACCAGGCTTATGCGGAACTCTGCGCGGTCCCAGCAACAAATCTCGCAAAAGTGCCAAATGGTCTTGATGTGGTTGAATCGGCTGCATTGCCGCTGGTCATAACAACTGGATATCAACTGGCCACCCAATCCGACATTAAGCCCGGCCAGACCGTACTGGTCAGCGGCGCGGTCGGCGGCGTCGGCCGCGCGGCGGTTTACACCGCGAAGGGTCTGGGCGCGAAAGTCATCGGCGGGGTCCTGAAAAGGCAGCTCCAGCAAGCCGCCGGACTTGGCTTGGATCAGGTCATCGCAACCGACGATGACAATGCGATCGCGAATCTTCCGCCCCTTGACGCAGTTGCCAACACGATTCGGGGCAAAACTGGAGAGGTGCTGATCAGCCAGGTCAAGAAGGGCGGGGTCTTCGCATCGGTGGTGGGACCTCCTGCAAATGCCAAGGACTTTCCGTCCGTTCGCATCGTTCCGGTTCGTGCGACTCCGGACCCCAAGGCATTGATGGAGTTTGCCCGCGCGGTGGTCGATAAAAAGTTCGTCATCCCCATCGGCCTGAAATTACCCCTGAGCGATGCCAGCAAGGGACACGCGGCCGCCGAAAAAGGCGGCATCGGCAAGGTGCTGCTGATGCCATGATTTCCATTGAGGTGGCTACACTCGTAAAGGCGCGGATGTCATTGTGCAACTCTCGCCTTTTTCACTCCGCGGCGCCTCAGCAGCGCGACACCGCCGAAGGCAAGCGCGACAATGCCGGTCGGCTCCGGGACCGCAACGGGTGTGGCGGCAGCAACAATGTTCTGGCCGTCCGGCGTATCATAGGTGGCCACGTATGTGCCTGCGCCGGTTGTCGTGTTCAGGGTGACGATCGCGTTGGAGGTGGTATCGAATCCGTAGAGGGTGCCGTCAACGAAAAGACCGGCGTCGGGGGTGTAGCCAGTGGAGCCGATATCGGTCACCGCGCCCGTGGAGACATTCACGCTGGCCAGATCATCGTAAGGTGACGTGTCGGATTGCACTGTGGCATAAAAAGCTGATCCATCAGGGGTGACGGCGGCGAGCCCGGCGGCGCTGTACCCCGTGGCAGCGATAACATTTGTCGTGGTCGATGGCGGGGCCTGTGTATAAAAATTTGCACTGAGATCCTGTGACAGAGCGAATAACGTGCCGGCAGCGTCGGCGGTTGCGCCCGCGGCGCCTTGGTCAATCGTGCCCACCTCGGTCGCATCAGCATTGGCGGGATTGATCTGCCATAGGTTTGCGGGGACGTCGGAATCCAGGCCATAGAGATTACCGTTGGCGCCGAACCCCATGCCGTAGATGTAGTCGCCAGCGGGGAGATTGAGGGTTCCCAGCTGCGAAAAGGCGCCCGTCGAGAGATTGAGCGTGCCGAAGTCATTTTGCAAGTCGGCGACATAGACGATCGGAGACGCCGATAAAGATTTGATCGGAACAAAAACGGCCAAAGCGCCGACCACCAGTAGAGTCCACTGGGACAAGGTGCGGAATTCCATTTTTCTCCAACTCCAGTTTTACGCAACAAGATATGAAAACTTCGCTGAAAAACGTCGTCAGCGACTTTGCCTAGGATACCGAGATCAGGAGTGTGGAACAAGCATTTTCCTGGATCTCGACCAAGGCAAATAAATGGGCGATACAGGACCAGAACATATTCAAAAATCGCCGGAAAAACAAAGGGTGACGTCAGCAAGTGGTGCAGAATCCGGTGCAGTTCCGCCTTCCGAGCCGGCACAACTGCCTTCCGAGTTAACAGAAATCGTCGGCCGGTGGCCGCGGCTGACTGTGGCCATGCAAGCGGGTATCCTCGCGATTATTCGGGCTTCGGTTTGACTTAGTAGGCGAGTTGAGGAGAGGCCACTCCCGGGAAGGCTATACTGGGGTTTGAGGCGCGAGCCGCGAACTTTTAGTTCGCTTTGAACTTATGCGCCTCAGCCGTAAAGAATTTGAATGCCTCGGGCCACAGCAAAACCGAATTGGTAGAACTGGGACGCGGCGGGTTCCAAGTGCCAACAAGGCTCCCTGCCTTCACGGTGCCGGCATAATAAACAAATGTGAAGATGTTCTCGTGTTGTCTTTCCGAGCGGATCTCGAAATCGGCGGGGTCATTGATCGATGGTTTGCCATCCACCGATAAACCCCTGAGCCGCAGCATGCCGGGGGTCCACCCGTCGCAACTGTAGCCCCATGCGTCACATACTTGATAGAAGCTGAACTCCGATTTGACTACCCCAGCTTTCGGCTTGAGTTCGATAACGAACGCCTTGTCCTTAAGCGGGCGCGCGCTTTCTAAAGCGAGGTGCCACGGGTACGGTTCGCCCTGCTGTGGTGGTGGATCAAGCAGCTTCGCAATAATGCCTTTGATGCACCCAAAAAGGTTGGATTGTTCTCGCTTGTAGAAACGCATTCGTGAATTGCTAATGGTGATTTCATAGACCCAGTACATGTCTTACTCCTTTGGTTCCCGGAGAGGTTACACGGCGCTTCGCGCCGACGGCTAGTGGCGACACTCATGATTGTTCATGTCTCTCTCGATGCGACTCAGGCCAAGCCGGGATGATGCGACTTCACCCACGCCTCGGCGTCAATGGCGAATTTCTGGACGGTCGTCAACAGGCCATTCGCCTCCGTCTCCGTCACGCCGCCGGCGAAATCGTATTCGCAGTCATTTCTCTTCATCCGGCATCCATCAAAATAGGCGGAATGTGCGGCGAACGCTGGATCAGCCGCTTCCAGGGCAAGAAAGGTATTGTAATGGCCGCCGACCGAGCGGGGGCGATAACCCGCTGCCCTCACAACAATCAGGGCGAGTGTTCGCGCGGCGTCATAGGCCATGATGAATCGGGCATCAGCGGACAGGCCCGCAGCCGTTACGTCTTTGAGACTGCGGGTGACGATTGAACGCAGATTGTCCAGCTCCGCCTTGCTCGGTCGGGAACGGGTTACGCGTTTGTCAGCCAGCAGCTTCGCCCAACTCATTCTTACTGCCTATCACAAACAGCTTGGGCTTGTCCAATACCCGCGTCAGAAAATGATCCTTGGCTGTCCGCTTCTTGTTGAATTCGGCGAGCGTGTAGCTGGTGGGATTTATGTCTCTGCCAAGAATTTCCCGCGCATGCCGCAAGGGCAACGCCAGTTCTGCAGGTGCAACCGACCCGACAACCATCAGATCGATATCGCTGTCGCTTTGCTCTTTGCTGCTGGCGATTGAGCCGTAAACGAAGACAACTCGCAATTTCGCGGCTAGTGGCTTCAATGCGTCGGCCAGCACATCCACCAGCCCCGCCGTTTTCAACATCAAGCCGCGGAGGTCTGCAAAAAGCGGCGAATCCGCGTCGGCCTGATAATAGGCCATTCGTCCCTGCCGGTGGCCTTTGAGTATCCCTGCCTCGGTGAGGTCCTGCAGTTCCCTTTGCAGGCTGGAAGATGGCACACCCATTCGACGTGCTAATTCCGATACGTACCACGCCTTTTCAGGCTGCACGAGCATCGCCGCCAAGATTCCCTGGCGTGTCTTTGGGAGCAGTGAATCGAGTGAGCGGACATTTCGCATATTGCGTAATTATCGACGCTTTTTGCGTAAATGTCAAGGATAAACCTGTAGCATTCTTCTCCCGGACAGGTTACACGGCGCTTTGCGCCGACGACATGTGGCCGTCTATCCAGGATACTTGCTCAAGGGGAGCGGTGATTTGACCTCGTTACTTATGGCATCGGCGGTAGATCGCGTGCGCACAACTCAAGGTCCTTGGGATAGAGATCAGGGCCTTCTTCCACCGGCACAACTGTATCGGGGTCAAAAAGTGCGCAGATTATCGCGGCGCGATGGTGTCCATCATAAAGGCATGTTGTACCGATGTGGACGCGCATGGTTTCCTTTCCGGCGAGTTCTGCTTGATAACCGTTAGCATTCCGCACCTGATCGAGGAGTTTCAAGAATCGTTCATAGGTACGTTTGGTCTTTTCGCTCGGGGTGCGGATCGTCCAGAGATCGATGTAGTCATCGAAGAATTTCCGCGCACCCGTTTTGGCGCAATGGTAATACGCGCAGTCGGTGATCGCGATTTCACGCAGGTTCCAAGTATGCGGTGGATCATGCGGGCAGACGATTTTCGTATATTCGACGACTTGCAACTCGGCAACGCGGATTTTGAACTTCTTCATCCGGCCATTCTACATCACCGCAGATCGAAATCGGAGTGACTAGCGTAGAAACGCGCGACCAGCGGCTGAATGCGTTGAATGCCATTCGTCGGAGGCCGTGTCGAATTCGATATACGGGAATATGACTGCGGACCAGAAGGGAATGCGGGACATCGACGGGTCGACACGCACAACTTGTTGGCGCAGGCTATGCATCGCCTCGGAGGCTTGCTTAAATGGTCCGCGAGTATCTCCATGAGCGTCGCCACCGTAGTACCATAGTCCGCTCGCACGCCGCAACGAATAGCATGCTTTCACTTCTAGGCAAAGGACACCTAGAGCTGGAACGATTACCACGAAATCGGCTTCGCCCACTATTTGACGGACGTGATGGGAAATATCCAACGAGTGAAGGACAATCCAGTCGTGGGTGCCTGGTTCGTCCTTGAGTCGCGCAAAAATCTCCTTCTCTCCGGGGCTGGAGCAGGATCGCGGAATTGCTGAGGGAATCATGCGTGCCACGGCTATTCCTCCGCCTCCAGCAGGATGCCGATCCGGTCAGTCGACACCTCGTAGTCCTGTGTGAGAACATCGGTGATTTGATAGGCTGAAATCGAACCACCTCCCTGATCACCAAGTTCAAAGTCCATTTGTCCATCGCGCTCCAGTGGTTCCAGTGAAGTCTCGGAAATCTTTTGCATAAGCATTCGCCGAATATGGTGACCAGCTTGCCGATGCGCCCGATCGATTTCCCCCATCGCCGACCATAATTCCTGTGTTCGTTCTTCGAGGCCCGCAAACTTCATTGCCGCTGAAAAATCTTCGATCCGGCGCGGACGAATGCACTTTGACGACATCCAATAATAAACATTAGCTGCCCGCGCTTGGGACAACGCCTGCGCGTGCAAATCTGCGCTCAAGAGCGACGACAGCTCGCGGCGGCCGACAGAACCATACCTCGTCATCGCCGCGCGGATCAGGTAGTCCTTCCATTCAGCCTGTTGGGATCTCCGCTTGGCAGCCAAGGCTCCAAGTATGCGATCGGCGAGCGGGGCTATGAAATCACCTCCACCAGCAGTACGCAGAAGCAGGCATAATCCTTGCTCTAGCGCAGCCCCTCGGTGAATCTGCGCACGCAATTCCTGCGAATACTGGACAAGGCTGGAATTGAGCCGTGGCCGAAACTGTTCCAGAATTTGCGGTCATCCCGCCAGACGGAGCTAACCGAAACCTGGCCGGCTCACGTCGTCTGTGCGTGGATCGGCAATAGCGAAGTCGTCGCACGGGACCATTACCTGCAAATCACTGACGAACATTTTGCCACGGCTGCAGGCGTGTCAGAGCAAACGGGTGGTGCAGAATCCGGTGCAGCATCTGCACGTTTGACGTCGCAAGACGTCGCACCATCTTCCGACGACAAATCGTCAAGTCCAGAGATTGCAATGAGTAACGACGTGGTGCGAGATGATGCGAAAACCTGCGAGAATGAATCAATGGGCGATACAGGACTCGAACCTGTGACTTCTGGTGTGTGATACCAGCGTTCTAGCCAACTGAACTAATCGCCCGTGCTTGCCGATGGTAGCGTGTTATCCCGCTGGTTCAAGCTGTGATCGGCGCGCGCATTGTCGCTGATGCCCATGTTGTTGTAAAACACCCCCATGCTCGATCCGCGCGTGGACAAATTGGCGTCGCTTTTGATCCGATATTCCTGTGCCGTCAAGAAAGGTGAGAAGATTCTCATCGAAGCCATCGATGTGCCGGAGGAATTCACCGAGGCGTTGATTGGACACACGGCCGAAGTGGGCGGCATTCCGGTGGTGGCGCTCAAATCCAATCGCATCGACCGCGCCCTCATGCTTGCGGGGACCAAACCGCAGTGGGATCTGATCGCCAAGGTCGAGAAATTGCGCATGCAAAACGTGCAGTGTTATATCGGGGCGCGCGGCAAGCCCAATGTTTCCGAGACATCCGATGTCCCAGCCGATCGGCAAAAGCTGTACGAACAGACCGTCTGGAAAAAAGTGCACCGTGATGTGCGAATTCCCAAGACGCGATGGTGTGTGTTGCGCTGGCCGCATCCATCCATGGCTCAGATGGCGGAGATGAGCACGCCGGCGTTTGAGGATTTCTTTTTTAACGTCTGCACGTTGGATTACGCGCGGATGAGCCGGGCAATGCAGCCGCTGAAGCAGTTGATGGAACGAACCGACAAGGTTCGTCTCTATGGTCCGGGCGACACGGATTTGACTTTCAGCATTAAAGGCATCCCCGCTGTCTGTTGCGATGGTCGCGTCAACATTCCCGATGGCGAGGTTTTCACCGCCCCGGTGCGCGACAGTGTGAACGGAGTGATCCAATACAATTGCCCCACGCTCTATCGCGGCATCACCCATGTCGATGTCCGCCTGGTCTTTCGCAACGGCAAAATCATCGAGGCCCGCAGCAACGCCACCAAGGAATTGAACGAGGTCTTCGACACCGATGCCGGGGCGCGTTACGTCGGCGAATTTGCCATCGGGTTCAATCCCTACTGCACCAAGCCGATGAAGGACATCCTCTTCGACGAAAAAATCGCCGGCAGCATCCACTTCACCCCCGGCATGTGCTACGAAGAAGCCAGCAACCGCAACAAAAGCGCCATCCACTGGGACCTTGTCATGCGTCAAACCCCCGAAGTCGGCGGCGGGGAAATCTATTTCGACGACCATCTCATCCGCAAAAGCGGAAAGTTTGTCATTCCCGAATTGAAGGGTTTGAATCCGGAAAAACTGAAGTGATGAATGCGGGGTTTAGGGTCGAGGGTATAGGGTTTAGGGTGAAGACACAGAACTGCTTTCTACATTTCACCCCAAACCCTAAACCCTTCTTTTCACTTCGACGGCTGCGTCGCCGGCAACTCATCCGGGCCGGCTTTGTTGATCGCCGCCACCTCATCCGCCGTCAGCGGGTTGTCGTAAACTCGAAATTCATCAATCGAAGCGCTCAGTCCCGTATCAGCATCGAACCCCGATTTCCCAATCCAATTGTGCACTGGCCGAACCTGATCCAGCGTGTTGTCCCCCAAATCTTCGGCCGTCGCGGATTCCTTTCCATCCACAAACAGATGCAACTGCTTGGCTGTGCCATCAATCACGATAGCCGCCATGTGCGGCTTGCCATCGTCCAGGCGAGGGCCGCTGATGTACGTTTTCGATCCCGTATCCGTCGCCGTGATCGCCGCCCGCGACTGATCGTCCTCATGCCGACAAGTCAGATAAATAAACGCCTGCCCGTCAGCGTCCGCCTTGTCGCCGATGTCCAGAATCCGCGCAAACTGCGGGTTCTCCTTGGCCGTGATCCAAATCACCAGGCTCACGCTCGTGCCCTTCGCAGGCAGGACCGATCCGTTGAATTCCAGATACGAAAGCCCGGCGTCGTCGCAGGTCTTGTCCCCGTTATCCAGAACCAATTTCCCATCGACGATCTTGGCAGAACCTTTCAGCGTCCCATTCACGTTGCCCACCGAATCGTTGGCGGTGTTGTCATTAAATGAATACCGATGAATCAGCCCGGCATCCGCAGCCGAGCAAATCCCAACCACCAAGAGCAAAACCAAAACGCGTTGAAAACGGTAAACATCGGTCATATTGATCCTCCAACCGGCTGCTATGTTACGATGGCTTGCGAATGAAGAAAAGAAATATTGAACCACGAAGTCACGAAGACACGAAGCGGTTTCCGTGGTTCCAGAGTACTGCTGCGAAATTGGCTCCTTACATCATTGCTTTAAAAAAAGGAGAAAATTAGCCACCGATGAACACCGATGGGACACGGATAAAACCCAAAAACGACAGAATTAAATCCTTCTCAATCGGTGCTCATCGGTGCCCATCGGTGGCTAAATTTGTTTCTTCCATATAAATTCTGATTTCAAACGCCGACATCGCCAATTTGCTTCCGAGCGTCAAAACCCGCTTCGTGCCTTCGTGTCTTCGTGGTTCAATCGCATTTGCGTTTGTGAGCGACATACACCGCAACACTGCTCAGCACCGCCGCGCTGGCGGCGCAGATCATCAGATATGCCAAATCCCCAGCCACCAATTTCCGCTGCGTCCACCAATCCACCGCCAGCAGAAAAATCATTTCAATCGTTAGCAGCACCGCCACCACCGCGAAGATGGCCGATACCTCGCCCAGCCACGTGATCATTTTCTTGAAAAGCTCCCGCCGCTTCATCGGCCGTTCATCGGGGAAATAGTTCAGAACCGGGACCGATTGGCCGGAGGATTTGTCGTCCGGAGGCATGTTCAACCATTCTAGCTCGAAATATCCGGCTCGGCCATGAGTTTTCGGCCCCACATTTTTCTGTCGCAACTGCACCGCCTCCGATACAATTTCAATCAACCATGTCGCGCCTGGTCTCCCGAATTCTCCTTTCTATCTTCATGTTCCCGCTGGCCAGCCTGTTTTATGTCGTGGTGTTCGAATTCACGTTTCGCGCGCTCCGGATTCGCATCGGCTATTCCAATGGCGAATTCGCTTCCTTCTTCGCCAGCGACATCGCCACCTGGTTCTTCATCGCCGTCTATTGGTTTCTCCTCTGGAAATCCGGCATCAAATGGAACGGCCGGCGAATCTACCGCAGCTATCTCGCCGCCGCCGCCGCCGCAACCTTCGGACTCGCCGCCGGCGTTCTCGCTGCACAAATTTCGCAAATGGGACCCGATTGGGGTTTCGGCACCTTCGTCGGCGGAGTCCTGGCCATCCTCCTCTGGCTCATCGCCACCGTCTTCATCTGGCGTGAATCCGCCAACGAACGCACCCGCCGAATCACCCGATCCAACCGCTCGGTCATCACCTGCCCCACCTGCGGCTACAATCTCACCGGCCTCACCGAATCCCGCTGCCCCGAATGCGGCAGCAAATTCACCCTCGACGAACTGCTGGCTCTGCAGCCGCATGCAGATGTGGAAGTGGAGTGAGATCGGCAAGGTCGTTCAATGACCGTTCGATTGTCCCTTCAAGGGACAGTCGAGCGCAGTTGCCAAGCGGGTCGCAATTAGACGCGGCAGTTCTGGATCAGCAGATGACAAACGAAAATGAACGCGCCAACCCTTCTGGCGGTGGATGAACAGATCGCCGACGGTCCGCCATCGGTTGAGATTTCGTTTCACAGGGCGATACTCAATTTCCGTGATATCTTTCGGCAACCATATACGTTCTCGCATTCGCCACCAGCCAAGGCGAGTGAAGACGAGAGATTCATGGCTCGCGGTGAGTATGCGAGGAACTCTTCCCCAACGGCGATATTTCCACAAATTGAATGCTGCGGCGGCCCACCAGAATGTTGCCTCCAATAAAGTTATGGACAAAACCTCCACGGCAAAGTGCCGATTTTCAGCGATCATTTCCGGCGTCGGATTTGGCTGACCGACACGTCCGGTTGCATAAACGATGTGCCAAAAAGTTCCAACAACGTAAACTCCCGTCGCCGCGCGGATCAGGCCGACTGTAAATGCCATCACGATTGGGAGTAAACAAACCCATTTCGGTGCTACGGCGAAGAGCACGCGAACGTAGCCGTCTGCTTCTTCCAACGTTAGCTTTCGCGGCGGTGAACGAGGGGTATCGTATTCTAGAATGGGCTGAGCCATTTGCATCCCCGACGTTTGACTTTCACAATTCCTGACCGAAGGACGCAAGCACAAGAATTGCACTCGTTCGATTCACTCGTCCAAAGCTTAATGATATGCTCGCCACCTCGAAAGGAATTCCCATGCCCCCAACCATGGCCAATGGCAAAATCTGTTACATCCAATTTCCCGCGACGGACGTTCAGAAATCCGCGGAGTTTTATCATGCGGTTTTCGGCTGGCCGATCCGGCCGCGGGGGGATGGGGCGGTGGCGTTTGATGATACGGTTGGCGAGGTCAGTGGAGTCTGGACCACCCGCCGGCCGCCGTCGACGAATTTGGGGATTCTGATTTTTATCATGGTCGAAAACGTCGCCGCCACCATCGACGCGGTGATCGCCAACGGGGGCAAGTTGGTCCAGCCTGTCGGTGCGGATTTGCCGGAAATCACCGCCCACATCAGCGACCCGGCTGGGAACATCATCGGGATCTATCAGGAGCGGTCACTTTCGAAGGCGAGCAACAAGTAGGCGCGCGAAGTGGGAATCCCTCTATCCCCTCCTCCGATACTCCGGGGGAGGGCGAGGGTGGGGGTTGAGTCGATCGACGTTCGAGCCCCCACCCCAACCCTCCCCCGGAGTACCGGAGGAGGGGGAAATACATGGAATTTTTCCGCTCGCCAATTAATATCAAGTCATGCAAATCGTGGCACTTGGCGGCGGGGGGTTCTCGATGGAGCCGGAGAATCCGCTGCTGGATGATTACATTCTCTCCCTGGCGAGAACGCGCCGGCCGCGCGTTTGTTTTGTGCCTACCGCTGGTGGCGATTCGGATAATTACATCCTGCGGTATTACGATGCCTTCGCCCGGCGTAACTGCACCGCAAACTATTTACCGTTGTTCAGCAGACGGGACAAAGACCTTCGCGGATTCGTGCTGGAACAGGATGTGATTTATGTCGGCGGCGGAAACACGGTCAATCTGCTGGCCGTCTGGCGAGCGCACGGACTGGATCAGATTATTCGCCAGGCTTACGAACAAGGCGCGATTCTCTGTGGCGTCAGCGCTGGCTCGCTCTGCTGGTTCGAGGCCGGCGTCACCGATTCATACGGACCGGAGCTTGCCGCGATCCGTAACGGCCTGGGATTTCTCTCCGGCAGCAATTGCCCGCATTACGATGGCAATCCCAAGCGGCGATCGACATACCAACGCCTCGTCGCCGAGGGTTTGCCCGCCGGCTATGCCGCAGATGATGGATGCGCGCTCCACTTCGTCGATGGCCAACTCAAACGCATCGTCAGCTCACGCCCGTCCGCCCAGGGATACCGAGTCGAACTCGTGGACGGCAAGGTGCGAGAAACCGCGATGAAGGCCGATTTTCTCGGGTGATTTACGATTCCCGCACCGTCTCCGACAGGAACCACGTCCGCCGCTCGGTCTGATCGATCCAATTCTCGATCATGCTGGCCGTCGCCACATCATTGTGCTTGTCGCACACTTCGTGGACAGCCCGCAGCGATTTGGTCAGATGCAGATTGTCAGCCGACAGTTCGGCGAGCATGTCCAGGGGCGTCACAAACTCCGCATCATTGTCATGCAGAGTTTGAAGCCGGGAAATCTCGCCGATGGAATGCAGCGTGGTTCCGCCGATCTTCCGCGCTCGCTCGGCAATGTCATCCGTCATTGCGAAAATCTGATCGGAGTGCTCATCGAGCAGCAGATGATAATCCCGAAAGTGTGGCCCGCTCATGTGCCAGTGGAAATTCTTGGTCTTCACGTACAGCGCGAAAACATCCGCCAGCAATTCCCGCAGGGACGCAGAGATTTCCAAAACTCCCTTGCGGTTCAAATCGGTCGGAGTTTCCAATTGCTCCGCGGCCTCCGCCTGTGGGTGCGAATTATTTTTCCTCATGGGTTGTTTCTCCTTTTTCATAGAGGCGATTCTAAGGATCATCTGACAAATTCCAACAACTCCGGATTCACTTTGTCGGCGTGCGTCCAGATCACGCAGTGCGGCCCATCCTTGATCGTCACCAGCCGCGAACCCTTCAGCGCCTTGGCAAAAAGTGGGCCTGTCAACGGATACGGAAGAATCCGATCCGCATCGCCCTGAATGATCAGCGATGGCACGGTGATACGCGGAATATCTTTGCGAAAATCCGTCAGCCAGGTCGGCACGCAATCCAGCGTCGCCTTCGCACCGGCGCCGACAGCGACATTCCATGCCGCCTGCACCGCCTGCGGGCTGATGCGGGCGGGGTCCATTACATCCAGATTGTAAAAGTTCTTAAAAAATTCGGTAAAAAACGCCGGCCGATCCGCGATGATGGCTTTCTGAATCCCATCAAACAAACTGCGATCCACGCCATTGGGATTGTCCTCCGTCTTCAGCAAAAACGGTGGAATCGGCCCGATGAACACGGCTTTTCTCACTCGATCCGCCCCATAGGTGCTGATGTACCGCGCCACTTCCCCGGTGCCCATGGAGAATCCCACCAGAGCCGCTTCGCGCAACTCCAGCTTGGTCATGATCTTGTTCAGATCAGCGGCGAAAGTGTCGTAATCGTATCCGATCGTCGGCTTGCTCGAATTTCCGAAACCCCGCCGGTCGTATGTGATGACCCGCAACCCCGCATTCAGTAGCGGCAACGTCTGCTTTTCCCACGATGCACCATTCAACGGAAATCCATGGATCAAAACGACCGGCTTGCCCGACCCATGATCCTCGTAATACAGATCGATATCTCCGGAATTTTCCCTTCCAACATTAACGTACGGCATGATGGTCTCCTTTCCAATTTAAGATTTGACCGCGCGAGTGGTTGCTCGATTTCGTAGTGTAGGCATGGTCCATCGAGTGTGTAACTGATTATTTAAAATTTTCACTCCGCTAACATTTCCCATAAGTTATCCGCATGGCGGAAGCATCGGGAACGGCACCAATCGTCATTGTCGGGGGTAGCGGGTTTCTGGGCGTTTCGCTGGCCACCTATCTCGCTGCCAAGGGATCATCCGTCGTCATCCTATCTCGCAATCCGCCAAAGATTTCCGGTAACTGGCGACACGTGCCGTGGGACGCCCGCACACTCGGCGATTGGCGGCGGCAACTCAACGGCTCCGCCGGTTTGGTGAATCTCGTCGGCCGATCTGTGGATTGCATCAAAACCCCAGATCATCAGGATGAAATTCTGCGCTCGCGTGTCGAGGCCACCCATGTACTTGGTCAAGCCATGCGATCCCTCGACGCACCACCGCCGGTATGGGTGCAGATGAGCACGGCCCACATTTATGGCGATCCACCTGTGGTCACATGCACGGAGGATTCGCCATTCGGAATCGGTTTCGCCCCGACCGTCGGCCGCGCGTGGGAAGAGGCATACCGCGCCAGTGTGCTTCCCTCGCAACGCCAAGTTATTCTCCGCACCAGCTTCGTCATCGGCCGCGACCGGGGCGCCGGCGGCGGGGCGTTATCCCGCCTCAAATTCCTAGCCCGCCTCGGCCTCGGCGGCAGAGTCGCATCGGGCACCCAAGGAATGAGCTGGATTCACGAACTGGACATGAACCGCCTTTTCGAGCGGGCGCTTTCAGATGCGACCATGCAAGGCGCATATATCGCCACCGCCCCCAACCCGGTATCCCAACAAATCTTCATGCGCGAACTTTGCCGCGCCGTGGGAATTCCGATCGGCCTCCCCGCCTTCACGTGGATGGTGCGCGTTGGCGCGCCGCTTCTGCTGCGCACCGATCCTGAATTGGCGCTATATGGCCGGTATCTGGTTTCAAAAAGATTAAGCGACGAGAAATTTGAATTTCGATTCCCAAATCTTCCCGACGCGCTTGGGGATTTACTTGCGCGTCAACAGTAACACGCTCAGCTCTTTCCCCTCCCCTGGTACTCCGGGGGAGGGTCAGGGTGGGGGTCCATCGCTTTCCAAATGCCGAAGCATTTCCTCAGCAACGACATCCGTATGTTTCAGCACTTCATCATCCCAAAATCGCAGCACATGTATTCCCAATCCATTGAGCGCCCATCTCCGGCGTTGGTCATACTCTGCCTGTGCCGAATCACCGTGTTGTCCGCCGTCAAGTTCAACCGCTAATCGCCGAGCCGCGCAGTAAAAATCCAAAATGTAATC
>Ga0302325_10011568_pt1 | contig 19000 bp, 17 predicted proteins | sample Palsa_T0_2_FD_201948 | JGI IMG/M metagenome (GOLD analysis project Ga0302325, IMG submission 201948) | Peat permafrost microbial communities from Stordalen Mire near Abisko, Sweden - Palsa_T0_2 | ecosystem: Environmental > Terrestrial > Soil > Palsa > Peat permafrost | place: Sweden: Abisko...
GGTGAACCCGACCGCCCATCCCGGCGGCAGCAGCCGCGGCGGCCGGTTGAACTCCAGGTGGCCGCCGTCCTCGGCCGGGTGCAGCGCGGCGTCCGGCGGCTCATACGGCACCAGGTCCAGCAGCGTATCGCCCACCGCCACCTGCTGCCCGGGCCGCCAGCAGGCGACCGAGGCCAGCGGCTGCCGGTCCAGCAGGACCGGCACGCCATCGAACGGCGCCACCCGGGCGCCCCCCGGATCAACCCGCACCCGCAGCGCCGCCGGCGGGATCGCCGGGTCGTCAATCACGATGTCCGCCGCGCCGGCGACCAGCCCGCCGCCAGGGGAAGGGCCGCCGATATTCACCTGCCCGAAGGCGAGCCGGTACAGTGTGCCCGCCGCCGGGCCGCCCGCGACACGGAGCTCGGCCACCCCGGCCGGGTCGGGACGACGGCACCCGGCCGGGTCGCCGAGGCTGAGCACGCAGCCGTCCATGACCGGCGAGCCAGCGAGCCGCATGTCGCCGGGCACCTGGTGGTAGCCGACGAACAGCGCAGGAGCCGCGCGCCCCGCCGCAGCAGCGGCGGCCTCGCCGAGCATCAAGCCGTCCATCGCGGCCGCGATCTCCGCTACCGCGGTCCCGGGACCGGCATCGATCACGACATCCGCCTGCTGTCCGGTCCCCGGCGACACCACCGTCACCGCCAGCCGCATGACCGTTCCCTTCGCCGCTCCGGCCATGTCCCGGTGAAAGAGGAAATCCCCCGTCCAGCCGGGTCACTCCCCCGGTTACTGCTTGAGCGAGGCGGCGAGCTGGGTGTCGGTCTCGGTGAACGCCTTCACGGCCGCGTCCAGGTACTGGCCCATCCCGTTCAGGCCCTGGATCATCTTGGTCGCACCCGTGTTGAACTGGGTGTAGGACGCCTCGAACTGCCTGCTGGAGGCGTCGGTCACGTACCCGCCGGCGACGAGGTTGTCGACTAGCCGCTTGAGCTTGGACAGGTCACCGGAAATCGTCTGCTCGCCCGCCTGAAGCTGCCTGGCGGCTGACTGCATCTCTGCGTAGGTGACGTTGACGTTCGGCACGACTTGGCCTCCCTTTCCCGCTGCGCGATCAAGGCGAACGCCAGCTGCGACCGCCCTGCGGCCGGACCGCGCCAGCCGGACCTCCGATCCGTCCGGCCACCCGGTCAGGCACACCCGGTGGAACGAGCCCTGGGCGCGGCAGGTTCGGCACGTTAGACGCACGTAAGACATTCCGTGACAGGTGAGTAACTCTGTGACTCAGCCGTTCCCTCAGGCGCCGCATCACTCGATCCTCGGCTTGCCGCCCGAGTAGAAGAGCCGCACGCTGAACGTGCCTTCGTTGAGCAGCCAGGGACGCACGTTGAAGCGGCGTGCCCCGCACGCGTGCATGGGGTCCGCCTCGGCCAGCTTGACGGCCGCGGCGCGGGACTCGGCCCGGTAGATGAAGAGCCCGTCGCCGTGCCACTGGAGCTCCGCATCGTCGGAGAGCGGCCCGGCCGCGAACATGACGCCCTCGTTCTCCAACCTGGTCTGGTACGCCACGTGGGCCTCAAGGTTGTCGAGGACTGGCTGCAGGCCGTTGACGGGCTCCGACAGCACGGCGTACAGCCGCTTGGCGAGCAGGTCATGCCCATCTGACCAGGCGAGCAGGTCCGCCCAGGGCATCGTCGGTTCACTCATGATCCGATCCTTTCCGTGTGCCGTCAGTCGGGTCGCTGCCCCGTCCAGGCTGCGTGCAGCGCCGCATGCAGCGCGTCGTACTCAAGTGGCCGCGGGCTTGGGAGGTTCTTCGCCAGGGCGGCTCGGGTGAGCGCCGCGATCTGGTCTTCGCGGATGCCGACGGACCGCAGGCCGGCCGGGGTGCCGACCGACTGGCCCAGCGACCAGATGCTCCCCGCCAGGTCGCGCTCGGCGACCTCCATGGCCTGCGCCAGCCGCCGCGCCGCTTCAGGGACCGCGGGCTGCAGGTAGCTGACCGCGTAGGGAAGGACGATCGCGTGGGTTTCGGCGTGCGGGGCGTCGAACATGCCGCCGAGCAGGTGGCACAGGGCGTGGTGCAGGCTGGTCCCGACCGTGCCGAGGGCCATCCCGGCCAGGCACGCGGCGATCAGGACGTGGCCGCGCGCAGCCGCGTCGTCGGTCGCGTACGCCTCCGGCAGGTGCTGCCGGAGGCGGCGGGCGCCGTCGAGCGCGACGGCATCGGTGATCGGGTCGGCGTTAGCGGCCCACAGCGCCTCCGCACAGTGCGCGAGGGCGTTGAGGCCGCTTGGCCCGACCACGGCCGGCGGAAGGGTGGTCAGCAGCCGGGGGTCGTAGACCACGATGCGCGGCAGCGCCCGGGTGTCGCGCGCGGTGATCTTGTCTCTGTCGCTTGTCAGGCCGTAGATCGGGGTCATCTCGCTGCCCGCGTAGGTCGTCGGCACGACGGCGAGCGGCAGGCCGGTCGCGACCGCGATGGCCTTGCCGAGGCCCGTCGTGGAGCCGCCGCCGATGGCGACGACGACGTCCACGCCCGCTGCGGTCGCCGCGGTCGCGGCGCGTGCGGCCAGTTCCCGCGGAACGTGCTGGCGGACCTCGGCCCAGCGCAGCTTGAGGCGTTCCCCTAGGGCCTGGCGGCCGTGTGCCGCCAGGCTGGAGTCGTAGTCGGCGGCGATGAGCATCGCGCGCCGCAGGTCCCGCTGGTCGAGCTCGTCCGCCAGCTGTCGGACCGCGCCGTCCCCGAAGACGATCCGGCCGGGAAGGCTGGTCCGTGCGAACGCGGCCGGCAGCTGCACCGCAGTGGGGGCGGCAGTATCGCTTGGCATGATTTCCTTCCTTGCCCCGGGCTTGGCCCGTCGCCGCGACCGGTATCTGTCAGGCGGGCTGCTGGCGTCCCGTGCTGAACCCGACGGAGATCGCTTGTCCGGGCGTGAGGATGAAGTCGTACTCCAGGTCCCAGTACGGCTCGGTGCGGCCAGCCGTCTTGAGGGCGTCCGGGCTGTCGACGCGGTCGTAGTGGACGACAAGCGACGGCTTGACACCGAAGACGGCGTCGCTGTCGAGGTAGGGATCGTCGCCGGTGAACAGTTCGGTGACGATGGTCCGGTACCCGTCCGCCGAGGCGATCACGTGGAAATGAGCCGGGCGCATGTTATGACGGTCGGTGACCGCGAGCAGCTCACCGACCGGCCCGTCGCTGGGAATCGGGTAGCTGACCGGCTTGGCCGTCCACAGGTCATAGCCGCCATCGGCACCGGACCGGAACCTGCCCCGGAGGTTGTAGTCCGGCTGGGACGGGTCGACGTTTTCGTACAGGCCGTTGCGGTTGGTGCCCCACACGTCCAGGACGGCGCCGCCGACCGGTGCGCCGCTGGTGTCGAGGACCCGGCCGTGGATGCGGGCTGGGTCCCCGTCGTCGGCGCCCCGGGAAATGTTGGCGCCGCTGGGTTCCCATGGTGCCCCTGCCCGGTAGAACGGCCCGAGCACGCTGGTCTCAAGTGCCCCGTCGGGGATGCCTGCGGCCACGGTGTCGACCACCATGGTCAGGCCGAGGACATCGGCCAGCAGGATGTACTCGTGCCGTGCCGCGTCGCTGATGTCACCGCACCGCTTGAGGAAGTCGGCGGCGGCCAGCAGCTCGGCGGGCGTCAGCCGGACCTCGCGGGCGAGGTCGTGGGCGTGCCGGATCACGGCCGCGAGGATCTCGCCCGCCCGGGCGTCCTTGGCGCCGCTGACGGCGCCGAGCACCTCCTCGGTGATCTGCTCACTCGACGTCGCCCGGGCCACCGGGGCGGGGTTTGCGCCGGCATCGTTGGCCGCGAGATCCCGCAGCACCCCGATCAGGACTTCCGGATCGGCGCGGTGCGTGTAGTCCGGGTCCACGAAGGCGTACCGGACGATGCCAGCGGAGTCGATGACGTACGTCGCGGGCAGCGGCACCTCTGCTGTGTCCGTCCCGTTGAAGGCGGCGACGTCGTTGCCGTTGCCGAGCTGGTAGCGGACGATCTCCGGCGCGATCTCGTGGGTAAGCCGGAACTGGCGCGCGACCGCGTTGCCCTGGTCGAACAGCACGGGGAACGTCAGGGCGTTGCTGTCCGCGGTGACCAGTGCCCGGTCCGGCGTCTCCGGGCTGACCGCGACCAGGGTGGCGCCGAGTTCCTCGATCTCCGGCAGCCGGTCCCGCAGCGCGCGCAGCTCGATGTTGCAGTAGGGGCACCAGCCGCCTCGGTAGAAGGAGATGACCAGGGGCCCTCGGCCGAGCAGCCGGCCGGCGTCGACGGTCTCGCCCGAGATCGCAGGCAGGCGGAACACCGGCATCCGGTCGCCGACGTTGACCGCCCGTTCCGCGACCTTGGCGTCCGCCACCGCGGTCACCGCGTCGGCCCGCGCCTCCCGCTCCCGCGGACTGCGCTGCTCATATGCTCGCCGGCGCTGCGCCTCAAGCTCGTCTTCCAGGCTCATCGGCGCTGTTCCCTTCTCTCTGTGCGATGCGGCTTCGGCGGCCCGTGGCCAGGTGCCCGTGGTCAGGTGCCCGTGGTCAGGTGACGGACTTGGTCAGCCCGCCGTCGACCTCGATCACCTGGCCGGTGATGTAGGACGAGAGGTCGGATGCCAGGAAGACGGCCGCCTGCGCGATCTCGCTGGCTTCGGCCCAGCGGCCAAGCCTGATGCCGACGCCCTTGGTCATGCGGTCGCGCACCGCCTCGCCGGTGGTGCCCTGCTGGGCCGCCATCGCGTCGTGCCGGCTGATCCAGCCCTCGGTGAGTGTCATCCCCGGGGAGATGGCGTTGACGAGGACGTGCCGGTCCGCGCCCTCGGTGGCCAGGTAGCTGGTCAGCGCGATGACGGCGGCGTTGGTGATGCCGGTGACCCCGGCATTCGGCACCAGGGTGCGCGCTGTCTGCCCGGCGATGTTGATGATCCGCCCGGTGCCGGTGCCGCTGATGAGGGGCAGCGCGGCGGACGCGACGCGGTGGAAGCCGGCCAGCTTGACGTCGAGATAGCCGGTCAGCACGGTGTCCGGGGTCTCCGCCAGGGGCGAGGGGGACAGCTGCGGGCCGGCGCAGTTCACGACGATGTCGAGTCGGCCTCCCCAGGCGTGCGCGGTCTCGACCGCCTCCCTTACCGATGCGGCGTTCGTCACGTCGGCGGGGACGGCCAGCACGGGCTCGCCGTCTGCGGCCGTGAGCCGGGAGACTGCGGCGTCAAGGGCGTCCTTGTCCCGGGCGAGGGCGGCGACGTGCGCGCCGTGCCGCCTGAGCGCCTCGGCGATCGCGTACCCGATGCCGCGGCTCGCCCCGGTGACCAGGGCGACTCGTCCTTGCAGTTCGAGTATCACTGCTGTCTCACTTCGCTTTCCGCGCGGGCCGCAGGTCAGCTGTCTTCGGTGATCAGGGCTGGCGGCGGCAGGACGACGAACGGCTCCGCGTTCCAGTCCACGCGCAGCGCCTCGAGCATGATGAAGGAGTGGTTGTGGATGAAGAAGTCCACGCCGGCCAGCCTGCCATTCCACTTCGGGAGCAGTTCCTCGGCCACCTGGGAGGCGATCCGGTTGAAGTGGTTGGTGAACATGCCGTACACGTTGTGGACGTACTGCCAGGACGGGAGCTGGTCGACCTCCGCCAGCGCCCGCAGCGCCTCCCGGCGCAGGTCGCTGACGTACTCTCGCTGGGTCTCGACGTCCTCGCGGCGGCCGAGCCGGGTGAGGTGCCCGCTGATGAGGGTGTCGAAGTCGTACTCCAGGGCGTAGTCGTGGTGGTCGACGAAGCCGGGGATGTCGCGGCACAGGCCGAGGCCCGCGAACGGCACCCAGCCGGGGTAGAAGACATCGACGATCATGAGCGTCCGCTGCCGCGGCGCGTGGATGAAGATGTTGCCGAGCGCGTGGTTGCCGCCCCGGTAGTCCAGCTGCAGGACCTGCCCGCCGACCTCGAGAGTGTAGGAGTCGTCGAAGACGATGTCCGGCGGCTTGCGCCGCGGATCACGCAGCCGGTCGAGCCACTTCTTGGTATCCGCGTGCCCGATCCGCACGGCGTCATCGGGGAACTGGTCCGTGGTGCCGATGTGGTCGCCGTGCGAGTGGCTGTAGACCACGTGCGTGACTGGCTCGTCGGTCACCGACCGGATCGCCTTCGTGACGCGGTCGCCGATCGAGGGCGGGGCGTCGACGGCTATCACGCCCTGCCCGGTGACCATGAAGGCGCACTGGTACATGCCCTCGGTGACCCAGTACAGCCCGTCGCGGATCTCCTCCGCGAAATAGCCGCGCTCGGGGATGACCGGCCCGAGCGACGAGTCGGGGACCGGAATCCACCCGGCTCCGTGCTGCCCGGCTGTGCTGCCGGTGCCCTGGGGGGAGGATACGGTGGGCTGTGCGGTGGATGTCATGGCGTGCTTTCTGCCGTCGTTGGAAGGGTACAGCGATCATAACAGTAACTTGCACGCGCAAGCAAGATATTTCTGCGCCCGTCGCTGTGAGAGTGCCAGCGCAAGGCTCGAGGCGGGTGATCTCGCCTCGCGGCGGGCTTTACGTGCTGCTGCCCTCTCGACTTGCGGGCTGTTCGCGGCTGGTGCTGTCCGGGTGCGGGGGCGGCGGGTGGGGCGGCGCGGGGATGAGCAGGCTGACGCGGTCGCCGGGGGCCAGGTCGCTTCCCAGCTGGGGCGCCTGAAGCCGCCGGCCGCGCAGCACCGAGACGGGGGTGCTGGCCGGCGGCCAGGGAACGTCGCCTAGTTTCCGTCCGGCGGCGGGCGAGCCTTCGGTGATGGTGATCTCGATGACCTGGTAGCCGGGCAGCGGGGCCGGCGGGTGGATGAGCATGCCCTGGGCGCCGTGGTGGTCCTGCCCGGCGGCGGCTTGGGCCTGGGCGGCCTCGCCGCAGGTGCCGGATATCTCGCGGGCGAGGGCCCGCATGACGCTGGCGCTGGTGATCCAGCCCAGGATCTGGTGCTCGTCGGCGGACAGCACGGGCAGGCCGTCGCGGCCGTAGACCTCGAGCTGGCACAGCGCCTGGCTGAGGGACGCCGAGGCGACCAGGGCCTGCGTGTCGTGCTGGCCGGTGAGTGGCCCGGGGATGGCCTGTGGTCCCGGCGTGCTGCCGCTGCCCGCCGGGAACCCGCCGTGCATCGCGGGAGCGGTGCCGTCGGGCGGGACGGGGAGCGCGGGCCGGAACGGGCGCATGACGTCGGTGATCTTCAGGTCGGCCACGGCGCGCCACGGGGCGGCCCGGTCGATGTCGGTGCCGCGGCGCAGCAGCTTGGCGGTGTAGATCGTGCCGTAGCTGAGCGCTCTCGATACGGTCGAGGCGATCGCGACGGCGAGCATCACCGGGAGTGTCAGCGAGAAGTCGCCGCTCATCTCCACCACGCTGGCGAGCGAGGTCAGCGGCGCCCGGGCGGCCGCAGTGAACACCGCGCCCATGGCGACCACCGCGTACAGCGCCGGCTGCCCGGCGCCGGCGCCGAACAGGTGATTGACGATGCCGCCGTAGGCCATTCCGGTGGTGACGCCGATGAACAGCGACGGGGCGAAGATGCTGCCCGAGCCGCCGATCCCGATGGACAGGCTGGTCGCGAGGATCTTGCCGAACGCGAGCACGATCAGGAACCAGGTCGCGTAGCTGCCGGCGGTGGTCTTGAAGATGACCGGGTAGCCGACGCCGTACATCTGCGGGAGCGCGAGCAGCAGGCGCCCGTACCCGGTGCCGAGGGCGGCGGGCCTGGCCCATTCCGGGCGGTTCCTCCACAGCGCGTCGCACAGGTCCTCGACCTTGTACAGCACGCTCTTAAACGTCAGGCCCATCAGCGCGGCGAGCACGGCGAGCACCGCGACGAGCAGGTAGTCGCGTGGGTTATGCAACATGATGCCTGCGGGGAAGCCGGACAGGAACGGCTTGTCGCCCAGGAACGGGATCGCGGTGACGTCGGCGATCATCGCCGAGAGCATGACGGTGAACAGGGCGTCGACGGAGAACTCGCGCAAGATGATCTCCACCCCGAAGAACACACCGGTGATCGGGGCGTTGAACGTCGCGGAGATCCCGCCCGCGGCGCCGCAGGCGACCAGGGTCCGCAGCCGGTTCTCCGGCATTTTGACCCACTGGCCGATGCTCGAGGCCAGCGCCGAGCCGATCTGCACGATCGGCCCTTCGCGCCCGACCGACCCGCCGGAGCCGATGGTGAGCGCGAAGGCAAGGGCCTTGACCACGCTGACCTGCCAGCGGATTCTCCCCCGGGTACCTCCAGGTAGGCGGCGCAGGGCGGGCTCAGTGCCGCGGCGGCGCGGCAGAAGGTGTCCAGCGGGTTCCCGCGGACGGCAGACGACTCAGCCCTGCGGAGATGGCCCGGGCGCGGAGCCGACAGGCAGGATCGGGCTCGTCTGCATGCCTGGCCCGTCACTCGAACACGACTGTTCGCCTGCCGTCCAGGAGCACCCGGTTCTCGGTGTGCCACCGGACGGCGCGCGAGAGTGCCAGGCATTCGTTATCACGGCCGAGCTGGGTCACGTGAGCTGCCGTCATGGCATGGTTGATCCGGGTGACTGCCTGCTCGATGATCGGCCCTTCGTCCAGGTCCGGCGTGACGTAGTGAGCAGTCGCGCCAATCACCTTCACGCCGCGATCGTAGGCCTGCCGGTAGGGCCGTGCGCCCTTGAAGCTGGGCAGCATCGAGTGGTGAATGTTGATGGCTCTGCCCTCGAGCTGCTCGCACAGGTCGCTGGACAGGATCTGCATGTAGCGGGCCAGCACGACGAGGTCGATCTTCAGCTCGTCGATGGCCTTCAGCAGCTGCGCTTCCGCGTCCGCTTTGGTCTCCGGTGTTACCGGGATGTGCCGGAAGGGCACGCTGTAGGTGTCGGCGAGGATACCGAGGTCGGGGTGGTTGGAGATCACGGCCTGCACGTCGATGTTCAGCGCCCCGCTGTTGGCGCGGTAGAGCAGGTCGTTCAGGCAGTGCCCGAATTTACTGACGAGGATGAGTACGCGCTGCTTTTCCGCCGCGTCGATCAGGCGCCAGGCCAAGCTGAACCGGTCAGCTGTGCCGGCGAAGTCGCCCCGGACGTGATCGACGTCGAGGGTGCCGTGGACCGGCTCGAACTGGACCCGCATGAAGAATATGCCGCCGGCCCGGTCGCCGAACTGCTGGCTCTCGACGATGTTGCAGTCATGATCTGCGATGAAGGACGCGACGGCGCGGACGATGCCGGGCCGGTCGGGGCACGACAGCGTGAGGACGTAGTCCGAGACGGGTATCTGCGGGGAGCTGGCTATCGATGTCGTGGTCATCGCCCGTCCTGGCGTGAGTCCTGCGGCCTCGCAGCATCACGGCGCCCGGCTGCCTGGTTGCGGGCCGCTGCGGCCGTGTTGCGAATGAGCCAGACGTCGGTGACCGGGCCGATTCCGCCGGGCACGGGCGTTACCGCGCGGGCACGGGACACGGCGTCGCTGAAACTGACGTCGCCGACCATCCGGACTTCGCCGGTGGCCGGATCCACGGACCTGTTGATGCCGACGTCCAGGACCACGGCGCCCGCGCGGATGTGCTCGGACCGGATCAGGCCGGGAGAGCCGGCGGCGACGATGAGGACATCGGCGCGGCGGGTGTGCCAGCCCAGCCGACCAGCGCGGCTGGCCCAGACGTCGACCGACTCGACCGCAGCCTCGCGGTCGTAGGCCAGTGATACGGCCGGCTTTCCGACATTGTTCGAGCGGCCGATCACGGTGATCAGTGACCGGTGATAGAAGTCGGCGCGGTCCTCGCCCGCGTTGTCAAGCCAGGCATCGAGCAGGTGGAAGACGGCCGCCGGCGTCGAGGGCACGTAACGCGCGGTGCCGAGCGCCAGCAGTCCGGCGTTCTGCGGGTGCACTGCCTCGATGTCCTTGACCGGCGCCAGGGCGCAGAAGACGTCGGCCTCGGGCACATGCCTGGGCAGGGGGCGGAGCATCACGATCCCGGTGACGGACGGGTCCGCGTTGAGGTCACAGATCGCAGCTCGCACCTGGTCTGGATGACTGGCGCCGCCGAGGGAGATGTGCCGGTAGGGGACGCTCAGCTCGCCGGCTATCCGCTCGAGGCGGCGCTGATATGCCGCGGCGGCGTAGTCGTGGCCGACTGCGAGCGTGGCGAGGCCGCACGGTATGCTTTCGGTGGCGAGCTGCAGGACTTCCAGCGCGACGTCGGCTTTGAGGGACTGGGCGATCTTGCGACCGTCGATGACTTCCGCGGTCATCTGCTTCTCCGTTCTGGTGTCAGGTCCGCGAATGCGGCGGTGCATTGCCGGGCGATGGCCGTCGCCGTCGCCGAGTCCGAGCGCATGCGCTCGCTGCCGGAGAGTGCCAGCTCCCCCGCGAGCCTGGCCGCGGGCCGCCCTCGCCCTGGGTGGCGAGGCGGCCGCATTCCGTCCGAGCCTGCCGCGGGAGCATCATCACACCGAGGGGCTGGTACTCAGCGTCGCCCGCAGGGTGGTCTGGACGTGCCGTTCGACGCTGGGCTTGGCCGAGCCGCCGTCCCCCTCGCCCCACACGAGCGTGACCTCGGTGCCGTCGATCGCGTCAGCCTCATCGACCATGGCCAGCGATGACCAGCCGCCGATGTTTACGGTGTAGCCGACGTTCGCGGAGAAGCCAACGAGACGCGCGCCGATCAGCACCTGGTCGTAAGGTCCGGTGGCGTAGTTGGCCGACGGCATGTCCATGTACTTGGCGCGCTGCTCGCCACCGAAAAGGCTGCTAGTGATGATGCGGGCGACGTCATCGTCGTTCCAGCGCAGCCACACCTTGCGTTTGTGCGGCTGGCCCGCCAGCCGTTCCAGCGCAGCCCGGCCGATGAAGTCGTGGTCGAACTTCACGAGGTGGCCGTATCCCAGGTCCCACGGAGTCAGGTAGTAGTCCTCGATGCTGTCGGACACGAAGCTGCCGCCGATGGACGCGTTGGCTTCCCAGCTGGCCTCGCTGAGCCACTGGCGGAACGACTTCATCTGCTCGCCGGTGTAGATGGCCGGCAGCGGCGAGGGAATCCACCCGGACTCGATGGCCGTCGTCGGGTAGGCCCGGCTGCCGCCCTCGCGAAGGCCGAATTCCCTTCCGGCTTCAACCAGCGCCGCCATTACCTCGTCGCCATGGTCGGACGGGCCCATCATCTCCAGCCCGGTCATTTCCTGGCCCGGGATGCCGGACATGGTGTGGTTGAGCGCCTTGACCGTGCAGCCGGCGATGGTGAACTGACCGATGTTGAAGAACTTGATCCGGTCAATAGGCCCGCCGACGGCCTTCTCGACGATCTTGAGTGCGTTCGGGCCCTGGAGCTGGTACCGGAAGGTGAGCCTGCGTCCCTGGTTCGCGACGCTCCGCTCGTCACGGACGACATCCACGTCGTAGCCGGCGGTCTCGGCATGGAAGGCGACCCAGTCCGGCGTGATCGGCCGGCCGACTAGGCTGAACTCCTCATCGTCAAGCCCGAACAGGATGGCGTCGCCGATGACGTACCCGTCGTAGTTGCAGGCCAGGAACTGCTTGGCCTTGTTCTTGCCGAAGGTCTTGAAGCTGTTGACTCCGAGGTCTGACAGCAGCCGGAGCGCGTCCGGGCCGCGGAAGTACACGTCGGTCATGTGGAACGACTGGTCGAACAGCACCGCCGTGGTCGCCCACGCCCGCTGCTCATCGCGCCAGTTGCTGAACTCGGGTCTCATCGGGTAGGTGTAGGCCCCTGCCGGGGAGTTCCGCAGCATCTCCGCCACGTTCCCCGATCGCTGAATCTTGTCTTCCAGGCTGCCTGCCATAGTCCCTTTCCTCTTCGCTAGTCGGCGGCGAGCGGCTCGGTTCGCCGATGCCTGCTCTCGCCTGAGCTGGACATATGTGACGATCAGACTAATCTTTACTTGCTCACGCAAGCAAGATAATCTCCAGAGTCGGTGCGCGCCGGCAGGCGGCGCCGCCGAGAACTGCCCCTGCCACGCGCAGGTGATATCGACCTGGTTGAACGAGAACAGGTGCAGCCCCTCGACATTGAGGTCGTCCCCCGCGATGTCGTCGCCGATCGCGTAGAGCAGCTGCTCGGGCCGGTAGGCACCGCCCACGAGGAGGTTGCCGACGAACCCCCGCTGCTTGGTCAGGTAGCGGATTGATGAGCCGACGCCGATCTTCAGGGAGAGCTCCAGCAGCCGCGTCGTCTTGAGCGGCGCGGCCAGGCCGATCCGGATTGGCAGGTCAATCCCGGCGGCACGCGTGGCCCGGAGCCACCCGGTCAGGGCCCGGGCGTCGAAGCAGAGCTGGCTGACCATGTACGTGGCATAAGCCTGCTTGCGAAGGAGCGCGCCCTCCAGTGTCCCTTCGGGGATCTTCGGGTGCCCCTCGGGATAGCAGGCGACGCCGATCCGCTCCAGCCCGTGATCGAGGTCAGCGAGGTCCTGCAGGACGTCGGCGGCCTCACGGTAGCTCCCGGCCGGCTCGTCGGCGTCACCGCCGATTATGTACAGATCGGTGATTCCGAGGTCGCCGATGCGGCGGATGAATTCGCGCAGCTCCGCCTTGCTCCCCACCTGCCGGGCGGCGAGGTGCGGGACGACCGCGTGGCCTGCCCTGACCCCCAGCTCGGCGTACTCAAGCGTTCTCCGCAGTCCGAACTTCGGCGAGCAGGTGATGGTGATCTTGGTGCTCGCCGGGATCGCGGCGAGCTTCTCTTCAGCTCCGCGCAGCGGGATGAGCTCGATGTTCGCTGCGCGGATCAGAGCCGCCACCGCACTGCCGGCTCTACCGGATGGCTCCGCTGTCATTTTGACGGCCTCCAGATAAGGTGGGGTCCACTACCGGGCGTCCAGTTGGTCATCTAGCAGCCGAAACGGTCCGACTGTTCTCAATATAATTTGCTTGCGCGGGCAAGTAAAGTCCTCTCGCAAGTGCGCAGCAGCGGGCGCGCAGGCAGGACGGCGGGCCGGCCCAGCCGAAGCGGACCAGTAACCAGCAAAGGAATCAACGCATAACTGGGAGCTCCTCGGTCACCTGAGCGAGATTCGCAGCCTCGGGTATCCGGTACTGGTCGGCGCGTGCCGTAAGTCATTCCTGGGCGCCATCGCCGCCGACGACCGGGGCCTGCGCGCGCCCGCCGAGCGCGACGCTGCCAGCGCGGCCGTATCGGCACTGGCCCCGCTTTCCGGGGCGAGGGCATGGCGAATCTGGCGGCCTGAGCACTGCGCGGACCAGGCTGCCATTGCGAGCTGCCGCGGAACCGGCGGGCCCATGGACAGCGCGGAGCCTGGCTGCTGCTTTCCACGGGCAGGGCCCGCGCCATTCTCCTACCTGGGGCAGCAGAGCCAGTCATCCGGCTTTCGCCACGGCGAGCAGGAGCGATAGTGGTCCGCTGAGATCACCATGGCCGGTTCCATCCGCCGACAAGCAGGACGCGACCAGTGCTCGCAGCCTGCCGCTTGCGGGCAGCAGCCTGATACAAGTCAGAGTGGTACCACGCGCGCGCTATGTCGACAGTCGGGAACTCCGTGATCACGAGGCGCTTCGTCGGCCAGTCTCCTTCCAGCGACTCGACGATCCCCTCGGGCGCCGGGTCGCCGGACAACACGCGCCCGCCGAACCGGCGGATGCTCGCCTGGCCGTCGAGGCGGTAGGCGGCGTACCCAGCCGGCTCGTGAATCTCGAGGTCAAACACAACGTAACCCCTGGGGACAAGCTGACCCTGAGCATCTGCCGGTGAAGTCGACATGACACGTCCTCTCGTTCGAAGCCCTGGCCGACGACGGAGATGACCTTGCGGCGGAGGTGGTGCCCTCTCAACGGCCTCAGCACAGGACACGGTGGCTAGCCATATATTACTTGCTAGCGCAAGCATGAACAAGAGCCAGAATTTCCGCCGCGTCACTCGGTGATGGCCCGGCTGGCTTCTGCCCGGAGGCACCGGAAGGGCAGGCCGGACGCCGCCCCGTTCCGGGCGCCCGCCTGCCGGCTTACCCCTGGGACGTGTCAGAGTCAGGCTTGGACGTGTCGAGGAGCTTCGTGAGGACGCGGTTCAGCGCGGTGCGGTCTGTTGTCGTCAGACGGTCGGTGAACAGCGACGCCACGAGGTCGAGGTGTGACTCGATCGCGGCCAACAGCGCGACACGACCGGCGTCGGTGACGGCGATCTCCATGCCACGCCGGTCGTCGTCAGCCGTCGTGCGCGTGATGACGCCGGCCTTCTCCATCCGGACGAGCAGCCGGCTGACGCCGCTCTCGCTGAGCAGCATGCGATCTCGCAGGTCTTTTTGACGTGATCGCATGCCGGGAAGGTCGGCAAGGTGCACCAGGACGTCGAACCACTCAAGCGGCAGCTGGTGCTCGCGCTCCATCTCATCGGCAAGCTGCTCCACGATCAGCCGGTGCGCGGCGAGAAAGGACTGCCAGAGGGCAGTTTGCTGATTCAACTTGGCTAGCGCTTGTTCAAGCTCGCATGCAGCGGCCGCCGCGCCATCGCAGGCGCTGCGCGGAGACTTTCCGGGCGTTTCGCCGGGTCCCTTCGATGGCACTATGCCTACTCACCTCCACGATGACTCCGCCTTGCCAGGCAGGCGTGACCTATGCGGCTTGCCGACCTCACGATATGCTGCGCCGGCCCCGGCGGCACGCACTGGCCGGACCCACGCACCTCCCTGACTCGGGCTTAGCTCGCGGCTACTCACCGAGGCGCCCTTGTCAGGGCATAGAACTCCTGCCTGGCTGCAGCGTTCTCGCGCAGGCCCCGGGCGAAGCCCTCCACAGCCCGGGCGAGCTTCGAGAGGCCCACGATGCGCTCCGAGGGAAGGTAGCCCACGTGCGCGACCCCGAAAAACGGGAGCAGGTGGTGTTCGCAAAGAGAGTGAAACGGTATATCTCGCGCAAGGACCAGCTGGTCGCACCCTTCCTCGTTCTCAAACGTCGTCAGCTCGAATTCGCCGGGGGTCAGTAGCTCCGAGTACGCGGCGGCGACTCGCCGCGGCGTCTGCCTCAGGTGCCCGGCTTCAGGATCATGTCCGAGGGCGACAAGCAGCGACCTGACCGCCTCCTCAGCGGCCCGGACATCGATGCCCGGCGCCGGGTTAACCATTCGCGCGGACACCTCTCTCGTCATCTCACGCAGCACGCCAGCTGGCGTGTTCAGACTCACCCCTCAGACTTCCCTTGGCTTGCCCTGTCGGGCCACGGCAGCGATTGCGGCCCGTCGTCGGTCCTTGGCAGGCCCCCGACGAGCGGCTGCACGCCCGGCCTGGCGGCGACATGACGCGCTCTCGTTAGGCACCAAGGGCAGTACAGCTGAGCCGGCCACCGGGCGCCCGGTTTCCGTATTATATTGCACGCGCAAGCAAAGCAGGGCTCACCTAAGCCCCGCCCGGTGCGTGCGATCTCCGGAATTTACTTGCTTGCGCACGTAAGTATGTTACGCTCGTGCTATCCGGTTGCCACCGAGGCTGACTGAAAGCCGCAGGACGGCGCGAGGACGAACCGCACAGCTCGTCTCCCCCGCCGCGATCCCCACATGAAAGGAAACCACTGCCATGTCGACTCCCATGACGGCCGTGCAAGCGCCGCAGGCGGGCCGGTACGCCCTCGACCCCGGTGGGTCAGAGATCACGTTCGTGACCAGGCACATGTTCGGCCTTGCCAGGGTTCGCGGCAAGCTGAAGGTAACAAGCGGCGTCATCACGATCGCTGACCCGCCGGAGAACTCACAGGTAGAGGCGGAGATCTCGGCGTCAAGCTTCTCGACCAGAAACTTCGTGCGCGACCCCCAGGTGCGCTCCCGCCTGTTCCTCGATGCCCGCCGGCACCCGGCCATCTCGTTCCGGTCCGACAGTGTCCGTGAGCACCAGGGAGGCTGGTCAGTCGCCGGGTTCCTGGAGGTCAAGGGGCAGATGGCGCCGATCGAACTGAATATCACCGACGTGTCGTCGGCCGGCAACGCGATCGTCCTGCTGGCCGGCGCAACCGTGGACCGCTACGCGCACGGCATCACGATGATGCCCGGAGTGGCAGCACGCCGGCTCTCCGTGCAGATCACGGCGCGCGCCGCCAGGCCCTGACCTCTCAAGAACCGCAGCCCACTCTCACCCGGAAAGGCCACACGAATGACCTCGTCTACGTCGGAGCCAGAGACCCCGGCGCGCTCCCTGCTGACACGCCGCAACCTGATTGCGACTACGGGCCTGGCGGCCGCTTTCGTTTCCGCCGCACCGTTCCTCGGGCGGGGGGTCGCCGCGTATGCCTCCGTCGACCCGACCTGCCCACCGGGCACGACCGCGCCGGTTCCCCCGCCGGCCAAGGGCCCGGCGATCCCCAAGTCCGGCTATCTGGTCGAGGAGATCGCTGACCGCGTCTACTGGCTCACCGACGGCCTGTACCAGATGATCTTCCTGGTAACCGCCGAAGGCGTGGTGGCGATCGACGCCCCGCCGACTATCGGACGGAACATCCTGCGGGCCATCGCCAAGGTGACCAGGTCGCACGTCACCCATGCCGTTTACAGCCACCACCACGCCGACCACACCGGCGCGATGGTCCTGTACAGCAAGGCACGCTTCTACGCGCAACGCGAGGTCGCCGGACTGCTCCGGCAGACCAAGGACCCGAACCGCCCGCTGCCGGACGTGACGTTCGACGAGCGCCTGACCGTCCGGGCCGGCGAGGATCGCATCGAGCTGGCCTACCACGGCCCCAACCACTCGCCTGGCAACATCTTCACGTACCTGCCGGACCAGCGGGTCCTCATGCTGGTCGACGTGGTCTTCCCCGGCTGGGTGCCGTTCGCCTACCTGGCCGAGTCGCAGAACATACCCGGCTGGCTCGAGGCCCCGGAGCAGGCCCTGCGCTACCCGTTCCGCACCTACGTCGGGGGCCACCTCACCCGGCTCGGCAACCGCGACGACGTGGTCATCCAGCAGGAGTACGTGGCCGAACTCAAGGCGCAGGCCGCGAAGGCGATCGACGATTTCGATGTCGACAGCATCTACAGCTCAGTCGACCCGACCAACCCGTGGGCGATTTTCCGCGCCTACCTCGACGGCGTCTCCGCTCAGGCCGCCAACGCCGTCACGCCTCGCTGGATCAACCGACTCGGCGGCGCCGATGTCTACACCCTGGCCAACGCCTACTCACTGGTGGAGTCCCTGCGGATCGACTACGGCCACCTCGGCGCCTTCGGCATCCACCCCTAGCGGCACAGATCCTCCGCGACCCGTACCGCACACTAAGGAAAGAGCCATGACACACGCCACTGTGAACGACAGCGCCGTGGCCGGACTGCCCCGGCTGGATGACCACGGAAGAGCGGTCCTGTTCACGCAGGCCCGGACAGCGAACAGCTTCAGCGATCGCCCGGTCACCGAGGACCAGCTCGAGGAAATCTACGAGCTCATGAAGTGGGGACCGACCTGGGCAAACACCGTCCCGCTCCGGATCGTCTACGTCACCACCCCGGCGGGCAAGGCCCGCCTTATGCCTCACCTCCAGCCCGGCAATGCCGCGAAGGCAACCGCAGCCCCGGTCAATGCCATCCTGGCCGTGGACAGCAACTTCCACCACCACATCCCCAGGCTGCTGCCCTTCCGCCCGCAAATGCGTGACGCCCTGGAAAGCGACCCCGCGCTGCGCGACCGGATCGGCACTGGCAGCGCATGGCTCCAGGCCGCCTACTTCATCATCGCGATCCGGGCCGCCGGGCTGGCCGCCGGTCCCATGGGCGGGTTCAACCCGCACGGCCTCGACGCCGAGTTCTTCCCGGCGGGCGACTGGCACTCGATTCTCGTCGTCAACATCGGCCACCCCGGTGAGAACCCCTGGATGGACCGGCTGCCCAGGCTGGACTACCAGGAAGCCGTCCGTCACGCCTGACCTGTCTCCCGGTGCCCCGGTCAGGGGCACCGGGAGACCACTTCTTTCTGCGAGCAAAATGCTGAGAAAAATGCCCGCTCAGGTGCAAGCCACCACCGCCAGCGCATCCAAGGACACCCGCCCCGGGCTCTTCGCCTCCCGTGCCAGTAAACGCAGGTGGAACGAAGGCCGGGAAGAGCATGCGCAGGAGGTGCGCCAGGCCGCGGCGGACGCCGTGACCGCCCGGGAATCCCTCGCCATGCTGGATCGGGAGAGCGCCGCGGCTCGTCGCGCGGAGCGGAAGGCCAGCGACGCCCTCGGCCAGGCAGACGTGGTCGTCCGAAGCGCGGCGCGCCATCTCCGATGCCCGGTTGCGCTGGGGGGACCGGGTGCCGGACGGCCCCGAGTACGAGGAGACCGAGCGGCAGGATCTGATCCAGCAGCGCGAGCTGTCGGCCCCGTGGGCGGACGAAGAGTTCAGCCGCGCCCGTACCAGGCTGTTCCTGGCGGCGCTTGCCCTGCACAAGGCGTTCATCCTGAACGCCGGACCCCGGATTTTCCAGAACCTCAACGCGATGAAGGACATCCTCGACGGCAAGGGCCGACCGAAGGACGCGGCGGCCGCCCTCGCCGCCTGGCAGACCTTGTTTCTCGTGGTGCCTGTCGTGTCGACCACGTTTGCTTCCGTCGGCAGGATGTTCACCGGCGCCACGGGCTGCGGCTGCTGGTCACTCCGGACACGATCGTGTGCTGGCACCGTTTGATCACAGGTAACCGAGGAGCGCCTCGCGGCGGTCTAGGACGTGAGGCGGGCGCTGCCCGGTTCAGCAGGACGACCCTGACAGCTCTGTCGCCTGAGGCTTGTCTGGCGTTCAGAGGCTACCGGCGAGTTCCCGGTGCGCTTCGGGCATCCCGTCTGGCAGGTCGTCGGGGCTGAAGAGGCGGGCTTCGAGCACTTCCTTCGGGTCGAGCGTCAGGCCGTCCAGGCCGCCGACGAGGACGGCCTCGTAGTAGACCTCGATCCTGTACCGGAAGCCGCTGCGGACTTTCAGCAGCCGCCCGGCCTTGACGGTGAGCCCGGTTTCCTCGCGGACCTCGCGGGCGATGGTGTCCTCGTGCCGTTCGCCCTTGTTGGCGTAGCCGGTGGGGAAGCCCCACTGGCGGCCGGGCGGCCAGAGCCGGTGGCGCAGCAG
>Ga0302325_10011569_pt1 | contig 18999 bp, 16 predicted proteins | sample Palsa_T0_2_FD_201948 | JGI IMG/M metagenome (GOLD analysis project Ga0302325, IMG submission 201948) | Peat permafrost microbial communities from Stordalen Mire near Abisko, Sweden - Palsa_T0_2 | ecosystem: Environmental > Terrestrial > Soil > Palsa > Peat permafrost | place: Sweden: Abisko...
GAATGGGTCCAGCGATAGATGCGGCGGTCGCCCTCTTCGGTGATCTTGGCGTCGTAGCCGGGCTTCGACTTCAGCTTGATCTGCCGGTCCTTGGGGACATTGATCTCCAGCTGCTCCTCGAGAACGACTCCCCGCTCCGCGAAGTTGTAGCTGGTCCAGAATTGTCCCGGCGCAAGCGGGCTGGCGATGGTCTTGACGAAGCGGTATTCCAGTACATCGCCCGGCCGCAACGACGGCACGCTGATGTCCTTCACGTGATAGTCGGTATAAACCGGGGCGTCGGCAAAGGTCAGGTCCTGCACCGCCGACTCCTGCGCCGTAACCACGGCGCCGTCGGGCTTGCGCACGCGGACGTAGGCGATGTCCAGCTTCTCGCTCAGCGCGCTGTAGCCAACCTTAATTTGCCCAAACGCCTGCACCCCGCTCTCGCTGACGATCTTGATTTGGGCGTCAGTCTGCTCCACTCCGGTGCCGTCGTTTTCAAAGCGCATCGATTTGCTGGAGCGCTCGACAACGTAGGCTTCCTGCGAATAGTCAGGAGGAGCGGCCGGCTGTGGCGTCCCCGCTTGCGGGGTGGCCGGCGGCGCCGTCTCTTTTCCGGAGCTCTGGGGCGCGGCAGGGGACGGCGGCGTCGCAGCGCTCTGGGCGGGCACCTGCGCATTGTCTTTAGCGGGCGATGACGGTGCGGGACTCTGGCCAGGCGCTGTTTGCGCCAAAGCCGTTCCGAACGATAACAGCAGAAGGAAAGCTACGGCGAGAACTGATTTCATGGTTTAGGCTGGTTGAATGTCCATGGTACGCGAGTCACGGAGTAACTCCAAGGCTCGGACTGGAAACGATAGGGGTCCTTCCATTTGATAATGGGAGGCTGGTCCTTATGAATGCTTTGTATCGGGGCATGGCTTTACAGGCTGCTGAAAAAGGCGAAACGGGGCCTGGTGCCGCCGGCTGAAGCCCGCTCAGGATGAGAAACAACGGGCTTAGACGCTGGCCCTTCGGCCAGCTCAGGGCAGGCTCTGAAGGCCAGCTCTACCTGGATTCTCCTTGGACACAGTCTTTCGGCGGCCTGTTTCAGCAGCTTGTAAGAGTCGTGCCCGGACTCGGCCCGCCGGAGAAAAATTTCAACCTCATTGGCGCAATACACTAATAGCCCAAGGAACCAATGCCCAGCCTGCTCTATTGCGTTACTCAGCCGAGTCCCACCGTCAGCGTTGCCGCGGGAGTTTCCGAGGCCGCAGTCTCCTCGCGCGAACTGTTGGGTGTCCGTGTGTACTGGAGCGATGTCGACAATTCCGAAGCGGCCTTGGGAAAACCCGAGTCGCTGAAGAAGGCGGCGCTGCAATTTCAGCAGGTGCTGCGCGAGATTCTGGCGGTGACCACGCCCATTCCTTTTCATTTTCCTACCTTGCTGGAGAGCGCTGAAGTTTTCGAGCAGCATCTAGCGCCCGAGGAGGAGCCGTATCGCCAGGCATTGGAGCGAATCGACAACGCGGTGCAATACGAGATCGTGGGAACGTGGGCCGACGAGCAGCAGGCCGACCTGGCCACTCCGGTGAGCGGCCGCGAATATCTGAAGCGACGGCAGGAGGCGCTGGGCCGCATCGCCGCTGTCGAGAGCAAGCTCAAGAGCGTGACCGCGGATTCGGTGCGCGAGTGGCGGGCGCGTCAGGAACGCAAGACCCATCGCTGGTTTGCGCTGGTCCCGCGCGATAATCGCGAGCGCTTCATCGCCTCGCTGCGAGGCGCGGGAGCATCGCAAGGAGTTCGTTTGCGCCTGAGCGGCCCCTGGCCGCCCAGCGAGTTCGTAGCTCCGCGCGGCGACCATGGATAAGCCGATCCAACTGACGCCGCAAAAAGTTACGGAGTTGCGGCGGCAGTTGCAGGAGTGGTCGCAGCAGTTTGGGATGAAGGCGGAAGACCTCAACCTGAACTGGGTACTCTGGGCGCTCCTTGAGTGAGCCCGCCGCCCACGCGTATCCTCCTGAGTGATGCAACCCGAGCCGCCGCTTCAAGCCGTGCCTATTTCCCAGACGAATTTCCGGCAAAGCGAGCCCGGCGGACGGGCGACGGTTGTACACCACACGATCTTCCTTTTCCTGGCCTTGTTCGTAATCCTGTTGCCGCACTCCATTAAAGGAGCGCGATACGCATGGATGATCGCCTTCTGCGCCTGGCTCATCAGTCTGGCCATCGAGCGCAAGCGAATGTTTGAGCAGCCGTTAGCCCTGCCTATGCTCGCCTACATCGGGTTGAGTGGACTCTCGACCATTCTGTCGCCCGATCCTTATATGAGCTGGGGAAACATGAAGGTCGTATGCTCGGTGGCCCTGGTCGGCACTTTGTTCGCCCAGAACCTGCGTCGCCTCTCCCAAGTACGCACCCTCGTAATTCTGCTGCTGCTGTCGGCGACGGCGGCGGCAGGTTTTACCGCATGGCAGTACACATACGGAATCGGGGTTCGGTTAAGGTCAATCGGCCCCGATACCCCGCTCTATCATGCGGGTCTCCGGACAAACGACGTCATCGTCAAAATCAACGGTGAGCCGATCCATACTCCCCAACAACTGCTTGACGCGCTGGACCGGTCCGCACCCGGGTCTCTGGTCCAAATCAATTTCCTTCGCGGCCTTCCCACCAGCAGACGCAGCGCCACGGTTCCCGTCGTGTCGGGCGGCCTCGGGACGCAATCCCTCGGACTGGTACGGGCGAAGCCAGTACGGGCCCAGGGGACGCTTGGCCACTATGGCATTCTTGCCGAGGTGCTAATGCCCATCGGCTGCCTGGCGTGGGCGCTCCTATTGAGCAATCTGTCACAAAGGCGACGGCCTGCCCTGATGTTCGCCGTCATATTCCTGGCCCTGACCGCGACCATTTTCGCGACCCAGACCCGGGCTGCTATTGCCGGGCTGCTGGCCGGCTGCATGGTCGCGCTGCTGGTCCTGCTCCGCCGGCGTATCCGGCTTTGGGCGATGGCACTCGTGCTCATCCTGGGCGCAGGCGCGACGGTTTGGATCCACCACAGTCGCGGATTGAGCTGGATCGCCAGCCGCGATGCAGGGACACGCTATCGCTGGATGATGTGGGAGGACGGCTTGCGCCTCGCCCGGCAACATCCTTTCTTCGGCGTGGGGATGGGAACCATCCAGAATCACTGGCAGCAGTGGAACATCCGCGCCTTCGCCGTGTACCACGTCTATTACAACTTTCACTCCGATCTGGTGCAGATCGCGGCGGAACGCGGCTTTCTCACGCTGGCAGCGTGGCTGTGGTTCGTGGTGGCGTATCTTGTCTACCTGCTTCGCCTGCTGGCCAGGGCCCGCCGGCAGAACCAGTTCGCCACGGCAATTGTGACCGGAGTCCTCAGCGGCTTTGTTGCCTTTCTCTTCCCGTCGCTAGTAGAATCCGCCCTGAATGACGACTCCCTGGTGATGTTGCTTTTCTTTGGTTTCGGCATGGCCGTCGCGATTGATCGCATGTTGCGGCAGCCGGGCGCCATCGACGTGAACTAGGGACGTACGCCGCCGCTTTCGTTTTGCGCAAGGAAGTTCGCCCGCGGGCTTCTCCGCATCGGACAAAGAGTGACGTCAATCGAAGCCGCCCAACCAGAGAGACTCCCCTCCGTCAGCCTCGCCTCACGATGGATCATTCCGGCAATCCTGCTCGTCCTCTTTGCCCTGCAATCCTTCTGGTTCATCCACACCCAATCGCTCACCTATGACGAACCGGCGCACATCATCGCCGGCACCGACGCCTGGCAGCAGGGACGATTCGAGCGCTGGAACGACCATCCACCCTTAGGCCGGTTATGGCTCACGCTGCTGTTACGACACACCCCAATCGACTTCACGCAACAAGCCTGGGAAAGGGAGCTTCGGATAACCTCCATGCGACCCGGGCCGGAGTGGTTGGGCCTGCGCACGCGTCCCCTGAATACCTTGCTGGGCCTGGCTCTGGGAGTGGCTGTGTGGTTCGCCACGCGCCGGATATTCTCGGAAGGCGCCGCCAACGTGGCTCTCGCCCTCTTCGCCTTCACCCCCTCCTTGCTGGCGCATTTCTCGCTGGCGACCACCGATGGCATCGGCGCCCTTTTCATTTTTCTGGTTGCGCTCCAGCTTGTCCGCTGGCGCCATCGTCCCACTGCCATGCAAACCCTGCTGATGGGGATGGTCCTCGGCGGCCTGCTCCTGTCGAAGTTCTACGCGCCGCCGCTGGTTGCCCTGGCACTCGCCCTGATGCTGGTGCTCGATCGCAGTGGAAGCCGATTGGTTGCAGCCAAATGGAATTGGAAGCCCGCATCCGCGGCGCTCACCATTGCGATATTGCTTGTCTGGACCGGCTACTTCTTCCACATCTCTCATCTCAAGGTTGGGGATGGACAGGTAGTAGCAACCTATCCCAACCGTCCGGTCAGGGTTTGGACGGCACGGACCAACCTTCACGTAAACACATTCGTCCCGGCAGGCGAATTCTTCGAAGGCCTGCGTGAAGTCTTTCGCAATAATCATCGCGGACGCCCGGCTTGGTTACTGGGAACGATCTACCCGAATGGCGGGACAAAGCTCTACTACCTGGCGGCGATTCCACTCAAATGGCCGACCATCCTGTTGGTGCTTTGTATCCTGAGCCTGGTGCTAGGGATCCGAAGGACCAGCCGCGCTCCCCGCGACCTGCTTCTGATGCTGACCTTTCCGCTGCTCTACTTCGTCTTTGCGCTGACCTCGAGATACAACATCGGCGAGCGCCACATCCTGCCACTGTACCCATTTGCTCTCTTACTCGCCGGCGGCGTCTGGGAGCACGCGCGCAGGTCGCGCATCGCGAAGACCCTCGTAGTACTCGCTCTCTGCCTGAACGCAGCCGACACCCTGCGTTACGCTCCCGATTACCTTTCCTACTTCAACATTTTCGTTAAGCCGCAGAATACCTGGCGACTGCTGACCGACAGCAACCTGGACTGGGGCCAGGGACTGATCGCCTTGCGCAAGTACCAACAGGAACATCCCAACGAGGTTCTGCACCTTGCATATTTTGGAACCATCGACCCTGAACTCTATGGTGTACACGTGGTCCCGCTCGAGCCTGGCGAGAGGACTACCGGCAAGATCGTGATCGGAGGCACCCTGCTGTCAGGCCAGGTCCTATCGGACAGCAGTGCTTATCGCTGGTTGTGGCCCGATCAACCAGAATGTCTGATCAACCATTCTTTGTGGGTCTATGACGTCAAGTGATGGCAACGGGCGTCATGACGGATTGGCTCAATTGTTGGCCGTCCTTGGAGCCCAAGCACTTCATATTGACCTTTATGCCGGAGCAGCTTTAGCATGTCAATATTTTTTTGGTGACAAATGTCACAGACTGTGGTCAAACTAGCGGATACTATTTGATGGAAGACGGAGGGCAATTGTGTGCAGGCAATTGTAACTTCTGATGCCCCATGCAAGAATGGAACGCGGTTTCATGCCGGTCGTTCCTAGCCCTGCTTCGCATAACCGAATGAACCAACTAAAGATTTTCTTATCTGAGGCGAATACACTGGCACGTCAAGTGCACGCATAGCGCCACAGGAGGAGTGTGCTAAGACAATGAATTGTGCTCTCGCGCTGGAACAGAACGGCCTCATTCTCGACAGAGATGGGACGCTCGCTTTCCTATCGTCTCGCTCAACCAAGTCTGCCCGCGAGCTGTCCAGCTCGGCTGGAGAAGTGTTGACCGGAATGACCGCTGTCCTAGAGCAGATTCTCACTGGAATGATTGAGACTCGAACTGCCGCAGAGTTTGAAGCGAGTTTCAAGGATGCGTTCCCAAAATATGCGGCAGTGGTTCTCGCATTATCCAGTTTTGTGGACGCTGCAGTCCCCTCGCAGATAGTTGAGCGTCTGAGACAAGAATCGTTTTGCGAAATGGAGGCAGAGTTTCGCGATAAGGCTTTGGCCGCGTTTGGCGCGGAGGTGCGCGATCAGGCGTTGTTCACCGTATGGACGCTCAGGAAGATTAGTGATCTCTTGAGGCAAATTCACGCTGTGCCCAAAGTGGACGCATCACAGAGAGTCTTAGATAAGGAGTTTGCCCGGAAGTTCACTGTTTCGGCCTTAGTCGCGCACTTTGGTCTGGACTGCCTCACCACGGCGCTCCACGCTGGCTCTCCGGTCTATCCGGGGGTTCTTGAAACAATAACCGATCACCTTAGATCGGCTGTCAATGCATATGCATGGGCGCGAAAGGGCGCTGATCTGCGCAACCCGAATGCTGAACCCAAGATAGAAGTCGTGGAGTGGGACGACGAGGAGCAACAACTGTTGAGAGAAGCCACGTTCGACATGTTGCCAGAACCACTTGATTGAAGCCAAGCCGGGGGAGGTTTACATGTATGCACCTCCCAAGGCTTCTACCTCCGAACAAGCCGCAGTATTGATAACTTCTGGCTCAGAGCAATCTGGACTGCGCCCTTTCATCGTAATGTCGCGTGAGGTAGTCCACAAAAACAAGCCCACCGTGGTTGGGGTTCCCCTTACAACAAGGGTACACAAAGCCAATTCCTATCGTATCCTGCTTCCGACTGCAGAGCTTATAGCAGATGTAGGGTGCGAACCCTTTCAGGAGAGTGTCGCCCTCTGCGACCACGTTCGCGTGTTAGATATAAATCAGTTCCGCAAGCGAATCGGTCACCTGTCCCAAACTGCGGTCGTGGCAGTGCAGCTTGGACTAGCATTTGTATTCGATATTCGCTGAAACTAACCCTTGCTCGACTTCCAACGCGCTTTGGCAGCTTTCTTGGCGATCTTGCTGCGCTGTTCTTTTGTCATGGTCTTCATCCGGCGCTTGCCGCCGATCTGACCGCCCTTGCGCCCAATGTTGGCCATGTACTCGGAGATGTCGGCGGGAACCTTGCGAGCCTGTAGCGTGGTTTCTGGCTCGGGACATGGCGCTTCCGAGGTCGATTGATCTACGATCCACTCGGCGAGTTGATTCGGGTCGCGTGGCCGCTTTCCCTTCCCGACGGTCATGCCGGCATAATCCCACAAGCCGGACGCTAAAGCGAGCCTGTGAAAACCGAAACTTATTGCGTCTTTTCGGCGGTCTGCCGCCCCGATGGTGCTTGCGCCGTGCCCGCCAGCTTGCGGAAGTAGTCACTGCCCTTCTGAGCGGTCACAGACAGTACCCACTACCGGCCGTCCCGGGGCCTTTCCGCATAAAAGAGGTAAAATTCAACTTGCTTCATGAATCTGAAGCCTCAGCCAGCGCAAGCCGCGCCCGCCGCAGACGTTGCCAGCATTCCTCCGAGATCCCGCTGGCGAACCATCTGGCGCTCACCGCAGTGGATGGTGCTCGTCGCTTTTGCGGTGCGCGTGCTGTGGATCGCCCTCGCGCACACCTATCGCATTCGCACCACGGAAAACAATTTTGGATTCGGTTGGGAGATTGGGCGCATCGCCTATTCCCTGGCACACGGAATGGGCTTCAGCTCTCCCTTCGGCGGCGATACCGGTCCCTCGGCCTGGACCGCTCCCGTCTATCCCTGGATCGTTTCTCTCGCCTTTCGCATCTTCGGCAGCTACTCGCAGGCGTCGGCCTTCGTGCTGCTCACATTCAATAGCCTGTTCGCCGCCCTCACTTGCTGGACCATTTACCGCTCCGCGCTTCGCATCTTCAACCGGACGGTCGCCATCTGGTCCGGCTGGATTTGGGCCTTACTTCCCTACACCATCTTCTGGTCGGTCCGCTGGATCTGGGAGACGAGCCTGTCAGCGTTTCTCCTGAGCCTGCTGTTCATGCTGACGGCCGAGATGGACGGCGATGGCAGGCTCTCGTCGTGGATCGGGTATGGCTTGCTCTGGGGCATTGCGGCATTGACCAATCCGGCCGCGCTCTCGTTTCTTCCCTTTGCCGGATGCTGGCTGGCCTACCAGTTGCATCGCCGCGGCAAGCCGTGGGTTGCGCCTGTCCTGTTGAGTGCCGTCATCTTCTGGATGACCGTGATGCCCTGGCTGGTACGCAATTACGAAGTCATGGGCCAACCCGTGTTCATCCGCGACAATTTTGGCAATGAACTCCGCGTGGCCAACAATCCCCTGGCCGAAGGTCCGCTGGTGTCGGCGTATCATCCCGCCCAGAACAATCTCGTGCTGGCAAAGTACAAGCGGATGGGCGAGGTGGCCTTCTGTGCCGACCAGGGGCGCCTGGCGAAACAGTGGATCGCAGAAAATCCCGGCAAGTTTGCCGTTATCACGTTGCGCCGGGTTATTCTCTTTTGGTCTGGCATTCCGAAGGTGTTGGAAAGTCAACGTTTGGCGGACACCAAGAATGCGCTCTTTCTGGCGTCGTCGGTGTTGGCAATCGGGGGTATGCTGCTGGCCTGGAAGCGCAGGGTCCACAGTGCATTCCTATTCGCCAGTCTCCTATTTTTCTACCCGCTGATTTACTATATTTGCTTCCCGCAGCCTCGTTACCGGCATCCGATCGATCCCGAGCTGCTGATCCTGGGAGTGTACTTGGTCTCTGAAACCCGGCCTCGCACAGCCGCCGCCGGCGGCGACGAACAGGAGCTCGCCGAGCTCGAGCAGGACGAAGTTCTGCCGCAGTTCCACACCCTGTCGGTCATCATTCCCGTCTACAACGAGCGCCGCACGGTGCTGAAGATCCTGCGCCAGGTGGCGCGCCAGCCGCTCAGCCTGCACAAGGAGCTCATCATCGTCGACGACTGCTCCACCGACGGAACACGCGAATTTCTGCGCGATACCGATCTCCAGCAACTGCTCGGCGGCAACGGCGCCAACACTGTCAAGGTGGTACTGCACGAGAAGAACCGGGGCAAGGGCGCCGGAGTGCGCACCGGATTGGAGCACGCCACCGGCGAGCTGGTGCTCATCCAGGATGCCGACCTGGAGTACGATCCTCGCGACTATCCCGCGCTCATTGCGCCCATTCTCGACGGGCACGCCGACGCGGTCTTCGGCAATCGTTTCCACTACGGCCCGCACCGCGTCCCACGCTTCGGGCGCTACGTCATGAACCGCATATTTTCCCTGGTCTGCAACCTGCTGACCGGCATCAGCATTCACGACGTGACCGCCTGCTACAAGGTGTTTCGCAGCGATCTGCTGGTGCGGATCGATCTGCGCTCCGACCGCTTCAGCGTCGAAACCGAGATGACGGTGAAGCTGGCCAAGCTGGGCGTCCGCATCTACGAGGTGCCCATCGTCTATCACGGACGCACCTACGCCGAGGGCAAGAAGATCAGTTGGAGCGACGGTGTGATGGCGTTCTACGATTTGGTGAAGTATCGGTTTAAGGATTGAATTGGCACTTGGCACTTAGCAGTTGGTCCTTGGCTGTCAAGTAGTTGCTAAATGCCAAGTGCTAACTGCTAAGTGCTGCTTTTAAGCATTCTGCCGATTCGGCTGGTTCGTCTTCCTCATCTCCCCGACAACCTGGTTCCACGCCGCGACCCACGGCACCAGCAACGAGTACAGCAGCCTCGCTCCCATCTGCGGCAAAGTCGCGCGCTGGCGAAGGGTCTTCCAATCCAGACGAAACGCGAAGTAAATCTCCAGCAGCAGCACACAGGCCAGGGGAATCACGGTGCGCGGCGCCAGCACGATCGCAATCACCTCCGCCAGGCAGCGCAGAACATTCCGCGCCAGCCGCCCGCGCCGCGTCCCCAGCACGCCATCGGCGACGCCGTAGCGCGCCATCATCCTGAGCGCGCTCTTCAGCGTATGCCGAGGCCGATAGAGTGCCTGCGCGTGCTCCGCATAGGCCGGCGTCACCAGCTTGCGCGCCGCCAGATCGAACATCGTGTCCTCGCCCATCAGGCTGGTCTCGGGAAATCCGCCCACCCGCTCCCACAGCTCCTTGCGAAAGGCCATCGAGCGCGCGGTACACGACTTCGTGGTCCCATCGGCGCGCTGCTTCAGCCCGAAGAACGGCGCCGAGGCGATGTCCCAGATGGTCTGCTCCTGGGGGTCGATACGCGACCCGCCCAGCGAATATTCGGCGCTGCCGTTCACGATGGGCGCCGTCAGCCGCGCCAGCCATTCAGGATCGTAGATACAGCCGGCATCGGCGCAGGCGATGACCTCCGACGTGGCCGCCGCAATGCCAACGTTGCGCCCACGGCCGATCGGCCCCGCAGAAGCCTTCAGGTTGCAGCTCTCGTCGCGGATGGCGATCAGGTTCGGGTACTTCGATTGAGCAGCTTGTAGCCGCTCCCACGTGCCGTCGGTCGACCCGCCATCGACGACGATCAGTTCCCTCGGCGGCGGGACTTGCGTCGCCAAAGTCGAGACGAGCCCGTCGATGTCCTCAACCTCGTTGAGAACGGTCGCGGTCACGCTCACTGCCGAGATGGCTGCCAATGGCTTTACGGTGCTGTTCACAGAGTTGTCGGTCACGTGGTGCAAAGGTCCGCGCCCGGACGAAGTGCGCTTATGTGAGGGCCACCGTAGGATTATAGCGGTGGGTCGTTGTCGCTGATTACGGACGAGATGGGGATTTGTCGCTCGCTATCCGTACACGCCCCCGGCGCACCTCAAAAAGACAATCGTGAACGTACTCGAATAAACCATCTGCAATGAAGCTCTTGCGTCGTAATGTGAAATTAAGTTGACTAGTCGACAGAAGAGCGCAATAGTTACTCCGCGCCAGCAGCCAAAGGGCGGCTTGCGGACCAACAAAACACCGAACGGCTTCCGGCAAGGAAGGACATGGTGTCACGGAGAATCACGATGGCAGATGAAGAGCGCAGTACAGCTTCGATTTTCGACATTAAGTGGCAGGCGGGAACGGTTGCGCTGGCACTGGTAGTCGTGTTTGCGGCAACCGTCATCGCAGCCCCGGCGGCGCAGGCGCAGACATTCAGCGTGCTTCACTACTTCACAGGGGGATTGGACGGGGCAGGTTCTACTGGCGGAGTTACCGTCGGACCCTCAGGAGTCCTGTACGGGACGGCGGCAGGCGGCGGACCCTACGGCGAGGGCACGGCTTTCAAGCTAATCCAGGTTCATTCGAGCTGGGTTTTGTATCCCTTGTTCGAATTTGATCCCGGTGATGGGGACAATCCGATAGGCGGCGTGGTGTTCGGTCCAAACGGTGCGTTATATGGCACCACGTTTGGCAGTGTTGAAAACCAGGGGACCGTGTTCGAAATGAGACCTCCGCTCAGCGTGTGCAAGGCATTCCTCTGCTATTGGAACGAAACCGTGCTTCACACCTTCACGGGAGCGCCAGACGGGGCCGACCCGCAAGCCGTGAATTTGGTCTTCGACCAAGCGGGAAACATCTACGGCACGACCCAGGGCGGAGGTATCTATGGCGGCGGGACCACGTTCGAACTGACCCCTTCAGGCGGCGGATACACGGCGAGCATCCTTCACGACTTCGGCAACGGCACTGACGGGAACCTCCCGTACTCGGGTGTGGTTCTCGATACCGCCGGAAATGTATACGGAACCACAGTCTTCGGGGGAACCGGAACACCGGAGGAGTGCGGGACCACCTGCGGAACGGTTTACCAGCTCGTGCCCTCCAACGGTGGGTGGGTGGAGAATGTTCTGGTTGACTTCAACGGGGCGAATGGAAGAGCCCCAAACGGTAACCTGATCATCGATGCTTCCGGCAACCTCTACGGCACCACGGATAGCGGCGGACAAATCGGTGGGAATAATGGGGATGGCGTAGTTTTCAAGTTGGCGCCCTCAGGCGGAGGGTTCACTTACTCTGCGCTCTACACTTTCAGCTCATGCAATCCCGTGGGTGGCGTAGTCATGAACGCAGCCGGTAATTTTTTTGGGGTGTGTGCTACTGGCGGCGCGAATCAAGACGGCTGGATCTTCGAGCTGACGAATTGCAGCCGAACTTGCAGTGTGGTCGATCTCCACGACTTCAACGGCAGTGACGGTGCAGAGCCCGAGGCGAGCCCGGTGCTCGACGGGAACGGCAATCTCTACGGCACAACGGTTGCCGGAGGGACGGGCTGCTACGAGGGCTGCGGCGTGGTGTGGGAGATCGCGCCGTAACGGTTCTGATCATTGCCGGGTGCCCCGGGTCTCGCGCTTTCCGAGACCCGGGAGTCCGTCATGGACAGGAGGCAACAACTTCTCCGCAGTCCTGCGTCGTACTCACCCAGGTCTCGAAAAGCGCGAGACCCTTCGACAAGCTCAGGGCAGGCTCTGGGGCACCCACCGTTACTTGATTCGTGGCAAACAAAAATCAAATAGACATAGAGGCGCAGATGTGGGCCACGCGGCGTGTCTCGCCTTCTCCCGACATTCAGGATAGGCTTGCAATGATGGTAAGAAACCCCGGAGACGACTGGCGGAAGCGGCTGGTCACCATGCTGTTCGATTTGGCGGGAAGGTTCCCCGGCGGCGACCCGCTGCTGCCGCCGCTCTCCATGCGACGCTTTGTAGGCGAAGGCTCCTGGATACATGGCGGGCGCGACTTCCGCGCGAATGGCCTTCATTTCGCTGAGAAGTTTAGCAAAGATGCCCGCCTGATTCCAGATGGAAGTTTGCTCGATGTGGGTAGTGGCTGTGGCCGTATAGCGGTGCCGCTGACGCGATTTCTAAAGCCGACGGGAAGATACGCGGGACTGGAATTGAGCTTGCCTCTCGTCCAGTGGTGTAGCAAGCACATAAGCCTCCGCTATCCCAACTTCCGCTTCATACACTGCAATCTGTATAGCCCGTTTTACAACCCGCAAGGCAGTGGCGACGCCGCGAACTATGCTTTCCCGTTTGATGCCGGAACGTTTGACGTCGTGGCGGCGACCTCGGTGTTCACACACTTGTTGCCGCAGGCCGCCACCCGCTATCTGCAAGAGTGCTCGCGCGTACTGGCCTCCCGTGGACGGCTGTTCGCAACGTTCTACTTGCTGGACGAGGGGATGCCCGATGTCGGTCACAGCATCACTTTCGATCACGAGCTCGCGCCGCACGCGTTTGTCAATGATCCCGCCAACCCGGAAGCGGCCGTGGGCTACCGCACTCGTTGGATTCTGCAAGAGGCGGAAGAGGCTGGGTTTTCGTTGCTCTCGCCAATTCGGTGGGGACCTTGGGCCGGCCGGCCTTTTACGTATTCAGGGCAGGACGTGCTGATTCTCGAGAAAACTAGCGATCGGGGATGAGTAGCTGCTCTTAACTTCCAGGCGGTCCGGCTCTGCATTTCGTCCCAATTTTTTGAACCGCGGCGCGTTCCCTGCCGTATCACCTACCGGCCCACAACTTTTTCTGCGAACTCGCGTCCCACGCGCGACAGGAGGCACTATGGTTCAACATCGCAAATCCAGCACATTGGCAGGCGTCATGGCAGCAGCGTTCCTCGCCCTGCTGATGGCCGTTCCCGTCCACGCCGACGTAACCCAGGAATTTCACAAGACCGTTCCGCTCTCCGCCGATGGCCGGGTCTCGCTCAGCAACATCAATGGCGACGTCGAAATCACCGGCTGGAACAAGAACGAAGTGCAGATCGACGCGGTGAAGACGGGGCGCGACCAGCAGCGCCTCGACGAAGCCCGCATCGAGGTCAACGCCAGCAGCAATTCGGTGGAAATCGAGACCCACTATCCCTCGCACCTCTTCAACAACAATCCCGCATGGGTGCACTACACCCTGCACGTTCCGCAGAACGCGCGCCTGGAAAAAATCAATCTGGTAAATGGAGCGCTCGATGTCCAGCGGGTCAGCGGCACAGTCAACGCCAATCTGGTGAACGGCAAACTGCGCGCCTCCGATCTGGCCGGCACGGCCGACCTGGCAACGGTGAATGGCTCGGTCGAAGCCAATTACACTTCGCTGAATAATGTCCGCGAGATCAAGCTCAAGTCGGTGAATGGCTCGGTCGATCTGCTGCTGCCGCAGTCGCCCAATGCCGACGTAAGCGCCAGCACCGTCAATGGCGCCATCTCCACCGATTTCCCGCTGACCGTGAAGGGTCATTGGGTCGGCAAGAACATGAGTGGCACGTTGGGCAGCGGCGGCGTCCACATCGAACTTAATAACGTGAATGGCAGCATCCACGTGGGGCCGGGGCGCGGGACTTTGTAGATCTACTTCTTGATCAGCGCGGCGGATAACAGATGAGCTTTGGTCGCGAGATTGTAGGCGCGTTCGAAATCGCCGTCTTTGGTCGCGCTGCGCGACTGCGCCACATACGACCGTATCTGGACAACGATCTCCTCGTCGTCCTTCGATAGCGTGCGATTCAAGCCGCTTACGGTCTTCTCCGTTTCGTCCAGCAATTGCGCAGTTGTCTGCTTTTGCTGCGACAATTGCGCGCTGCTCACATCGGCGGCAATGGCCGTGTCGGGTGGAACCGCAGTTGCCGGATTCGCTGGGGGATGGGCTGCGGCAATTGTCGTAGTTCCAGTACTAGCTCCTGCAGGCGGAGCCGTCGCACCGCTCTGGGTCGTAACTGGAGGCTGCGTCGGTTTGCGCCGGCGATGCGCGGAACTCTTGGGCTTTGTTTCTTCCGGAGGAGGCGGTTGCGGCTTCGATTCTTCCGGCGGCGGTGGCGGCGGGGCCTCTTCCGAAATTTCAACCGGCAAGGCTGAAGGAATCGCTTCAGCCGGGGCTTTCGCCTGGGTTGCAAGCTGCGGCGATTTCTTCTGGCAGCCTACCGCGAGAAGCAGCCCTAACACCGGGAAGACGACGAGTTGGCGGCTAAACTTCATGTGCACGTCTGCCAAGCTGGGTTGCGCTTCATTTTTGCAAACTCAAGTGACGGAGCAATCCACCTCGGACATCGCTTCCATGATAAACATAAGACGGCAAAACCGCAGTCACCACGCATTGGCGGCTGGGTCGCCATACCTAAGTCTCACATACGTGTGATGGCCTCCGCGCCTTCGTGCTGCTGCTCTCCGGCCAGCGGCAGTATCAAGCGAAATGTCGTACCCCGCCCCACTTCCGTAACAAAATCGAGCGCTCCGTTGTGCAACTGCAGGACCCGATAGCTCATGGCCAGGCCAATGCCGCTGCCGGCTTTCTTGGTGGTGAAGTACAAGTTGAAAACCTTGTCGCGCACCTCCGGCGGTATCCCGCTCCCCTGGTCACGCACTTCAATGGTTGCAGCCGTGTCAAACTGCCCCGAGGTAATGCTGAGTACGCCGCCGCCGCTCATGGCTTGCACTCCGTTGAGGACCACATTCAACAAAGCCTGCTTGATCAAATCGGCGTCTGCCCGCACCGGCAGCGGCTCGCTGCTCAGTTGGGTCTCCACCTTCACGCCTTGCTGGGCCGCTTCCGGAGATGCCAGCAAAGCGACATCTTCGATCGCCCGTCGCAGATCGAAATCGACCAGCCGCAACTCCAGTGGGCGATTGAAGTCCACCAGCATCTGCACCACCCGGTCGAGGCGATGGATTTCGCTCCCGATGATGTCCATGTGGCGTCGCGTGTCGGGATCGCTCTCGCGCATTTTCTCGCGCAATAATTCCAGGTGCACCACGATGGCGTTAATCGGGTTCTTGACCTCGTGGGCCACACCGGAGGTAAGCCTGCCGATGGCCGCCAGACGGCGCGAGAGTTCGATCTCGTTTTCGATACGGCGGACCGACTCGGTATCGCGCATGGTGAGCAGCGCGCCGATGCGCTCGCCCCGCTCGGCGATGAAATCGAGCGCGATCTGGACGCGGCGTCCGTTCTCTAGCTCGATCTCGCGTTGCGGTATCGGCTGTTGCAGAGCAAACGCGTCCAGCACGATACGACCCAGCTTGTTGACATCGTTGAAAACGCCTTCGACAACATTTCCCAGGATCTCTCCCCGTGGCCGGCCTATGAAACGTTCGGCGGAGGCGCTCACCAGCACCACCCGGGTGTCGCGCGTGAACAGGACCAGACCGTCCTGCAGCGTACCCATGATCTGGTCCAGGTTTTCCTTCAGGGCGCTGAAGACCTCTCTTACGTCGCGGATCTGACGTCCCAGGCGGTCGATCTTAGTGTTCACCAACCCATACTCGTCCGTCTTTCGCGGGTCGGGGTCGGGGGTACTGTCGGGAACTCCCACGGTCATTTGATCGAGCCGCCGCCCAATTGCTTCCAGCGGACGCAACGCAATGTTCGACACGCTGGCAGCCAGCGCCATCGAAACCAGAATTGCGAAGATGGAAAAGTAGAGAGCGCGGCGCAACTCGGGCTGCACTTCGCTCTCCAGAAACACCGTGGAAATACCGACCCGAATGTCCCCGAATGGCTGGCCCTCACGTTGGATAGGAAGATGAATGTCGTAGACCCGGGGCGCCCCGAATACCACTTTCAGCTGCTGCAGGAAGCTGCCATTTCGGACCTCCTGAAAGTTTTTTCGCTCCTCCAGGTTCAGGTTGGTGCCAATGGCGTTGGGGTCGGTATGCACGATAGCCCGGCCGCTGATGTCCGCAATGGCCGCGTCGGAAAGCGTGGGAGAATAACCGACCACCGATTGCAGCAAAGTGTTCAGGCCCTTATTGAGCTTGAGCTCCTGCTCCAGCACCGCGTCCACCTGGTGGGGATCGTTCTCGTCGGCAAATGTGCTGCCCAAGTTGGCCAGGCTGGCTGCGCGAGCGCTCTCTCGGATCTCCTTGGCGACGAAGTCGGCGCTATCGTAGGCTTCGTAGATGCGCTGCCGCACCAAACGGGAGACGTAAAAGTAGGAAAATATGGCGACCAGCGCAACCACCATGCCACTGATGGCAAGCACCAGTTTTGTCTTCAAACGCATAGGATCCACAAGAAGAAGATTCGGTGGCGCGGGCTGTTGCCGGTATCATATCAGCCCGCACAGCAGGCGAGAATAGGGCGCGAGTTCCTCCTCGCCCAGGCGGGATGCTCCCGAGGCATCGGATATGGTAACGTCTTTGACGGCATTTTTCGTCTGGAAACAACTCCAAACCCGGACTCAGCATCTAATCTTCAGTCATCCTCCGGTTAGCGCAGAACTCAGAGGTAGGAGAAAGAAATCGTGGGCCATACCACAGCGGAAGAGGGCAAGAACTTGCAGAGTGAGACGGTTGCCAAATTGCGTACCTTGTCCCATGATCTCAGCAATTACATCGAAACCATCATGCAGGCCTCGTATCTATTGGCCCAGGCCAAACTCGACGACAACAACAAGAAGTGGCTGGAGCTGGTCGACAAGGCTGCGCAGGATGCGGCCCGCGTCAACCGCGAAATCCGTGAGATCCTGCGCTCTCAGTCTGAGCCGGGTCCTTAGCGCCTGAGAACGCCTCGGACCCCAATATCTCAATCTCAGCATGGCTGCCCCACGCGCGATGGAGCAGCCATTCCGGGATGCTTACGAGACCAGCTGAGCTTCCATGGTGATCTTCGCATTCAGCACCCGGGAAACCGGACATCCCTTCTCGGCATTCTGGGCGGCCTCCTCAAACTTCGCTTTGTCCGCGCCCGGAATCTTCGCCTTCACCTCCAGATGAATTGCGGTAATGCTGAAGCCGGCCTCTGTCTTGTCCAGAGTCAACTTCGCAGTCGTGTCGATGCTTTCGGCGGTCATGCCCGCGTTTCCCAGTTGCGCCGATAACGCCATTGTGAAGCACCCTGCGTGGGCCGCGGCGATCAGCTCTTCCGGATTCGTTCCGACGCCATTTTCGAAGCGCGTACTGAAGGAGTATTGCGTCTGGCTCAGCACCCCGCTCTGCGTGGATACGGTTCCCTTGCCATCTTTCAAGCCACCCGACCAGTGAGCACTGGCTGTACGTTGCATATATTGCCCTCCTGGAAATAAATTTCTTTCCCTGATTACGTTACACGAACGCGGCAAATCTTGGGGAGATCGTGGGCAGGCGCGAAAATTGTGGCCGGAGAATTCTCTGCATGCGAGTCGGCGATTACGGGATCTAATAGAAGTCGGAGCAACTCAGGAAGTACCCACATCGTGGGCACGCCAGCTTGCAGTGGTTCTCCCGAAGTCGTTCGGAGCAGTTCGGACAGACCTGCAGGCTGAATGTCTCCCGCTTTCGGCCAGCCTGAGGCAGCGGTTCGCCGTCTTGGTCGACCCTGGAATTCGCGGATGGAATATCGTTTATGACTGCCCCGTTAAGAACTCTCGTAATGCCGGCAGAATACACGAATCAAGCGTCTTGTGGGATAACCAGCCCGCCTAAAGGTGACAGCTCTTGGTGCGGACCTTGGTCCCCCACTGGTACCTGTACCTCAGTGTAGTACTTGTCCGAAATAATTCCGTAAGAGTTCATGTGCGATTGCCCTATAATGCGTGATGGGTGCGTGTATCTGCGTTCGGTATGCATCACCCCGCGGGAATTTTTTGGCTTTGCCCCACAACGTATAGGGTGCAGGAAATTCGGTTACTAAGTAGTAACTGGCACAAAGATCAGGAAGTATGCCGCCTTAAACGGTGGCACAGTCGGGTTCTTGTCGCCGTTAAGTCGTATACCCAATAGGAAGTAAGTGCTCTCGCTTGAAAAGGGTGTTGCTGAGGTGGGCAAACTTGATTCGCGCGCCTCGCGATACCGAATGGTTTGCAGATCGCGATTGGTATGGAGGTTGTCCGTGAAAAATGCGAAGAAATTGATGTTCGCCGCCCTTGCCGCCCTCATGATAGCAGGTTCTCTCAGCGCTGTTAGCGGCGCAACCTCGATGAGCTCGTTCGGTCCAGTCGCCGTCGTCGGGGAAGGGCCGTCGCCCTTGCCCGTTGTCCTGTCTGCTGTTCCTGATAACGACACCAGTTCGTTTGGCAAACACTTCTGACAATGGTTCCGGTCGGAAACGACCAAGGAGACTGTAATGAAGAAAACCCTCGTCGTTACCCTCGCTACTTTAATGTCGGTCGGTATCGCTTGCGCCGGCACCAACTCGCTCCCAACTATAAACGTCGCGCCGGAGGGAATCGCTCACGCGTCGTCCTCGTATTCGCTCTGTGCTGGCCAGGATGTCTGTAGCTCGAATCGCGCGGCGATGTCCCCGGGCGAAGGCTCGCCCATGCCGCTCTGCCCGCCGGGACAAAATTGCACCGGTCAGCTCCGCCAGATCGCCGGCGAAGGCTCGCCTTTGC
>Ga0302325_10011571_pt1 | contig 18998 bp, 12 predicted proteins | sample Palsa_T0_2_FD_201948 | JGI IMG/M metagenome (GOLD analysis project Ga0302325, IMG submission 201948) | Peat permafrost microbial communities from Stordalen Mire near Abisko, Sweden - Palsa_T0_2 | ecosystem: Environmental > Terrestrial > Soil > Palsa > Peat permafrost | place: Sweden: Abisko...
CTCTCGTACTTTCATTTGATCCATATCCTGCATCTCGTACGTGACAAGATCCTGGATGCGATTAACGTGCATTCGATTTCGGTTTCGGGCTTGACTGTACCACTGTGCCGCCTCCTGCATCACACATGATGAATATATCACCCATCTGGTTTATGGTCAACGGTGCATTGAGATATCACCCCAAAGGGTGAAAAGAGTGGAGGGGAATACCAGTAGATTCCTGTCACTACGCGCATCCATCAATGTAGAGAAAGCAGCTGCTTCTGGTTCGGAAGCAATGTCCAATTTCGTCTCCCCACATCGACGATTAGCTGTAATCCCCGCCAGCTCCGCAGCATCGACCAGTCTTTGTGATACGTATGGAATCTCACCCCAGGTAGCGGGAACTGTCAACACCACTCGAAATGGCATTGAGTCGACAACTACACGCCTCATGTCTTTGCATATGCTGCCGACAGCTTGGGTCCAGATCAGCGAAAGATAATCCTTCACAACTTCCTGAGGTTGTTTCCCAGCTTTTGCAAGGGAAGCTTTTGCCTTTTTAATATAGTCACAGTTTCGGATATTCTCTTTCATGTCTCTGTCCTCCACAAGCAGAAGCTTGAACCATTGAAGTGTATCAACATCATCGGGTGATGCATCGAATCCCCAAATTTTGCGTCCATCGTCGTGGTAGCGGATGGTACTGGGCACCTTGAATTTCGTCCCATCTGCGCCCCACTGAACAACCTTCACTACCTCTGGTCTTTTAGAGTATGCCCATGCCACTCCGGTGTATCTAAGGCAGAACTTAGAATCTTCAACGGAAACATTTCCTGTGGTCCCGAGACACCTACGTTGTACCAAAATCAATCCCGATGAAGAAATAATCTTTTCCTGCTACAATCCTCCCTTCGTCTTGGCCAGAAGTGCCCGCCATGCAGGATATAGGTGTGGTGGAAGTCCTACCAAAATCGAGTTCCTTTGTAGATTAGAAAGGCATAAAAATCGAGCAAGATGCTCAAGCAATGTAAGATTATTCTCTTGCTTTGTCACAAAATGGAGTTATAGGTAGGTAAGGCTACCTAGCTATGAGGCTACAACTCTCCTTTGACTTGAATAATTCAGCTGAGTGCAGCCTGGCAGTCATGGGTGCTGTGGAGGAGGGCCGGGCCAAGCCGTGGCTTGCGGCAACGGGTTGTTATAGCAGCGTGTTATCTTCTTGTGCAACCACCGGGCTAAGCATAGGCTGACACAAGATGCCTAGAACTAATTGATTTCACAGTGGCTGCTGCAACAGGCCCTGTCAGGCAAGGAGTGAAAAAACCATACAAGAAGTGATTTCTGGGCGGCAATCCAACGCTCATTATTCGTCGACAAAGAGAGCCGTGCCGGCAAACCTTGAATGGGATGCAGCATTGGCCAGCTGGGAGGAGTTGACACATAGAGCCCTGCTCCTTCTTCTCTACCAGAGTTCCAAAGCTTCTCGAAAAATAATGTCGAGCCATAACGCCAGAATTATGGATAACCTCAACCTTAGTTCTTTTACAAATAAGGTTACACTCAAGAAACGATCAAGGAAGCGCCAGGTGGACAAAACAGGCAAGGAAGCAGGCAGCTTCCCTGCGAACATCCCCTCTCGACTTGAGACAGAAAATAGAAATGATAATGGAAATGGAAATGTACCGAGCGCGGTCTTCGAGGTGTTTGGGTCATCCACCATGTCGCGCCCTGTCATACCAACACGAAACAACTCAGCGGTCGGAAGTGGGGTAATACGACGAGTACAGACAAATCCCGAAACTTCGGGTTCATCGCAGATGAACAACACAACGACTCGAATTGTGGCGGGGAATTTGGGAGTACCTGAGCTCTGGCAGCCTGGCAGTGGAAGCGGCAGCGAACTCTTTGATGATTATGATCCATTCTCAACAAAAGATAGTACGGGGCCACCGCAGATTAGAAGTTTAGTTGCGGTACGGAACCTGAAGTCAATTGAGTTACCCACCCAAGACGGGAATTCAGAAGTCGACAAACCCAACGTGTCCTGTATTGTTCGCGAGGTTGAATCTCTCAAGGAAGAAGAAAACTCTGAAGGGCGCACTCGCGTGGAGAATGTTCACCGGAGCAGACGCAATAACATTCACGGTCCCGTGGAAACATCTTCAACAAATGAGGAGGGAGAGAGACAAGAGGCCTCAGCTTCGGAGTCAGAAGATGATTTTTTGGAAGAGAAGTACGCGCGGCTCAGGCGTAGATACAAAGGCCTGCGAGGTGCGAACAAACTTTTGATGGAGGCGAACAACAACTTGAAGAAGAAAAACAATGGCCTGACAAAGACAAATCAGAGACTGATGGAGACTAACGAGACCTTAGTAATGGATAGTGAGATGTGGAAGGGACGATACGAAGATCTGACCATTGCTGACTTCAAAAATCGTCGAAAATACTGTGGTTTGGAAGCTGCCTTCCAAGCTAGATCCATCGAAGTTGAGAAATTCGACAATTTGCAAGAAAATTACAACGGCTTGGGGGAGATATTGAAGGCCTATGATGAACAGCTCAAAACTCTCGAGGAAAACAACATGATCCTCAACCAGCAAGCCATAGAAGCCTCAGCGGAGCTCGCAAAATACCTACTGGAGCCAACTCCCTTGGAGAGTGATGACCATTTCCGGAAGGAATGGAGGAAGCTGGACGGCAAAATCCTTTCCTGGGCGCAAAATAATTTCAAGGGGAAACTCACTTCACGCTCATCGGAGCGAAGAGCAATCCACGAGGAACACCATTTTCGTCATGTTGCAAAGGGTCATAAAAAATACATCGAGTCTGAGGATAGGAGACCTTTGTTTGTCCAAAGTTTTGTGTGGTCAATATTGGTGGACAAGGTCTTCACAAATTTTGGTCGAAGTGAACGCTCAGATCTTTGTGGGTTGTTCTGGTCTGAATCACAGCGAGATAATTTGGACTCTCTAGGAGCCTTCTTGTATGCTGGTGAGGTCGCTGCAGTTTGACTACCAACATCGGAATTTGCTAATAATGTTCCCATTAGATCCTGATTCGAAGAAGAAGGTGGTCACAGATGAAGACATACGAAAGTATATGAAGTGGAAGGCTGCAACTTCCCAACTGATCCTTCAGGAAATCAACGCGGATCCAGAAACAGACACTGCCGTCTACGCAGAACTGATTGAGCAACTGGTCAACTACATCATTGGACATTTGCAACCTCTTAACTTGTCAAGTGATATTGCATCTTGCTTGGAAAACTTGAGGGATATCCTGTATTTTGCAATTAAGCTGGACGGGACAATTAACCAACAGTGGGCTATTTTGTTGCCTCGGTATCAGAAGAAAAGTAGAGAAGACACATCTCTGCATAGTTTTCTGTTTGACCCCACAATGATGGAAGACGCTGAGGGCAAGCGCACTACCGGAGGAGAATACAAGGTTCAGATGGTCATTACTCCAGCCTTGATCATGTATGGAACCAAGGACGGCGAGCAATACAATGACTCAAAGGTGTTGGTACCCGCTCAGGTTCACTTACAAAGGTTCTATCGCTCATCTCAAGCGGACTCGGCAAAAGAATCCGTCGAGGAGCTCACAGTGGAGGAAAACAAATCTCGTGATAGCGGGGGAGGTATCCGCAAGAAGGCATTGGAACTCGTCGGTATTAGACGTTGAGTTTGCTCATGTCTGCCAACACAACAAAGTATGAAAATAGTGCCTATATAGTAGTCATCGTGATTCCAATCCACAATTTATCAACTCTCAAATCAAAACCCTCCATTTATAATCTGCACAAGTGTAACCTCGGGAGCCTTATGAACGGTGATGGTCTTCCCTTCGGCAACCAGATGCGAGTATAAATTTTTTCCCCGCCCTCGATCTTCTTCCCTCAAACATCACACAAACAATAAATTTTTTAGACGCGGCCTTCTTAGGTTACACTACCTCCTGTACTTTCTGTTGCGCACTTTTTCATACTAATTTGTGAGCTCGGCTCTATTCAAAAACTATTTCTTTTTGACGAGAGTTAAATAAAGAGAAGTGCACTTGACCAAGTCAGATAGTGACAGTAGTCCACCACCTGACAACGACACTAGATCCCAATTCGACGACATTAAATCCCTTTCCTGTCCCAGATATTTCTTTTTTCGCTCACATATATCGATAGTCTAAGGAATGACACCGATATGTGGTTGACAACCGCTGCTCTCCTAATTTCAAAAGTCATGGCAGCTACGTAATTAACGGGCTGGTCTGAGTTGCGAGCTGGAGCATTGTAGAAGTTGTGCACTGTAAGGCTAGGGGTGGCTGTCTGGGGTTGTGTGTTGGAAGGTTCTCTGTTTGGGAACTTTGGGGTTGATGGCGCTGGTGCATCTGGATTGTTGGTCGGGAGGGGTGGAGCGCAGCCAAGCATTGGGTGGTTTTCGAGCTGCTTGCGCTGCATAACCTCTTAATTCTCCACTCTTGTTAGGGTCTGCTGCTCGCAAATTCCCTGAATGATCGACTCTTCGTTTGTTCCAGCAGCCCCATTTATACCAGCGCTTGCTCCTGCACCAATCTATTATCCTTCAATACTGTTTGGTACCGCTCCTAGCAGATAAAGATAGTAGTTGTTAAGCCCCACTGTGATGCATAAATTTAGAGCAAAACTGAGGAGGTGGAGATTGGCAGTTGTTTCGAGAGTGTGGGGATGGCATAGGAGAGAAGAATAAATTGAGTCTTGCGAGCAACCGTTGTGAGACTTATACATTTCCACAAGTATAGGCCCTCCAAATGCAGAACAATAAGATGTGAAATACCTCAAACTACGAATTACTCGTGAATTTAATTCACAGCTCATCAACCATCAAACTAAAACTCCATCCCTCATAATCTGTACAAACCGAACCTCTGGAGCCTTCCACCCAGCATCTCCCTCCTTGATCCTCTCAAACTCCGCAACACAATCCTTTACCCCCCTCTCGAAATACCCCTTCTCGCCCTCGTCTCTCTCCTCAAACTCCATGAAGGTAGGTACCCCCCTCTCTGGCCCATCAAACTCATGACAACACCCACAACCCGCTTCATCCGGCTCTCTCGTCACCAACAACAACTCCTCTAGATTCCTAAACCCATCGATCTGAATCTGGTTATTGATCGTCCCGTCTTCCCACCCTGAATACCAGACCAGATTGTCAATTGCGATGCGACAAATCGTGTCTTTGATGGATGCAGGGATTGCGCGCTCGAAATGGCCGATGCTGTATTGGAAGCACCAGGCTGGGAAGTAGAGGATGTCGACAGAGGAGTTGTAATAGATCTGGGCGGAATGAGTGCTATTTGGGAATGATAGGGTGTAGTTCTCAAGGGCGATGACCCTTGACTCCTGGTTTATGCGGAGGATGACCGGGAGAGCGGTGGGTGAGTAGAAGGGTGCTGAGTTTGTTGTTACCCAGTCGTCATCGTCGTCGTCGCTGCTACGGCTTATATACTTGGGATCTTGAAGCTGGCATACTTCGACGATGCGTGATTCACGTGCGGCGAACTGCCAGATTTTGATGCGAAGCTCCTTTGGGAGTTTGGGGAAGAGTGTGAATTCTATGAGAGCTGGAAGCTCGGGGCTCCTGGGTGTTTCTGTCATGGCTGCGATTTTGGTGTATCGGAAGAGTTGGCTGTTGAGTTGCTTTTATGTTATTGACGTCGTTTGTTAATGACATGAGGTTGAACATGACTCTGGAAGTGGACCAATCGGAATGAGTCATTAGGTCGTACGGCCTCATCGCAGCCGAAGAGAGTATCACAGTCTCTGTACTAACTTATGATTCATGTCGGCTTTTCCCCAAAATCTCACCATGAAGAGCATGTATTGGACTTTGTTTTGTAATGTTCGTGGGTGACCATAAACTGAGCAATGAACTCCGTTTGCTAAATCAACTATGTACAATCCTTGTTTTATCACTGTTTGTCTATGCCCTAGGCGCAGCTTCTGGTGTCCACGCCTTGATCTTCGGCTTCGCTCTGAGAAACCGGTCAGTAGTCTATTCTGGGGGTCTGCCAATAGGGAGTTTACGTAGAGTATGTCTTGAAAGCACCACGGCTGGCCGTGAAATTCGGTCGATGCTCTGGTAGCTCCCACGGTCGTACACCAGTCTGAAGGATAGGATCTTGAGTCGGTGGCTTGTCAACCATGTACGAAATCCAGGCGTGCCATCCGGGTTCGATTTGTGATCTGTAGCCCAACTGTCAGCGACAATTCCAACGTCTCCAAATCGGGGACCTTACGGATCGAACTCCTTCTCCTTATAATCCACCCATCTTGTCCGCACTGTCTCTGCATCAATATACGAACTTCCGTGGCAGTGTTTTGGCATGCTCACAAGGCAGTTCCTCCTCCAAGTTCTCGTAGTATTTGTTGCCAAATTTATCCTTCGCGATCAGAGTGCCCGCCTTGGTATCACCTGCAACAACTATAAGCTCTCAGTCACCTAAATTTAGTAGAGAATCCGCCATACCCATGTACTAAAGAAGAAACGGTCGTTCAGTAGCTACCCTGTCGCAAATTATAGTGGGGGTATACACATACATGCATCTGATGACCAGCTTCCTACACGAAAACAAAAGTCAGCAAGCCCCAAATACCCAATCAAGGAGACCTATACCCTTAGACCAACTCTGTACAGATTGCGCATGGACCTCAGGATCGTCGACATCTTGGCGGCTGTTCAATGGCACTTGATGTCGAAGGAGAGTTGTCGTTCGCCAAAGATGCTGGCTTCGCTTCGGCCGATTCGGTACTAGCTCCATCAACCTCCAACGACTTCCAAACATCACCACTCCCCTGCAAACACACTTCTCTGTCTTCTCAAAGCACTGAAAAGTGGCTATGATAGTCAGGAATATCATAAAATGCTCTGCCACGAGAAGGCTACTAGTCTGTCGACCTCGAATGCTCCAAGCTAAGCCCCGACGATACTCGACCTCTACCTCCTCTTCTGTTGCAGCTCCCAATGGAGCTTCGCAGGCTTCGATTTTGGGTGCTTTTACGAGCGAGTTGGATAGGATAGCACCGAAGTTTGAGATTCAGGGCTCGCAGATACAGATATTGCGTACGCCGTCGGAGTTCTACGAGATGTTGAAGGTTCGCTCAAGTGTTTGGAGTGACGAGGAATATGTGCTGATGGAAGTAGGCCAAGATCTTGGGAGCAGAGCATCGCATTTTTCTGTCTACATTGTACATAGGAAAAATAGAACATGGGCTTGTATTTGCCCCAAAACTTTTGCTGTGGTTTTCTATTGACAATGGCCAGATATCCACGCTTCAGCAAGCTCTGAGAGCCAAGCCCAAATTGAAACTCAGTATCCTGACCGATGCACTTCGAGGAACCCGAGAATCACCAGACCCATCATGTGCATCCTTACTTGCGCCATTAGTCTCAGAGTTCGGGCCAGAAAGAGTAGAGATCCGAATGTACCACACCCCGAACCTGACTGGCCTGCGCAAGAAATACATCCCCAAGCGAATTAACGAAGGATGGGGATTACAGCACATGAAGCTCTACGGAATGGACGATGAAATAATCCTCTCAGGGTATCCTCCATCCCTTCCAAATACAAAATCAAAACTGATGTGTTTGCAGAGCCAACCTCTCAAACGACTATTTCACCAACCGCCAAGACAGATACCACATCTTCACCTCAAAAGAAATAACCGACTACTTCTACAACCTGCACACCGCCGTCTCACACCTTAGTTTCCTCCTCAACCCATCCGCTCAAGACCCAGCTGGCTACACCCTAACCTGGCCCTCTTCCAACCTCGCGCCCTCGCCTCTCATCTCACCAACTGCTTACGTTAAACACTCAAGCGCGGTCCTGCTCCCTCTCATCCACCCCTCCACTCCCACCACCCCTCCAATCACCTCAAAAACAAATACAACAATCTACCCCCTCGCCCAACTAACCCAACTCCTCCCCCACTCTTCCACCAATTCCTCAACCGAGCTCCCAGCCCTAACCTCCCTCCTCACAACCCTTCAATCCCCCACCTACAAATCCTCATCCTGGACCTTCACAGCCGGCTACTTCAACCCGGACCCTAGTCTCACCACCCTACTCCTCTCCACTTCTTCCCGACAAAACACCGTAATCACAGCATCGCCCTATGCCAACGGTTTCTTCGGCTCCAAGGGAGTCTCGGGACTTTTACCCGCCGCTTATACATTATTAAGCAGAAGGTTTCTTGAAAGGGTTGAGAAGCGAGGGAGAGGCGGGGAAATTGTGCTAAAAGAGTGGCAAAGGGGCAAAGTCAGCGAGTCAGGCGGCTGGACCTATCACGCAAAAGGCCTCTGGATCTCTCTTAACGGCGAAGAAGCGCCGAGCGTGAGCGTAGTAGGGAGCAGCAATTACACGAAGCGTTCCTATGGGCTAGATCTCGAGGCTGGAGCTGTGATTGTTACGGAAGATAAGGGGTTGAAGGAGCAGTTAAGGGGAGAGAGGGATAGTTTAGGGGATGAGAGGTGGGCGAAGGAGGTGGGGATGGATGAGTTTATTAGGGCGGAGAGGAGGGTGGGGATTAGGGTTAGAGTTGCGATGTGGATTGTTGGGCTGGTTGGAGGGGCATTGTAGGATAGAGTGCAGTGTGTTAATAAGGGGCCTGTATAAATTATAGAAGGGAGTGTAAGATTACATTGAAGAATAGAACCTTAATAATTGTCAACTAAACTGGGACATTGAAAGCATTCCAAAGCCCCCCCTGTCTTTGGAATTTTGCTCAATGTCCTACTTCCCCTAGGACATTCAAAAATCGTAATCTGAATAATGTCTGAGTCCCACTGGTATATTTATATACCTGTCGTCAATGTCCCATTTCTGCCAGGACATTCAAACCTCACGATCCATCATACCCAAAGTACATTTGGGACGTTTACACACCCCTCTTTTATTTGCCAATCACATAAAGACAATAAAACCAGGTAGAAGTTGAACTTATATTATTCTATGACTCATAGATAAAAAAAAAGGGGGGGAGCAACATATGTACTGAAAACCGCGGCCTCAGCTTATTTCATCCAATTCAGTTATGCATCATTCCTCGTTGCTTTCATGCACTCCCTTCGCCAAAACACCAAAGCAAAAATGCCCTCTTTACCCATTCATCCCATGACTCCCTAACCCCTCATTCCAGTTCGCTCCCATATCAAATCTTTCATCCCTCACCCCCTTTCCCCAGCTTTTCGCCCACAGACTTACAAAATATCCTTCAACTTCCTCTTCTGCTCCGCAGTCAAACTCGTCGGGAATCTCACATTATAAGTAACGACGAAGTTGCCCCTCATATCTGGCTTCTTGCTCAGCGGCATGCCTAGCTGCGGGTAGACGTCCTTGCTTCCCGGCTGTGTGGGGCCCGCTTTGTCGATGCTGATTTGTTTGCCGTCGATGGTTGTGACTGTGCGTTTCCAGCCCGTGAGAGCTTCTTTGAGTTCTAGCTCGATGGTGTAGTGGATGTCGTCACCGTCTCGGATGAACAAGGGGTGTTTTTTCTGTGAATAATTAATTAGCTGCTAATCACCGGAAAATGGAAAGGGGACTGATTGGCTTACCTCTTCAACAACGAAATGCAAATCCTGCTGGCCGCCCTCCTCTTGGTCTCCAACACCCTTAAACTTGATCTTGCTTCCCTTCTTCAAGCCAGGCTTGATATCCATCTCCAATACCTTATCCTGCGTCGTTCTCTTGCCCGTAACCTCATCGAATGCCTTCCGCTTAATCTTCATCTTCTTGTGTGTGCCCTTAAACAACTCCTCAAGCGTCAACGGTAGCGGTCGCTCTACAGTTGTGACCTCTGGCGTCTGAGCTCTCTGCCTCACACCCTCAGCACCGAAACCCGCTGGCCGACTGCGTCCCCCACTCTGCCTCGCTCTCGGAATCCCTCCTCCGCCAAAAATATCATCAAGGCCTTCGCCTCCACCCATTCCAGCCTGTCCACGCAAGAACTCGCTGAATATCGATTCCGGGTTACTGAAGCTGAAGCCTCCACCACCGGGTCCACCGCTGCTGAATTCGTAGTGGAAGTCTCTACCACCGCCGGCGGGCATATGACCAAAGTTGAAGCCGCCTGGCATGCCTCCAACTCCTCCTGGGTATGAACCGCCAGCGCCGGGCTCAGGTGGTGGTGGACCGCCGCGGAGCAGGAATTCGAGACCATACTGGTCGTATACTTTTCGCTTTTCAGGATCGGAGAGGACTTCGTAGGCTTGGGAGATCTCCTTGAATTTCTCAACTGCACTTGGGTTGTCTGTGTTCTTGTCGGGATGATGCTTTAAGGCCATTTTACTATCAGATGTTAGCTTGCTGCTCAAGAGGAAGGGAGGGGAGGCGTTTCTTACTGGTATGCTTTCTTGATGTCATTTTGATTGGCATCGGGCTTGAGGCCCATGATATCGTAGAGTTTGGTTTCTACTACCATGGCTGCAGTATTTAGATGTAGATGTGATGACTCGGGATAATGTCTTTGTATGTGTTGTCAGGTCGTATTTGTGCAGCAGAGTAGACTGCAGGTATCGTGAACTCTTCAACGTATTCTCGTTCGGCTTCCCACTGGAATGTACGGTGGCACAGCCGGGAAGAAAATTGTTGGGCTTGGAAGAGCCTCGAATGTTGTATAGTTCGTTGTGGTTCTGGTCTGGTCCGGTTCACCCTTTCCGGAACAGCTGATCGTGTGATTGCTAACGCCCAATTGCTGCTGGATGCCCTTGTCTTTGTCTGCCAACAGACAGACAATGGACGTTGAATTGTGGATGCGCAATTGACCAATGACTCGGAATGTGTCTCCGGAGGCAGCAATGTCTCTTGGTTTTCTTTGAGTGTTTATTACTGTAGTATGCGGGTGGGAGGGAGGTTGAGCTGGACTGGTGCCACAGGTTTTCGGGTTTGTGGAAGTTCCCCGCCATCGCAGGGAAGGCGGTGAGTGACGTCGCCGTGGCGGGGTTGCCAGAACATTCGAGAACCTTCGAAAGCGACGCAAAACAGCGATATTGGGAGACATCTTTTAATTTTAAGAAGTGTTCATATTGCAGGTATTGATGAAGCCAGGAAAAATATATTGTAGGATGAGTCGAAGAAATCAAAGCAATATCTAAACCTACATAAGTTGCGAAGGAAGGTTTGAGTCTGATATCTACAGGTAGAGACACCACTTTTCCTTTTTTTCTCTTTGTAATAGCTTATTTGGAGTGGTTTGGAGGGACCCAAACAATGGGGCCGTGACTATCCTCTCTAGGGGAATAGTTTCCTTTGAAGCGAGTTGGGCTGGATTCGTCACTGTGCTTAAGCTATATGTGGTATGTCGAGGAAAAAGGGGGGGCTTGCCGAGGAAACCGAGCTTGCCCCCTTTTCCTGAATGTATCCATATCCAGCAGCATTTCTAAAAAGTTTTCAGATTATGACTCAATGCTGTCCTGTCGTCCCAGCCTGGGTCTTCTCGGCCTCCTCAATGCATACAGAACATTACAAACATTACACCCCCGACAAGTTCTATCACTCCGGGAAACCCATCTGCTTGACCGCTGTACTCTCCTCCGCCACGTTCTCATCCTCTATTACCTGATCCAAGTCCATACTATCAACCGTGTCCATCTGCGCCGCACTCATCTTTCTACCAGACAACATTGGCATGCCACCACGTTCTTTCATTTCCTGTCCAACTTCCTCATTATCCTTCATAATCAAAGACGGGTCAACGCCCACAATGATCTCATGCTCCGGCTTCCCGTTCGTTGGTATCACATCTTCCATGATGCCTGTTCCATTGCCATTTATATGTGATTGCTCATCACTAATCAACTCCTTTTCTGTGACATTCACACGTTGATACTGGTTTGATTCATCGTCAGATCCATTATATTTCCGTTTTCCGGGAGAAGACAATCCCACCGGTTGAGATTCATCAGCCTGTGAATCGACAATTTCTTTGGCATCCCAACTCGAGGCTTGAGACTCTTCGGGTGCAGTAAGTTCTGCCTTGAAAGCTGCATTGTCAAAACGTACGAATGTCTGGGTCCTCATTAGCGGGCAAATCACCAAAACCAAGATCGCACCTACCTCTAAGGCTTTTGGTAAAACCACGGCTTGCATATCCATTGCATAGTCATTCGCATATACGAGGATACAACTTCTAATCTCATTTTTCGCGGCCTCAATAACATTTTCCTCGGTTGTTTTCTTCAAAGGTATTAGCATCCCAATGCATTTGCCAAGATAAATCAACTCACTTCGACCGTCACTGGACTTGATCCTATCGGAGCATAGTAGATTCTCCACCATTGATCAGCCTTGACTTTTGGTCCTTCATCGTCCAGATCCATGTCAATCAAATCTGGTTCTGCTCTCCGACAGATGTAAAATGTACTTTTGTTCGTGCTGACTCCCCGGAGTGAGTATGCATGCAGTTTTGGTTCGTAGGGATCATCCGAAGGTTCAGTATAGAGCTTTGATAGTCTTCTCAATTCCTCTCGTGCTTTTTCCTTGGTTTCATTCAAAGCTGCACGAATCAGCAAAAGCAAGACAATATGATTTGGGAGGGGCTCACCTATCAGCTTCTTGTCGATCTTCGCAATGATCTTTTGCAATTCTGTAGACAGTATTGCCGCAACTTTGCTCTGGCGTTGAGAAGGAATCATGTCTAGCTCTGGATCATCGAGCGTCTGGTCTTCGTGGATCTCGGCCTCATCATGTCTGAGTGATGCTTTGAAGAGATCTTGAACTTTTACTACTTTTCCTCCACCTACTCCGCGCATATGGTAAGACGTTAAGTAGTCTTCCATGCGAGATGCTTGCTCTAGATTTTCTCGCACTTCAATCTTCTTCAGCCGCATCTCCAGAGCAGCCTGTCTGCTTTCTTTCAGATAGCGGTCCGGATACCAGACAGCAGGCAACTCGATCTTCTTGTACGAATCATCGTTGCCATCGATTCTGAACGCAATGACATCGGCGACGTGGGATAAGTAAGGAGAACTGTCAAAATCTCGGGGATTTAGTTCGGGCCACAGAACCTCATCAGCCATGTCGTAGAGAGTTTCAAGGTCAGATTCCTCAGATGGTAGTTGAAGTTCGAGTATGGCGAAATCTGTTCCCTGTGGACTATCCTCCTGCTCTTCTGATGACACGCCTCTGCTAAAGATTTTCTTTACAATACCGTGGTTTTCGTTGTCGAACAGTTTGCGCCATGCGAATAAAACAGCTTGCTCGACTCTCTCTGATTGATGTCGCATTATCTTTTTCACATCATTCATGCTTGCCAGTGCATCAGCAGAGCCATAACTGCGATCGGTCTTGTCGAGAAATGCCATGAGCCGCTGGAGCTCTCGGTCTACTGTTTGTTCCACGGGCGAATCATCTCCAGCCAAGCTGGGAAGCTCAAGCGCTTTGCCAGTCCACCACTCCTGATCATATCCGTAGCCAGGGAGAACGTCCATCGGCTTCAGAAAGAGGTTTCGAGTCAAAGGAATCTCATGGTAGATAGTGAGAAGAGCGCCCAGACGGTTATTTTGTATGCTAGGCTTCAGGAAGGCAGGTACGTCGGGGTCTCGTTTCCGTTCCGCAGGTTCAGGGTCCAATAGTATTTCCTGAGTAGAAATCTTGCCCATGGGAACCATCACCCACTGACCCTGCTCGTATTCATATTGACTGCGGTTCGCAGGACCGAAGTACTTTTGGTCTGTACCGGTTATGCCGGTTTCTTGTGGAGGTAGACCATATTCTGCTCTCGACAGAGAAAGTGCTTGCTCCATTTCCCGGTCCTGTTGTTCCAGCTGGCTCATCGAATTCCTAGGGTCGGCTACCGAAGTTGTATGTTAGCTATGTAGGTAGATATTGCAGAGTATACCAACCTGCTGCATGTTCCGCAGTCAAATCTATGATCTTACCGAGTGGGGATTTGTTGTTGCTCGTCCGTGAAGGTGGTCGTGAGGGGGCGCCAGAATATTGTACAAATGATCCTGGATCATCAGGGCCTTGTATATCGAACGCTGCACAAAGAAGTCAGCCATGTTCTGATCTGCAGTAGGGAGGCGAAGAATTGACATATGCCAGCATTATTAGAAACACCATTCCGATCGCTGTTGAATTGCTCTTCACTCCATTGGTACTAAACACAACCTCAGCATGCCACCAACTTGTATCCTATATCTTGCATTTCTACCTTATTTCCCGACCCAGAATCGTCAAAGTATTCGCCTATGGCTTGTTCGACGTTATTGTTATTATTCTGCACACGTTAGCTGTGAATACAGTTGAGCTTCTCCGCAAAAGTCACCTTAATTCGATGTATCACCTCCGATTCGGGTATACCAGGAACCAGACTCAAGAAAGCATCGATGTTGGCACGGGTTGGTTGAAAGGAGCCTGCCATCGTCGTAATGCGCTTCAATGGTCCCACGAGGCCTGCAGCCGCACGTTTACCGGCTTCCCTGGAGCTTCCTGCAACTCATCAAGTGGATGACCAGATGCGAGAGCTTACAGGACTGATGGAAATGAAGATGAAAAGCTTCGGGGAAATTGTTGTCCCAGAATACTGGTTCAGTATTGAGTTGAAGAGCTTAGGAAGAGCTCTCAAATCGCCGCGCAATAACCCCTGTTCGGCCGCGCCACCCTTCACGTGCTTGGGGTGAAGTGAATTGTAAATGACGATGTCCCAAATGCAAATTTATTTTACTTTATTCACTGTAACTATTATGCATTTTATCTCGTTCTAAATTCACAGCTGACTGGACGTGGTTCAAAGCCGAGAATTTATTGAAGTGGTGAATTGTGTCCTCCTCACTCCTAATTACCCCCCCCCCAAAAGATGCAATATCCAGCCATACGCCAGCGAGATCTAAGAGCAAATCAAGGCCGACCCCGTAGTGAAATACGCCATAGTTGGAATGCTATGCCTGCCCTGATCCTTGCGCCGTAAAACCCAGCCGGGCCGACGCTATGCTATGCAGTAAATGAGAATAAAACGCCAATTGATCATCGAAGGAATCCAGTGAGTTCGAAGGTCCAGACTAAGACTTCACTCGTGTACCACGAAGGTAAATCCCATAACTCTTCTCCCTTTATTCCGCCGTCTCATCGTCATCTTCTTCTTGTTCCTCTTCATCCTCGTCCATCTCCATATCTTCCCCAGAGCTGTCACTGGCACCAAAATCATCCTCTTCCTCAGAGTCTCCGCCTCCTGCCCAAAAGTCGTCATCATCGACAAACTTCACTGGTGGGGCTTCGTTGAGGGTCTTGGGCATCTCAAAGCCTTCGGGAATATCTTGTTTCGAAGCCGCAACTGTTTCCTTGGCCTTCTGGTCATATTGTTCTCGATCATCACGGTACATGACTCCGGCATCGACGTTGGCGGGAGAGGAGATCTCGGGATCATCCAAGAGCAGAAGGATGGAGCGGAGGACCGTCTCGACGCCTTGGAGTGGGGACCAACGCTCTTCAGCCCGCTCTCCGGATTGCTCATCCTCACCAGGAGCGTGCAAGATCGATATGCAGACCTTGCCATCAGAATAGATGTTGGGATGGAAGATTGGGCGATTGAATTTGAAAGTGGGTGGACTATATGGGTAGTTGTCGGAGAAGGTCATTTCGGCCTAGGTGATTGATTAGACGGAGCTATAGGCAGGACTGTATGGGACTCACCTTGAAATAGGCACCATCGAAGGCGCTCTCGGGATTGATGATCATGAGGCCGATGCTCCATTTGAAGAGAGCAGCTTCGTCAAGCTGAGAATATTGTCAGCGTGCTAAACAAACAAGGAGATGTATAAAGGTGTTCCATACCTCGATATTGACCCATTTCTCCTTCTCGAGGCCCTTGTACTCGCTCATCAAACGTTGTTTCGCAGACATGATTGCGATGTGAAATGTGCTCGAGTGGTAAAGACTGGTGTTGGATTCGTATCGGATTCAGAGATCGACTCGGTTATCGATCTGCTACGTGTTCGAGAAGAAGGTCGCGTTCAAATGGAATGACTCGTGTGAAATGCTGGAGAGTTGACGTGAGCCTTTGCCGATCGTCGTGCGGGGATGGAAGTGTATGAGAAGGAGCGGTGGAAGGAAGAGCGAGATCGATGCGAGATGGTTTTTATGTTTGTCCGGGGGGTTGCGGTGAATGGATTGTTGGTCAGCAGAAGATGTGAAGGAAGAAGGGTGAATTAAGTGAGGTGGTGATCTCGACTGACGAGGGGCCCAAGCCAGGCCTTCCGGAGAAGTGTTTCCACGCCTGTAGACACCGCCGACAAGGATCACTTTCATTAATTACTGTAGCCTTATGCGAGCCCGATAAGTCCTATCGCCCAACAGCGATGGTACTTCGTAGAGGGCGAAGGCAGTCACTTTTTGAATGCCGGATGCCTGCAACTAACTGTCTGATGCTGGATACTTTAAGAAGTGGCCTCAAGAAACATCTATATTTGACGATAATCACTTTATCCTCATTTTTTTAAGGAATTGGTTCTCAATTTTGAGATATTCTAATTCACTACCGGTCCTGGAACTTTCTTGCCATAACTAAAGTGGCGAAGTCTCGGAAAATCCGATGATGTCTCACTTTTTCATGCAGGAAGAAAAAATAGAAGTATCATCAGGTGACCCCAGCCGAACGACCAAAGATCACCTTTCAGGCGGGGAGACCGTGGCGTTTTAATGAATACGTTGTAGGCCTGAATGTACCTTGTACAGTACTATCCCCCTCCTAGGTAACAAACGGGGCAACGTGATTTTATCATAACTCCACGCCTGCACAGGCCAAATCAAGGGTCTTCAGCCAATAGTATCTCTCAAAAGCACCTGATATTCCCTAATTCGGGGATATTAACGAAAGTTTTAAGGTGGCGTTACCCAAGGGCCCACCGCGCTTTGTTCAGGGGAGGGATTGTATCTGGCTGCGTTCACTGACTATTCTTAGTCGGTTCCGTAACACTCTTGGAACACTTCCGATGAGGAAGGTCAAGTTGATCAATCCACTTTAGGACTTTCATGAATGGGCAATTTTCCCCGCTTTCATATTTCACTTCTCTAATTGTTCTCATTGTCATCTCTTGAACTTCGTCAATTTTGTATACTGAGCCAACTATCGAAGCCGAAGTCGACTTCAAGGTCGAAGGTGCAGGAAAACTATGTAAGATTATATGAAAATCATTTCTTTTGATATACTGCGAATACTAGGTCCTTCCACATCAGAGCTCTGGAAAGTCCATTTTTAACTCAAAAACTATTTGAGCTTTCATCCAATGTTTGCTCTCAGCTGCTCGAAACAATGCTTACTTTCATGTAAGATCTTACTTCTCTGAAGTGTGGGAATGCTCTGAAGCAGTCCGATCCAAGAAAGATCTAGCCACTCCAGAAATCTCCGCAGACTACTTCCATGTCTATATCATGTTCAGTCTGACCCCCAATTCAATGGTACCCATATTCGGAGACCTCGAATCAGGAGATGGGGGAATTTCTAAAGGTTGTTGGGGGTTTCTTGAAGTCCAAAGCGAGAAAAAGGAGAAGGAGAGGGAAGGGAGTTGAGAAGAGGGGTTTGATCACTGGCTGGGAAGGAGGCGATGAGGTGATTTTGCTGATAAGTAAACTAATTTGCTCTCTGATTGATACTCTACAGCACTTCAGCTCCCCGACGTTCAATCTTGAAAACGAAGCATAATGCTGTCTCCCAACTCCAATGCTGTAATGCTACACGAAAATGGTACCATCGTCCAATAAACGCCAGCCCAGCTCGCATGACATGCTGCCTTCGATAATAACAGCTTTCAAACGTCACGCCACCAAACAATGCTTCTAATCATGCACAATTGTCAATTTTGAATATTCTCTTTGTCTCCTCCCAATGCTTGTGCCCTTTTCTTCTCCGCATTCTTCTGTTCAAGTCTCGCCCTCGCAGCTGCAGCTCTCTCAGGTGGAAGCGCGACTCTAGGTTTCGAGCCATCCAATGTAGATGATCGACTCGAGGACAGATTCGCAAGGCGACGAGCAGCCAGGTTATTGTTTGATCTTTGTCTTGTGAGCTCCCCGGACGTCTGAGAGCGGACTACTGCGGCCTTTGGAGGACTGGAAGCGATGTTAAACATTGATGGTCGAGGACTTGCGCGGCAGTTTCGCTCATGAATAGCTCTACTTGTGATTTGAGGGAGGGATGGTTCTGGTGATGGGAGTTGCATTTCTGGTGACTCTAAAGACATGCTGGAGAATCGGGTGGTGAGAGGCGTGACTTGAGCCGGCAAAGGGGTATGTTGGACGGGCCCATATCTTGGAGCTGGTACACTGTCGTCGCTTGCGCCATTAACAATTTCTGATAAAGCTGAATGAGATGATCTGGGTCTGGGTGATTTAGAGGGTGTGTCGGATCGTGAATTGTTCGACGGAGCGAGGGCTTTCGAAGGACGGGAGATTGGTGGACTGTAAACTTCGATTTGACTTTCCCGGACATGAGATTCAATGGAGGGAAGAGGCTTCGAATATGGATCCGGTCGCATATTCAGTCTCTCGTCTTTGGTCCTCTTCGATACCCTATCATCCACAGATTCTTGTTTTTGACTCTCCTTCAACGCTTCGATCTGTATTTGAAGGTCTGCCACAGTTGTTTCATGATCCGCAGTCTTCTTCTGCAGCACCCGCTGAAGTTCTTGCGCGGTGGACTCTGCGCCTCGCAATGATGCGATCTCCTTCCTTAACTTGACGACTTGATCGTGGCGACCCTTCAGAAGCTGCTCAGCATCACGACGGTTGGCCTTTGCTAGATCTTTCAAAGCACCGTAATCCTTTTGAAGGGCTTGTAATTCCTCATCCCTCCTGTGCAGCCGTTCCTCGGAGGACTTTCGCTTCCTTTCGCACTTTTCTAGGTGGGTTTCAAGCCGCAAGTCTGCGTGGAGGAGTTCTTGGGTCAACTTGGTATTTTCTTCTTGCAGCTTCGTCACCGTCTTCTCCGTTGTCGATAGTGTCTGTCGAAGTGTTTGCATCTCCTCGCGAAGTGATATCATTTCCTTAAGCTG
>Ga0302325_10011573_pt1 | contig 18996 bp, 10 predicted proteins | sample Palsa_T0_2_FD_201948 | JGI IMG/M metagenome (GOLD analysis project Ga0302325, IMG submission 201948) | Peat permafrost microbial communities from Stordalen Mire near Abisko, Sweden - Palsa_T0_2 | ecosystem: Environmental > Terrestrial > Soil > Palsa > Peat permafrost | place: Sweden: Abisko...
CAACTGGAATTACCACCGCAAGGAGCTGATTAGCAGCATGAACGATCTTGACGCGATGGTCGCGACGGCGCTAGAGCAATTTCCGAAGACCGATAACCAGCTCGCGAAGAATCTGACTAAGAAGTAGCTGAACGGACAGGGGAGAGTCAGATGGGACGGCCGTCTGGTAACCAGTGGCAGCCGCTCGGCTGGGACACCGACCCGGTGCCCGGTGACCCGGAGGTCATCAGCGAAGAGGCGCGCCTGCTCGCGTCGGTCGCGGAGCAGATCAACGGGCAGATCGCGGCGCTGCGGAAGATCGCGAGCGACCAGACGAACCTCGGCAAGTCGGCCGACGCGATCAGGTCCTCGGCCACCGGCCTGGTCAGCACGCTCGAGGTCGTGTCGGAGCGGTACCAGCGGGTGTCGTCGGCGCTGACCGGGTGGGTCGGCGAGCTGGAGCAGGCGCAGAGCCTGTCGATCCGCGCGCTGGACCAGGCCGAGGCGCCGTACGCCCAGCTGAACCAGGTGGTGGCGCTGCCGTCGGGCAACAGCCTGAGCCAGGGGTCGCCGCCGTCGGCCACCCTGGGCCAGCCCGGCCCGCTGTCCGGCGGCAGCCTGACCCCCGCGCAGCAGCAGGAGATCCAGAATTACCACGCCGCCATGCAGCGCGCCCAGGGCGAAGTGGACGCCGCCAAGGCGCTGCTGAACCAGGCGATCGGCCTGCGCGACGCGCAGGGCGGCTATTACGCGAGCAAGATCAACGCCGCCGCCGACGACGCGCTGCGCGACAGCCGGTGGGACAAGTTCAAGAGCTGGGTCTCCGATAACGCGGGATGGCTGAAAACGCTGGCGAAGGTGCTCGGCGACATCGTGGCCGTTCTCGCCCTCGTGTGCCTGCTTATCCCCGGCGTCGATCTCCTGCTTATCGCGGCCATTGCCCTGACCGCCATGCTGCTGCTAGTCCACACCATGCTCGCGGCGACCGGCAACGGCAGCTGGCTCGACGTCGCGATCGACATCATCGGAATCGCCACCCTGGGATATGGCCTCGAGGTCGCGGATTCCATCGAGGGGGCCGAGGGGACGGCCCGGTCGCTGGCCGAGGCCGAGCAGACGTCGATGTTCAGGAGCGCGCTTGAATCCGGCCCTTTCAGCGACGCCCTGCATCTCTTCCTCAGCCAGGTCGACGCGGACGGCAACCTAACCAGAATCGGCGAGCTTGGCATCAGTAACCTCTGGGACGCGATTCTCGCGGAGACGCCGAAACTGCCGGAGGAGGAAGAGGCCCTCACCGGCTGGGCCAAGACGGCGGCCCAGTTCAAGGCCGGCCTCAGCACCTGGAAAACCTGGGACAACATGATCGACACGTTCACCCACGGGGCCGATCCCGGGATCGCGAAGTCGGCGGAGTCGATTGGCACGCTGCGGGAGTCCTTCTCCACGGTGAAAGCCGTCACCGGCATGACCGGCGCGAACGCGGCCTACCTGATGGGGAACGTCACCGTCCTCGGCGACGCCGATGCCAGCCTGGCCGGGGGCGATGGCTACGACCATTGGAAGGACAGCATCTCGGATTACACGCTGTCGACCGGGACAGTGGACGCGCTATTCCCGGCTTTCGCGCTGGCGACGTCGCTGTGGTGACGCTTTCCTCGAGGGCCGTTCGCGAGGCCGGCGGGTACACGATCGTGATCCCGCCCGGATGGTGCCGGATCCCGCTGCGCCACGGAACCAACGCGGCCATCAAGAAGATCCTCGACCGGTCCTTCCGTCATCTCCCCCGGGACCGGGTCGCGCCCTACCGGATGGAAATCGAGCGTCGGCTGAAGGCCCTGGTCGCGCAGTCGCGCAGCAACGCCGGGGTCGACCTCTATTTCCCGGTCGAGCCGGCCCAGGACGGGCCGGTCCCCGCCTCGTTCCTGGTGTCCGAGGCCCGTTACTCCCCGCCGGTGGAAGACGGTGGGGAAATCGACCCGGCGCAGGTGCTGGCGTACCTCGCGAGCGAGAGCGCGAGCGCCCGGATCATCGAGGCCGACGGCGCTCCCGGGTTGCGGACGGAGCAGATCGTCCGTCCCGGACCGGAAGCGGAGTTTCAGTACGCCACCAAGCGGGTTGAGTACACGCTGGCGGTGCCGGGCAGCCCCGGCCGGTGGCTCCTGGCCGCCTTCTCGACGCCGGGCTCGGCCGATCCGGACGGGCAGCTCGCGCGGCTGCTGACCGAGCTGTTCGACGCGATCATGCTCACGTTCCGCTGGCTGCCCGCGCCCGACCAGGGCAGGACCCACGATGGCAGGGCCGCGGGCAACCTTGCGCAGTCGAGCGGAGCGGGCAATGACGCGTCCAGCTGACCCGGCCACGCCGTCCGGCTGGGGCCGGATCGCGGTGCACTATGACATCGAACGGTGGATGTCGTGCCCGCCGGTCCTCCCGGCTGGCTACGACGTCCAATCCTGGGCGCGCACCTACGCCGAGGCGTTCTCCCGCCGCCCGGGCTTCTCGCCCACGCCGGAGCTGATCAGCGCGCTCGCGGCCCGCCTGGCGGAGATACACGCCGACGCCTACGGCGGCGGCCGGATCGTCTGCCACCTGTGCCTCATCCACCAGCCTGACCCGCTGACAAGCCCGCTGCCGCTCTACCTGAGCGCCTGGGACTCGCGCGGCGACCGCGACGAGACGCTGCGGCGGCTGAGCCACGCCGACAACGCGGCCGTGATCCAGCCGCCCTACGTCGCCGAGTTCACCGCCCGCGAGCTGGGAACCGGTCTCAAGGTGCGCTACTACTCGCGGCACCCGGCCCGCCCATCGGTGCTTTACGCGGGGCTGAACTACGCCTGGCGCGCCCAGGAGCTGGCAACCGACCTGCGCGTCTTCGTCACCACGACCGACCTGCGCAGGCTGGAGCGGGCGCTGCCGGATATCGACGAGCTCATGAACGTGACCCGGATCGTCCCCAGCGTCAGCTGAGCCGTCCGGCTACGGTGCGGGCACGGTGACGGTGACCAGGCTGCCGTCGCCGGCATTGAGCAGGCAGCGGCCCGGCCGCGGCGCCTGGCCGAGCATGCTGTGGGTGAGGCGGATCCCGATCAGGTCTCCCTCCGGGAGCGTCGAGGGCGCGGTGAGGCAGCCGCGGCGCGCTCGCTTCGCGTCCACCTGCCAGCCGCTGAACCCCAGGCCCAGGCTCTCCGAGTCGCCGCCGAAGGCCAGCGCCCGCCTGGAGTCGCCGCCGAACGCGATGAGCCGGCTCAGCTCGCCCGACGCGTCGCAGTCGCGCAGCAGCTCGGCGTCGTCGATCATCACCACCGCGGGCCCGGTGACCGACGACAGCGCGGCCCGGAGTTCCTCCTCGTCGAGGTCCGAGCCGTCAGTGAACGCCGCGGCGACGCCGGGGGACGCCTCCAGCGCCCGCAGCGGCGAGGGCCGCGGCGTCACCAGGATCAGCGACGTGCCCCCGGCCAGGAACGACCGCGCCATCGAGAGCAGGATCGTCGACCGTCCCGACTTGGCAGGCCCGGCCACGGTGAAGCACGGCACCCCGCGCCCGAGGTCGGGCCCGAGGCCGGCCAGCATGTCTCCGCCCACTCCGACCAGTCCCCACAGCGGCCCGGCCGAGGCCGGTCGCATGGCCCAGGCCTCGGGGAACGAGATACGCGAGGGCAGCACGTCCACCCGGAACGGCCGCCGCGCGGGCTCGACCGCGGCGTCCCTGGCCGCGCACGAGGCGGCGATGGACCGCAGCGCTGCCGCCTGCCCCTGCCCGGACGGGTCCAGGCCGATGAGGGCGACCTGGACCTCGACCCCGGAGCCGGCCCGGAACGCCCGGCCCGGGGCGACCTCGTCCGGCAGGTCGCGCGACCGCAGCCCGATCAGCCCGTAGTCGTCCTTCTCGGCCAGCTTGAACGCCAGCTTCTGCTCGCACAGGGCGGAGATCCGGCCCGCCAGCAGCGACCGGTCGCCGGTCATCACCAGGTGCACTCCGACGCTGGCCCCCTCGCCCAGGATCCGGGTGATCACGTCGGTCAGGCGGCCGTGGTCGACCTCGCCGAGCGTGGTGGTGAATCCCTCCCAGCGGTCGAGCAGCACGACGACATGCGGCAGCCGCTCGCCGCCGGGTGTCCCGCCCCGCTGCTCGGTGATGTCCGCGAACCCGCCCTCGGCCAGCAGTTCCTGCCGTCGGCTGACCTCGGCCGCCAGCCGCCCGAGCAGCCGGGTTGCGCGTTCGGTTTCCGTTCTGGTCACCACCGCGCCGCAGTGCGGCAGATCGGTCAGCGCCCGCAGCGCCCCGTTGCCGCAGTCGATCCCGTACAGATGCAGGTCGGCGCAGCTGTGGGCCAGCGCGAGGGCCACCGCGATCGTGCGCAGCAGCTGCGAGCGCCCGCTGTGCGGCGCGCCGGCCGCCATCAGATGGCTGAAGGTGTCCAGGCTGAGCGTCGCCGGGCGCTGCTGCTGGAACGCGGGCAGATCCTCGACCCCGAACGCGCACAGGTCACCGCCGCCCGTCCCTGCCAGCGCGCGGGCGTCGAGCGATATCAGGTCGCTCAGCAGCAGCTGGTCGGGGAGCGGCGGGAGCCACGGGCTCCGCTGGCGGGAGATGCGCAGTCCCGCGTTGGCGCGCTGGATCTCCTCGACCAGGACTTTCAGGTCGGTGATCTCCTCCTCGGCCCGCCGCCTGGCGGCGGGCCGGGCGGGCTCCGGCTTGCCCAGGTCCTGCCAGTCAACCGCCGCCAGCCACGGCTGCGAGGTCACCGCGATGGCGGCGCCGGGCCGTCGCCCGCCGACCCGGCCGGCCTGGAACGGCACCAGCGAGGCGTGCCCGAGCCGGACGTAGGCCCGCCCGGGAGTGGACTTGGAGATGAAGGCGGCCTCCGGCGCCTCGATCACGTCGGCGCTCTCGGCCGTGTCGGTCACCCGGAGCGCGATCCGCAGGTTGGTGTTGGCCCGGATGTCCTGCGAGACCACGCCCGAGGGGCGCTGGGTGGCGAGGATGAGGTGGATGCCGAGCGAGCGGCCCCGCTGGGCGATGTTCACCAGCCCCTTGACGAAGTCCGGCAGGTCCCGCGCCATCGACGCGAACTCGTCGATCACGATCAGCAGCCGCGGCATCGGCTCGGGCGGCCTGGCGGCGCCGCCCGGCCGGCCCCGGTCGAGCAGGATCTGGTAGTCCTCGATGTCCTTGGCCCCGGCCGCCGCCAGAATGTGCTCGCGCCTGGTCAGCTCGGCCGACAGGGACACCAGGGCCCGCTCGACCAGGTGCGGGTCCAGGTCGGTGACCATCCCGACCGTGTGCGGGAGGCGCACGCACTCGGAGAAGGCGCTGCCGCCCTTGTAGTCGACCAGCACGAACGTCATCTCGTCGGGCCGGTTGGCGACCGCGAGCGAGGCGACCAGCGACTGCAGCAGCTCGGACTTGCCCGCCCCGGTCGTGCCCGCGATGAGCCCGTGCGGGCCGTCCTTCCTGATGTCGATACCGAACGGCCCGTCGTAGGACTCGCCGATCATCGCCAGCGTGGACCGGCCGCCGGCGTTCCACCGGGCCGCGATCGACTCGGCCCGGGGCGGCTCGAGGCGGAGCACGTCAAGCAGCCGGGCGGAGTCCGGCAGCCCGGCGGCGTCGTCGTCGTCGCTGGCGTCCCTGACCGGGGCGATGGACCGGGCCAGCCTGGTGCACCAGCCCGGGTTGACCCCGTCCGGGCGCACCTGCCGGATGGTGGCGGCCATCATCTGCTGGACCCGCAGCCCGTCCGGGTCGACCACCACGACCGCCTGGCACTCGGCCGGCAGCAGCCGCTCGTCGGCGTCCAGGCAGACCGCGTACACGCCGACCTGGGGGCCCTCGCGCAGCAGCTGGATTGACCCGGGCAGCGACCGGAGCTTGCGCGACCCGTCGAACACCACCACCAGGTCGGGCTGGAACTGGCCCTCCTGCTGGCCGGCCTGGCGGACCGCCTTCTGACGCTCGGCGATCAGCGCGAGCAGCTCGGCGATCCTGGTGGCGACCGACTCGGCGTCGTTGCCGATGAGCGCCGCCCCGCCCCGGCCGCCGGCCGGACGGCAGTGCGGCAGCCACCGCACCCACTCCCAGCTGATCCGGCCCGAGGAATCGGTTAGCAGGCAGATCTGCAGGTCGTTGGGGCTGTGCAGGGCGGCGAGCTGGGCGACGAGCCAGCGCCCGACCGCGCGCGACGTGTCACCCGGGCCGGCCACGCCGAGCACGCCCCGCTGCGCCAGTGGGACCGTCACCGGCGCGTCCGGGATCTGCCAGAACACCTGCCTGCGGTGCTCGTCCTGCTCGGGGTCGGTCAGTTCCACCGCCGACGGGAGGTCGGCCGTCCCCACCCGCAGCAGCAGGTAGTCGGGGTTGCTGCGGCGTCGCTCCCACAGCCGCCGCCGAGGTCCCGAGGCAATCGACAGCACGGCGGCCGGGTCGGGGCATTCGTCGCGGCGGGCGATCCGCTCGGTCTCCAGCGCCTCGGCCGCGTCGCGCTCGATCCGGGCCTTGTGCTCGCGGTACTCGGCCAGCCGCTGGCCGTGCGACTTGCGGCCCTGCTTGCGCTCGCTCAGGTAGCTGCCGAGCAGCATCACCGGGGTCAGGCCCGCCATCGCCAGCAGGTAGATCTGGTGCAGGAAGTACGCCATCCCCACGCCCATCAGCAGCGGGACGACCGCCATCAGCAGCGGGATCGGGCGGCGGTCGGACTCGGCGGGCGGGGTCGGCAGCTGGAACCTGGTGATCCGCTCGGGCGGGAGCAGCCGCGGCGGGCGGTTGAAGTCGATGCCGCCGCCGTCCGACGAGGGGTGCAGGGCCGCGTCGGGCGGCTCGTACGGCGCGAGCCCGAGCATGGTGCCGCCGACGGCGATCTGCTGGCCCGGACGCCACTGCGCGGCGGCGGCCAGCGGCTCCCGGTCGAGCGTGGCCCGGACACCCTCGTAGGCGGCGACCTGGCAGCCGCCGCGCGGGTCGACCCCGATCCGCAGCGCGTACTCCGGCAGCCCGGGATCGGGGATGCGGACGGCCGTCGCCGCGCTGCCGCCGATGTCGGCCTCGCCGACGCCGAGGCGGTGGATCGAGCCGACGCCCGGCCCGCCGATCACCCGGATCTCGACCAGGCCGGTGGGCTCGGGGATCGTGCCGCCGTCGGGACGGCCGAGGCTGATCACCGAGCCGTCCCTGATCGGGGACTCGGCCAGGCTGAGGTGCGGGGCGACCAGCTGGTGGTTGACGTAGAGCGGGACCGCCTGCGGCTCGGCGCGGGCGGCCGGGGACGACATCGCCAGCGAGCCCTGCACCCGCGAGGCCGGAAACTGGAGCACCCTGGCGCCACTCGCGCCGAGCTGCCCGGCGTAGCCGCCGGGCCCGGCGCCGCCGAACATGAAGTGCTCAAGCTCGGCCGCGAGGCCCGCGACCGGGGTCTCGGGATCGGCGTCAAGTATCACGTCCGCCATCTGCCGCGCCGTCGGTGACACGACGGTCAGCGCGAGCCGCATGATCGTCCCTTCCCTACGCTGTGCTCTCCCCGCTGCAGCCGATGGGCCGCCGACCACGGTATGAGTGGTCGGCGGCCCATCGGCAACGTCAGCTCGGCTGCCCTACTGCTTGAGGGCGGAGGCAAGCTGGCTGTCGGTCTCCTGGAACGCCTTGGCGGCGCTGTTGAGGTACTGGCTCATCCCGTTCAGCCCGGCGATCATCTTGGTCGCGCCCGCGGTGAACTCCTCGTACGACGCCTGGAACTGCTTGCTGGAGCTGTCGGTCACATAGCCGCTGGCCACGAGGTTATCGATCAGCTTCTTGAGCCTGGCCAGGTCGCTGTTGATCTGCTGCTCGCCGGAGCTCAGCTGGCCGGCCGCGGACTGCATGTCCCCGTACGTGACGTTGAGGTTTGCCATGAAAGGCTTCCTTTCTCGGTTCGTTACTGGCTGGTGCCGACACCGCCCGGGTGGCCCGGTGGCTTAGCGTGCAAGCACGGCCGGGAAGCAAGAAATGGTCGCCCCGCCGCCCCGTCCGGGATAGTGCCTGCCAATCGCGCGACATATCCTCGCTCAGAGGATTTCAGTGCCGCGGATAGGCCCGCAACCGCTTCCGAACATGAAGTAGCTAATGTCGCCTAAAAGCGATTTAGCGGCTACAAGTCGTAACTCTTAGAGCACAAGGCGTGAGATCGGTCATGACCGTGCATTCGGGGTGAGGACGATGCGGCCGTTGAGCGAGCGGCTTTCCATTCGCTGGTGGGCGGTGACGGCCTCGTCGAACGGGAGCACGTCGATCTCGGTCTCGCCCAATCCCGCCGCGACCGCCTTCAGCGCGGCCTCGGCGGCGGGGCGGATCTCCGGCAGGTGCGTCGGGATGTAGGCCCCGGCGTTGAACCCGGACACGGTCAGGCCGCCAAACCAGAGCCGGTTGCTGTCGATCTGGTGCCCCCACTCGCCGCTGGCGTTGCCGGCCAGGATGAGCCGCCCGGCCGGCGCCAGCAGGTCAATGCTGTGCGTGCGGACGGCGCCGCCCACGGGGTCGATGATCACGTCGAACTTCTCGCCCGCGAGGACTTCGGGCAGCCGCGACGAGTCGACGATCTGGTCGTAGGGCAGCTTGGTGACCGCGGCCGGGCCGAGCTTGCCGGGCCGAACCGTCCCCACTACCCGAGCGGCGCCGAGCTGGTGCGCGATCCCGGGGAAGGCCGCCGCGAAGCCGCCGAGCGCGCCGTGGATCAGCACGCTCTCACCGGGCGCGAGCCGGGCGACGTTGGCGAACGCGAGGTAGGCCATCGCCGCATTCGGCACGACGGCGACGGCGACGGCCGGGTCGATGCCGTAGCCCTCGGTCGACACCACGAGGTCTTGGGAGCCGACGAAGATCGAGGCGTAGCCGCCCGCCCCGGTCGCCGAGAACGTGACCACGTGCTCGCCGACGGCGAAGCCGGCCGCTCCAGGGCCGAGCTCGCGCACCGTCCCGGCCACCTCAAGGCCGGGAACGAACGGCGGCTGGGGCAGGCCGGGCTGGTCTTTGTACAGCCCCTGCCGCAGGAAGACGTCGATGAGCCCGACCGCCGCGTGGGTGACGTCGATCGCGATCTCACCCGGGCCTGGCGTCGGATCGGGCAGGTCCACCACCGTGAGCACGGTCGGGTCTCCGAACCTGGCGGCCTCTACAGCCTTCATGATGATCCTCTCCTTCACTACGCGCCGCGACGCGGACGGAAAATAACGCACTCAGTGATGCGTTATCAGTCACTCTAGCACCGATGGCGAGATAGCGCATCTCAGGGTGCGTTAAGCTGGCCGTGTGCATGAGAGAGCCCGATCGATCGAGGACAAGACCCAGCGGTCCGAGGACCTGCTCGCGGCGGCCGAGTCGCTTGCCGTCGAGCTCGGCGGCGTTCGGTTCATCACCCTGGCGCGGGTCACCGAGCGCGCGGGCCTGCACCGGACGGGCGTGCGGCGCTACTACGCGAGCAAGGAGGAGCTGCTGCTCGAGCTGGCCGAGCGGGGCTGGCGTCAGTGGGGCGACAGGATCAGGGCGATGGTCGGCGATCGGGTCGGCCTCGGGCCGCGGGAGGTCGCGGCGGCGATGAGCGAGACCCTCGCCTCGATGCCGGTCTTCTGCGACCTGCTGACCCACGTGGCGGTGAACCTGGAGGGCGACGTCGGCATCGAGCGCGCCCGCCGGTACAAGGCCAACTCGTTCGCCGCCCACGACGAGATGGTGAGCACGCTCGATCACGCCAGCGACATGACCGCCGGGCAGATCCGGGCCCTGGTGGCGGCGGCGATGGCCTTCGCATCCGCCTTCTGGCAGGTCGCGCACCCGACCCCGACCCTCGCGGCGCTGTACGAGCAGGTGCCGGCCTGGGGCCACGTCGCCCTCGACTTCGCCCCGAGGCTCAGGCTGCTCCTCGAGGCGACCGCGGTGGGACTGGTCGAGACGCTGCCGTCGGCGCGGAGCCATGACAGGTGAAGGCCGCCCAGGCATGCGGGGCGGTGAGGAAGGGGCCGAAGCGGAAGGCGTCCGCTAGCTCGGACGGGAGGTCGGGCAGGAGGGTTCGGCCGCCATCGAGCATCCAGAGCTGCGCGGCGCGCAGCGCGTCGGCCGGATGCGGATGACCGTTGTTGAGGAAGTGATGGAACATCACCATCAGCGGCGCGGTGGCCAGGTCCTGGGCCGGCCAGCGAGCACCGATGACCGCGCAGGCGCCCGCCGCGAGCAGCGCGGAGGCGAGCGTCAGCGCCTCGTCGTGGTCGACGTGGGCGAGGTCGGTCATGCAGGCCGACAGGACCGCGAGGAACCCGGGGCCGGCCGGATCGCGAGCCTGCGCCTGGGCGAGGATCGCGGCGATCGTCAGCGGTCGCCGCTGCGCCAGCAGCAGGTGCGAGGCTGCCAGCGACGACGCGACGTCCGCGTGACAGCCGCAGTGCACCAGGGAGGCCATCGGCCCGGCCCCGCCCGGCAGCCGCGCCAGCAACTCATCCGGCCTGCCGGGGCCGGTCGCCAGGTCCGCGGGCAGCCCGAGGAAGACGGCGTCCGGATAGTAGCGACGCCGAAGCTCGGCCACCTCGAGCTGGGCCGCCGGAAGCTCATTGGTTGGGTCGGACACCAGGAGCGGCGCGGCGGCCCACGGCCCGGCCGGGCGACGGGACGCACGGTCGAACTGCGCTCCCGATGCGGCGTAGGTAAAAACAGCGTCCTCGATCGCGTAGCGCCAGCGGCCAGCTGAACCCATCGTGCGCGCGGCGTGCCACGGGACGACACCGAGCCGTCCGACCGGGACGAGCACCACTCGCGGAACCCCGCCGGCCTCGCTCGGCCGGCTGGCCTGGCGTCGGGCGAGCCATCGCAAGACCGGTCCGGTCCCGGCGTCCCAGGCCCAGTCGCACAGTGCCTCGAGCGCTTCCTGCCAGGCCAGCCGCGCGCCTCCTTGCCACCCGCTGCTAGTCGCCTCCTGGTAGGCCGCATCGTAGGCATTGAGCGGCGTGGTTTCCGAGAGACCGGGCAGCGGGATGAGGTCGGTGCCGCCATCCTCGCCGAGCACGAGGGCGTAGCCGCCGCCCGGCTGCGCCGGGACCAGGTAGACGAACGCAGCGGCGCCGGCCAGCCGCAGCGCCGCGCCGAGCTCGGCCGGCCCGGGCACTGCGAGCAGCTGAGCGCCGACTGGCGTGCCGTAGAGGGCGCCGAGAACTTCCCGTCGCGGCAGCGACGGGATGCGCAGCGGCTGCTCGGCGTCATCGAAGTCGTCGGACAGACGGAAAACGCCCGGCTCCAGGAGGGCCAGCGGGCCATCGGACCGGGCGGAGCCGTCCGCGATCTCTGGCCGCCACTCGTCGGCCAGGCTATCGTGCCCGGCCAGCCTGAGCAGGCCGGGGATGTCGGTCGTGACGGTCGCCGCGTGCAGCACGAGGGCGCGGCTCAACTCCAGCGCCTCGACCGCCAGGTCGGGCTGACCCTCCGCGAGACACCAGCGGACGAGCCGCGTCAGCTCATCCGGCCGACGGGCACGGGCAATCCGCAGACCGTGCGCGGTGCCGCTTTGCAGCAGTACTTGGCCGGCCCGCTGCCGGAGTGCGCGCAGGCCGGCCTCGAGGGCGCTCTGCTGATCTCGCCGCGCGCGGTCACCGCGGGTCCAGCGGGCGAGCGAAAGGCCCTGCAGAAGCCGGTAGCCGGCCTCATCGCCCGCGATCTGCCCGGCCTCCTGCAGCTGGCCGATAGCCAGGTCCAGGTCCCCGGGGTCGTGACCGAGCTCGTAGCGCCACAACAGCGCCATCCCGTGCTCCCGGCACAGGTCGGACCGTCCGCCCGCCGTCAGACCGGGGGCGCTGCGCAGTGCCGCGATGCGCTGCAGGGCGGCCGTGAGGGTGCGCGGATCCCTGGTGAGCCGGCCGAGTTCGACGGTAGCGGCCGCGGCCCGCTGGCGAGCCGACGACTGCGCCCCGTCGACCAGCTGCGTCAGCGGCTGGCAGGCGGCGGCCTGGTCCAACGCGCTGACGATGCTTTCCAGACCCCGGACCTCGTCCTCGAGCAGGCCCGAGAGCGTGCCGCGCCGTCGCCGTCCGGCGCCGATCCAGCCGACGAGCAGCCACCGGAACTCGTGATCGCGCCCGAGCTCGGCTAGGTCCGCCGCCAGCTCGGCCAGGACGACGTCCACGCCCGCCAGGTCACCGGCGAGGAAGGCCGCGTCCAGCCGCTCGTCCGCCGCCTGTCCGCTCCACAACAGCGGAGCGACCAGCTGCGCCGCCCACGCGAGCTCGGGCATCTCGGCCGCGATCTCCCCCAGCAAGCCGCGCTCGGACAGAAGCCGGGGCAACTGCCGGCCGTAGACGTCCGCGAGATCCTGGTCATCAAGGCTTGGCGATGCCGCGAACGGGTTCCTGAGCAGGCTCTTGAAGACGCCTCGGATCGCGGCCGGCATCGCCTTCATGAACCCGGCCGCCCGGTCCGTCTGGCCGATGTTCCCGACCACCCCCAGCGCCTCGCGCAGCTGCGACGCGGCGGCGGCGAGATCTCCCAGCGGGCTCCCGGCGTTCGCGGTCATGCCCGCCAGGAGATGCAGCACCGCACCGACATTGGGGTCAAGGCCCGGGGCTCCGAGCGCCTGCGCGATCAGCTCCGGGGCCGATCCGGCCGCCGCGTCCGGGGAATCCGGACGCCGGGTCAGCGAGAGGTAGGCGAGGAAGGCGACCGCCTTCGCACGCTCGGGATAACCCGGATCCAGGAGCGTCACCGCCGCGGAAAGGCACTCCACCGCTGGCACGCGGTGGTCTGATCGCCGCCACGACGGCGGCGCCGCGCCCGGCCGCAGCACCAGGTGCATATGCGCCAGGCCAAGCTCGAGGATGAGCTGCGCCCGGCTCGGATGGTCAACCGGGAGCTCGCGCAGCAGGCGCTCGAGCTCCGGGATGTCCGCCAGCCGTCCTGCCTTCCGGCCGACGATGCCCTGGGCGAGCGCCAGCTTGGGAACCAGGTGCCCGCGCAGCGCGGCCGCCTCGGCCCGCTCGGCTGGCGTCACCAGCTCCGACGTGGCCGTCGCGGCGACCGCGAGCGCGTCGACCGCGGTCTGCAGTTCGGCCAGGAACTCGGCATCGCCGGCCGGCGGCGGTCCGCCCGGCCGGCCGTACAGGTCGATCCGGTTGGCGAGCGCGCGGCCGAGGGCGATGCGATAGGTGTCCATGTCGTCATCGCCGACTGGCGGCGGCGGGTCGGGGCAGCCGACGACGCGCCTGAGCCGTTCGATCGCGCCGTCAATGTCATCGACTGAGTCGGTCAGCTCATACCGGTCGCCGAGCGCCATGGCCAGCAGCAGGCCAGCCCAGAACCGGACGCCGGGATCGTCGGGCACGGCCGCCTCGAGCTCGGCCAGCGATGCGATGGCGGATTCCAGATCCGCTGGCGATCTCGTCGACCGCCAGCGCTCAAACTCCCTGATCCCATCGGCGAAGACGCGCCCCTGGTCCACCGGAATGGCCCTCCTCTAGCGATGCCGTGATTGCCGGGGGGCTTTAGGGGCCCACGTGGATGTGTCCGGCCCACAGGACGGGCACGTCGGGAAACCGGTCCCTGAGGCGGCGGGTCGCCTGGTGCAGCGCCACCGCGGCCCGGCTCACGTCGATCGCACCGGGTCGGCCGGGAACGGCCAGCTCGGCGTAGAACGCGCGCGTCAGGTCCACCGAGGCCAGGTCGGCTACCCTCCACAGCGTTCCGATCACGTGCTGGTACCCGGCCAGCTGGAACGCGCCGGTAATGTGCACTGCCTCGTTCGTGAGCTCGTCCGTTGTCACCGCGGTCTCGCACGCGGCGAGGAAGGCAAGCCCTCCCGGCAGCCGCAGCCGGCTGATGTCGGCAACGGTGAGCGGGTTCTCCGCGTGGTCGGCAAGGAACAGCCGCGAGCGGCCGGGGTCATCGACGTCCACGGCGCTGTGGCAGGCGAAGTGCGCGACCGGGTGGCCGGGAAGGGCCGCCAGGACCGCGTTCCTGGTGGCCCGGTCCAGGCGCAGCGCGCGCGGGAACGCCGCCGCGATGACCTCCGCCTCCAGGTCTGCGCCCGGTAGCGGATCCGCGTCCGGGGCCTCGGGCACGGCGATCACGAGCGGCGCGCCGGCCGCCCCGACCGCTGGCAGCGGCTGCGCCCGGGCGTAGCGCAGCGCGCGGGCGGTCGGCAGATAGGAGGAGACCGCTTCGTCGAGGCAGACGGCGTGCAGGGGCAGGTACGCGAACTCGCCCACCGGGCACCACCAGATCCGCGGCAGCGGCCCGCCGGCGTCCGGGCGGACCGCGAGGCGCCCGGCCCGGCGCAGCGCGGCGAGCACCGGCCCGGTGACCTTGTCCCGCAGCCAGCCCATGATGGCGAGCATTTCCCTGCGCGCCGCCGGGTCAAAGGGATCCGGCGCGTTCTCACTCGGCTGCAGCCCGAGCAGCTCAAGCAGGCGGTAGGACTTGTCATTGAGGTCGGCCGACGTGATCTCGAGCGGGACCACGCGGACGGCGGCATCCGCTCCGGCCGCCAACGGGTCGTCCGGGCCGGCCAGGATGAGCGCGTCGCAGCGGAGCACGCTGCAGTAGAGGTACACCACCGGCCCGTCGGCGGCGATCGCGGTGAGCTCGCCGATGCTCAGCGGCCGACCGTGGTCATGACCGGCGCGGCGGTCCAGTTCGCGGGCGGCAAGCACGCCCCTGGTCCGCTCGAGCAGTTCGACCGCGCGGTCGGGCCGCCCGGCGGCGACCGCCGTCCCGGCCGCGTGCGCCGCGAGGTGCCGGACGGACGCGATCTCGTACTCCTGGTCGCCGCGGTCGAGCTCACCCGGCAGCAGGCCGGGAAGCAGGTCCACCGCCGCCTCGATGCAGGCAAGCGCCTCTTGCGGCGTGTGCCCGACGCTGGGGGCCATCTCAGCGGCCCGCCGGAAGGCCCCGATCCGCAGCTTGGCCGGAGACAGCGGCTGGGCGGCGGCGGCGTAGGTGGCCTTCCACGCCTCGGCCGCCAGCGCGTCCGCCAGGGCGTTGTCACCGGTCGCGACGGCGGACCGATGGCCCACCCACAGCGCCCAGCCGAGCAGGTCACGGCCGCGCGCGTAGTCGGGGTGATCCGGCGCGGCGGCGTCGGAGGCCTCGCGGGCGAGCCGCAATGCCTCGGCTGCGACCGACGCATCCTGACCGGCTTCCCACTGGTCAAGCAGCAGTGAGCTGAGTGCGTTGGTCCGGCTCGCCCGATCGGCATGGCCGACCGGGGTGGCGGCGAGCGCCTCCCTCGCGTACCCGATGGCCGAGTCGAGGAGGTCCGGATCGGGCTGCTGGAAGCGCTGGTACAGCGACCGGTAGACCCGGGCGAGGTTCTGCTGGCACAGGGCGCGGGCCGGGTGGTCGTCCGGCAGCGTGCCGAGCGCCTCGACCAGCAGCTCGGCTGCCCGCAGGCTGGCGTCCAGGTCGTCCGTCCGCGCTGCCAGCAGCTGCACGCTGCCGGCCAGGTTCACCAGCCGGTTGATACGGCTCTGGTATCCCTCGGGGGTGGCGGCCAGCGCCTCCTCCCGTACCCGCACCGCCTCAAGGAGGGCCGCTGAGTTTCGAGTCCGCACGAACTGACTGGTCAGCACGGCGCCAAGGTCATCAAGGCGGCTCGCGCGGGCGGGGTGATCCGATGCCACGGCGGCGACGGCCGACCTGGCCGACTCGACCGCCTCGGCGAGCGGGCCGGCGTCCGCGGTCCGCTCGGCCAGATCGTCGAGAATCGCGGAGAGGCTGCCGAGCAGGCCCGCCCGGGCGGGGTGCCCGGCCGGCGTCGCCGCGAGCGCCTCGCGGGTGACGCCGAGCGCCTCCTCCAGTCCGCCGGCGTCGCCGTTCCTGAGGAACACCGCCTGCAGCTCGCTGCCGAGATTTCCCAGGTAGCGGGCGTGGTCGGGGCTGCCGACGGGGACCGAGGCGACCGCATCCCGGCTGGCCTGGACCGACTCCGCCAGCAGGGCGTGGTTGCCGGTCCTGTCGTACAGCTCACTGGTCGCGCCGGACAGCGCGGTCAGGCACATGCCGCGCAGGTGATGACCCGGCGGCGTGGCCGCGACCGCGTCTCTCGCCACCCGCACGGACTCGGTCAGCGTGGCCAGGGCTCCGGTCCGTTCCCAGTCCAGGCTGAGCACGTGGTGCAGGTTGTTGAGGTAACCACCGCGCTCGGGGTCGCCCGGGGCGGCCGTCGCCACCGCCGTGCGCGCGGCGCTGATCGCCTCGGCCAGCATCACGGGATTCCCGGTGCGCGTGTACCCGCAGTTCAGCGCGGCCACCAGGTTGCTCGTGACGGCGGGCACGGTGCTGCTACCGGGCGCGGTGCCCGCAGCGGCGCCGCGGGCGGCCGCGACCGACTCGGTCAGCGCGTCCAGGTCGCCGGTCCGCTCGAAGCGCAGCCTGAGCACGGAGCTGAGGTTCGACAGGTACTCCAGGCGCTTTTCGCCCGAACTGGCGGCCAGCGCCTTCCTGATGAACGGGACGGCCTCTTCCAGATCCGGGGTGTTACCAGTGAGCTCGTACCGCTCGGACAGCCATCCGCCGAGGCTGTTCCAGTGCGCGGGCAGCCCCGGTTCGTCGTTGAACTCAGCCAACACGGCGGCAGTCCGGTAGGCGCCGATCAGCTCGGCCAGCACGGCCTCGTCGGCCTGGTATTCGTGCAGGTCGGCGAGCGCCCCGGCCAAAACGGCGTACTGGGTGGCAGGACTCGGCTGGTCTCCGCCGGTCGAAACGAGGGCCGCACGCGCCGCTTCCACCGCCTCCCGGAGCAGTTCCGGATTCCGGCTGAACGCGTACAGGGCGCGCAGGCCGGACGACAGCGTGCACAGGTAGGCCGCGCGGTCGTCATGATCGGGCCCGGTCGCGGCGAGGGCGGCGCGGTGGCAGCCGACCGCCTCGGCCTGCCCGGGCGCGTCCCCGGTCGCGGTCGCGAACTCGTGCAGGGCGTAGCCAAGGTTGTTGTGGTAGGCGGCGACGTCGGGGGCGCCGGTTTCGACCGCCGCCGCGAGCGCCGCCCGGAACACCGGGACCGCGCGAGCGAGCGCCGGCAGATCGCCGGTGCGCTGGTACTCGCCGAACAGGCCGACCGCCTCGCGCACCAGCGACTGTGACCGCCACATACCGTCGGCTTCGGTCATGGTCCCCTTTCCCGGCATCGCCGCTTATGACAGTGTCGGCTACTCCCGGTGGAAGGCCAGCTCCAGTCGGACGTGGTGGATCTGCTGCACGTAGCTCGGGGCCGCGACGATGAAGAAGGCGTCGGTGACGGGCTTGTCCTGCCCCTCGTTGAAGACCTGCCAGGCCGGCCGCGAACGAACGAAATTGTGGATGGGGAGCGATATGAACCCGGTGATGACCGCGAGGAACGACCGCATCCGGTCGGACCCGGTGAAGACCCGCTTGCCGGCGTTCGTCGCCCACATCCGGTACGGCCGGACCTGGTCCTCGGCCTCCGGCACACCGTAAGAGCACCAGGCGGCCACCCCGACGATCTCGGTGAACTGGGCGAGGGCGGCCGGCGACTTTATCGGCAGCAGCTCGGCCGCCCAGGTGACCAGGAGGTCGGTAGCCTCCGAGCGGACGGCCGCCTCTCTCCCCGGTTCGGACCTGGTAACGGCGCGGACGGCCGCCGTCATGGCCTCATCGGCCCGCTTCACCGCGACCATGGCGCGGGTACGGAGCAGGTACAGCATGGCCGTCGCCTGGCCGCCGGTCGCCCGCTCGGCCTGGTCGATGGCGCCGATCGCCTCGGCCACCTTGCTGTCCGCGAGCAGCAGGCTGGCCGTGCTCTCCCAGTTCCTGACCACGCCGGGCTGATCGCGGATCGCGACCCGGGCCGCGTCGAGGCCCTCCGCGAGCAGGGCCGGCGACGCGAACCCGTCGCTGCTGACCGTCGCCGCCACCACCCAGGCCAGGGCGCCTGCCGCGTCGGCATTCTGCCAGCGCTTGACGGCGTCGCGGGCCACCCGGATCGCGTCGTCATACTCGAACGCGAACAGGTACTCCTCCAGGATGTGCCACAGTTCCTCGACCGTTTCGTAGACCTCGGCCGGGATCTCGCTCTCGACGCCGCCGCCCTGCTCGCCCTCGGCGCCCCGCTTGACCGCCTCCGAGAGGCGCTGGATCAGCGCGAGTACCTTCTCGGCCTTCTCCCGGCCGTCGGCGTTCCCGCTATTGGAGAGACGATTCCACCGCCGGCGCTTCTTCTTGATGTTCTCGTCGAGCGCCTCCGCCGAATACGGCGGGATGCCGAAGAACGCGAGCATCTGCTCCGGACTGGGATTGCGCGGGAGCAGGGTTTCGTTCTCCCACTTTTCACGGGTAGCGACCATCGTTTATCCTCCGACCTTCCATCTCGCGAGCTCCCGGCGGGCATCGGACTGCTGCTCGACGCTGAGGATGCTCTTGCGTTCGACCTTTATCTCTGTCAGGTGGGCGCCGGTCTGCCCGTCGTAGGCGTTGAGCTCGATGAGGCCCTCGTCGTTGAGCTTGATCTTCACCAGCATCGGATAGCCCTTGGGAACCGTCTTCCCGAACAGGGCGTCGCCCGAGGCGATCCGCTTGACGAACTGGAGATCTTCCTCATCTCCTTCGTTCAGGTTGATCCTGATGCGGTTCTGCCCCTCTTCCACCGTCACGTACGTGTTCTCTCTGCTAGCGGGCACCTGGCAGTTCGGCTCGATGAGCATCGAGTTGTACATCGCCGTCTCTTCATCATTCAGCGCGTCAATGCCGAGACCGTGCGACGCCACATCGACCGGCTTGGGCATTCGGGCCAGCGCGGCCCGCGGATTGAGGTCGGTGCCTTCCTTCGCGCCCAGCATGGCGGCGCCCCGCGCCACGTCCTCATCGAGGTTGCGGGTGAACGTGGGCGGCCTGCCGAAAATGCCCTCGAGCATCTTCTGGAAGACCGGGATCCGGCTGGACCCGCCGACCATCAGCACGGTGCCGATGTCGGAAGGCTCAAGCCCGGCCTCCTCGAGCGTGGAGATGGTGGTGTCCTCGGTCTTGGTGACCTGTGCCTTGATCAGCTTCTCGAAGTCGGCCCG
>Ga0302325_10011574_pt1 | contig 18996 bp, 10 predicted proteins | sample Palsa_T0_2_FD_201948 | JGI IMG/M metagenome (GOLD analysis project Ga0302325, IMG submission 201948) | Peat permafrost microbial communities from Stordalen Mire near Abisko, Sweden - Palsa_T0_2 | ecosystem: Environmental > Terrestrial > Soil > Palsa > Peat permafrost | place: Sweden: Abisko...
ACTTCGACTTTGAGAAGGGCTTATATAACTTGCAGATATTGATGAAAAGAGCCTCCAATTTGCGAGACAGAATGTCCAAGCAAATGGACTGCAGAATCGGATCAAGCTTCTGGAAAGCCAACCAAGTGATCCGTTATTACCCCTCAACAAGATGAACTTCGAAAAGTAAGATACATCTGAATTATGTACAGTTATCATACTGAGTATATCCAGCATCGATTTCAGCATGTGTAATCCACCATTCTACGAGTCCAAGGCAGATATGCTCACTTCCGCGGCTTCAAAACAGCGACCACCTTTCACAGCTTGCACCGGCGCAGAAAACGAAATGGTGACTCCCGGAGGCGAAGTTGCATTCGTTTCACGGATGGTCGATGAAAGTCTGGTTCTTCGAGATCGTGTTCAATGGTATACTTCAATGCTGGGCAAATTCTCAAGTGTAGCGGCTCTCGTGCAGAAGCTCAGAGATAATGGGGTCGACAATTACGCTGTCACTGAGTTTGTTCAAGGGAGTAAGACGAGAAGGTGGGGAATCGCATGGAGCTTTGATGATTTGAGACCCGTTATGAGTGTTGCGAGAGGAGTGAGCAGTCTCCAGAAATCTTTGCTCCCCTTTCCTTCCGAGTACTTGATCGGAGTAAGCCCCAATATTCTTGACTCAATTATACATATTCACAATTGTATAGGTCAGTAACGACCCGGCGAAACTAGGCCAACGTGTCGATCAGGTTCTGTCTCGGCTGCCTTTGCAGTGGATGTGGAAAGCGAATATCTCCACTGGTGTAGGTTTCAGCGAGAAAGCGGTCTGGTCGCGCGCATCCCGACGGCAAGTAACGAGAAAACAAGGAGATGACATGGAGGAAGATGATGATCCGGAAATGGCTTTCGGATTCAAGATCCATATGGAGGGGAATCCAGGGGGCGAGTCCGGAGCTAGGGTTACAGTCCGATGGCTAAAGGGTCACGATAGTGTGCTTTTTGAAAGCTTCTGCGGGATGATAAAGAGGAAAATAGAGGAATCAGCGAACTGAGTTCTGATTTAATTTCAAGGGGTTGAGATGTGATTGAAATTGCTTTTGTTCCTCCCCTTGCCATGGCCCTCGTCTAGGAAGCCCATGAAACAGCCCAGTCGTTCAGCCTCGCGTTCGTCACCCCACTCCTCCTCCACATCAAGCGCCCGAGAGCACGACGGTCACAACCTTTCCATCTACTCGGCAATTGAACTCTCTTTCGAACTCAAATACACATCACAATCCAGGAGTTCGATGGACAAGCTTTGTTAGGGGTTCTGCTCTCGCCGGTCTTAGAACCTGTCTGCTCTGAGCCTCACTTGACACCTCGTATTTCGATCTACTTCAAACATTTCGAAGCTTCGTCAGTATCTGCGACAAAAGATACATTTTAGGAGTCCAGATCGATCTGAATACCAAAGAATCCATATACAAGAGATATTTCGCAATCGTTGGCCTCGAAATTTTGTCAATAAAGGTGCCTGGTTTCAAAACAAACAATCATAATTCCATGGTTCCACAGCTAACTTATCCTTTCGACAGTCCGACAAGCCCCATCAAAACCCTCAAGATGACCAAAGAAGAACAAACCAGCGGCCCTGCGGAAGTCGAAGAGCCCAACCTCACCAACGTCGTCGACGAATCTCCCTCCGAACAGGCCCCCCCTCTCCCTCTCCAAATCCGCCCCAAGTTCACCCCACACCCTTCCCTCTTCAAAACCTGCGATGCCCTCGTCCGCCCCTTCAAACGCTCCCCTCCAAACTTCCCCAACTTCCCCCTCCTTCCCACCGAAATCCGCCTCCAGATCTGGGAAGCGGCTTTCGTGCCCCGCGTCCATGAACTCCACCCCTGCGCAAAGCTCTACAACGACCGCATGACCTTCCGCTCCAACGCCTCCCTCACTCCAGCCATCTTCCACGCCTGTCATGAATCTCGCACCGTCGCATTGCAGAACTACCAGTTGATGGAATACGAGCCGCCGCGCAGCGGGACTAGCGGTAAGGGGATTTTGCGGTTTTATTTCTGCCCAGCAATTGATACGCTGTTGCTGAATAGTCTTATGGGACTTTTTATCATGTTTATGCTGCTGGAAGATGAAGAGGATTACGTTGGTGTGGGCGTGATGAAGGGGTGGCAGAGGGTGGCGTTTGATGCAGAAAGGGCACAGCTCATTTCTCTGCTATCTGGGATTGCAGGACATGCTCCGCAGCCGCGATTCAAGGAAGTTTTTCCATCGTTGAAGGAACTGATCATTGCGTTCGACTATACGAGCAAAGGGAAAACGAGATTCAGGACTTCAGTGTGGCCGGGGGAGAATGGTACTACGTTGAAGAAATTGACGCTGCCACCGCCTTTGGATACGGGGGTTTTTGAGACGATCTTCAAGCCGATGAGAGAATATTTGGAGAACGATTATCAAGAGCCAATGCCGACGATTGGAGTTGCGAAGGTGAAGAGGAAGACGTTCATTAGAGGGGATATCAGATATGGATTCCGCAAGACTTGCTCTTTCTTTGGATTGAAGCCGAGGGGTGTTTTTAGGAGGTTATGACTGCTGAGGCCTGCGTTTGGAGAGAGTTAGGAAGCTCTGCCGAGAGAACTGGTTAGGATGGAAAGAGAGATGATTTACGACCAGCTTTGGGGATCTCAGAAGACCGGTAAGAGGATTCAGTAGCATAATCGGTGTAATATACGAACCGATTGGGAGGCCATATTTTCTCTTTTTAAGGGGGGTCTCTACGCGCTGATTTCAAAATGTTATGATGGATGATGTATATGGTCACTGGCTCAAGCCCTTTTATATGTGTGAAGTAGATAGAAATCCAAAACAGCATTTTTTGAACCTATTTGTGCATTTTTATTCCCACGGAAATGATTTCTAGCAGCACTTTCATCGAAGAGAACCTCCCTAGGCCTGTTATGCTCAACACAACTCACGCAATCTATGCCTGCAGAATGCAGCATATGCCACTCCACAGTGTATCCTCCACAAACCACAAGCACCTTCAATTTCCTCTTCAATCCACGAATCTACCAATATCCCCCTCTACCACTTCGCTTCCTTCCTGTCCAAAAACCCCTTCAAAATCGCAATAATCTTCTCCAAAGCAGCCAACCAAGTCTTCAACTCACTCTCCACCCTCTCCTGCTCACTCTCGCCCCCTAGCTTATTATAGAAATCCTTCCGATAAGGACACGCGCTCATCGCGGCGCTGAAAATCGGCTTCACCATGAAGGAGTGGTGCGGCTTGAGGGTCGTGCCGTACGCGGCGCGGAAGGAGGTCGAGAGCTCTTCTGAGGCCTGTGCTAAGTTTTGGGAGAGGGCGATAGAGGTGAAGTCTAATCCTCTGTCGAAAGGGAAGGGTGTTTAGCAGGGTACGGAAGGGCAAGGGGGAAAGGGGGAGTACCGAACAAGCCACACGAGACCTTCTGTTGCGGTGTGCTTTTTCGTTTTCAGCTCGTTGAGAACGAGCTCTTGTAGGGTTTCGGATTGAGCTGGAGCGGCGAGTTGTCTGTCTCTTATTTTCTTGTACATATTAACTCCCACGGTCCGCGAAGAGGGAAAAGGGGGGAATACCTTGACATTGCCCAACATGTCGCTTTTCACCGGCGTGAATGCCACTGATCCTAGCACATCTGGAGATTGTCAGATTCGAATCTAGAGATAGAGGAGAGGGGTTGTACCGAATAGAGTGGTCAATGACTCTGCGGCCTCGAGGAACTCGGTGGTTGCTATGGCGTTGTCTTTCTCTTTGTCGACTGGGACGTCGGTGAAGGATTTCTTGAGGGTATCGAGGAAGGTTCCTCCTGGTGGGTATGCGTTTGTGGTCGCCATGACTTCGAGATGTGCAATTAGAGAGGAGATAAGATTGTGGTAGAGTAGTGAGGTTGTTGCTATTTCGAGACGGTGGGAGCTTGGAGTGTGGAGCAGGGGTGGACCCTGAAAGTCCGTGTGATTGGAGGGGTACCTTTTTGCAGTCCGCGACTTTCTTTTTCACTATCCAGCGTCCATCATCAAGCCTCTATCCTTCTATCTCGACGTAAATCAAGTGATAAGCACTCTTTATAAAGACATCAAAAACTAAAGTCTTTGTTTAACTTCTGTTCTTGTTGAAATGTTATTGAGCTGAATAGGTAAGGCAGGGAAGGGCTGGCGTCACGTGTTCTGACATAACTGGGTAGCAAAACCGCGTTGAACACCGCCATGAAGACTACCTTGAAGACAGTCTCTCATTCCCTCTCATTAACTAACAAACCTGCCCATCTGGACTCCAACATCTTGTACTTCTGTTCTCTCTCTAACCATTAATCGCAGCACCGTCTTCCCAGATGGCCATCAGCAAGACGACGACAGGATGGACGGACTCAGCGGGACCGCGTCCGTTATAGCCGTCATTCAGATCACAACCTCTATTAGCTCGGCGCTTATGGACTATTATGCAACTGTGCGTGATGCCAAAGAGGAAATGCAGAAGCTTTACCATGCTATCAAGAGCCTTGAAAGCTCTCCACCTTCCACAATATCCTCAACCGGCCTACCGTATTATCTGTCGTACTGTCCCAGGGGCTTCAAACCCGTTCCTTCCATTTTTGATGCGCCAGGAAATGGGCTTGTACTAAAGCATGGGCTAGTATAGAATAAGTATGGTGTTATGGAGACTTAATTTACCACCCACCCCCTTAGATTTTCTCTACTCTAACACCTCACCAAAACTTCTATTCTTTGCAACTTATTCTTTGTGTTTGCTACTATTATTATGCCGCCTATAGCTCGAATTCGACTTGAAGAGCCTTTGGAGAAGGGCCAAATTACAATATTTAGTACCCTTAATAGCAAATTAAGCATCCAACGGCCTCCCCCGCTACCACGACTTAGCCTTGTACCAAAAGCTAGTAGCCAATCCAATATAGTGCTAGGACGACGCCTTGTTAGAGGACAGCTAGAAAAAGATGTAATCGAGTTATTTGCATTTGTCCGGCTTGCTCAAGAGGAGGATAGTAAACCTAGAGATATTGATATTGCAAATAGGAGGGCAATAGCAGAGTGATGCGCACAAAGCAGGGTGATAATATGAATCAGTGATCGATAAAGTTGTCTAATTAAGAACTAAAAAAGAAGGGAGGAGTGCTCCTATGATATAGGGTGTAGAGCGCCCCCGATTACGTGAGCTTAGTGCCTTAAGCTGCTATAAGCCCTTACAGTTGCGACACACCCCTTAGCTAATTAGGTGATAATACTAGACAAATAAAGCTTACATTTTATACGCGCACGCGTTCTTAAATATACAATTCGCTAGCTAATAAAATAATTAGATAATTTGCATGTTAAAGGCTTTGCAGTTACTCTCGCATTAGCGCGTGCTATAGCTCCGTAGCTCCTAATCACTAAGTCTAAGTCTATTTTTACTTAAAGCAAGCTCCTCTCCTAATTTCTAGCTCCCATTTCGCAATATAAACAATAGCGCAAAGCTTAAAGCCTCTTGCTAGTATTTTAAAACCCCGTTTATATACCTTTGCTCGAAATATCGCTTATAAGATAATATATTTCTTGCTCGACTTTATTAACGCAAGCTAATAACTTATAAGTAACTATTATTATTCTTATTACCCCCGCTACCCGTGTAGCTTGTACTACTCTTAAAACTCTTGCGCGTAATAAAGGTAAATTATCTTCCTCGAGTAATTTTACTCTTATTAAAACCCCTTTTAAAGCTTAAACCCTATAACTTGCAAAGGGCCCTTAACGCGACGTTCTTTGCTTTAATTATAATATACTCGAAAACGATTTAAACGCGTCTTTAGCTAATTTAAGAACTAGTTAACTTTATACTCTTTAAATAGAGTAATAGCAGCTATTTTAACTTAATCGGCCGGAGCTCTCGTTACTAGAAATGCGCTTTAAGCTACTATTGCAATGCTCTTTTACCCTCTTGCGTAAGTATAGCTTTATAATTCTTAAATAAGTTATTAACTACAAATAAGATTATAAGTTAATCGTTTTTTAGTTTTATTTATAACTAACTACTTGCTTTAAAAGCTCGACAAGCTTCGCGCATCCGTTTGCGTTATACTCGAAATTGCAAAATCGAATAGCGAGACTAGTAATAATAGTATAAGGCTAGTAGTAGCTGCACTTGTAATTAGTATAGCTAAACTAGCAATTGCCGCTCTTGCAATTCCCGTTATAGCTACTCCTCTTAAGCTTACTACTCTTATAATTCTTATTATAGCTACTCCTTTTAAGCGTAGCGCTTATAAAGCTATAAGAGGTCGCGCGGCTAGCGGTACAAGTTAGTCTAATCGTATAAAAGGTGTTTTAAGCAAGCTAATTAACTTAATAATAAAAAAAATTTAATTTTTAAAAGCATTTTTTGTTTTTTAGTATAAATAAATAAAAATAAATAAATAAAATAATTCCTTTAAGGTATTTTATATTTTCGATTATTTTATATAAATCTTAAAGGTTTAATAATAATTAAAAGTATTCAAATTTATAGCGTAATAAGTTTTTAGTTAATTTATTTGCTAGCATTTCCTTTATTAGTAAATATATTACTTAAAATGCACCTTTTGCATACTTTTAGTGTAATTATATATTTTAAATGTTAATATAGCGTAGCTTAATAGTAATCCTTTTATTCTCTTCGACTATAAGCTTAATTATTTGTTAATTATTGCAAAAGATTGTTTATAGCTCTCTTAAGTTAAGCTTAATATCCTTAAAAAAACGCTAAAAAGCTAAAGTTTCTTTAGCTATATATTTAATAGCGAGTAGCTTAGCCTTTATTATAAAAGTAATAACTATTAACTAATAAGCTACCCTTTATATAACTAGTCTTCTAAAAAGAGATATAATATACCCTTATAAGGATTATCGGGTGTTTATATCGTCGGCGTAAGATATATTAAATACGATTATTAAATTAGCGTTATAATATTCTTTAAAGTATTATATTTTTAAAAATTGCGTTTTATATAAGTACTTAATCGTCTAATTAATTACTATATAATACTTAAGCTTAAAGTTTATCAAAAACTAAAAAAGCAATAAAGTAGCGTATACTATATTTAGCTTAATTATAATTGTAATATAAAGTATTAAACTAACCTTTTCTTAATACTCCTTAACTTGCTTAAAAAGAGCTTATTTAGCGTATTTTTTAAGCTTTAAGATCGGGAAGTTTCGGGATACAGACTTCACCCCCCCTACTTCCACACACAGTTCACTTCAGTGCAGCCGTACAATATCCGTACGGCCCACAATCGGCCCGTCGGCATCCCACTTACGGGGACTGACAAAGCCCCTTTTTGGGCCCTACTTAGGGCCCTTACTTGCGCGCAAGCTAAATGCTCCGTACCTTCCACTTACGGATAATAAGTGGACTATACACGAATCGTATAAGCCTAGCATGACTTGTACGGTTCGGCACTTGCATTGCTTTCATTGCTTTCACTTCGTACGCTCATTATATATATATAGCAAGCCCCTATTCAACAAGGGGCAAACAAAATTATACAATCGTTTTTAGGGGTACCTTTTTTTGTGCGCACTTTATTGTAAATAAACCTAGCTACGATACTAACACTAATTAGTGGTTAATTCATTTGGTTAAATAGACCACAAAACAGCTAAGGATACAGACTAGAGGAGGCATTTTGCACAAATTGCAATAAGTTAAAAGAGAATCAGGTACAAAGCCGCTTTAGCCTAATTAAGGACTAATTTTGTGTGCTTTATACAAAGTGTGCTAGAGGAAACCAAAGGCTCTTAATTTAAATCGAGTACAAAGTCGCTTTAGCTCGTGTAAAACTAAGAGGTATAGAAGGTTTTTAAGGAATTAGGAAAGAATCAAGTTCAAAGCCGCTTTAGCTTGATTTTTGACTAGTTTTGCGTCTATTACGCAAATCACTAATCGTACAATATACGAACTATCAAACAAAGACAATTTTTACTATATTTCCATTCTTATCGGTATCAAATTACCCCCTAATTAAAGAAAATTAGAGCTAGACCTTTTATCCGAATAACCTAAATACTCGTATAAAAGGATTTTTAAACAACCACATTGCCCTATCAATCCTACGATACGAGAATTGCAAATATACGGATTTTAATCTATAAGAGGAATACCGGGAGAGCATAAAAGGATAGACAATAGAGATGCTAGAAACAGCTAGTCGAATAGCCTTAAAGGAACTTCGTTTGTACCTAGTCACGCATAAAGTATAAGTCAAGAAGCAGGCAGGGCCTATCTCATTCGCTAAGGCGCTATATAAGGTTCTTATAGAAGAAACATAACATATATAGTCAAAGGAGGAGATCTAAGAGGTACTACAATCGGGGAAGAGGTTTATTTCCAAGCTAAATCCAGAATTCGAGGGCAATTATACGATAAATCATCGGGAAGAACTAGCTATATTTTTTGGAACCCAACTTACGGCCCGGCCTACGGATTAGAACGGCCAATTTACGGATTAAAATAGCTATATGCCACCTATCCCTCAAGATAAACTTCACCTACTAATAGAACTATACCGACTAAGCCCTCTATTTTACCCCCCGCACACTTTACTAAGCCAAGGGCCAAAACCGCCATTTTTTAGCCCTCTACACCATTCACAAGGCTAAAGGCTACTACTGCCACCTTTAAGCATACGACTAAGATATAAATTACTATCCTTAGCTATACAATTCGGCTATAGATCACTACTAGAGCCACGCATTCCTTACCTTATAAATCAATTACCACCCTCGTTTTAGTAACCGAATTAGCCACGTCTACTTTTAGACTTGATAAAGATATATATAAGTGATAACAAGAAGTATAGTAAAGAGGAGTATAACATTTTAGATATCAAGTTACAAGTCTTTTATAACTATTATATAAAAGTCAGTTTGCTAAAGAGCCAATTCCATTTGGCATTTTTTATTATACTTAAGGGCTAAACTAGTTTATACTATTACGACAAGATCGCTAGAAGGTTGTACAATTTTACCACAATAGTACAAATAACTAAAACTCACTTTAAGACAGAGGAACGCCGACAGAAATACTTAAGCGAATAAAGGGGGACTATACTTTACTAGATAATAGCAAAGCATACAGATAAGACCCTACTAGAATGCTTAAAGATGCTATTTGACACTTTATATACGGCTTAGCGAGGACTATCTGCCGAGTACTAGAACGAATATAACTTTAAAGACTAAGTTATTAATGCATATAATAATATTCTAGAATGCTACCCGGCATTATTCAAACTAGCATCTACATTTAAGGGCTTATATGCAAAGCTCCGATCTACAATTAGCCAATTTGTACGTGAAAAGGAACTTAACCAATTGGCATATTATTAGGGAAACGAGGACGATTCGAATAATTTATACAATTTACTATATAATTCGTATAAGCAATACAATCCCACATAGCACTAGACCGACCGAACTTACGTACGCAACCGTGGAAACTTCCGGGGAAAGAGGAATTACCGGGGCAGAGGACCTAAGAACCCTCCTTTACTAGGCCGATTTATAAACTATATAAACCGTATAAATTATATGCAAAAATGCTATATTTGCAGACGGCCCGGATACTAGTCAACGGAATATACAGATAAGGAACAAAAAAAAGCATACAATTGATTTATAGCCGAAAATATAGTAGTAAAGAATAATTACTAGCAGTTCCTTATAGAATTCGAAGGAACTAAGAGCAATAAGAATAATACCGGCTAGCAATGGACTATGTCTATAAAGCTAGACACTTTACTATACGGGCCGGAAGGATCCAAAAATGACACTTCACTAAAGGGATTTATTACTAAGGCATTCCATACCGAACTCGGTGAAATCGATGGATTTAAGGCCATATCGGCTTTGAATAACTAGGCCTTTATATATGCAATTACTAAGGAAGACATCTTCAGCTAACTAATAGAGACTTCGGTTTTTACATTTAAAGACTACTATGCTTCAAGTGTATTCTAAGGAATTATGCCAAACAATAGAGCCTCTAGTGTATTAATAGCAGGGGAACCCCAGGTCCTAGCACTCTAAAAGCTAAATCCGACCATTGAAATTAATCGTATAAATACTAGAAAATATCGAATCCGATTCGGTAAAGGCTCGGCACTAGCCTAAAGAACGATCGACGTTAATACCCCACTTAGACGGATCACATTTTATATAATACTAACGAATACTCTATTCTTATATTGCATCTAGGATATAGACAAAAAGAGTTAAGCTAAATAACTTAGCTAATATCCTAATCTAAAGGAAGAAGATTGTGCCAATTGTACGAAAATAGGGCCATCTATAGATGCTCTTGCATCATACGGAGGAAGCTATAGCGTATAGCCACCTTACTAAAGTAGAACTCAAGCAACTTTACCGTCGATTTGGATACTTATCCGTACACCAGCTAGCTAAAGTACTTAAAAGGGCCAGATACGAGGATATTAACACTTGTACAATTAAACATCTTACTAAATTTTGTAAGCAATGCCAATTGCATTTAAAATTACTAGGTCGATTTAAGTTTACTATTAAAGATAATTGCAATTTCAACTACTTAATTATAGTTAATATACTTTACTTAGATAGAAGACTAGTACTCTAGGCTATAGATAAAGCTATAGCATTCAATACCGCTCGATTCTTAAAGGATATTGTGGCGGGGTGCCAAGGGGATTGTTGATTTCTGTCGATTTTAGAGGGTTTTCAGAGGTTCTCAGTTAGTGCTACACGTGACTGGAATGGGGGGTATAACTGCTGTTTTTCTGTAGCTGCGCACACTTCACTTCATACTTAATTCATACTTACTTTTACACCTAATAATCGTACACAGTTATTGCTAGTCTTATAGTTTCGTTTCTGTTTCTTAATTTATGCGTGCATGCTTTAGTTCTTCCTTTTATTGTTACTTTAGTTTTACATATGCGTTCTCTTTCTTATTCTATTGCTTAGTTTCCTAGTATCGTTCTTGTAGGGTTTTCTTCTAGCTAAGGTCCGCCCCCTTACATGTTTTTGGTGAGCAACGCAAGGAGGACTCGATTCGCAGCCAAGGAAGCTTTTATTGTACGTACTTAGGGTTCTTATAAGGCAAAACTTGGAGGTTCGCGCAGTAAGTTGTGTACTAGGGTATCTTTTCCATTAAGTGGCTAACTAGTCTGCTTTTGCCAGTTTTGTTTTAGCTAGTTATTTTGTTTATATAGCTAATTTCCGAACCGTTTCCTGCTAATATAAAGCTAGAATAGCCACAAGGCGGCATATTAGCTTAATTAGGGATAGCCTCAAGTAAAGCTAGCTTAGGGAGGAGGAGAGTGCTACGGGGAGATAAGAGTAGAATAGGATAGAAGGGTCGTAAGTCAAAACTATGCTAGGCTAGAGTTTTAGCCCTTTTAAACGAACTAGTACTATCGATTTGCATTTTAATTTTAACTGTTTTAGTATTAAGAGTTAAGAAACTATTAGCTTTAGTATAAAGTCTAGAATAGGGAGCTACTAATCGGGAGTCCCCGATTAGTGGAAACTGTATAAGAGCAAGCGAGCTATTAGACTTGAATTAGGAACAAGTAAGACTAAAAGTTAAAATCGGGAAAAGAGCAACTAGAAACCAGGAATACGAGAAAAATAGGACATACGAGTATAAGGAGGCTAAGAAGCTACGAAACCGAGCTATTGCAAGGGGTTATATTTTCATTTAGAGAGATATAGCTCCGAGGGAGAGAAGAAGGGAAAAGAAGCTAAAAGTATAACTAAAAAACGCAAAAGAGTATAAAGAAGGCATAAATGATTAAAACAATCGAAGACGCTTATCAAAGGACTTATCGAGACGATTATCAATTATTCTTGCAAAAAGCAACCGATTAACCTTAGAATTAAGTATAGCAACTGCTAATTCCCCCCGAGAAACACTAAAGCCTTAACTTACACCTTAGTCGACCTTCTTAGAAGACAAAGCTATCGTTTTAATACCTAGTTTATACGAAATAAGAGATAACAAGTACATACTAGTCCCTAGATTGCACCTTCCCTTGCCCGGAGCCTAAAGAGCCTTATAATTTAAGGGGAGTAACATTTTAACCTTCTTAGAATAATATAATAATATGTGTGAGGATTATTAAATCTTTGCAACTACAAAGAAAGAACATATTATTAGATATATCTCTCCGTTATATAAAGACTAGGTAAAAGCTATACCAGAGTATTACGCTAATAGTTTAAGCAAATACGATAAAGACAAGTTTTATATAGCCTTAAAGAAGGAGTATAAGGAACATAACTAGGAAACCCTTAAGGTTAGCTATAACTTCTTAAATCGAATTATCGCTTAATCTTAGGCTACACGCATTACTACTAAAACCTATGTCGACTTGTTTTATAGGGTATTAATAGAACTAGTAAAGAGGAATAAGCTAAATAGCAAGCACTAGTATAGGGAGTTTATAAAGGGTCTTCTTTTGCAAGTTAAGGATAAGATTTTCAAGGACTTTAACTATAAGCTTACTAATATATTTACTTACAATTATTAGAAGATATATAAGATTGTAGTGTTTATATACAAGTATAAGGAGAAGAGGCGCTACTATAACGAAGCTAACGACCCCGAGTACTTATAGCTACGCTAAGAATACCTTAATGCAGTTATATAAGATATAATGCTTGCAATAAGCAATAAATACGCCCTTCTTTTACCCTTAGCTATACTTGCATTAGTAGAAGAAATTACTAAAACTAGTAAGGTGTCGAAGGTCCTTATTTTTAAGATAATAAAGCTTAAGAAACCCGCTAATAAAGTCGACTAATTGATAAAAGAAATGCAAAAACTCTCGATTTTATATGTCACTTTAAAGGATTTGCAAAAAGCTGTTAATGCTTCGGTAACCGCTATCACTAACAAGATGCAATTATAATATTAATTTATACTTTCTACAATTAACAACTTAAGAGAAGGATCTAGCAGCTATTATGAGGCTAGAGGGGGTTTTAGTGGACGCGGTCGAGGTCAGGGTAGTTATTATAGTAGAAGAGGCGGGGGAGCATTTATATTAACTAATAGTAATTGCCCTTACCCGGATTCTTAGCAAAATATAGCCTAAGTTAACGCTATATACTAATCTTTCGATCGACACTGCTTTACTTGCTTTAATAGAGACCGGGACGGCGCTATTAATCCTAATTATAAATATACGCATTCGAACGACTATCCTTTGCTATAAAAGCTTATCCACCTTAGGTGCATTTATAAATACGGGTTTTACTAGTATAAAGGGAAATAGGACCCGAATCGGGCCTTTATTCCCCTAATATTATAGAGCGACTAATGTTAATTTAATCAAATTAGAGCTTACCTTTAAGGGGGGAAGTATAATTATAATATAGCAAAACGCCTTGCTAATGCTTAGCGTCTCTAAAATAACATTTAACTTAGAAACTAAGAGAGAAACAAGTTTTAGGCCCCTTTTATACTCGGCAATTTGTATAAGAGCAAAAAGATCTTACATCAAGACACAAATAATATTCCTATTTTTAGAGGCAATTGCGTAGATATTATAAATAAGGACAGCATCTCTATTAGTAAAATGTATAAGGATATAGTATATCTTATATTATTTGTTAATGCTACCGGATCCTTAAAAGCAAAGGGAAAAGGGCTATAAATTGCCCGGGATATTATAAAGTAGCGAGCTCGAGTAGAAGAAAGGCTCTTGCAAGCAAAAAGCTAGAAATTTGCTACATTAAGAGTTAAGAGGGATACTAGACCCTTATAAGATATAAACCTTAACCCGGCTTTTAATAAAGAACTAGAACTAGTTAACACTTTGCAAGAAGAGCCTATTTTACAATCGAAGAAAGCAACTATTCCGCTTCCGCATACACAAAAAGGGGTAAAAATGATCATCGATACCCTTAAAACCCCCGATCTTGTAGCTACAATTTAGCACTAATAAGTAAGGGATAACTAAGCTTATATAATAATCCTAAGAATAGGAAATGCAATAGCTATGCATATAGCCGAGGAAATTAAGAAAATAACTAGAGTAACTACTATAACTAATAAATTAGAACGCATAATATAAAATATGACTTAGCCGGCTTAAGTGACTAGCTATGTACTTTAAAGAAACATAAGTAGCTTCAACTTTAAGACTCTCGTCTTAAAGAAGAGCATTATTATGTCCCCTCGACTTTAATTTCTATTATATAGTCTTAGCGGTAAAGTAAAATGCCATAGCATACTAGATATAAAAGCTAAATATAACATCTTACTTATAAAAATAGCTAAGAACTTAAGCTGCGTTATTTATAGCGTTAATACCTTTATTATATTTATAGTTATAAGTGACTAATTCGGCTTTACTAGCGTAGTTAGGATTAAGATCGAGATTGTAAAAGGGGTTAATTGTAAGGACGTGTTCTTCTTAGTTAACAACTCTCCTAAGACCTTGCTAGGAATGCCGTTTATTAGCAAAATGAAAATGGCTATAAATTATAAGGATAACGGTTTATAAAATAGTATATTTACTAATTTAAAAGACTCGAAGAATGCTTATATAGTTATAATTATTTTACTGCTAAAGAGTGTTACTAAGAGGAAAGTCTAGTTCCGGCAAGACCTTTAGCTAAAAATCGAGGAAGTAAATTCGAGTAATAAAGAAGAAGAAGAAGAAGAGGAAAACTAAGGCTTAATGCTTTAGCCGGAGAGAGTATTAAAGGAGTAAGGGCTATTCCGGGGTTTTTTGAGGAGTTTTATGATTTTAGGACTAGCGTTACTAATTTTTTAGATATAAGAACTACGGAAGACGCTTTTATTTTAGCTCTTATAAAGCACTTTCCGGATATGACACGAAAATAAGCTACAAATATTTTAAATGCTAATATTTTAGATACTAAGGTAAAACTATATTATTCGATATTAGCTAGTTTTATCCTTAAAGGTAAAAAGGGAAGATTAAAGTTTCTAGGTTTTTTATAGTCTTTTAATAAATTAAGAGGGGTATTATTATACTTAAGAGACGAGGATAAGAGCAAGAAGGTCTTGCGTTTTAGTACGCTAAAACAAGTAAAGCTAGAGAAAATGGCAATTGTATTATAAGACCTTATAAGTGTGCCTTTTACGCTCTTAGTAGACGGTGTTTATAAACTAAAGGCTAAGAAGGTATAGCTAGTTAATAAGAATAATAGTATAAGAGAAGGACTTAGAGGACAATTTGATTAGTATAAGCGATTTAAAGTATAAGACACCTTATAAGCATAAGTAAGCGAATACTAGGACTACTTACTCCCACATTTTATTATAATACCGAGAGGTTCCCGACTTACCCTTAAGCGATTAGCCGATCTAGATACTAAAGATTAGCTTTAAAAAAAAGAAAGGGCTATATTCGAAGAACTAATAATTAATTGCAAAAGAGCTATTGCGTTCGACTAGAAGGAAGTAAGAAAGATTTATAAGGATGTTAGTCCCTTTATTTTTATTAAGATAATACTGCATAAAGCTTAGCAAGAAAAGAACTTCCCTTGCCTTAAGGCTTTAGTGCTAATAGTGGTAAAAATGCTATTAAAACAGCTAGACCGAGGTATATTAGAAAAATGCAATAAACCTTACAAAAACCCTTAATTCCTAGTTACAAAAAAGCTAGCTAGCACTTACAAGCTTATTAATATAGCAATAAAGATAAATTCTATTACTTTACAAGATGCTAATATGCCTTTATTAGTAAATAAGTTCTTAAAAGAATTTGCTAAATATTAATATGCTTCCTTAATCGATTTCTTCTTTAAATATAATTAACTTACTTTAAATGTTAAAAGTCGGGATATAATAAGTTTTATAACCCCTCTTAGTTTACTTAAAATAATTACTTTATTGCAAGAAGCTATTAATTCGGTGGCCTAATTTATATAAGTAATAATAACGATCTTAGAAGACTTGTTTTTAGCTATAGCTATGCCGTTTATCGACAATATTAGGGTAAAGGGGCTATATATTAACTATAATAAAGAATTAAAGCTTCTTAGAATCCGTCGATTCGTATTTGAACATTTGTAAAACCTAGATAGGGCTTTAAAGCGAATTAAAAGGGCTAAAGCTTCTATTAAGCCTAAATCACAGTTTTGCTATAATAGTATAAGTATTATAAGTTTCGTGTGTAGTTTTAAAGGAAGGAGCCTTGCTGCTACTAAAGTTAATAAGATCTTAAACTAGCACTAGTGCAATAATATTATAAAGGCTAAAGTATTCCTAGGAATTTGCGTGTATTATAGAATTTAGATCGAGGCGTATGCTATAATAGCTAAACTAATTTATCGACTACTTAAGAAAGGAGAGCCTTTCTTATAAGGGGAGGAACAAATTAGGGCAATGCAAACTCTTTAAGAAAAACTCACTATTATGCTACTACTTTGCAAGCTATACTACAATTTAGCAAAGCTATAAGGGCTTATTATCTTAGCTATAAACGCTAGTTTATTTGGATAAAGAGCAATTTTAGGATAATATAATAATAAAGGATATAAGAGAGTTGCCCGGTATAAATCTAAAATATGGAATTAGACCGAATAAAGCTACAATATTACTAAGAGAGAGTGTAAAGGGGTTTTTAAGGCTTTGTAAAAATTACAATTCTAGCTATATAGTGTCTATTTTATCCTGGAAATAGACGCAAACACGCTTATTGCTTAGCTAAATCGGGCAACTACTAACCTCTTTAAAGCTTTAATTACTTGCTAGCTTGCATAAATTAAGCTATTCGACTTCGAGGTATGCTATATAAAGGGTATAAAGCATATTGCGGCCGATGGACTATCCCGGCGCCCTTATTATAAAGAGGATTCGGAAAATGACTTAGATATTAATAAATTTATTGCGCTAAAACTCGATATAGTCGGAATTTAACTAGTTATTAAAAGCGCAAAAACGGTAAAGCCTTGTAATATTAAATGCAATACGCGCCCTAATTAGCTAAAGCTTAATTCTGGAAGCAAACTTTATTTTTTAAGCCGCCTTTAGAGGGGCAAAATTGAAAGTTGCCCCTCTTTAAGTAGCCTTAAAAATCAAGCACCTAAGGGAATAGTTTTTCCGAGCCATATAACCGATAGCTGTAACGCTACGCATCACCTTATATTAGTACTCTAAAATGCGACTAATAGTTTTATATCGATTAATTTACTTGATAAAAGCTATTTAAAGTAGTTTTAAGCAATTGCAAAGTACTTAACTACGCTAACTAAGCTTAAAGGCATATTTAAAGGCAAATTCCGAAGACTAAAGAAGGAAGCATTAAACTATAACGTACGCGACAAGCAATTATAAAAGAATAAGTGCAAATTGTACTTTTTACGTCTAATTCTTAATAATTTAGCTTAAAGAGTAGAAATTATAAAGGAGTTGTATAATAAAATTAGTTATTCCGGCCGGGAAATTACCTTTGCAAGAATAGTAAGCAGATATTACTAAGAGGGTTCTTATAATAACATTTGCAAGTATTACAACTCTTGTAAAGTATACTAATATAAGTATAAGCAACGATAAAAAGAAGCTTTATTTCTTATAAAGGCTGCCCCTTTATTTTACTATATTAGTATAAACGTTATAAAGCTGCCCGGATGCAAGAGCTATAACTATTTAGTAATAGTTAGAGATAACTTCTTTAGATAGCTAAAGGCTAAACCTATAAAGAACCCTACTAGTAAGAAGATTGCTAAGTTTATTTGGACTAATGTGATTTGTTGGCATAATTTATTTAAAAAACTTAAGGTCGATAGTAGTGCTAAATTTAAAGGTGCTATAATCGAGGAGCTTTAAAAGCTAAGGATTTATAAGATTATAATTTTTGCGTATAATGCAAAGGCTAATAGAATAGTAAAGCGTGGACACTAGCTAATTATATTAGCTTTAATTGCTTTAAGTATAAGAGGGAAGAAACTATAAGTGGACTTTTTACCTTAAGTGCTTTTTGCAAATAAAACTACTATATATAAGCTTATAAGCTTTACTCCCTTTTATATAGTTTATAGCAAAGAAGTAGTGCTCTTAATAAAAACTTATTACCTTATATAGAAAACTCTTAGATAAGATAAAGTTTATAATCGATCGACCTTATTATAGCTTTATACACGACAACTCTAAATGCATAATAAAGACATTAAAGAATTTAGGCTACAAAAGACTCGATAACGTGCTAAGGGCAAAGTTAACTTCGATGCTAAATACTAGATTTATAAGAAACCGATTTAAGCAAAAGATCTTATTCTAGTATATAACATTAAAAATATTAAACAAGACAAGTCTAAAGACATTAAGCTTTTGTACCGATAGCTAAGACTATATAAAGTTAAAGAGGCAAATTAGCTAAAGGGAACTTATAAACTAGAAGAATTAAACAAAACTCTCTTATGCTATATATATGCAAGAAACCGACTAAAGCAATTTGTTAAAAGAGATTAGTACTAGTATTCTTATAAGGATAAAGTTTTAAAGCTTGCTTTTAAGGAGGTTAAATTCCGGACTGATGCAAAACTAGAAGAGGAAGCTATTATAAAGTTTTATGCTAAAATAACCTAAGAAATCGAGAAAGACACTAGAATTGTAGTACAAGTTTTAAAACTCCCGGAATCCGAGAAGGGGAAGTATATCCGCTTTAATAATAACTAAAAAGAAGCTAAATTAGCAAGTAAAGATAAGGACTAAGAGTAAAGGCTATTATCGACTATAAATATATAGCTGCCGATACTCTAATTTCGACCCTTATACACTTTAAAATACAAAAATAGCCTAAAGAGGACTACGAAACTTAAAACTAGACTTTACTTAAGCTAGGACTTAATTAACAACTATAGTTCGTAAATGCAATTAATTAGCAAAAGCTAGTATAAGCCGCAAATAATATTAGAGTTTTGCCAAAAAGCATCGATTATAGGATAATAATAAAGCTAAAAGACTAATAATAACAAAAACGCTAGATAAAGCCTTTTATT
>Ga0302325_10011575_pt1 | contig 18994 bp, 19 predicted proteins | sample Palsa_T0_2_FD_201948 | JGI IMG/M metagenome (GOLD analysis project Ga0302325, IMG submission 201948) | Peat permafrost microbial communities from Stordalen Mire near Abisko, Sweden - Palsa_T0_2 | ecosystem: Environmental > Terrestrial > Soil > Palsa > Peat permafrost | place: Sweden: Abisko...
CCCGACCCTCCCCCTTTCAGGGGGAGGGAGAGATCGCCGCTCGTGGCAGGAAGAAGGTGGCCCGACATCATCCGCTCAGTCCTCCGGCGAGGGTGGGGAAATCGAGCGGGCGGAAGCCGTAATGGGCGAGCCAGCGCACATCGGCCTCGAAGAAGGGGCGCAGGTCATTCATGCCGTATTTGAGCATGGCGATGCGGTCGATCCCCATGCCCCAGGCGAAGCCCTGGTACACATCGGGATCGATCCCGCAATTGCGCAGCACGTTGGGATGCACCATGCCGCAGCCGAGAATCTCCAGCCAGTCGTCGCCCTCACCGAAACGGATTTCGCCCTTGTCGCGGCGGCACTGGATGTCGACCTCCAGCGACGGCTCGGTGAACGGGAAGAACGACGGCCGGAACCGCATCTTGACGTGATCGATCTCGAAGAACGCCTTGCAGAATTCCGCGAGTATCCATTTGAGATGGCCGAGATGGGAGCCCTTGTCGATGACGAGGCCTTCGACCTGATGGAACATCGGCGTGTGGGTCTGGTCGCTGTCGCAGCGATAGGTCCGCCCCGGGCAGATCACGCGGATCGGCGGCCTTTGCGACAGCATGGTGCGCACCTGCACCGGCGAGGTGTGGGTGCGCAGCAAGAGCCGCGAGCCGTCGGGCTTCGGGTTGAAGAAGAAGGTGTCGTGCATTTCCCGCGCCGGGTGGCCGTCGGGGAAATTCAACCGGGTGAAATTGTAGTCGTCGGTCTCGATGTCCGGCCCTTCGGCGACGGCAAAGCCCATGTCGGCGAAAATGGCAGTAAGCTCGTCCGTCACCTGGCTGATGGGATGGATGCGGCCGGCATCGGCGGGGTTGTCGGGCGCCGGCAGGGTGACGTCGATCGCCTCGGTGGCGAGCCGCTGCTCGAGCGCGGCACTTTTGAGCGCCTCGCGCCGCGCCGCGACCGCCGCGGTGACGCGGTCCTTGAGGCCGTTGATCAGCGGGCCGTTCTCCTTGCGCTCCTCCGGCGACATCTTGCCCAGGGTCGCCAGCAGCGCCGAGACCGAGCCCTTCTTGCCCAGCGCGGCCACCCGCACGGCTTCGAGCGCCGCTTCGTCGGCGGCGGTCTCGACCATGCGCATCAACTCGCCTTCGAGCGCGGCAATGTCGGTCATGGAATCCTCGCAAGCCGCCAGGGGCGGAAGTGTCTTGGGCTGCGAATGAGCCGATCCCCCAGCCCCTTCTTCGAGGGGAGAAGATTCGAAGCCGGCCGAGGATCGAGCGTGCGTTCAGGCCGCCAATGCGGCCTTCGCCTTGTCGACGATCGCCTCGAAGGCGGCCGGCTCGTTGATGGCGAGATCGGACAGCACCTTGCGGTCCACCGTGACCCCGGCCTTGCCGAGGCCGGAGATAAACCGGCTGTAGGTGAGGCCGAAACCGCGGACGGCCGCATTGAGGCGCTGGATCCACAAGGCGCGGAAGGTGCGCTTGCGCCGCTTGCGGTCGCGGAAGGCGTATTGGTTCGCCTTCTCCACCGCCTGCTTGGCGATCCGGATGGTGTTCTTGCGCCGGCCGTAATAGCCTTTGGCGGCTTTGAGGACTTTCTTGTGCTTGGCGTGTCCGGTGACACCCCGTTTGACGCGGGCCATGGCCGCTCTCCTTCGAAATCTCTACCTGCGAAATCAGTTACCTGACGGGACGACAGGGCCGCGCCTGCGCGGCCGGATGGGCGATCAGCCGTTGGGCAGCCAGTATTTCTTGATGCGATCGCCGTCGGTCTTGAACAGAACCTTGGTGCCGCGATGGTCGCGGATCTGCTTGGTCGACCGTTTGATCATCCCGTGACGTTTGCCCGACTGGGCAAACAGCACCTTTCCGGTGCCGGTAATCTTGAAGCGCTTCTTGGCGCCCGACTTGGTCTTCAACTTGGGCATTTGGCTCTCCTTTTGCGGCCCACAGGCCGCCGACCGGGGTCAACCGGTGATGCTCGGGTTTGAGCGTGCTGATTGAGCACTTCGCCGCCGCCACGGCAGCCCTTTAGCCGGGCAGCGGGGAGGGCGGGTTTATGGCAGAGAGCCCGCGAAATGGCAACCGGCCGATAAGGCACGGGAAAACGGGCGACTCATGCCTGGCGGCTGATTCGGCCAGCGAAGCCTGCCCTTTATCTGTATGGCTGTATGGCGCAGTCGTCGAAAGCGGATCCAGACCGTGTGCATCGAGACCCGTCACGCGCAGTGTCGAAAGATCCGGGCTTGACACCATACCAACTAGTCGGTATGTCGGCGGTATGGCGTCTCAACCGCATGAATCGAAAACAAAGCTGTTGAACGCGGCATTGAATGTGATCCGCGCCAAGGGTTACGCGGCGACAACCGTCGATGACATTTGCCACGCGGCGGGAGTGACCAAGGGCAGTTTTTTCCATCACTTCAAGAGCAAGGACGATCTTGCGCTTTCCGCCGCTGCTTATTGGGGGGAGATGACGGAAGGCTTTTTTGCTTCGGCCCCCTATCACCAGTCGAAAGACCCATTGCAGCGGCTGCTCGGCTACGTCGACTTTCGCGGCGAGATTTTGCGGGGTGATCTGCCCGACTACACGTGCTTGCTCGGCACGCTGGTTCAGGAAACCTACGCGACGCATCCCGACATCCGCGCCGCTTGCGACAAGGTGTTGTCGAGGCACGTCGCTATTTTGACGCGCGACATCGAAGCCGCAAAGCAGCTCTACGCGCCGGATGCGCCGTGGAGCCCGGCGACCGTCGGCTATTTCATCCAATCAGTTTTGCAGGGCGCATTTATTTTCGCCAAGGCAAAACAAGGTCCCGGGGTCGTGCGGGAAAGTCTCGCGCATTTGCGGCGATACCTCGGGTTTCTCCTCAACCGCCAAGCAACGCCACACGAAAGGAAAAAGCCATGACTGACTCTACTACCAAGAAGTTCATCGCCCTGTATCTCGTGCCGGCGTCCGTGCTGGCGGATTGGGCAAAGACCGACCCGGAAATCAAGAAGGCCGCCGAACAAAAGATGCAGGCGGAGTGGAGAAAATGGACGAGCGATCATTCGAAAATAATCACTCTCACGGAGGCCGGCGGCAAGACCAAGCGTGTCACCGCGAGCGGCGTTTCTGACACCAAGAACGACATCATGTTGTATTCGTTCGTGGAGGCGGAATCGCACGAGACCGCCGCGAAGTCCTTCGAAAATCACCCGCACCTGCAGATTCCGCAATCATCCATCGAAATCATGGAAATAAGGTCGATGGGTCAGATTTAGACCTTGTTGCGGCGTGCCTCGGCACTCTGTTTGTTCCAACACGCCGCACCCGTCGTCAGGAGAAACAATCGTGGCGACCCAAGCCATCCTCGAGCGTTCCAAGACGTGCTCTTCCGGTGAGGCGGCGGCGGCAAAAAAGCGACTCGCGATACTTTTGGCAGGAGGCGAGCACGTCCGCTTGAGCCATGACCGAACCGTCGATAGCCCGATCAGCGCGTTGCGCCAGCCGGCGGGCTGGCGCCGCTCCGCCCTGAACCGGCGGCGCAGGGGGCCGGCGCTACTACGCGTTACGAGTGTCAGCGCGGCGCCAGGATCATGATCATCTGCCGGCCTTCGAAGCGGGCGTCCATCTCGATCTTGGCGAGCTTCTCGGTATCGCCTTTGACGCGTTCGAGCAGCCGGGCGCCGAGTTCCTGATGGGCCATTTCACGGCCGCGGAACCGCAGCGTCACCTTGACCTTGTCGCCTTCCTCGAAGAAGCGCTGCATGGCGCGCATCTTCACTTCGTAATCGTGGTCGTCGATCATCGGCCGGAACTTGATTTCCTTGACCTCGACGACCTTCTGTTTCTTGCGCGCTTCCGCCTGCTTCTTCTGCTCCTGGAATTTGTACTTTCCGAAATCGAGGAGCTTGCAGACCGGCGGGGTGGCGTTGGGAGAAATCTCCACGAGGTCCAGGCCAGCCTCCTGGGCGATGGCCAAAGCCTCGGAAATCGTGACGTTGCCGCGGTTGGCACCGTCCTTGTCGATCAGATGAACCTCGCGGACGCGGATGTCATCATTGATGCGCGGCCCGTCCTTCGGGGCGGGCGCAGTGGCTCTCATCGGGCGACGAATGGCTGTCTTCTCCTTCTGCTGTTACGGTGCGCTGCTGCGGTGACCTTTGGCACGAACCGCCGAAAAAAGCTCGGCGTGAGTGATCATGCTACTCGGAAGTCTATGAAGATCGGCACAAATGGCCGACAAGTCAACGGTGCTGCCTGACATTTGAACGAAGTTGTGCTTGCGCTGCGTTGCGGCAATGCGGGGCCGCAGCGCATCGTGCGCCCCGGGTCAGGCTGGGGGCCGCGCAATTTCGGTATAGACGGCCAGCATCTGGTCCGGCGCGGCCGGGCTCGCGAACAGCGACTTCACCCGTTCGCGCCCGCGCCGGCCGACGGCAAGGCGGGTGCTTTCGGAGGCCGAGAGCAGCCGGATCAGGGTTGCCGCAAGCTCGGCGTCGTCGCCGCTGCGGAACCGCCAGCCGGTCATGCGGTCCTCCGTGACCGCCGGCGGCGCCAGCACCGTATCCGACCCGGCGGCGAGGTCGGAAACGATCACCGGACGGGCCATCGCCATCGCTTCGAGCAGGGACCGTTGCGGGCTCTCGAGCTGGATCGCGGCGGAAATCACGGCGACGGCGGCGAGATAGGCGGCCTGCTCGTCCGCCGGCGGCCCCGCAATGCGGATCACGTCGGTGGTCTTGGTCGCCATCACAATGTCCCACAACTCGCCGCTGTAGCTGGAACCGCCATTGTCTTCGCCGACCAGCACGAAGGCGAAATCGCGCAGGCCCATGTCTTTGAGCCGGCGCGCCGCCCGGACGATGACGTGGTGCCCCTTTCGGCGCAGGATGCGCCCCACCACCATGATGACGCGGGTGCCGGGGCCGACGCCCCAGCCGGCGCGCGTCACATCTATCCGCTCGGGGGCAATCCTCGTGGGATCGAAGCGGCTGATGTCGATATGGGAGGGAATGACGGCGATGCGTTCCGCCGCGACCCGGTGGCGCTCGGAGATGATGTCTGCGATCTGATCGCTCATGGCGATCACCTGCTCGCCGCGCGCCATCACGCTGTTGTAGGCGTGCTTGAACAGGTTCTGATCGCGAAATCCCCCATACCAGGTGGTAACGAAGGGAACGCCGGTCATGCGGGCGGCGGCATAGGCGCTCCACCCCGGCGCCCGGGCGAGCGCGTGAACCACCCCGCAATGGCGCTGGCGGATCAGCCGCGCCAGCACGAATGCATTGCGCGCCATGATCGCGGGATTGATGCTCGCCATGTCGAGGCGCACCAGTTGGGCGCCGCAGGCCGCAAGTTCGTCCTCGAGCCGGCCGCCGCGAGATACCACGAGCGCACGGTGCCCTGCCGCAGTGAGCGTCCGGGCAAGATCGATGGCGCCCTCATCGGCGTCGCCGGTCTCGAGCGTCGGAACCGCGATCATGACTGTCAAGGGACGCCGGGCAAATGCCGGCCCAGGGGGGGCCGATGAAGCCCCCGCGAATTCCGCGCGCTCGTCGAGCAACGTGCGCGCCGCTGTAGATATGTCGGCCACTCCCCCCACCCCGCTTCAAGATCGGCCCAGCGAGAGTCTATGCAATGAGTGACTCACTGGATCGCATGACGCCGGAGCTGCCGACCGCGGTCATGCGACAAATGCCGATTTCCATCCCCACAATGCATGATACAGCCGTCTGGCGCTTTTGCGCAACACTCCGACAAAATAAGAATTTGCGCCGATGTACATTAAAAAACCAGAATCAGGCCGTGGGGAAAGCCGGCGGGATATTGGCCGATGACCTCGGCAGCGGCTTTTCTCGAGGTCGGACAGGGCCACTTGTCGCGGCGGATTGCGGTGCGGGCGCGCAAGGGCGCCGCTCCCGCCCTCGTGTGGCTCGGCGGTTTCATGTCGGACATGGGCGGCACCAAGGCGGCGGCGCTGGACCAATGGGCCGGCGCCCGCGGGCGCGCCTGCCTGCGCTTCGATTACTCCGGCCATGGCGAATCCGGCGGGCGGTTCGCCGACGGGACCATTTCGCGCTGGCTCGAGGAGGCCCTTGCCGTGTTCGAGGCCTGCTGCGAGGGGCCGCAGATCGTGGTGGGCTCGTCCATGGGGGGATGGCTCGCCCTCCTCCTGGCGCGCGAACTGCGCCGCGCGCCGCGGCGGAAAGCCTCGATTGCCGGGCTGGTGCTCATAGCCCCGGCCGTGGATTTCACCGAGGCGCTGATGTGGAAGCGGTTCCCCGACGAGATCAGGCACCAGATCGAGACCACGGGGGCATGGGAGCGGCCCTCCCAATATTCCGACCAGCCCTATCTGATTACCAAGGGCCTGATCGAGGACGGCCGCCGGCACCTGCTGCTCGGCGGGCTGATCGAGACCGGCTGCCCGGTGCGCATCCTGCAGGGGGTGCAGGACCCCGACGTTCCCTGGGACCATGCCGTCGAACTGGTCTCGCGCCTCGCCCAGGACGACGTGGTGCTGACATTGGTCAAGGACGGCGACCACCGCCTGTCGCGGCCGGAAGACATCGAGCGCCTGCTTGCGGCGGTGGCGGAGCTGTGAGCAAGCCATCATTCCCGGGCCGCGCCAACGGGTCCGGCCCGCGGCCAGCCCCGAAATGACGGCAGGGGATCCGGACTCGATCCGAGTGCGCGCTTCACGCCGCCACGTCCTGGCGCTCCGCCACCGTCGCGTCGGCGTTGAGGCGGTAGATCATCGGCACCCCGGTGGCGAGCTCGCGGGCGACGATCTCCTTGGGCCCCAGCCGGTCCAGCACCATCACGAGGGCGCGCAGCGAATTGCCGTGGGCGGTCACCAGCACGCGCTGGCCGCGCAGCACGCGGGGCAGGATTTCCTGGATGTAATAGGGCAGCACCCGCGCCGCGGTGTCGCGCAGGCTCTCGCCGCCCGGCGGCGCCACGTCATAGGAACGTCGCCAGATATGCACCTGCTCGTCGCTCCAGCGCTTGCGCGCCTCGTCCTTGTTGAGGCCGGAGAGATCGCCGTAGTCGCGCTCGTTGAGGGCGACATCCTTGACGACCGGAATGGCCGAAAGGCTCATCTCCTCCAGCATGAGGGTCATGGTATCCTGCGCCCGCTTGAGCGCCGAGGTGAAGCCGATGTCGAAGCCGATGCCCTGGGCCTTGAGCTTGCGTCCGGCCGCGCGCGCCTCGGCGATCCCGACTTCGGTGAGAGCGACGTCCTTCCACCCGGTAAACAGGTTTTTCAGATTCCACTCGCTCTGGCCGTGGCGCGCGAGCACCAGCAGACGATCCATTGTGCTTCCTCACATGTCCGACAGGCCGAGCACGTCGGCCATGGAATATAGGCCCGGCTTGCGGCGGTTCGCCCACAGCGCGGCCTTGACCGCGCCGCGGGCGAAGATCAGGCGGTCTTCCGCCTTGTGGACGAGCTCGATGCGCTCGTACGGCCCGGCGAAGATGACGCTGTGCTCGCCCACCACCGTGCCGCCGCGCAGGCTCGCGAACCCGATGTCGCCGGATTTCCGCTCGCCGGGATGGCCGTCGCGCACGCGCACCGCGCGCTTTTCGAGGTCGATGTTCCTGCCCACCGCCGCGGCGCGGCCGAGCAGAAGCGCGGTGCCGGACGGCGCGTCGGTCTTCTTGCCATGGTGCATTTCGAGGATTTCGATGTCGAATTCCGCGTCGAGCGTACGGGCGACGCGCTTGACCAGCGCCGCCAGAAGATTGACGCCGAGGCTCATGCTGCCGGACTTGACGATCCGGGAACTGCTGCTGGCGGCGGCGATGATTGTCTCCTGCTCCGCCGAAAGGCCGGTGGTGCCGATGACGTGAACGAGGCCGCGGCGCGCCGCTTGCGCGGCGAGGAACACGGTCGCCGAGGGAACGGTGAAGTCGAGAATGCCGTCGGCCTCGGCGAGCAGCGGCTCGATCTCGTCGGTCACCAGGATGCCGTTCACGCCGAGGCCGGCCAATTCGCCGGCGTCGCGCCCGATCGCGGCGGAGCCGGCCGCTTCCGCGGCGCCGACGAGGACGGCCCCTTCGCTGTCGGAAATAGCCTCGATCAGGGTGCGGCCCATCCGCCCCCCGGCACCGGCCACGATCAGCCGCATCGCGGACATGAATTCCTCCCGATCAGGCGCGGATATAGCGGGACGCGGCACGTTTGCAAAGCGAGCCGCGACCCGTCAGATCGCGAACATGCGGGGCCAAACCGTTTGATCTTGCGCATGATCCTGCCCGGAAGTCTGCGGTTTTTCGCAATCATGCGCTCCCGTATGCACATGATCTCGTTCAAAAAGTCTGCAACTTTTCGGGATCATGCGGTTTTCGCAGCGTTTTTTCGGGACCAACGCGGTTACGGCTGCGCGCCGTCATAGCCTTCGACCACGACCAGGTCGGCTTGGGCGCGGTGTTCCCGCAGCTTTTTGACTTGCCCGTACTCGGGCGACCGGTAGCAGGCGAGCGCGGTCTCGTAGTCCTTGAACTCGATTGTCACGAGGCGGGAACGCAGCTTGCCCTCCATAGTCTCGTTGCGGCCGGCACGGATGACGTAGCGGCCGCCGAACTTGCGCAAAACGTCCTGGATGGCCGCGACATAGGCCTTGTAGCCTTCGGGGTCGGACACGTCGACCAGCGCCAGCCAGTATCCCTTCGCCATGATCCGCCCTTTCGGAATCTTCAGTGCACCGCCGCCGCGATCTCAGCAATGATGCCATCGGCCGCCGCCCTGGGATCGGCCGCCTCCACGACGGGCCGTCCGACCACGAGGTAATCGGCTCCGGCGGCGATCGCGCGCGCCGGGGTCATGACGCGCTTCTGGTCGCCCACAGCGGCACCGGCCGGGCGGATGCCGGGGGTAACCAGCGCCATGCCGGGGCCGACCACGGAACGCAGATGGGCGGCTTCCTCGGCGGCGCAGACGAGGCCGTCGATGCCGAGTTCGCGGGCCTGCGCCGCCCGCCACGCGACCAGCTCGGACACGCCCGCCGCGTAACCCGCCGCCGCGAGATCGGCGTCGTCATAGGAGGTGAGGACGGTCACCGCGAGGATGCGCAGGCCGGCGGCGCCGCGGGCGACGACCGCCGCTTTCATGGTCTGCGGATAGGCGTGGACGGTGAGGAAGGTCGCGCCGAGGCGGGCCACGCTTTCCACCCCCTTGGCGACGGTGTTGCCGATGTCGTGCAGCTTGAGATCGAGAAACACGCGCTTGTCCGCCCGGACCAGGGCATCGGCGAACGGCAGGCCGCCGGCATAGGCGAGCTGATACCCGATCTTGTAGAAGGAGACCGCATCGCCGAGCCGCTCGACCAGGGCGGCGGCCGCCGCGACCGAGGGCACATCGAGGGCGACGATCAGCCGGTCGCGCGGCGCAGGCATCGCTACTCCCTCGATCATGTGCGTCACGCCAGCTGGTGCGCCGCGTCGACCAAGTGCCCTAGCACGGTCCGCAGCCGATTCGCATTCGCCTCATCGCGCAGATTGTCCATGTCGTCGAAGGCGGTGGCGGCGTCGCGCACCGCGATCTGGTCGGGCAGCACCATGGCGCCGCAGCCGAGCTCGAGCACGTGGCGCAAGGCGATCAGCGAGCGATAGCCGCCATGGGTCCCGTTGGACGCGGCGCCGAGTGCGAAGACGCGCTGCCGGTAGGCGGCGAGCGGCGGCTCCGGCGCCTCGCGCACCCGGGAAATCCAGTCGAGCGTGTTCTTGAGGAGCGGCGTGATCGAGGCGTTGTATTCCGGGCTGGCGATGAAAATGCCGTGATGGATGCCGAACAGCCGCTTGAGCTTGACGGCGTTTTGCGGCGGGCCCGCCTCCGCGTCGTCGTCGCCGTGATAGAGCGGTAGCGGATAGTCGGCGAGCGATATGCGGATCACATCGGCATTGAGCAGCGCCAGTTCCTTCACCGCGAGTCCGGCCAGCCGCGCATTGAAGGAAGCGGTGCGGATTGAGCCCGCGAAAACCAGGATTTTCGGACGGCGCATCAGGGGTTTTGATCCCAATCTGCGGTGTCAGGCCTGCGAAAGCGGGCATCCAGCACCCACGTGGAAGTGCCGCGGTCACCGGATCGCCCGGTCAAGCCGGGCGGCCAGGATAATGGGTTTCAAACGCTGCAAAATCAAACCGGCGGCTCAGGCCCGGCGGTAGACCCAGACCCGGGCCGGAGGCAGGTTGAGCCAAATGCGCTCGGAGCATTGAGTGCTCGCCCCGTCGAGCGATCGCGGGATCGGCGGCACCACCGCATAGGTGAACTGTATGAAAGGCGCGCCGGGATGCAGCAGCGCGAACGCGTCATTGACGAGCCGCAGCCGGAACTTCAGCGGCTTGGTGAACAAAGGCAGGCCCGACACCACCGCCGCCGCCGGTTGCCGCAGCAGGGTGCCGAGCAGCCGCTTGATCGCGTAGGCGTCGCCTTGCACCACCGTGGCTTCGGGATAGCGCACCCGCAAGAGCCGGCAGAAGGTCGGGTTGAACTCGACCAGCACCAGCCGGGCGGGATCGACGCCGTGCTCGACCAGCGCCGCGGTGACCGCGCCGGTCCCGGGACCGAGCTCGATGACGTGGCCGTCCAGGCCGGGATCGACGAATTTCGCCATGGCGCGGGCAAGCGGCTTGCCGGAGGGCATCACCGCCCCGGTCGCCAGCGGCTTTTCCATCCAGGAGCGCAGAAAATGCACCTCGTCGTCGAGGCGCAGGCTCTTTTTCGCTATACTCAGCGTTGATTGAAACGACATGTGTGGATTCAAGATCGCCCGCCACTCGGTACTTGTGTACTTGTCACATATTGGTCACGAGTATAGCGCGGCACGGCCATGGTCAAGACCGCATGCCCCGATCAAGCCGACCCGGCGCGAGTACCGAAGAAATCCTTGACGCGGCCGAAGAAGCCCGCGGACTCCGGATTCGTGTCATTGGAGGACAATTTCTGGAATTCGGCCAGCAATTCCCGCTGCCGCTTGGTCAGGTTTTGCGGCGTCTCGACCACGACCTGAACGTACATGTCGCCGAGTTGCTTGGACCGCAGCACCGGCATGCCCTTGGCCTGCAGGCGGAAGCGCCGGCCTGACTGGGTGCCTTCGGGTATCTTCACCCGGGTCTTGCCGCCGTCGATGGTCGGCACCTCGAATTCGCCGCCGAGCGCCGCCGTCGTCATCGAAATCGGCGCGCGGCAATGCAGGTCGGCGCCGTCGCGCTGGAAAAACACGTGCGCCGAGATCGACAGGAAAATGTAGAGATCGCCGGGCGGACCGCCGCGCAGTCCCGCCTCGCCCTCGCCGGCCAGGCGGATGCGGGTGCCATCCTCGACGCCGGGCGGGATATTCACCGACAGCGCGCGCTCGCGCGTGACCCGGCCGAGACCGCCGCAGGACGTGCAGGGATTGTCGATCACCTGGCCGCGGCCATGACAGGACGGGCAGGTGCGCTCCAGGGTGAAGAAGCCCTGGGCATGGCGAATCTTGCCCTGGCCTCCGCAGGTGGCGCACACCTTGGGCTTGGTGCCGGACTGGGCGCCGCTGCCGGTACACGGCTCGCAGGTGACCGAGGTTGGAATCCTGATCTGGGCGTTCTTGCCGCCATGGGCCTCTTCGAGGGTGAGCTCCATGTTGTAGCGCAGGTCGGCACCGCGCTCGCGGCCGGAACCGCGGCTGCTGCGCCGCCCGCCGGCGCCGCCCATGCCGAAGAAATCGTCGAAGATATCGGCGAAGGTGGTGGCGAAGTCGGCGCCGAAGCCGTGTCCGCCGCCGCCCCCCTGCTCGAAGGCGGCGTGGCCGAAGCGGTCATAAGCGGCGCGCTTGTCGCCGTCCTTGAGCACCTCGTAGGCTTCGTTGAGCTCCTTGAAACGATGCTCGCAGTCGGTGTCGCCCGGATTCTTGTCCGGATGCAGCTTCATCGCGAGCTTGCGGTAGGCACCCTTGAGATCGGAATCGGTCGCCGCGCGCTCGACTCCCAGAACCTCATAATAACAACGCTTGGCCATGGCAGGTCACCCCAACCCGACGTAGTAACCCTTCTTCCCATCCGGAAGAGGGGGGCGGCTAAGCGCAGGCGAACGGAGCGGGTGACGGGCGGTCGGCGGCATCGCTCAAGCGCAATTCATTGTTGAAGGGCCTTGCTGCTTGAAAACGGGCTCCCGCTCCCCCGGAGCGAGAGCCGTTCGGCTTAAGCGGACTTCTTGTTCTTCTTGTCGTCGTCGACTTCGGTGAACTCGGCATCCACCACGTCATCCTTCTTGGTGCCGGCACCGGCATCTGGGCCGCCGCCGGGGCCGGGGCCGGCTCCCCCGCCGCCTTCGGCCTGCTTGTACATCGCTTCGCCGAGCTTCATGGAGGCCTGGGAGAGCACGTTCATCTTGGCGCTGATGGCGGCGGTGTCGTCGCCTTTGAGCGCTTCCTTAAGATCGGCGAGCGCGGTCTCGATGGAGCGCCGCTCGACGTCGCCGACCTTGGAGCCGTGCTCGGACAATGCCTTCTCGGTCGAGTGCACCAGGGCCTCGGCGTGGTTCTTCGCCTCGACCGCAGCCTTGCGCTGCTTGTCCTCCTCGGCATGGGCCTCGGCATCTTTGACCATTTTCTGGATCTCGGATTCCGAAAGGCCGCCCGACGCCTGGATGCGGATCTGCTGCTCCTTGCCGGTCGCCTTGTCCCTGGCCTGGACGTTGACGATGCCGTTGGCGTCGATGTCGAAGGACACCTCGATCTGCGGCACCCCGCGCGGCGCCGGCGGAATGCCGACGAGATCGAACTGGCCGAGAACCTTGTTGTCGGCCGCCATCTCGCGCTCGCCCTGGAATACCCGGATGGTCACCGCGTTCTGATTGTCCTCGGCGGTGGAGAACACCTGGCTCTTCTTGGTCGGGATCGTGGTGTTGCGATCGATGATGCGGGTGAACACGCCGCCCAGCGTCTCGATGCCGAGCGACAGCGGCGTCACGTCGAGCAGCAGCACGTCCTTGACGTCGCCCTGCAGCACGCCGGCCTGGATCGCCGCGCCGACCGCGACGACCTCGTCGGGATTGACGCCCTTATGGGGCTCCTTGCCGAAGAACTGCTTCACCACCTCCTGCACCTTCGGCATGCGGGTCATGCCGCCGACCAGGACCACCTCGTTGATCTCGCCGGCGGTCAGGCCGGCGTCCTTGAGGGCGAGCCGGCACGGCTCGACGGTCTTCTGGATGAGATCGTCGACCAGCGCCTCGAATTTGGCGCGGGTGAGCTTGAGCGTCAGGTGCTTCGGGCCGGTCTGGTCCGCGGTGATGTAGGGAAGGTTGATCTCGGTCTGGGACGTCGAGGACAATTCGATCTTGGCGGCCTCCGCGGCCTCCTTCAGCCGCTGCAGCGCGAGCTTGTCGCGGCGCAGGTCGATGCCCTGCTCCTTCTGGAACTCGTCGCAGAGATAGTTGACGAGGCGCATGTCGAAGTCTTCGCCGCCGAGGAAGGTGTCGCCATTGGTCGACTTCACCTCGAACACGCCGTCGCCGATTTCCAGGATCGACACGTCGAAGGTGCCCCCGCCGAGGTCATAGACCGCGATGAGGCCGCTTTTCTGCTTGTCCAGCCCATAGGCGAGCGCGGCCGCGGTCGGCTCGTTGATGATGCGCAGCACTTCGAGGCCGGCGATCTTGCCGGCGTCCTTGGTGGCCTGGCGCTGGGCGTCGTTGAAATAGGCGGGAACGGTGATGACGGCCTGGGTGACCTTCTGGCCGAGATTGGCCTCTGCCGTCTCCTTCATCTTCTGCAGCACGAAGGCGGATATCTGGGAGGGCGAATAGGTCTTGCCGTCGGCCTCGACCCAGGCGTCGCCGTTGCCGGCGCGCACGATCTTGTAGGGGACGAGCTTCTTGTCCTTCTCCACCATCGGGTCGTCATAGCGCCGGCCCATCAGCCGCTTGACCGCGAAGAAGGTGCGCTCGGGATTGGTGACCGCCTGGCGCTTGGCCGGCTGGCCGACGAGGCGCTCGCCGTCGTCGGTGAATGCGACGATGGAAGGCGTGGTGTTGCGGCCTTCCGAATTCTCGATGACTTTGGGGTTCTTGCCTTCCATCACGGCGACGCAGGAATTGGTCGTGCCGAGGTCGATGCCGATGACCTTGCCCATTGTAAAATCCTTCTCTGTCAGCAGATCGGCCGGGCCCATGCGGCACCCGGAAGAAGCGCGCGGCAGGCGGCCTCGCCTGCCTAGGATCGCCCCTGGTCCGACCCCTCAAATTGTCCTTGCCCGCCAGCCCGGCGGGTTCACAGCGTCATATAGGAGACGACCACGGCGCCGCAAGGCGGGAATGGACGAAATCGGCAGCACTAACAAGCTCGAAACCATTGCGGCAACGCAGCGGCGGCGGCGTCACAGCTTGACGCGGTAGACCACGAAGGGGCCGTTCCGGGTCGCCTCCACCAGCTTGAGCCAGGGAGGCACCTCGCCGGCCGCGAGCCGCCCCCACAGGCTCGCGTCGCGCGCGGCCGCGCCGATGCCGCCCAGGGTGTGACGGTCGCATACCGCGAGATAATCCGGCTTGAACTTGGCCACGACCTCGCGGGCTGCCGCCGGCGGCAGGGCGAAGATGTCATTGGCTGCGATGATCGGCGCCACCAGGCGGTGATAGGGGGCCGACATCACGGAATGCGGCGTCAGCGCCAGCACGAACGGCCCGTAATCGATGTCGGTCGCGACCAGGCCGGGCGGCAGGGCGGCGAGCTGGGCGTAGCTCTTGCTGAGCAGGCAGCCGGCCGTGACCCGCGAATTTTCCGCCTCGAGGGGCCGGGCGCTCACGGCCTGCACCGCCGCCATGGCCACCGCGGCGGTAACCGCCGGCGCCAGGAACAGCGCAATCAGCGCGCGAACCGCGAGGGTGCCCAGCCGCAGCGAGGCGAACATGCGCACCACGCCCGCCGCCACCATCGGGATCGCCAGCCAGATGGCGTAGCTGAATGCGCGGACCATCGTGCACATGACCGCCACCGAGACGATCAACGCGGCGGCAGCCACCAGGAAGCCGAAATCCCGGCGCGTCGCCGGGTCGCGCGCAATGAGCAGCATGAACACCAGGGCGACCGCCGGGAAGGCGGCGACCGCCGCACCCACCGGCGGCGATTTCCAGGCCACCGTCCACAGCGGTTGCATTTCCGAGACGTGGTTGAACCACAGCGATCGCACCGTCGGGTCCATCATCGCGAACGGTCCCCCGAGGCAGCGCGGCTCGATGGCGGCGAAGGCCGCCGCGGCGACGAGGCCGGTGACGGCGACGCCGGCGGCACGGACCTGCCAATGCGCCCCGGCAAGCAACCGGCCGGTCAGGGCGAGCCCGAGCGTGGCCAGGATCACCGCGACGGTCGAGTTGATGGCGATGGCGTCGCAGGCGGTGTGCCCCCACTCCGCGGGGCCGACGTTGACCAGGAATGCCGCCGCGACGCCGCCGGCGCCCCAGGCGCCGTAGCGCGCGAGCGCAGGGCCGGCGTCGGGCGCGAAGATGAAACGCAGCGCCATGGCGCCGCCGGCCAGCACGATATAGGGCAGCCCTTCGAAGCCGATCGCCATCGCGGAGCCGGTCAGGACGCCGGCCGCGGCCCAGGGCTTGCGGTCGCTCCACGCCACCGCCGCCATCAAAAGCACCGCAAGGGCGATCTGGACATTGTGATGATCGATCCGCCCGGGAATGAAATGCTGGAAAGCCGGCAGCCCGACAGCAGTCAGCACGAGCGCGATCGGTGCCGCGTCCCGTCCGGCGACGCGCCAGGCGATCGCGGTGGCGCCCGCCATGGTCGGCAGCAGCCACAGCATCGGCCACACGGTGCGCATCAGCCGCTCGGCGAAAGCGGCATCGGTGAACTGCCGGAACAGCCACAATAATCCCGCGAGCCCGGCATCGATCAGCCGCGACCAGTGGGTGTCATAGCCGTCGGGCGGGCCCAGCCTTGCTTCATGCAGGTTGAACCAGCCATGGCCGTCGACGAAGCCCCGCATCTGGACGAGCCGCATGGCGTCGTCCATGTCGCTCAAGGTCCGCGCCGTGTCGGCCCAGTGGTCCGCCAGGAGCTGCAGGACGATGACGAGCCAGGCAACGCTCAGGAGCAGGGCAATGTTCGGCACGGCCGGGCGTTGGGGCAAGGGATCACCTGCTGGCGAAATGACGGGAAACCAGCCCTTCCCATATCGCTCGCAACTTGCGTTTCCCTTAATTCGGCAGCAACGATATCCCGTGCCGGCAGCGGCGGCTGGACCGGGACCCGTCGCCGCAGTGCCAAAATGCGACGGGGCCGCCGAATGGTGATACAGTCTGGCCAGGGCGATGCCCTCCGAGGAGCTTCATGACATTGAAAACATTCGCATTTCTTGCTTTGCTTGCAGCATTCCCGGCGGCCCTGGCGAGCGCGCCCGCGCAGGCGGCGGAGCCTGAGTTCCCGATCGGGTCCGTGGTCGGCTTCGTGCCGCCGCCGGGCTTCGTGGTCAGCAAGCGCTTCCCGGGCTTCGAGAATACCGACAATGGCGGGTCGATCGTTTTGCTGTCCCTGCCGTCGCAGGCCTATCCGGACATCGAGAAGTCGATGACCCCCGAGGCCTTCAAGGCGCAAGGCATCACCGAGGAAAAGCGGGAGAACCTGACGCTTCCGGGCGGCAAGGGCGTGCTGGTGATCGGTTCCGAACAGGAAAACGGCCAGAAATTCCGCAAATGGATGTTTCTGGGATCGGTGCCTGCGGCCATCGCCATTGCCGCGGTCCGCATACCCGACACGGCGCTGCAGGCCTATCCGGACGACGTCATCAAGACATCGCTCCTCACCATGACGGCACGGGCTTCCGTGCCGGTCGAGGAGCAGCTCAGCCTGATCCCGTTCAAATTGAGTGAAATGTCCGGGTTGCGGCCGGTTCGGGTGATGGGCGGAGCGGGCGTCTTGCTCACCGACGGTCCCAAGGATGCGCCGGAGGTCGCGGAACAGCCGGTGTTCATCGTGTCGATCGGCCAGGGTGGCCCCGAGCAGACCGAGGAGCGCGCCAATTTCGCGCGCAACCTGTTCACCGGGCTCGCGGACTTCAAAGACATCCGGATCGTGAGCGGGGACATGCTGCGGCTCGGTGGCGGCAGCATGCCGACCCATGAGCTCCAGGCCGAGGCCAAGGATGCCAAGACCGATACGCCCATGAAGATCGTGCAATGGGTGCGGTTCGGCCCCGGCGCCTTCGTGCGCATGGTCGGCATCGCCCGTGCCGATCTCTGGTCGAAGGAATTCCCGCGATTCCGCGCCGTGCGCGACGGCGTCAGCCCGCGGGAATAGGACCTGGGGCCGCAGGGGCGGCCGCAACCGCGTCCCGCGCGCCATGGCGCAATATGCTTCGCTATTGCGCCCTACGTGCTACCCGCCGGAGTTCTCACCACCACCACCACCACCACCCGCCGCAGCGCCGCTCGCGGACGGCGTCGGTGCGGTCCTGGGGCCGCCCTTGGAAACCCCGACCAGGGCCGGCCTGAGCATCCGGTCCCCAATCATGTAGCCGGGCTGGATGACCTGCACCACCGAGCCGGAAGGCACCCTGGCGTCCGGCACCTCGAACATGGCCTGGTGGAGATTGGGATCGAATTTCGCCCCGTGGGGGTCGAATTTCTTTACGCCGTTCTTTTCGAGGACCTTGAGAAGCTCGCGCTCCGTCAACTCCACGCCGTCGACCAGCGCCTTGGCCGGACCCTCCAGCACGACGCCGGAATCGCTCGCCGCATCGAGGGCCCGGCGGATATTGTCGGCGACGCCGACGAGATCGCGGGCAAAGCCGGTGATCGCATAGGTACGGGAATCGGCCACCTCGCGCTCGGTGCGGCGGCGCAGGTTTTCCATCTCGGCCAGGGTGCGCAGCACCCGGTCCTTCAATTCGGCGACTTCCTTGGCCAACGATTCCGCTTCTTGTGCCGGATCGGTGGCTGGCGTCGTATTTTCGGCATCGGCGGCCTTATTGCCGTTGGCGGCAGTATCCATCATGAAACAGTTCCCCGGAAAAAGGCTTCTTGCTGCACCGCATATCGATATTTTGCGGTAGAAATCAAGCGAGCGTGGCTTCACCGGGATCGACCGGAGCCGACACGGCGGCGACGAAATTCATTTTTCCTCGCGCGGCACCACAGTCCCAGTTCACACAATAGCGGTATTTAAGCACCTCTATTCTACTTTGCATGGGGTTGTTTTTCATAAAAACGAGTCCCCGCTCCCCGTCACCTGGGTGAATCGTTCACCCCTTCATCCGCTTGAAGAAGCGCCTCGGATTTACGTCGGCCACCGTCGCGATATCGGCGGCGGAAAAACCGGCGGCCGCGAGGCTCGCCAGCGGATCGAGGTCGGCGGGCGGGAACGAATAGTCGGTTCCAAGTACCAGCCGGTCGAGCCCGACGGTGTCGGCGAGGAAGCGCAGCGGCTTGGGCGCATGGACGATCGAGTCATAGACCATGAGGTTTGCATAGGCCGATGGGGGCTTGGCAGCGACATCGCCTTGGGCGATGCGGTCCATGCGTTCGTGCATGAGGTCGAAACGGCCGATGAGATAGGGAAATGCGCCGCCGCCATGGGAGAGCACCAGCGTCAGCCCGGGAAACCGGTCGAGCACGCCGGAGGACAACAGCGATCCGACCCCGAGGGTGGTGTCGAAGGTGTATTGGGCGACCTGCGCCAGCGCGAACCGGGCCGCCCGCGGCGCCGGGGTGCTCATGACGGGATGGATGAGGATCGGCACGTCGAGCGCCTGCGCCTTGGCCCAGAACGCATCGAGGGCGACCTCGCCGAGATTGGCACCCTCCACATTGGCGGCGACGATGGCGCCGATCGCGCCGGCGCCGACGGCACGATCGAGCTCGGCGGCGGCCGCGTCGGCGCCCGGCATCGGCACCGACGCGATCCAGGAAAACTGCGCCGTATGCCCGGCGCACCATTCGCCCAGCGTATCGTTGAGCATACGGTGCCACGCTTGGCAGGCCTGCGGCGGCAGGCCATAGGCGAAAATATCCGGCCAGGTGCCGACGACCTGATGA
>Ga0302325_10011576_pt1 | contig 18993 bp, 12 predicted proteins | sample Palsa_T0_2_FD_201948 | JGI IMG/M metagenome (GOLD analysis project Ga0302325, IMG submission 201948) | Peat permafrost microbial communities from Stordalen Mire near Abisko, Sweden - Palsa_T0_2 | ecosystem: Environmental > Terrestrial > Soil > Palsa > Peat permafrost | place: Sweden: Abisko...
TAGAGTGCCCGGAGTTCCAAAGGATGGCGACGTCTCCGGATTTTTTACGCCTCGCGTCCAACGCGACGCGCGCGCTGGCGGACACAGCCTTGGACAGTCTGCGAGACGCTGTCCTCGTGGTCGACGGTCGTCACAGGCTTTTACCCGTGGTTCTCGCCAATGCGGCTGCGCGTCAATGTCTCTCTGAGGCCGAGCCTGCCGCTGTAATCGAAGCGCCCCTCGCTCGCTATCTCGCCTCAAGTTCCGCAACACAAATCGCGCCCATTATCGCGTCTCTCTCCGATGCTAAGACGCACTCGAGCCGCGTCTTGATGTGGCGATTCACCGGGCGCGAGCAGGCTGCTCTCACAGAGCTGAAACCGTTGCTGTCGGCTCCTGGTCAGCACTTGGTCATGCTCACATTCACGCCGCCGACGCCTCAACCGGATCTGGAAACGGCCATCGATCAATTGCTTTATGACGTGCTCATCCTCGACGCCGACCTTAAGGTTACGTACGCCAACGCCGGGGCGCTACGGTCGGCCGGTCAGATCCCGGGGGGGGCGGTGGGGTGCTCCGCGTTGATGCTGACGCCCACGCTATTGCTGAAGCCAGACGTGTTTGCGCGCGCACTTCAAGGGCATTCCTACCACGATGAGTCACTTGCATTTGAGGAGCCGGGTCGTGCCGCGCGCCGCTTCGAGATCGATGTACAACCCCTCAAAGGTGCGTCCGGAATCGTCGGCCTCGCGATCTTGTCTCTCGAGGTGACTGAACGACGCGCGAATAATCGCGCGCAAGGTATCGGTGAGCGGCGCCTACTCGCCCTCACGGAACATGCACAGGACATCATCACAATTGCGGCCGCTGATGGCCGCGTGAAATATATCAGCGCCGGCGTGCAAAATTCGCTTGGCTTCACCTCCGAGGAGCGCGAGTCGCAAATTGTGTTCGAGCTTGCGCATCCCGATGATCGTGAGGATTTATTCGCCAAGTATCGACAATTGGTCGCTGGCGAGATCAAAGGGTTCTCGCGCGAGTTTCGGACCCGCCACAAAGACGGCTCCTACCGTTGGCTGGAGTCACGCTGTATCTCCGCGCTCGCTAATCCGCTTATCGACGGGGTCGTTATCAATTCGCGCGATATCACCGAGCGCAAACAAGCGGAATTTCGCCTAGCCCAACGCGAGGAAGTATTCCGCCTGGCTGCGGATGCGGTCGACGGCATCATTTTTGAGTGGGATATCGCCAAGGGGACTGTGCATCGCTCGCGGGGCGTCAAGGAAGTGTTGGGAATTAATCCGGAGGACATGGAGTCCTCCGCTCATGCCTGGTTGGAACGGATCCATCCCCGCGACTTTAGCGCGGCGAAAAAGGCGATCAGCGCGGCGCTCATCAACGGCCGCGGCTGGGCCACGACCTATCGAATTCGCGATGCCAAGGGCCGATATAAATCGATCTTGGATCGAGCCGTGGTCCAGCGCAACGCCGCGGGCGATCCCGTGCGTATCATCGGTTGTTGCGTAGACGTCTCGGAAATCAAGCGATTGACCGACATTCTCGAGGAAACCCAGCGCATCGCCAAAATCGGCGGCTGGGAATACAGCTACGCGACTCAGGAACTCACCTGGACCGAAGAGATGTATCGCATCTTCGGCGCTAAGCGGGGGCAATTCGAGTTGACATGGGAATCCATGCTTGAGCAATGCGTGCCCGAGTCGAAAGAGCAGTTTCGCGAATCGTGCCGAAAAGCCGAGGCGGGCGCCGGGCACATCGATCTCGAGCTCGAAATCAACACTCTCAAGAATCAACGCATCTGGGTGAGAGTAATCGGGCACTTGGAGATGCTGGGTGGTCATCCGTTTCGCGCGTATGGTTCCGTACAGAACATTCAAGCAAAAAAGCTCGCGGAAATTGCGCTCGAGAACATCACCGGATGGTTGAAGCTCTCGATGACCATGGCGAACATGCATGCGTGGCGCTGGGATCGGGCGCAAAACTCGTTCGAATTCGCAAATCTTGAGAACCCGCAGATTCATCTTCCGAGCGTCTTCCCGGATATGCAGACGATGCTGGCGCGGGTACATCCGAAGGATCAAAGCGCCGTTAAACGCGCCATCGACAGCGCTTTTGCGGGCCAAGTCGAGGTCCGACAAGAATTTGAACTACTCGGTAACGATGGCCGCTATCGCTCCTACGCCACGACAGCCAGACCGCTTTTTGACGGAGCCGCGCCTCGCGGGCTCGTGGGCGTCATCCAGGATGTCACCGCGCGGCGAGATTCCGAACGGCGATTGCGGCGTTCCGAAGCTCTGTTGCGGGCTACAACCAGCAACACTGCGGACACGCTGTTTCTGCTCGATACGGCGATGCGGGTCCGCTTCGTCAACAATTCCGTCAATGGCCTCACGCCCGAGCAGATTATTGGGCGCGAGATCAATACGCTGCTTCCGGAGGCTGCCTGCGCGAGGGTGCTGCAGAAGCTAGGGCACATATTGGAATCGGGTGAAACCACGACCTTCGAATTTGAATCCTTCGAGGGTGGGCGCGCGCAGTATTTCGAAAATCGCGCGGTGCTGGTGCGCGACGACGGCATCGCCAGCGGCATTTCCATTTCGATGCGCGATATCACGGAACGCAAGCGTCTCGAGCAGGAGATTCTCGATGTGTCCGGCCGCGAGCGCCAGAGTATCGGCCGCGATTTGCATGATGGCCTGGGTCAAGAACTCACCGGCGTCGCGCTCATGTTGCGCGGTTTATCGAGCCGCATTCAGCAGCGCTGCCCCGACGTGGTCGAGAATGTGAATGAAATCATCGGGCATTTGAATCAATCCATCGAGACAGCGCGCTCATTGGCACGCGGGCTCTTGCCCGTGCGCACCGAGACGGGCGGCTTAAGCGCGGCGCTGCGGGCACTCGCCGCACGAAGTCGCGATCTCTATGGGTTGGAAGTGACTTTTCGCTCAGAGCTGTGTCCGGAGTTTGTTCTTACGGAAACAGACGCGAGCCATTTGTATCGCATCGCCCAAGAGGCGCTGACCAACGCTTCACGGCACGGGCATGCGAGTTTGGTGGACATCTCGCTGATCGCCAAGGAAGACGGCTTCACCCTGTGTATCACGGACAATGGCGTGGGTTTTGCGCGCACTGCACCATCCGGCTCTGGGATGGGCCTGAAAATCATGAAATATCGCGCGGACATGATCGGTGCGAAGTTCGAAATTACGGCCAACCAGCCGCGCGGCACGGTGATTACCGTAACAGGGTAGCGGGTCATGAACGTTACGATACAATGTGATCACGCCATTTCAGCAGGAGGAAAACATGGCAGCCAGCAGCGCATGGATTCGATCGTCGATGTCCCCCACCGGTGCTAATACCGGCAAGCGCCGCGTCAGGCGCGTATTGATCGTCGACGATCACCCGATCGTGCGGCAAGGATTGCGGCGCATCATGGAGAATGAAGAAGACCTGATCGTCTGCGGCGAGGCGGAAACGGCGCGCGATGCGCGCACCGCGATTAAAGAGCTCAACCCCGACGTGATGATCGCTGATATCAGTTTGAAGCAAAGCGACGGCATCGAGCTGGTGCGCGACGTGCGCGCGCACCACCCGCAATTGCCGATATTGGTGCTATCTATGCACGATGAAACCATTTATGCCGAACGCATGCTGTCCGCGGGCGCCAATGGTTACATCATGAAGCAGGCCGCCAGCGAGCAGTTTCTCGTCTCGTTGCGCCGGGTCTTGGACGGCGGCATCTATGTCTCCGAAGCGGTCGGCAACAATATGATTCAGAAGTTCGCGGCCGGAGGATCGTATATCTCCGCGAATCCCATTGATCGACTGAGCAATCGGGAATTGCAGATCTTGCACATGATAGGCAAGGGCATGAGCACGCGCGAGACCGCGGAGTCCTTGAATTTGAGCATCAAGACGGTCGAATCGCATCGGCAGCGCATCAAGCGCAAACTCAACCTCAATACAGGCACGCAGTTGGTGCAGTATGCGGTGAACTGGTTTACTGGCCGCGAGGCCAGTGGCGGCACACCGGCGTCGAGTGAGAGTCAGAAGGCCTCATAAGCCTGCAGCAACGCATAACGCGTGCGAAATGCTTCGTCGCCGTGGCTGGCCTTGCGTAGCGGTCGATCACTTGCCACTGTTGCCCGTATACAGCAGCCGAGCGCGGCGCGTTTGAGTTTCGCAGCGAAGACCCCGAAATCGCCGCATCCACTTTGCTGATGAATTGCGTCGCAACTACGTACATAGACCCATCGAGCCAATAAAACTGAAGGCCTGGATGCCTATTCGCGGTGGCGCCACGCCAAGTCGTTTATTTTTCTCAGTACCTCAAGCTCGGCGAAACACAATCGACATGAGGTCTAAGGACAGGGCAGGTTGGCGTACCTCTCACGAGAGACGGTTCGATGGTTGAAAGTGTGGCTTGAGCACGCAGAAATAAGCCAGGGAGCGGTATTTCGTCGATTGATCGGTCGCGGTCAAATTGGCGGCGCACTGAATTCGAGTAGCGTCGCGCCGATCTTTAAGCGGGTGGCGCAGTGGATTGGGATGCCGGCGCGATACGTCGCAAGCGTGAGTGGGCACTCGACACGCGTTGGAGTTACTCAGGATCTCGCGGCCCTCGACATCGATCTTGCGGCAATCACACAGGCCGGTGGTTGGAAATCGACGCGGATGCCGCTGCAGTACGCCGAGAAGATCGGTGCGGCGAGGTCCGGAATGACGAGAGCGGCGGCGGCTACGGGCCGCGATGCACGGGTCTATGAGTAGCGAACGTCTATGCCTACTTTGAGTATCGCGATGGCCGGCACGCACCAAACAGCAAACGATTCTCGCCAGAGTCGGAACGCGTCATGCGCGTTCCTTCGACAGACTCGCCAGAACCGACGACACAGTCGAAGCGCGACACGCAACCTGATCGGACCGAAGATCGTCAAAGCCCACACTTGAGCGCCAATGCAATATGCGCGGATTCGGCTTAAGCTAACCGGAAACCATTCATTTCAGCTCAGCAAGGTCTTTAAAGACATGCGGCAACGGCTTCGAATCTTTGTCTCCTCGCCTGGCGACGTAAAAGCAGCGCGCGAAATCGCGACGTTTACAATCGAGCGGCTTGCCCAGGACTATGCTCGCTTTTTGGCTATCGAGCCGTATCTGTGGGAATTTGAGGCAATGGTTGCCTCGGGCCATTTCCAGGACTCGATCGAACCTCCCAGCGCATTCGACGTAGTGATTCTGATCCTTTGGTCCCGGCTGGGAACGATGCTGCCGGAACGTACGGCCGTGCGCGAATATCGAGGTATCGACGGTCGCGCTCCTCTCACCGGTACTGAATGGGAGTTCGAGGAGGCAATGCAGGCCGCGAAACAATCGGGTGCTCCTGATCTCTTGGTTTATAGGAACCTTAAGCCGGCGCCGTTCGATACCCAAGATCCAGGGCTTTTCGAGCAGCAGTCGCAGCAGCTCAAGGCCTTGAACCGGTTTTGGGAAAGGCACTTTGTCAATCAGGGCATGTTCATTGGCGCCTATACTTCATTTAGCAGCGACGCCGAATTCGCCAAGGTGCTCGAAAATCATCTTCGCAAGGTTATTGAGAAGCGAATCGCCTCTCTCGCCGTCGCGCCCAGTGCGACTGCTACCATGGCTTGGAATCAGGCGCCGTTTCGTGGACTTGAATCCTACGAATACGAGCACGCGCCGATCTTCTTCGGCCAAGATGAGGCACTATCCAAGGCAATGTTGAAGCTCACGGCGAATGCCGAATCTGGAGCACCGTTCCTGCTTGTCCTCGGCGCCAGTGGCTCAGGCAAGTCCTCTTTGATCAAGGCTGGTGTCGTGCCGAAACTGTTCGTGCCGCGGAGAATTCCTGGGATCGCCTTTTTACGACGAGTTGTTTTCCGGCCGAACGATGCGCAAGAGGGAGAGGACGTCTTCGATGCGTTCGTACGTCGGCTGACGACCCGCTTGAGCGAGGAAGAAGGGATGCCCGAGCTGATTGCTCACAATCAGTCGCCTTCCAGTCTCGCCGCGCACTTTCGCAATGCCGGCTCAGCGCCCGCATATCCGATCGAAACGGCGCTCGGTCTGCTTACCATCGATGCGCGCCGTTCAGGCCGATTGCTGGAGTATGAGAACGCCAAACTCGTGTTGGTGGTCGATCAGCTCGAAGAACTCTTCAACAATGAAGGCATTTCCACCGGGATGCGCCGCCGTTTCATCGATTTGATGCGCTGGCTGGCACACTCCGGCCATGTATGGATCCTAGCCACGATGCGCAAGGATTTTTGGCATCGAGCCGACGAGACGCCTGAGCTGGTGCGCTTATCGGAAGGAAATGGCAGGCTGGAACTGCTGCCGCCGAGTCCGGCTCAAATGAGCCAAATGATCCGTCGACCCGCGGAGGCGGCCGGGATTAAATTCCAGATACATGCCAGCAGCGACGTGCCGCTAAACGAGGTGATCGCGGAGGAAGTCGCGCGTGAATCCGGAGCACTGCCGTTGCTCTCGTACCTGCTCGATCAGCTTTATCGCATCGACATATTGGGATCACTTGGCAACACCTTCACCTATGCCACGTACGAACGATTGGGCAAGCTGGAAGGGGCTATCGCTACTCAGGCCGAAGCCGTGTTGGAACGGTGCGCGCCAGAAGACCGCGCCGCATTGGCTTCGGTATTGTTTGCATTAGTAGAAATGGGCGGCGCCGCTGGTGATGTCGAGCGCGCGGTAGCGCGCCGCATCCCTCTCTCAACTTTCCAACCTGGCACCTCGCAGCGTCGATTGATCGACGCGCTGCTCGATCCGAATGCACGTTTAGTCGTCAGCGACAGCGAGAAGGAAGGAATTCCAACCGTTCGTATCGCCCATGAAGCGCTCATTTCTCACTGGGCGCGGGCCCGAGAGTTCGTGCGGGGCAACGCTGATGCGCTGAAGATTCGCCATCGCATAGAAGAACGTTACGTGTTGTGGCGCGATCTTGAACCAGGATCGAGAGCGGGGCAGTCGCCGGCGCCTTTGACTGCTCGATTCGATCGCGAGCCCGGCCTTCTCGCCGATATCGATCTGATTGATGGACAACGGCTGCTCAAGGAGCATCGAGCAGACACGGAGCCCCACCTGATTGCTTTCATCGAACGCTCCGGTGCTGAAAACAATCGCCTGCGTTCGCGGACTGTTCGCATGCTCTCCACGGTAGCGATCATCGTGACGATCCTCGCCGTGGTCGCGTCCGTGGCCGGATGGATCGCTTCCCGGAAGCAGCATGAAGCGGAATACCAGGCCGACCAGACATTGCAATCCCAGGCTCGACTGCTCACGGAGACCGCCGCCCAACGGCTCAAGGACTCGGATGTTCCGGGCGCGCGAGGCATTATCCTCGAAGTGCTGAGGAATCCTGAATTCGCAAACGGCCATACACCAGCCGCCATTAGCGTATTTCAGGACATCCGCGCTGCGGACCCCGAACTCGCGATACTTTCGGGTCATGGCGACTTCGTCAACTCTGCTGTCTACTCGCCGGACGGCGCGCGCATCGTGTCCGCATCTCACGACAAATCCATACGCATCTGGGACGCGCGTACAGGCGCGCAGCTCGCCGTGCTTTTGGGTCACAGCGATCGAGTCATTTTCGCCGCCTACTCGCCCGATGGCACCCGCATTGTTTCCACTTCGCGCGACAAGACCGCACGCATCTGGGATGCGCGCTCAGGCGTGCAACTCGTCGTCCTTAAAGGCCACGACGCCGTCGTTACTTACGCCGCCTATTCACCGGACAGCTCACGAATCGTGACGTCCTCGGCTGACAAGACCGCCAGGATTTGGGATGCGCACTCGGGCGCTCCGCTCGCTACCCTTAACGGACATGGCGATGAGGTCAATGGCGCGGTCTATTCGCCCGACGGCACGCGCATCGTCACCTCATCATTAGACAAGACGGCACGAATCTGGGATGTCCGGACCGGCGCACAGATCGCCGTGCTGTCGGGCCATGAGAAGAGCCTTAACACTGCTGCATACTCTCCGGACGGCAGCCGCATCGCCACGTCGGCGAATGACGGCACGGTCCGGATCTGGGATGCGCGCACGGGCGCGCAATTGTCGACGCTCTCGGGCCCCGGCGGCGTTTTCAATTCCGCAGCGTACTCACCTGACGGCTCGCGCATCGTCACCTCATCGGTGGACAGATTCATCCGGATCTGGGACGTGCGCTCGGGTGCGCAGGTTGCCGCGCTCTTCGGCCACGGCGACGTCGTCAATACGGCATTTTATTCGCCCGATGGCGGCCACATCGTCACCGCGTCGGTTGATAAAACTGTGCGCATTTGGGACGGGAAGGACGACGTGTCGCTGCTTACCCTCTCCGGTCATGGAAACATCGTGAACACGGCCGTCTACTCCCCCGACGGCGCTCGCATCCTTACCGCATCAACTGACAAAACCGCCCGGATCTGGAATGCGCGCACGGGCGAGTCGCTGATAATCCTCTCCGGCCATATGGGTGGGGTCCAATCCGCCGCATACTCGCCCGATGGAACCCGCATTGTCACAACATCGAAGGACAAAACGGCCAGGATCTGGGACGCTGGTAGTGGCGCACCACTCGCGATCCTCCAAGGACACGTCGACGGCGTCAATTTTGCAGCCTACTCGCCTGACGGCACCCGTATCGTCACTTCATCGTTCGACAAGACGGCCCGAATTTGGGACGCGCTCACCGGTGCGTCGCTCACGACGCTCTCCGGGCATGGCGGTACGGTCAACACGGCTTCTTATTCGCCCGACGGCACCCGCATCGTCACCTCATCGTTCGACAAGACGGCCCGGATCTGGGATGCCCGCAGCGGTGCACAGTTGGCAATTCTTTCCGGTCATGCCGATAGCGTCGAGTCCGCCGCTTACTCGCCCGACGGCATGCGCGTCGTTACGGCATCTCAGGATATGACTGCCAGGAGTTGGGATGCCCTTACAGGTGTGCCGCTTTTGGAGTTCTCGGGTCATCGACAAGCGCTCAACTCCGCCGCCTTCTCGCCGGACGGAACGCAATTAGTTACTTCCGGGAATGACACTGCTCGAATCTGGGATGCGCGTACCGGTACCCAACTCGGCGCATTGCCCGACCACGCAGGCTTTGCCGATTTTTCCGCGGTCTACTCGCCCGACGCCGCTCGCATAACTACCGCTACGTACGGAAAATTTGCGCGGATTTGGGACGCGCGCGTTCCAGCCACCATTGCAGCTCAGATCCTATGGGAGGCGGCGACGCAAGCTGATCCAATACCCGCTGCCGATCGAGTTCAGCTTGGTCTGCCGCGTGAATCGCGTGCTAAGGCATGGCCGGCCAAAGGCTCCGCTTGCGACCAGGCGACCGCCGCATTTTATGATCCTGATCGCGTCACGGCAGGGATCATACAGATCGACATTGCGATAGAGCTTGCAAACACCGCATGTTCTGCGGAGACCAAGACGCCAAGCCATTCGCCCCGCGCCGACTATGAGTTGGGCCGCGCGCTGCTTGCAAACAACGACTCCAAAGGCGCCAAGCAGGAATTCGAACTTGCGGCATCGCGAGGCTATCGCGCCGCCGGCATCGACCTCGCGAACATCGACCCGGCTCACGCCATCGCACTGAATGAAAGGGCGTGGAAAGATGGAGTAGCGATAGCGGCGTATGAACTGGGCCGTCGGTACGAGACAGGACTGCCGACCGCGGCGATCGGCGAAGCCGGGGCTCAGCCGGACCCGGTCAAGGCATGGTACTGGTATGAAAAAGGCGCCGATGCCGGCGAACCTACCGCGCTCGGGCGCCTAGGCGAGCGCGACGACACAAATGCTCTTGCGGAGACTGATCGGGCGAAGCGGAATTTCCTGCTGCTCGAAGCCTTTCGCCATTACGCCGCCGCGGTCGAACGCGCCAAGCAGGAGGATTGGCCGGACGATGCTTGGAAATCTTGGCGCTATCGCCGAGCTTCGCTTGCCCGAATCCTCGCACGCGAGGGAATGATGCAAGAAGTAGCCGACGCGTACCGGGCAGTCATGGCGCAGACTACCTCGACACTTAACGCATGGCAATCCTTGAAGGCCAGGCTTCACCTATAAGCTGGGTCGTGCAGCGAATATCAGACGTGCCGTTTTCGAATGCGGATTTGTCCGTTTCGATAAACCTTGCTCAGGGGCTTGGCAGGTGCTGTCTCAGCGGCCAATGCCTGCGCCGGCCGGGACACGGTTATGAGTTTGCCTTCATTGCGTCCATTTTTGCCTTTAGGATGTCTTAAAGAAAAATCTAGACGTGCTGGCCCACGACAGACGGCATTTTCGCTCCGACGACTTGCAACTGAACGAGGCCGATTTTTTGGGTCTTGTCTGCGTCCTTGCAACGCTGCGCGGCGAAGGACATCAATAATACGGCCGGTGACGCCTTCGGATAGTTCGAGTAGATATTCCACGAACCTTTTGTGATTGCTGCAGAGGACCGCTTTATCGGCAGCAGTGCAAGGGTCGGCGCCACGGCCGGCATCCACCGACGCACAGACATCATCGATGCGAACACCGCGTCACGATGCTATTAGTTAGATATAGATCGGCGGCTCGGTCGTCAGCCCGCGTTTGACCGTCCGAGCGCGCTCGTCAGCGAGCACCTCGCTCGCGCCGGCTTCCAGGGCGTCGAAGGCGGTAGCGACGACGCTCTGTGGGGAGACTTTAACAACGTCCAGTCCGCTGGTCAGTTCGGTATCGACGAAGCCGACGTGCAGCCCGAGGACTTGCGTCCCCTGTTGGCGCAATTCGCTGCGCAGGCCATTGGTCAAACTCCAGGCGGCTGCCTTGGAGACGGCGTAGGCGGTCATGGCGCCGCTGTTGATCCAGCTAGCGGCGGATAGCACATTGAGGAAGGCGCCCCCGCCGTTCTTGGCGAGTACTGGGGCGAAAGCCTGCGTCATGCGCAATATTCCGAAGACATTGGTATCGAATTGCGCATGGGCAGCTTCAGTGGCACCAGGTTTGAGCAGACCACCCGGCCGTGCAATCCCTGCATTGTTGACGACGAGGGTGACATCACCGCAGATTCGCGCGGCGGCAGCCACGTCCTCATCCGAGACGACGTCGAGTTTCACGGGGACAACGCCCGCAGTAGTGATGGACGATGGGCTGCGAGCGCCGGCATAGACTTTGCGTGCGCCGCGCGCCAGTGCAGCTTCGACAAAGGCGAGTCCGATGCCGCGGTTTGCACCGGTGATGAGCACGGTGGCATCTTGCATTTTCATATTCGCATCCTCTCCATTTCACAGCGAATCTATCACCCGGTCGCCCCCACCAGGCGCCGCGACGGCAGGACAGGCAAGAGTGCCGAGCACGAGCGTTGCACCTTGTGATGTTATCCGCGGCAGACGCTTTGGAAAAGTCCACGCCGATCTTATGGAGCAGGCTGGGTTTCACTTCGCCAGCCACCGCTGAGTGCCTTGAACACGGCGATTTGATCCTGAACCAAGGCGGCATCGGATGAAGCGCCGCGGCGTCGACAGCGACCAGGGTTTGTTCCGCGGTGAGCAAATCTAAGGCGCTGAGCGCACGCGCCGCGAATTCATCGCGGGCAATGATAAAGCTTTCATGTATTTTGGCCTGGGCGTCCCCGAGGGCATGCCGGGTGTCGAGAGCCGAGCTGTACAGCGCAAGCGCCAGCTCGGCGCTCTGAGCGGCACAGCTGTCGGTGGCATGTCGCTAGACATTCTGCTAGCTGTCAGACGGCTCGTCGTCCAGGGCGGCAGCACAGCGCTTGAGCAGCTCACTAAGAAGCTTGGCTTCCTCTGCTGATAGCATGGAGAGCATTTGTCGCTCCACCACATCAGCCGCTTTCGCGCCCTCGGCAACGGCCTTTTGGCCCGCCTTCGTCAGCTCGGTCATGATGACACGGCCATGTTCCGGATGCGGCCTGCGCACGATCAGGCCTCCGCGTTCGAGATTTCGACAGAAGGTTACATGACAACGCCAGTCGGTCCCGACTTCATTGCCTTGCAGGTGCGCAGCCTCGCCACATCCAGTAAGTTCTACATGGAGGTCTTCGGTTTCGAAGCCGCCGCGCAGAGTCCGCCCGGCGCGGCCGTTCTCAAGACCGCGCCGATCCCGCTGGCGTTGCGAGAGCCTCTCCGTCCGCTTCTCGAAACGGGGCCGCTCGGTGTGGGCATGGTGCTCTGGATCGCGTGCGACGACGCTAGCGCGCTGCACGACCTGATCGTCAAACGGGGCGGCGCGATCCTCAGCCCGCTTGCCGACGGTCCGTTCGGTCGCTTCTTCGTTGCCGGCGATCCCGATGGCTACGCAATCACCTTTCATACGGCGCAAAGCTGACCACAGTCCGCGCCTTCCAGCCAGATTGAGCGGGCGCTCACTGCTCACGTTGGTCAGGGATGGCGCATCCACCGCTGAAAATCTGAAGCCGTTGCGGCGTAGTTCACCCCCTGACCACTGACAAGTGCAAGGCTGTCATTCACTCCGCGATCGTGCGTGAGCGCAATCGCTGCCGAGCCGTCCTCCTGCGCCCGACGGTGCGAACGTCCGCTTCGCGTCGTCCATTCCGGTCACGACCACTTCCGCATCGGGCACAGAGTTGAGGATCACTCGGTCCCACTAGTAATCCTAGCGCCTCCAGCGCACGCGCGATAAGCGCGGCTTATCGTTAAAGCCCATCGATAAAGATACCGAGGGCAAGCGGCGGGGACGACGCGCTTGGCATGTCGTCCCCGCGCTTCAACTACCTTAGCGAGCGAAAACTCTCGCGAAGTTCCTCTGAAAAGGATTGTGGCTGTTCCCACGCCGCGAAGTGGCCGCCTTTTGTCATTCGATTGTAATGAATGAGTTTAGGATAAGCTCGTTCCGTCCAACTGCGCGGAGCCGTATAGAGTTCGTCAGGAAAGGCGCTCACCGCGACGGGTATCTTGACGCCTGTGGGGGCGAAAAAGGCGATCTGTCTCGTAGGCACGTTGTGGGCTGTTTCCCAATAAAGGCGCGACGCCGAGACCGCTGTGTTGGTCAACCAGTAAAGCGTGATGTTGTCGAGGATGTCATCTCGCGTGAGGCCTTCCTCCTGGCCGGCGAAGACGCGCGCGATAAGTTCGTAACTGCGAGCGTCGTGGTCCAGCAACCAGGCGGCGAGGCCGACCGGCGAATCGTCCATCGCATACAGCGTCTGCGGTCGATGGCTCATCTCCTGCGCGTACCCCAGCCCGTTGTCATAGAAGAACTTGAGTTGATCGTACGCGCAATTCTCGTCGGTGGAGAGGTTGGACGGGCGCTTGTCGGACAACAGAGCTTGCGCAATGTCCGCCGGGACTGCGCCAGGCATATTGGTGTGAATGCCGAGTAAACCGGGTGGCGCTATGAGGGCCATTTGCTCCGTGACCGCATTGCCCCAATCGCCGCCTTGGGCGACATATCTCGAATACCCAAGTCGATTCATCAGCACGATCCAGGCGTGTGCGACGCGCACAGGATTCCAGCCGAGGTCGGTGGGTTTCCCTGAGAATCCATGGCCCGGCAACGACGGGATCACGACATCAAATGCGTCCGACGCTTTGCCGCCGTGCGCTGTGGGATTTGTGAGCGGGTCGATAATCTTCATCTGCTCGATGATGGAGCCCGGCCAACCGTGCGTGATAATGACGGGTAACGCACTGGGATTTTTCGAACGAACGTGGATGAAATGAATGTCCACCCCGTCGATCGTCGTCACGAACTGGGGCAGCGCGTTGAGTCTCTTCTCGACCTTGCGCCAGTCGTAATCGTTCTGCCAGTAACGCGCCAGTTCACGCGTGGTCGCCAGTTGCACGCCCTGCGATGCATCGTTGACCAACTCGGGAGATGGCCACTTGGTTGCCGCAAGCCGCCGACGCAGATCAGCAAGTGCCTCATCAGATGCGTGAAATGTGAACGGCCGGATCGCTTCGCCCTGAACGCCTCCACGCGACGTCGAAACTGGTGTGCCCACATCGGCCGAGGAAGCGGCGTGTGCATAGCAGGGGAGGGCGAGAAGACCAAGACTGAAGGCGCGCATGACCCTCGGGATGGAAAAGAAATAATTCCTAAGCGATGCTGACGCAATAACTGACATAGCTGTTCTCCGGTGGCTGATGGGTGAGATTCCCAACATTCGGCGTGCATCAGAACAGTTACGAAGCGTCAAAGAAATGCAACGATGGTTGGGCATACTTTGGTCGCGGGTGGATCGTCGCGGGCGAAATACCCCTGTTTCGCGAGCTCGTCGCAAGTGCCTCTCAAGTCCGCATCCACCCCGAAGATCTCCTGGACGACCACGATAACGGGGGCGGGAACGATGGCGGGACTAGCAATGTATGGGGATACTTTGATAGGCGAAGCGCGAACGCGCGCAGGATGGCGCGTCGCGCTAATGAGAATTCATCATGTCATTCAAACGTAGGATTGCAGATGGGCGATGGCAATCTGTGCGACCTGCTCGGGCGCCTCGCGCGCCGGAAAGTGTCCGACATCGTTTAGCAGCACGCATTTGTAGGGACCCGTGAAGTGCCGCGCTTGGTCCTGAGATTCCGACGGTGGATTGCACCTATCCACATCGCCCTGAATCATCAGCGTAGGGGTTCCGATGGTATCGATCGAGGCGAGTCGCGACTTCAATGGCTGGTATCTCTCATCAGCGGGCTCCGTCCTCCAGCGACTCCGATAGGCGTGTAGCGTAATGGCAGTCCAATCTGGATTTTTGAAGCTTTCCGCGGTCGCCTCGAATTCAGCATCGCAGAACCAGCCTGGTGGACTCCATGATGTCCATTGATGACGGGCAAAGCCGATCGGATTCTTGCGGACGGCCGCCGCACCCGGTTCAGTCGACATGAACCACTGATACCACCAGCGTTGGGATTGCTCGAAGGTGGGCGTCGCGAAGCGCCCGCCGGGAGAATAAGACAAAGACAGTGGCGTAATGCTCGCAAGCCGCTCCGGCCAAAGCGCCGCTAAAGTGTAGGCTGTTCGCGCGCCCCAATCATGGCCGATGACCGAAAATCTCTCAAAGCCCAAAGCATCCGCGATGTCGATCGCATCCTGCGTTAGGGCCGCTCCGCTGCCGTCTCGAAGGGTGCTCGATGAAAAAAAGCGAGTGGCACCAAATCCTCGAGCCCAAGGCGCTATCCAATAGAAGCCAGCCTTCTCAAGATGCTTGGTGAGGGCACTCCACTCGCGAATGTCGTCCGGCCATCCATGCAGCAATAGAATCGGCGGTCCGCCACGAGGGCCTCCCGCTTCAAATGCCACATCGAGAACTGCGGTCTTGATGGTCTGCATATCATGCCCCTTTTGAGGAACTATCATTTCCCGCTTTGGATATTCGGGCGAGCAACGTAGAGCGAAACACCGTCACCATTACATGCCGGGTGGGTATGCAGACCGAGATTAGCCGCGCTTTCCAGCGTTGCCCCGGCTGTACCGCAAATGGGACCCTGGGCTCATCTTCCCTTGGACGAAATGAAACCATGACGCTTAGAGCCTCTTCTCAGGCGCCGCCTTGGAATCAACGACAACCAGCGGCCCGGAATCCGCTTTGATGAGGTTGATGAGCACGTCGATATTGCCGCGCGTCGCTTTCGAGTAAGGGCAAGTCCGATGTCCTGACTCGATGAGTTCGCGAGCGACGTCGGGCTCCAATCCTGGCAGGCTTACATTGAGGCGGCCACGCAGGAAATAAGCGTCGAGCCCCAAGCAAAGATCCACTTCGGCATCGATCGCCATGCCCGCCGGCATGGCGATCTTCATTTTGCGGGCGGCGATACCCATGGCGCCCTCAAAGCAGGCCGACCAGCCGGCGGCGAAGAGCTGTTCCGGGTTCGTACCGGTGCCGGGCGTGCCCGGGATGGAGTGTTTGATGTTGAGGCGTCCGTCGCTGCTCAGCGAAGCGCCACCGTCTCGGCCGCCAATTGTGTGAACCTTGGCGGTGAAAAGCACTCTGGTGGTGTCGGTCATATCAGCTCTCCGGACTTGGTATGAATTGAGGAGCCATGACATCAGAGGCTTCAATGTTGGCCAATTGAACGATGGTAGGGCAAACTTTCGTAGGGCCTGACGGACGCCTGAAACCCCCAACCAAAGTAGGGTGTACGCTATGGGCGGACCGGCGCATCCTCTGACTGCGGCTATGGCCGCAAAAGGACCGACATGGATAACGATCTGGGCCAAATCGTCGATGCGCTACCCGGATTGGTCTGGACAGCGCGCCCGGATGGAAGCGTCGAATTCTTAAATACGCGATGGCTCGAATATACCGGCCTTACACACAAGGACGTAGCAGCGCTCGGGTGGCACAGTGCGATTTATGCCGACGATGTGAGCGACCTTCTCAAGAGCTGGGCATCGATTTGCGCAAGTGGTGAGCCAGGGGAGATGGAAGCGCGTTTGCGACGCCATGATGGTCAGTATCGAAGGTTTTTGTTCCGTGCCTCGCCCACCCTGAACGCGTCGGGTGAAGTAACTCGATGGTACGGAATCAATACCGACATCGAAGATCGGCGCGCGGCGGAAGAGGCCCAGATTGCGATTGAACGGCAATTCCGCCTGATCGTCGATGGCCTGCCGGGCTTCGTCACCTTACGGTCGCCGGACGGCGAAATCGACTTTGCGAATCGCTACGCGCTCGATTATTTTGGCGTCACGCTCGAGAAGCTAAAGACCTGGGTGATTGGATCAGGGTTTCACCCCGAGGATTCCCAAGCGGTACGCGACTCCTGGCACGAGTCGGTGGTGACTGGCCGCCCGTATGACTTTCAAGCACGCTTGCGTCGAGCAGACGGCGTACATCGTTGGTTTCACATGCGCGGTTACCCACTGCGAGACAAGGACGCTCGAATCATTCTCTGGTATTTGCTGCACACTGACATCGATGATCAGAAGCAAGCGGAAGCGCTGCTTAAGGGAGAGAAGCGCCTGTTGGAAATGGTGGCGACCGGACAGTCGACACCATCGATCTTGGAGACGCTGTGCTACTTGGTCGAAGAGATGGCCCCGGGATGTTTTTGCAGTGTCGTGTTGATCGATCCTACTGGGACTCGACTTGAGCATGGTGCGGCGCCAAGTCTTCCGCAAAGTTTCGTCAGTTCCATCGTCGGGCGCGCGGTCAACCAAGATTCGGGTCCCTGTGCCATGGCCGCCTATTTGAATAAACAAGTCGTTGCCTCTGACCTTGCAACGGAGACTCGTTGGGCCGCGGACTCGTGGTGCTCGATGGCATTGGCGCATGGGATTCGATCATGCTGGTCCATGCCCATAGCATCATCCGCCGGCACTGTTTTGGGCGCATTTGCCATCTACCATGATGAGCCGAAAAGTCCGGCGCCGAAGATGCAATTCTTGATAGAACAAATCGCCCACATCGCGAGCATCGCGCTGGAACGCGAGCGAGCCCAAAGATCACTCACGCAGGCGCTGGAGGAACTCCGACAATCCGAGCGCCAGCTTCGGACCATGATCGACTCGATTCCCGGTTATGTATGGCGCACGACGCCCGATGGGACGGTCGATTTTCTGAACCAGGGTTGGTGCGATTACACGGGCATCAGCATGGCGGAAGCGCTTAAGAGCGGCTGGCAACGAACCGTCCATCCGGACGACTACGCAGGTGTTATGGCGTATTGGCGAACGCCGCTCGAGACGGGGACGCCAGGCGAGTATGAATGTCGACACAGGCGCTATGACGGCACCTACCGGTGGTTTGTCGGCAGGGCGATTCCTCTGCGCGATCAAGACGGTAACATCGTCAAATGGTTTGGGCTGAACACCGACATCGAGGACCGCAAGCGCGCCGAGCTGCTACTGGAAGGGAAGAACCGGCTTTTCGAGATGCTCGCTGGGCACTTGCAGCTTGATCGTATTCTCCTCGAGCTCTGCAAGCTGGTGGAATCGACTATGCCGGGCGCGTTTTGCACCACCATGTTGGTCGAGCCCGGCCGCGCGTCATTTCAAGGTGCCGTAGCAGCAAGCCTATCGCAAACATTTATCGCCTCGGTTGAGTCGATGCCTTTGACACTCGAGTCCGGTCCCTGTGCCATGGCGGCCTGCCTCAAACAGCGGGTTGTCATACCAGACTTGCCTTCGGAATCTCGATGGAAAGATGATTTGTGGTACCAGCTCGCGCTCCGAGATGGATTGAAGGCGTGTTGGTCGACGCCTGTCATGTCGACGTCCGGACAGATCCTGGCGGTATTCGCGGTCTATTACCAAGATCCCAAGGTTCCTAATTTATTGGAGCAGGATTTCATCAAACAGTTTGCGTACGTTGCCAGTATTGCCATTGAACGAATCCAGAGCGATGCCGCACTTGGCAGGGTTCGATCTGAACTCGCCCGTGTCGCCAGAGTCACAAGCCTCGGTGCTTTGACCGCGTCGATTGCTCATGAAGTCAATCAGCCCCTCTTTAGCCTCACGACCAATGCCAGTACCTGCCTTCGAATGTTGGGCGGTGAGCCTCCCAATTTGGAAGGTGCATGTGAAATGGCGCGGAGAATAATTCGGGATGGCAATCGGGCTTCCGAGGTCATCACGCGCCTGCGCGCGATGTTTGTGAAGCGTGAACCTACCGCTGAACTAGTTGATCTTAATGAGGCGACGAAAGAGGTCGTTGCGCTATCGATCGGGGAATTGCAAAGAGCTCAAGTCACTCTATATACGGATCTCGCGGAGGATCTCCCTCAAGTCACAGGTGACCGTGTACAGCTTCAGCAGGTGATTCTAAATCTGTTCCTGAACGCCGCGGATGCAATGAGCAGCGTCGAGGACCGGCCACGACAGCTTGTCATAAAGACCGAAAGAGAAGGCGGGGATCACGTTCGATTGAGCGTCGAGGACTCCGGCGTAGGATTCGAACCTGAGCGCGCCGAGTCTCTCTTCGATGCCTTCTACACGACCAAGCATGGCGGCATGGGTATCGGCCTGTCGGTCAGTCGCTCGATTATTGAAGGTCATCATGGCCGTTTATGGGCCATGCCAAAG